>WNEZ01035485.1_pt1 | contig 11112 bp, 14 predicted proteins | sample 5400521 | NCBI WGS metagenome assembly WNEZ01 (sample SAMN13153339, study PRJNA577476) | soil metagenome | isolation source: 120 cm saprolite under Douglas fir tree site 2 hole 1 replicate 1 | place: USA:California | collected 2015-04-18
CTTAGCGAGATCTTCGACGGAGACGCACCATTCACGCCCCGTGGATGCATCGCCCAAGCTTGGACCGTGGGAGAAGTCTTGAGAGCCTGGCGAGCAACTGTCCGCTAGGGGTACCGCCTCCAACGTGCAAACGATGCGCGATTTACATCAGTCTCCCGCGCGTGAAAAGACGCGGATAGCCTTGGAGCTGCGTTTCCATATATTTCTGAATCCCGGCCCCTCTCATTCTCATCGAAACTAGGGTATGGGATCGGCGTGCGGATGTTGAATGCTATACTCACAGCTGAGGAAGGTTTTGGGGCCCCGTTTGGGGCTTATTAGGCACCTTGAGCACACCCAGCCCACATCGTCTGCCGTCAACAATCGTCGGCGAGGACGAGCACCTTCTCGTCGCCGCCGCCCGGGCTGGAGACGCTGCCGCTTTCGAGGAACTTGTCAATCGCTACGAAGCCAAGATTTTCCGTCTCACAAGAAACATCACGGCGAATCACGAAGATGCCGAAGACGCCATGCAGGATGCCTTTTTGAAGGCCTACGCGCACCTCCAACATTTCCACGGAGATTCTCGGTTCTATACATGGCTCGTACGAATCGCTGCCAATGAAGCCTTGATGAGGCTCCGCAAACGCCGGCCGAATCAGTTCTCATTGGACGAGCCGATCGAGGGCGACACAGACCTTTTTCCGCGCGAATTGGAGGAATGGGGACCTACTCCCGAACAGAGATACGCCCAAACCGAGATGCAGAACATCGTGGGCGACGTGATTGACAGGCTTGAACCCGAATACCGCATCGTCTTCCTCTTACGAGACTTCGAAGAACTTTCAACGCAGGAGACTGCGGAAGCGCTGGGTATCTCCGTACCCGCGGTCAAATCAAGATTGTTGCGGGCCCGCCTCAAGCTCAGGGAAAAGCTGAATCGCCATTTCCGTCAAGGAGCTCCAAATTGAATTGCAAAGGCGTCATCCGCGAGTTGTCGAACTATATCGATGGAGATCTCGATCCCGTCGTGAAGCAGGAACTTGAACGGCATCTGGAGCATTGCGAAGATTGCACGATGATCGTGGATCAAACGAAGAAAACCATTGAGATTCTTTGTGATTCCCAACCTGTCTCGCTTACAACCGATGTGCGCTCACGTCTCCACGCGACCTTGCGCGAGAAGACAGGTCAAAAGCCAACCTGAAATACGTATCCCGTAAGCACTTAGATCCCCCATAGGTTCTGACTAGGTTCTGTCCATAGTTGTTGCCTCCGCAATTCTGCTATCATCCCTCAACCTGCTCGGCGGCGCTTTCAGGTCAGTCTTCACGCTTGCTGAGTTCCGCAGTTCGCCAATACCTGGAGGTTATGTATGTCTTGGGTCCCTCTCATTTCTGATGAGCAAGCCAGTCCTGAGGTGAAGCGCATCTACGACTACATAAACAAGCGATGGAGTTTCGTGCCCAACTATTTCCGCGCCTTGGGCCACGATGCCCAATTGTTGCAGGACCAGACGAATCTCTACACCAATGCCATGTTCGACGACCGCGGGTTGCCCAGGGTGGTAAAAGAACAGCTCGCCATCGTGGTGAGCGGACTGAATGTTTCTACGTACTGTTTGCCGGCCCACTTGGAAATCCTCGGCAGGCTTGGCCTGGACAAGGCCATCGGTCGCAAACTGGCACTGAACTATCCCAGTGCGCCTGTTGAGCCCAAAGTCATGGAACTGTTCCGCTTTGCCGACAAGCTGACCCGCAGTCCAGGGGAGATGGAAAAGGCAGATGTAGACCGCTTGCGAGAGGCCGGGTGGAGCGAAGCAGCCATTTTCGACGCGGTGCTCGTCACGTCGCTGTACGCGTGCGCTAACCGCTTCTCCGCAGGCCTCGGCCTCATCGCAGACTTCTAGTTCGCGCACCATAACCGAGCACGTCTGCCAAAAGCCAAGTACCGATAGTGATACATGGCGCCTCGCTCCGAATGAGACGTGAACAGAGAACGTTCCAGTTATAGTCATCGGGCGCGGGGTTGTTCTCCACGCGAGTTGGAGATGTTCGTCCAGAGGAAATCACACACCGGAATCACAGCTATGGGCATCTTCCTTTTCTTCGGAGCAGCCATGGCTTCACTCGCCGGCGTCACGCTGATCTGGCGAGGCACGATTCTTGACCGCATGTGGGCTATCAATGCGCCTGCGTACAGACAGCTTGCACCGTTTGGGAAAACTGTCGGAATTCCCCACTCTTGCTCGGTGCAATCATGGCAGTTGCTGGCACGGCCTGGTTCAAGCGCCGCGTTTGGGGGTGGCGACTGGCAGTTGCCATCATTGCAACCCAAGCCTTCGGAGACCTGGTGAACGCCTTCATGGGTGATCTCGTTAGAGGCGGCGTCGGCTTCGTAATTGCTGGGGCTCTGCTCGTGTATCTTCTGCGTCCACAGGTCAGATGTGCTTTTGCGAGCGGCAATGCGCCGAGCGTTCGTTAACGAATTCGAGCAGTTGGAATGTGGTGCGTTTCTGAGATGACGCCAACCTCGGGCATAGAATTCTTGGTTTGGCTGCTCATCGTTGCCGCGATCATCGCGATGCTGGCGAAACGCCTGAGGATTCCCTACACGGTGTCCCTGGTCTTGGGTGGCTTGCTCCTGGGAGTCATGCAGCTTCCTATCTTGTCGCCCCTGCAACCCGGTCGCCGTCCCGATTGGCTGACGCCCGATGTGATTTTGATATTGTTTCTTCCGGCGCTGGTCTTCGAAGGCAGCGTGAAGCTGGACGTGCGGGAGCTGCTTCGCAATTCCGTACCTCTGTTGTTGCTCGCCAACGTAGGTGTGCTCCTCGCCGCCCTTGTCACCGGATACCTTGTGCATTGGTTGATCGGTTGGCCTGTGCTCATTGCACTTCTTTTCGGGTGCATCATTTCTGCCACGGACCCCATTTCTGTGCTGGCCATCTTCAAGGATCTGAGAGTAGACAAGCGGTTGTCCCTGATCATGGAGGGAGAGAGCCTTCTCAACGATGGAACGGCAGTCGTTCTCTTTGGCATCCTGTTCGGAGCTATCGTTGCGGAAAGGCTGACCGTGCCGAAAGGTATCGAGCAGTATTTCCTAGCAGTGGCCGGTGGAGCGGTCTTGGGGGCAACTCTAGGGTACCTGGCGAGCCGCATTACCGGGACCGTGGATGATCCCCAGATTGAGATTACTCTGACAACCATCCTTGCGTACGGCAGCTATCTGCTCGCGTTTCATCTCCACCTGTCAAGCGTGATAGCGACAGCATCTGCGGGGCTGATGCTGGGGAACTTTGGCGCGAAAAGAGGTATGAGTCTGGCACACTTACGGCGATGCAGTCATTCTGGGAGTACATTTCGTTCGTCATGAATTCTCTGGTATTTCTCTTGATTGGCCTGGAAATTCATGTGCGAGAACTCCTAGAGAATTGGGCCTCCATAGTGTTGGCCGTCGGTGCCGTGTTTCTGGGGCGTGCTTTGTAGGTCTATCTGCTCGTGCCATTGAGCAATCGTTTCGCAGAAAAGATTCCGCTTCGTTGGCAGCATGTAGGCGTATGGGGCGGACTCCGCGGAGCACTGGCGCTCGCTCTTGCGCTGAGCTTGACCACCGCGTTTCCCTATCGTGAGCAAATCCTGAACTTGACGTTCGGCGTGGTCATCTTTTCCATTCTCATGCAGGGACTCACAATCAAGCCCCTCGTAAGAATCCTCAAACTTGCCAATGGTGACGACGCAAAAGCGGCTTGAATGTTGAGAGTCGCATCCCGGCCGCCTGATCGTTGTGCCCTCAGTGAGATATGCTAATGCAAGGAGAATTGCCAGCGATGAAGGAAGCCGAAGAACAGCCCAGTGCGACCTGGTGGAGAGCACCGGCGCGACAGTGGACTCTACTTTTGCGAGACCGCGAGGAACACGTATTCCTAGCCCTCACGCTGCTGATCGGTGCGCTGGTGGGCATGACCGTTGCAAAGAACCCAAGCACAAGTTGTGCGCAATTACCGGACGACTCAAATCTCGCTGACTCCCTAGAAGTTCGGTCCGCGGACATCAACAACCGATCTCCCCGAACGCCGTTTGTTGCCAACGTCCTAGTGGCCGAACCACCATCCCGAATCGGATGCTACACACCTGATGACCCCAGCTCGCCCGTGAACCCTTTAGTTTAGGAGTTGTTCGCCGCTTCAGTGATCAGATCGGCGACCGCGTCGGGCTTTGAAGCCAAGGGAGTATGATCCACAGACAAAGAAACAAATTTGGACTTCATTCTCTCTGCCATGAATCGTTGCGTTTCGGGTGATACCATGCGGTCCTTTTCCGCGATAAGAAACCAAGCTGGTTTTTCTCTCCAAGCTGGCCTGGTCATGGGCTCCCCAAGGCACTTGAGGGCAATTGGCTTCTGCGTCGCTGCCATGAGAGCCGTTTCTGATGAGGAAGCATCCGGAGCGACGGCGGTGCGGTAGGCGTACACGTTCAACCAAAGAAACCCATCATCGTCGGGCTGCAGTTTCGGGGCGCTAGAGTGGGGAGGCACGCGATGGAACACATCGCCAACTGTTTCGCCTTCATCCGGTACAATGGCCGCGATGTAAACAAGTGCCTTCACATTGGGGCAGCAGCCGCGGTTATTACTGCTCCACCGTAGGAGTGCCCCGCCAAAACGACAGGGCCCTCTTGCCGCAAAAGTACCTTCCGCAAGACCGCCACATCATCACTGAAGGAGGTCAATGGGATCTGTGCCGCCACCACGTTGAAACCCTTCCGTTGTAATTCCTCAGTCACTCTGTTCCAACTGGAGCCATCCGCCCACGCCCCGTGCACCAGAACCACGGTCACATCTTTCTTTCCATTGGTCATGATGTTCCTTTTCCCTTGTAAGTTTTTTGTCCATATCCCTCAGTCACGCACAATCGGACCGACCTATGCAGCGGTGGCCTTAGACGCGAGCTTGCGGCCCAGGAAGTCGCGAATGGCGCCAGCAATTTCTTGATGGTGGGTTTCCAATGCGAAGTGACCCGTGTCGTAGAAACGCACCTCTGCGTTCGGGTTGTCGCGCTTGAACGCTTCAGCGCCAGGGGGCAGGAAGAACGGATCATTCTTGCCCCAAGCAGCCAGCAGGACAGGCTGCTTTACGCGGAAATACTCCTGGAACTTGGGATAGAGCGCCACATTGCTGGCATAGTCCAGAAAGAGGTCAAGCTGGATTTCGTCGTTGCCGGGCCGTGCCAATAGTGCGGAGTCGAGCTCATACGATTCCGGAGCCACTTGCGATTCATCCTGCACGCCATGGACATATTGCCACTTGGTCGCTTCCGGCTTCAGGAAATCGCGCAATGCCGCGCGGTTCTCAGCCGTCGGTTCCTTCCAATATTTCTGGATCGGGTTCCAGCCCTCGCTCAGGCCCTCCACATAGGCGTTGCCGTTCTGCGAGATGATGGCGGTGATGCGCTCGGGGCGGGTCAACGCGAGCCGGAATCCCACTGGCGCACCGTAATCGAACACGTAAATCGCGAAGCGCTCGAGACCGATGGACTGCGTAAAGCTGTCGATGGCCTTGGTCAGGTTCTCAAACGTATAACTGAACTGTTTACGGTTGGGTGCATCGGAAAAGCCAAACCCCGGCAGGTCCGGTGCCACCACATGGTAACGGTCGGCGAGTGCCGGAATCAGGTTGCGGAACATATGCGACGAAGTCGGGAAACCGTGCAGCAAGAGAATAGCTGGGGCAGTCCTTGGGCCGGCTTCGCGATAAAAGATCCTATTGCCGTCGACGACGGCGTGTTTGTAGCTGATCATTTTGAGTCTCCTTGGAGAATTAGAAGCCCGGTCCGACGAGGTGCTGTTCAGCGACGGTCACGCTTCCACGTCATTTGACGCGCTAACCTATAAAAGGTTACATTATCGGTGTTAGAATCTTGGTCGGTGCTGGCATGAGGAAGGCAATGATTGAGTCGAATTGGAAAGATGGCTTCCTGTTTGTCGGAAATCAGCTAGCGCTTGATTTCCTGAATACGCGCCCGGTCCAGAAGGGCGAGCCCTCGGAGCTGCTTCCTGACTTCAGCGCGCTCTTACGCTGGTTTCAAGCAGCCGATCTGCTAAATTCTCGCCAAGCCGGCAGTCTTCAACGTCAGTGGGGCGGATCGGCCAACGCCCGGAGGACCACGGAAGCCATGCGACACCTGCGCGAGAAACTGAGGAAGGAGATCCTCGTCTGGGAGCGTAGTGGTTCGGTTCAACATTCCACGCAGGACCAACTGAATAAGCTGATGGCCGAGCATTCCATGCATACCCGGCTGAAGACGAATGGAAAATCGTACTTGACGGAGCTATGGTTCGAACCGCGCGAGCCCGAAGACCTGTTTGCTCCGCTGGCGCACAGTGCGGCGACATTATTCGTGACTGCGGACCGCAAGCGCGTCCGCAAGTGTGCTCAGTGCGTGCTGCATTTCTATGACACCAGCAAGAAAGGGAGACGACGCTGGTGCAGCATGCAATTGTGTGGGAATCGCTTTAAGGTCGCAGTCTACGCGAGTCGCCGACGTCAGCGCGCCCACAAGGCCCACAAGAATGATACCGGTGCTTGATAAATTCGCGGCCTGACGGGCAATGCCAACTTCCGCAATACGTGATTAGGTGCGAGTTACGAGACCTTCGGAGACTATTCCGGGCCAGAACTCCCCCTTCTGGGAGGTTACGGCGAGGTCTCGAGATCCTTGAATGGGCCATTCTGTAGTCAATGGTCGAATGCTGTCCTCGCGCGATGGAAGCGGATTGGGAAGGATTCAAATCCTCGATAGAGATCGTGGCTCCTATTCCGATTTTAGCGAACCGCTGTACGGAAAATCATTTCCTGAGTACAATCAGAAACAACGAGCGGGCGTAGTTCAATGGTAGAACAGACGCTTCCCAAGCTTCGGACCTGAGTTTGATTCCTTCTTAGTTTTGGTATCGCTCTGCCAAAACTGTGCCAGAATCCAACGTTTTCATATCATTTGGGTTAGCTCTTGAGCGAAAGCAGATTTCCCGATTTGTTGGAAACGTTAGTAGTTAGAAGAAATGGACGGAGTTGTTGGAGTCGAGGGGTGTGCGCCCAAGGCAGGCGTTCTAACCAACTGAGCTACGCCCCCAATCGACTATCCGACGACTTCCACGTCCTACCCGTCCTTCTGGGGGCTTGCCAGGCCCTTCGGGTCACTGGACAGCTTCTCGACATAGCCTAATCGATTTCAGCCGTTCGGCCTTCACCCGAGGGGTCTTAACGCCCTGCGTGTAGTGCCATCCGGCCAATCCTAAAGTTGGCAAATAGTTGGCAAATTGGTTTTTTGAGAGATATTCCCCCGAAGGGGAAAAGTGAGAATCGCCGCGTATCTACTGGCGATTTGGATGGTGGGCCTGGGTGGACTTGAACCACCGACCTCGCCCTTATCAGGGGCTTTTATGGTGCTATATGCATAGTAGCGTAGCGATGATTACACTGCTGACGACCTCAATCTCGCGAAGCGCAAGCCGCTCCGCGCCTCGATGCCTCGGTTTCACATGATACGCTCCGATGCCGAAGCAGTCGTGGCTTACCTGACGTCGCTTAACGCCAGTCAATAGGGAATGTCGTAAGGACGTATGTCTTCGGACGTTAGCGTTCGCGGCGGATGGGGCCCTATTGGGATTGAATTGATTTTTGCCGATGACCTACAGCATGCCGGTTACTTAAGATTCCGGACGGCGTCACTCATGGTCACGTCCTGACATGATTGTTAGTTCCAAGCCGACGCACACAGGACTAATCCCGCCTTAGAACCCGGATAGCTTCTGGTTTGCCGACGATACACCCGTGGGCCAACGGTCCAGGGCATCAATGGTCGTGTTTCCCAGAAGGACCGAGCCCCATGCCATTTGCTAAGATCGAGCAATGACATCGAGGGACAGGACAGGGCACAACGCGAGTGATCTAGGGACCGGCGCCCTGGCTCGCCGCTAAACGTGCCGCCATGCCCGGCGTCGAACTTCGTGCTGGGCGAGCGCCGTGCGTACTCTCGCGACGACGGCACGCCGAGTTGGGAGGCACTGGAAGAGATCGTCGGCGGCCTCGAAGGTGGCTCTTCGGTCTCCTTCGCCTCCGGCATGGCGGGAATCGCGGCGATTTTCGATCAACTCCACACAGGCTCGGTCGTGGCCCTGTCGGACGACTGCTACCAGGCTGTCGCGGGAATCGCCAAAGCTGGCCAAAGCCGCGGCCGGTGGACCGTGCATCGCGTCGCCGTGGCCGACACCGCACGCTGGATCGAGATGTGTGGCGTGGCAGACTTGATTTGGCTGGAGTCGCCTTCGAACCCGCTGCTGACCGTGGCTGACCTGGACGCCATCTGCGCCGCACCGCGGAAGCGTGGTGCGATCCTAGGCGTGGACAACACCTTCGCTACGCCGCTCAATCAGCGTCCACTGGCGCTCGGGGCCGACGTGGCCATGCAATCGGCGACGAAGTTCATCGGTGGACACTCGGACCTGCTCAGCGGCGTCGTCACCGTGCGCGACGCGAACCTGCTGGCGGCGCTACGGCAGGCCCGGGAGCTCGCGGGTGCAACTCCCGGCACCCTCGAAACGTTTCTCGCGGTCCGTGGGGCTAGGACGCTGGCACTGCGGCTGGAGCGGGCGCAGTGCAACGCGATGACACTGGCCGAGCGCCTCGCGCGACATCCAAACGTCGCTCTGACGCGCTATCCCGGCCTGGCGAGCCACCCAACTCACGCGGCCGCGCGACGCCAACTCAAGGGCTTCGGCACGATTATCTCGTTCGACGTGCGTGGCGGCGCCTCCGCCGCCGACGCCGTGTGCGCCGGACTGCAGCTCATCCAACACGCTACCAGCCTGGGCGCGGTCGAGTCCACTATCGAACGGCGGGCCAGCATTCCTGGGCAGGAGCACCTGCCCCCGGCGCTGCTGCGGCTGAGCGTGGGTATCGAGGCCGTAGAGGACCTTTGGACCGATCTAGATCGAGCACTTCGCAACGTGGCCGGATGACGGGCAAACATGAAGAAATCCCAAGGTAAGAGTTGCCGACAAACCATCGAGAAATCTTCGCATCCGCGCGGGACGATGCCGCCTAGGCTATAAACAGATATAGCCCGTCCACAGGTTCACCTCTTTCTTTTCAATCTCGTCGTGCCCGGCGCATGCCCCTTTCGATGGCCGTCACATTTGCACATCAAGGATAGAGAGCAGTTCATCGACGGAATTCCCTCGACACAGACCCGTTCGAGCGGCGCCGCGTGGCGTGTTTTGCAAGTAGATTGGCGCGTTTGGCTAGTGCACCGCACCCGTGTGGACATCTAAAGTGTGGACGACAAGGACATTCGGAATGCGTGCCGGCACTCGAAAGGTCGCACCCGAAGAACAGGACCAAGCGCAAGAGAACGTGCAGGCAGGCACATCAAGTGAAGGAGGAACCGGTCAATGAATTTGTCTTTTGAGAACAAAGTCGCACTAGTCACCGGGGCAGGCTCCGGTATGGGCCTGGCTGCGGCGCAGGCATTTGCGGCAGAGGGTGCTGCGGTCGCGCTGGTTGACATCAATGAATCGGCAGTGCGGATAGCCACCGAGCGTCTGGTCGCTGCCGGCCATAAGGCGATTGCTGTCCGCTGCGATGTCACCAATGAAGCTCAGGTGAAGGCGATGGTCGAGCAGACAGTTTCGGTATTTGGGCGGCTGGATGCGGCGTTCAACAACGCCGGTGTGCAGACTCTCGCCGTTGAAACTGCTGATGCCACTAGTCAAGAGTTCGACCGAGTGAATGCGACCAATCTCCGCAGTGTCTGGCTCTGCATGAAGTACGAATTGCTCCAAATGCACAAGCAAGGAAGTGGAACAATCGTGAACAATTCTTCTATCGGCGGCCTCATAGGCATCCCGGGCCAGGCCATCTATCACGCAACGAAACACGGCGTGATCGGGTTGACGAAGAGCGCAGCGCTTGAATATGCCTCCAGAGGCATTTGCATCAATGCCGTGTGCCCCGGTGCAATCGAAACACCGATGGTTGCCGATATGATCGCCAAAGAACCCGAAACCATGAAAGACATCACGAAGGAACAGCCCATCGGTCGACTTGGTCGGCCTGAGGAGGTTGCCTCTGCGGTTCTGTGGCTTTGCAGCCCTGGTGCAAGCTTCGTGATCGGGCACGCACTCGCGGTGGATGGCGGATATACCGCACGCTGACAACGAAACAGAGAGAAATCGAAATAAGGAGATAATCATGCGAGGAGCTGTTCTGTACGGGCCACGCGATGTACGCTTCGAGGAGCGCGAGGTTCCGAAAATCATCAAGCCGACGGACGCCGTCATCAGAATCTCGTCCGCGTGCGTGTGCGGGTCTGATTTGTGGCCGTATCGCGGCATTCAGCCGACTGCTCAGCCAACCCCGATGGGGCACGAGTACTGCGGCATCGTCGAGGAGGTCGGAAGCGCCGTCAAGTCGGTCAAGCGCGGTCAGTTCGTCATCGGTTCGTTCTTCGCGTCCGACAACACCTGTCCCAACTGCCATATCGGATACCAGTCGTCCTGCCAGCATCGCGAGCTCGTCGGCGGCGCACAGGCCCCCTTCCTGCGTGTCCCGCTCGCGGATGGCACCTTGGTCGCGACACCTGATATTCCTTCGGAGGACTTGATCCCGAGCTTGTTGACGCTCTCCGATGTGATGGGCACTGGTTGGTTCGCAGCCGATGCAGCGAATGTCAAGCCTGGCTCAACGGTTGCGGTGGTCGGTGACGGCGCGGTGGGATTACTAGGTGCGCTCTCCGCTAAACAGATGGGTGCGAAGCGAATCATTGCGATGAGCCGTCACGCGTCTCGGCAGAAGTTCGCCAGAGAGTTCGGCGCGACCGACATCGTGACCGAGCGTGGCGATGAAGGCGTGGCACGCATTATGGAGCTGACCAACGGAGTTGGCGCGGACTCCGTACTGGAGTGCGTCGGAACGCAGGAGTCGATGATGCAGGCGATCAATTCCAGCCGCAAAGGTGGATATGTAAGTTATGTGGGTGTTCCGCACGGTGTCGAACTCAACGGTGAGCAGCTGTTTTTCTCCCACGTTCATTTGCACGGTGGACCTGCTCCGGTGCGCCGCTACTTGCCTGACCTG
>WNEZ01005481.1_pt1 | contig 11108 bp, 8 predicted proteins | sample 5400521 | NCBI WGS metagenome assembly WNEZ01 (sample SAMN13153339, study PRJNA577476) | soil metagenome | isolation source: 120 cm saprolite under Douglas fir tree site 2 hole 1 replicate 1 | place: USA:California | collected 2015-04-18
GAGTCATATCGCCACGATTGGCAGCCGGGTTGAGGATCACCAGGGGATTTCCAGCGGACACCGATGACTCCATAGCTCGTCTCCTTCGACAGACAAAAAAATTTAAGCTGATTGTACCACTTTCTTTGAAATCTCTACAATTATCTATTAGGAGTCGGTGTGGGAACAGGCCCCTGGTGAAGTGGCACACCTGCGTAATTCAGTTCCTGGCTTCCCAACATGGCAAGCGCCATTTGTGATTTCTCGTCGGGTAGTAATGGCCGTAAGACGACGCTGTAGTAGAGTACTCCTTCGAGAAATACTCCCTGCTGTTGCCCATTCATAAGCGTCGTTATTTCTCGAAGCTGCTGCGTATTCAGCAATAGCGCTGTACGAGGTACTGTATAGGTCAGGCAGCCTGTATCGGCGTTAGGTCCTGTCTCATCTGGAGGAACCGGGCCGCATTCATAGGTAGCTAGCTGGTACAATGTGAAATCCTGGAAGTTCCAGGAAGCAATGTTCTGAGTGGGATCAACGTTGAAAATTTGGTGGACGAGCAACGCCATCTCGCTGCTTGTATAGCTGTGAGTAGGACCACTTAGCGCCTCTGTGATGCTGGTAAGAGCTTTTCCCAGTCGATGGTACTCGTCTAAATCCTGGGCACTTTCCTGGAGATTGCCAAATGGGCCATATAAGAACTCGTATTGTTTGCCGTTGAGCATCAATTGGAGCAAGGTAGCATTCTGATCAGGCACGTCGTAGAATTGCTGCCGGTTCAACTTGAACAGCCCATAGGTATCAACAAGCCCGTTAAGCAATTGTTGCAGCTCGGCGGTTTGAAGCTGCCCCTGCCGCATTTGTAATCCCGGACCGAGAATGTAGGTACCGTCTCCATATATGCTTATATCTGGACTCATCTCAAATGTACCAAGTCTGCCGCCTCCATAGAAAGTTCGTATGAGAACATCCTGCGGGCTGGTGCTGTAGGTGATGATGTTACCATCGTTGGTGGAAAGTGTATGATGGGTGTTTGTAGAGGAGACACTGGGATTGCTGTCACACGCGACGAGCAAGGTCAGGAGTGAACAGAGCATGATGATCATAAGTGCGCCTTGTTTCCCCATTACGTTTTGCAAATTCATAATGCGTCTCTACGCTCATGTTTTATTGCCAACTAAATACTATTCTGAAATTATTGTATCAAAGCGTATCCAGAAAGTACTACAGGCATTACAGGTTATCATAGAAGCGATAGCCGATCATCTTGTACACCAGCTTCGCGGCCATAAAGTCCGCTCGTATCTGTCCCTGCATAGGGCAGAGTTCAACCACGTCCATACCGACGACAGTGGTGCGGCGGCAAATCTCACGAAAGAGATCGAGCAGTTGATACCAATGCAGTCCGCCTGGTTCGGGTGTTCCCACTGCAGGCATCTCGCCTGGATCGAGCGCATCAAGATCAATAGTCACATAGGTATGCTTGCTCAGGCGTTCCCATGGAATGATGGCTGTTCCTTTTGCAAGTTGATAGCCCCAGACGATTTTTACGTCTGGCGAAGTTTTCATGAACTCAGCTTCTTCGTAACTGAAGCTGCGGATGCCAATTTCCGTGAGGGGTATGCCCATATCTACAACACGGCGTTCAATTGAGGCATGTGAAAGCGGGGTGCCCTCGTACTCATCACGCAAATCACCGTGGGCGTCGATGTGTACGACTGTCAAATCAGGAAAGTATTCATGTACAACAGCGATAGGAGGAGCGGAGAGGGAATGTTCACCCCCAATTGTAAAGGGGAGTTGCCCGAGTTGCAGGACTTCGCGTACGGCATCACCTGTGATCTTGAGGGCGGTAGCATGATCCATGCCGCTATAATCCAATGCGGGGCGAGTATATACGCCAACTTCGATGGGGCTCCAATCCAGTTCCTCGTCGTATAACTCCACCTGGCTTGAGGCGTTAAGAATCGCTTGTGGCCCATGTTTGGTGCCTTTCATATAGCTGACGCTATACTCCAGGGGGGCCGGAATAATTGTGACGCGGGCAGTGGCCGGGTCCCAAAGGGGTGCATCTGGGGCACCAAACTGGGTCACAAGCGGTTCGTTCATATAGTCAGAATGCTCCTTCTTTTTAGCGCACCGCCGATCTAGCCACGCGTGCAGCCATGGCAGCTTCATAGCGCGCCGGATCGGGGTTTTCTGGTCGCAGAGAACGTGTTCCACGGACCACAAAATGCGCTTCTACATCGTCAGTTTGAAACATCTCCTTCGCGAAGGCGATGGCATCTTCCTGACTAAATTCTTTGCACGAGCAAATGTCGATGTCAACTTCGCCATACTCGGGCCAGGCATGTAAACTAATGTGGCTCTGGGCAATCACAACAAAGCCCGAAAGGCCAGCATCTAATGGATTAGACGTTTCAATCTGATACAGGTGTACAGGACTTACCTTCTCCATATCTACACGAGCAGGGTACTCTTCCAGTACACGCCTCACCAGTGGTTTGTTCGACAAAACTTGTCGATCACACCCATAGAGTTCCAGCATCAAGTGAACAAGCATCGAAGCTACCTCCTAATTTTTTACTTCTTGTAACCACTGCTATCGTCAATCTTTGCAGCCCTCTGCATGCACCCAAACAAGTGTGGTTTTTTACGCACCATGATATTATACATTAGATTGTCAAGCTAATGCAAAGTTAACGAGTCGATGCTTGTATCTAATCAGCAGGTCGCCTCCATCTAAACACAAGCAAGCTATCTACCTAATGTAGGAAGCCTGCTTGTGTTTAGATCGAAATACCCTTTATGGCCGGACCTCTTTTGCAGCATTGTAAGCCAATTTGAGTTCTTTAAGTAGTTCTTCGCGCCTGGCGTACAGCTCTTTTCTCGGACGCGGACTTGCCTTACTGACAGCGTAGGCAGTAAGAAGCGGTAGAGCGATAGTCGAATCTCCATAGATCACTACTGTGCTTTTGAGCTGATCGGGCTTGATCTTGCCCCAAGAAACGGCCTCAGATGGTGTTGCGCCAGAGAGCCCTCCCCAATGTGGAGCGTCAGCAGTGATCTGAATGAAATAGTCATGCCCGCCTTTCTGGATACCCAGCACTTCCCATAGTTGTGGTTGTGTCTGCAAGTAGAAATTTTTCGGGCTGCCACCGCCAAGAATAATGACGCCGTTGCGCGTGGCATGAAGCACGATGGCGGTTGTTTCGTTGACATCGGCCAGCGGATCGAGCGTAAGCGAACTTCCATCTAATGCGTTGCGTGCCACGTTCATACCAATCGACGAATCGCCGGGGGACGATGTATAGATGGGGACATTCCATGCCGCAGCCTGTGCCAGCACCGAATACTCTGGATTGACACCTGCTTTGAGCAACTGGGTGCCGAGGTGATGGTGCAGTTCCGACGTCGATATGGGCCGGTTGGGCAAGCTTTTCAAGGATTCGCGCACGAAGGCATCGGTATCAAGTAGTACCTTGTCCTCAAAAAGGATGTCATAAATTCGAATCACGCCCTCCTCCTGGAGTTTGATGTCGTCGAGGCGGAAATCGCCACGGTGCAAGGCCATAGCAAGCGCATAGTGCATATCGTGGTAGAGGTTTGCGCCCGTGCTGATGATAAAATCGACGAAACCATTTTCCATCAGTGTGAGGATACATCCTCCCAAACCTGCGGGAGTGAGTGCGCCGGCCATCGTCAGGCCAACGGTCACGTCTTTTTCGGGCGCGAGCATCTCTTCGGCATAGAGCCGCGCAGCTTCTTGTAAGCGTGCCGAATTGTAAGCCTGAAACTGCTGATCGATTAGTTCGGCTACTGTTATGTTGGGTTTAACACGCCGGGGTATTATTTGCGGGCCGCTTAGATAATCGCTCTGTGTCGGGTGAGCATCGTGAGACATGTGGTTATCGTGAGTCATTAGATAATGATCCTTTCCATATATGTAACTGTTCAGGACTGCTCGCCGCCTGCGGCGGCTCCCCCAGATCTGGAGGGGGTGTGGGCTGTGCCGCCTGCGGCAGCACAGCCCACACCCCCTCCAGACCCCTGGCGAACTGCCGTAGGCAGTGAGGAGTCAAGCAGAGGGGGAGACCTGCATAGTTACCAATATATCTAATATCTGTTGCTGCCGGTAGGTGCTAATTGTGATCTCATCAAAACTCCTTTCTGGATACCCATACGCCTTCAGGCTATGGGAGGAAAGAAAGGCTGCCGCAGGCAGGAACCCCGTAGGGTGCCCTTTTTAGGAGAAAGGGCGAAAACTCTTGCCTGATTTCAGGCCACCGTGTAATGTCACGGGTAATATGACCCTTCGCGATTGCACTACAGGCATAGGTCCGAGACCGTCTGCTTCGGCGTGGCAGGTAGTGGTTGGAACTAGGGTGGCATTCCAACGTACTTTCGCTACTTTCCTGGCTCGTCACCCGAATTTCGCTATTGCTTAGCCCAGTAGTGCTGCTCCACCTGCAACTCCGCTTTCGCGTAATGAGAGGTGGCCGCTAGTCAGGAGATTGCTTTGCGCTAGCCGTTTCGCAAGCCCATCCCATTCATGGGATGGGTCCCTGACTAATCTTAGTTGGACGATCATTCGATCATTGACCGGCGGATCTCGATGATCTGGTCGCGTAATTGGGCGGCTTTCTCGAACTCTAGCTGTTTAGCCGCGGCTCGCATCTGTGATTCAAGGTCCCTAATCAAGCGCAGCGCCTCTTCTTTTGGAATGCCTGCCAGGGCTACAGAGACTGATTTTCCATCCAGCGCCTCGATGTTTGCGCCGCTCATAGCTTTGATGCGCTCCGAGAGGGTCTTCACATCCTTCTTGATCCCGCGCGGGGTTATATTATTGCTTTCGTTAAAAGTAGTTTGCAGCCTGCGGCGACGATTGGTCTCGTCGATGGCGCGTTGCATCGACTTTGTAACCGTGTCGGCGTACATGATGACGCTGCCATCTATATGTCGAGCGGCGCGTCCGATCGTCTGGATGAGGGAACCTTCTGAACGTAAGAAGCCCTCTTTATCCGCATCGAGAATGGCGACCAACGATACTTCTGGTAGGTCGAGTCCTTCGCGCAGCAGGTTAATGCCGACGACTACATCGTAGACACCCAGGCGTAAATCGCGCAGGATCTCCACGCGTTCGATGGTTTCAATCTCCGAGTGCAGGTAATGAACCTTGATGTTCAGTTCTTGCATATAGTCTGCCAGGTCTTCGGCCATCTTCTTGGTCAGGGTTGTGACCAGTACGCGTTGTCCCTTTTCAACACGCTTGCGAATCTCTACGAGTAGATCATCGATCTGCCCTTTCGTGGGGTGCACGCTGATTTGTGGATCGAGCAGGCCAGTCGGGCGGATAACTTGTTCGACGACAGCCTGGCTGTGTTCATGTTCGTATGGACCCGGTGTGGCGGAGACAAAAAGTGCCTGGTAGATTTCGCGCTCGAACTCTGAAAACGTGAGCGGGCGGTTATCAAGGGCCGAGGGAAGACGGAAGCCATAGTCAACAAGTACCTGCTTACGCGAGCGGTCACCCGCGAACATACCACGTACCTGTGGTAGCGCGACATGCGACTCGTCCACGACCAGTAGATAATCATCTGGCAGATAGTCCATCAGTGTCCAGGGCTGCTCGCCCGCTGCGCGGCCCGCCAGGTGGCGCGAATAGTTCTCCACACCTGAGCAGAAGCCTGTCTCGCGCAGCATCTCGATATCAAAGTTGGTGCGCTGTTTCAAACGAGCCGCTTCGAGTGGCTTCCCTTCAGATTCCAATACTTCCAGGCGCTCTTGCAATTCTTCCTCTATCAGTTCAATGGCCCGATTCAGGCGCTGCTGTGTCGTAACCCAGTGCTTTGCCGGGTAGATGTCAAGGCGCTGGCGTTTGCCCAGCACTTCGCCCGTAAGTGGATCAATCTCAGTCATACGCTCGATCTCATCGCCGAAGAATTCGATACGCACCGCTACATTCTCGTAGGCTGGGAATATCTCAAGCACATCGCCACGCACGCGGAAGCGTCCACGAATGAAGTTGGCATCATTGCGCTCGTACTGGATATCTGTCAGGTGGCGCAGAATCCTTTCTCTACGTCGCTCTTCTCCTACTTTCAGGGTCAGTACCACTTCCCCGTATTCTTCTGGGCTGCCCAGGCCATAGATGCAGGAGACGGAGGCGACGATGAGTACGTCGCGCCGTTCAAACAGACTACGTGTCGCCGAGAGGCGCAGCTTCTCTATCTCCTCGTTCAGCATGCTCTCTTTTTCGACATAGGTGTCAGTGCGAGGAATGTAGGCCTCTGGCTGATAGTAGTCGTAGTAGGAGACAAAGTACTCGACCGCGTTGTTTGGAAAGAACTCTTTGTATTCACTGTAGAGCTGCGCTGCCAGGGTTTTGTTGGGCGCTAGCACGAGCGTTGGTTTTTGTACCTGTTCAACGATTTTCGCTACGGTATATGTTTTGCCACTGCCTGTGACTCCCAGCAGCGTTTGATTTTTATAGCCATTCCTGATGCCCTCAATGAGTTGCTCAATGGCTCCGGGCTGATCTCCTGTCGGCTGAAATGGTGCTTCTACCTTAAATTCTGGCATGAGTGGGTGTTCCTTATAGATAAGTAGAATATTCTTTCCAATTGATTCATCATTATACCACTTTTTTTATCCAAGCACGGTACCTGAATGACAATAGCTCAGGGCTGTTGCAAACTCCGTGTTTTGCCGCCTCTGGCGGCGGGAAGGAAGGATGAAGCGAGGACACCTCGCGCTCCGGCAAAGGGCTGCGCCCTCTGCACTCCCACCAGAAGGATGAAGCGAGGACATCTCGCGCTCTGGCAAAGGGTTGCGCCCTCTGCACTCACACTAGCATGCGTCGTCTTCGCGATCTTGCAACGGTCCTGGACAATACCTCTCACGCTTCTGGCAATGTGAATTTGTGGGCCTGCAAGCGCTTGACGAAGGCGGGACGGCGCAGGTGAGGCAGGACCCAGGCGCTGAAACGCTCTTGAAACTCTCGGGTCTCTTTGAATTGATCGGCGGCTCCACGTAGCTCGATCAATAATCGAACGGCCTCGTCGTAGCCTGTGCCCGTAGTGCGCATCACTGCCTGATCGACTTGATGCCAGTAATCATCCTGGTGATCGTGGATATTTTGCAGATGACGCTGACGGGCCACTCGCTCCTGCTCGCGCTTCTCGTGTTCCAGTTGGCCTTTAATAGCCTTGCTTTCGGCGAGCAGCGTGGCGTAGGTGACATGCTCACCTGTTGACGGCGTCGCTCTGGTCTTGTCCTGGCCCAGTTCGCGCAACTCCCTGACGAGCAGGCGGCTCAGGCCTGGCTCATTGCGTGCTAACCGAACCAGATAGTCGTTGCGGCGTTCTGGTGGCAGCAACTTGACCCACGCGGCAAAATCATCGCCAGTCGATAACACGGCCGCGTTGCTATGTCGAGCTGTCGCGACGAGCAGTTCTTGCGGCACCCGCAACAGTTCTGCCAGCGCCTGCTGTGCCGCCGTCAGCGTGCCAAAACCGGGCGGAACAGGTGGCACACTGATTTCCTCGTCCTCGTCGTCTTGGTCCTCGTCGTCCTCGTCTTCGTCTTGGTCCTCGTCTTCGTCATAGCCCTCTCTCAGGAGCTGACTGGCCAACCAGACGATATACAGCGCGCGCAGATCGCCTTCCATCAACTCATCGCGAATGGCGATGAGCGATCCTAGTTCATATTCAATCCATTCGTCGGGCCCTTCCATTTCGCCAAAGTGGATATCGAGGATATCATAATCCGGGTACCGGGTGAACGTTGCGAAATCATCGAGATCGAAGCCATCAATGAGATCGACTGGCAAGATTCCATGCGGAAAACGGAATGCCAGTTCGGGCGCGCCCCAGTTGGCCCAATAGAGGAAGCCATCGAAGAACTCGTGGAGCACGTTGATGGGATCGTGCTTGAAATCCCCCCAGTGATATTCGATGAGGGCGTGGGTGGAAGATGCTTCGATGTGACTGGAAAGGGCATTGACAGCATCGAGTTGCTCCCGTGTCAGAGGTCGATCGATGGTCATAAATTCGTAACGCTGGTATTCGCTCATTACCGCTGTCCTCCTTGTGGTGTGAGAACCTGTTAGTGCTAGCATAGGAGGCACTCAATATCCTATAGTCATCTCATTCCTGGTGTTTCACAAGCAAATTATGTTGAGTGCAGTTTGGTCGCATCTCTGCGTAAAGGCTGGTATCAGCTTTCCCTAAAGGATACCATGCTTGACTGATAGAGACAAGAGTTGGTACCGCTTGAAAGAGACGAATTTCAGAGACAGGTGCAAGACTGCAACGATTTCTGGAGGCAATGGCCAGCAGCCAGTCGAGCGGCGTTGCGCCATGCAGGCAATCCTGCGGATCGGTACTCAACTATGGCTTATGATCACCTTTCCGAAATACTGGCCGTCTTCGTAATAACGGTAGGCGGCTTGGGCGTCGTCGAAAGGAAAAACGCGGTCGATAACCGGCTTCAGCCGGTTCACGGCGATGGCGCGGTTCATGGCGAGAAACTGGGCGCGACTGCCAACGGCAATGCGCCGCAGTGTTACGACGGTGGAGGAGATGACGTTGATGTCAATCGTCGATTTATCTTTGGCAAGCGACCCGACCAGGCTGATCTGTCCATCAATAGTGGTCGACTTGATCGACTTCTCAAGCGTGCCAGCGCCTCCGACTTCGACGACACAATCAACGCCTCGACCATTCGTCAGCTCGCGCACCGCGATATCCCAATCGGGCGTCGTGTGGTAATTAACCACGTCATCTGCCCCCAGAGCCTTCAGCCGTTTCGCCTTCTCCTCGCTCGACGTGGTTGCAATGACACGCGTGCCAAAGAGTTTGGCAAGCTGAAGGGCGAAGAGCGAGACTCCTCCTGACCCGAGGGTGAGTACCGTGTCACCGGCCTGGAGCGGTCGAGCGCCTGTGAGCGCATTCCAGGCAGTAACGCCAGCACATGGCAGCGCCGCAGCCTCTTCAAAGGACAGATGGTCGGGAATTTGGACGACCCCTTCTTCACTCAAAACCGCATATTCCGTCAACATGCCGTCAAGTGAACCGCCGATCTGCGCGGAATATTCCTGTGCCCAGGGACCGTCAATCCAGTGCGGGAAGAGCACATCCGCGACCCTGTCACCCACCCTGGCGCGGGTCACGTCTGAGCCTACGGCCACGACCCATCCTGCCCCATCCGATACCGGAACGACATCCGGTCGGATAGGCAAGGGATAATAGCCCCGCAGGATCGACAGTTCCCGGAAGTTGAGCGAGTTGGCCTGCACCCGAACAAGCACTTCGTGCGGACCGGGCACTGGTATGTCGTGTTCCTTCACCATCAGCCCAGCAATGCCCGCGCCTTTGTTCACATGATAGCTCTTCATGAATTATTTCCTTTCTGCTGCTAGATGTAACGTCTACATTCTTAATTGTAGCCTGAAAAGATGACAGAATCGTTCCTAATTGAGGATACTTTCAAGTAGGAGAAAGAAAGCAGTCTATCGCCCGACCGCCCGTGTGCTGACCGTCTTAGAACTGCTGTTGGCGTTTGCCTTCACAGCAAGGGCCATCCTATCACCAGAGGTGGGTCGGTCAGACGCGGCGGGTGCAGGACGAGATCGGGATCGCCAGACACCTGCCCATGGCGGATGACCAGCGGACTCGTGTTGTGGCCAAGCAACAGCTGCTCGCCGGGCAGCAGAGCCGAGTGGAGGTCAGCGGCGACGGGAAACGCGGCAGCCCGCAGATGGTAGACGCCATCAGGAACGTCATGCAACAGATACCAACCCGGTGAGTTGATTCTGGTACACCGCACAGGTGTTCCCTGGGGAATGGGACCGGGGAATAGGCCCACATAGATCGTGCCCCGAAAGGTCGCCGGAGCGCTGATCCGGCCCAGCAGAGCGTTGTTCATCGGCATACCAGAGGACGTCGTGGGACAGCGCTCTGCAGGCTCTGCCGCAAGCGGCTCGAATGCCTGAGCCCGTTGGCGCAACAGGCGTGGAGACAGGCCAACCCGGTGCGTGAAACGGCTGGTGAACGAGCCAGTGCTGGTATAGCCCACCGCGAAGCAAATCTCGGTCACGCTGAGCGAAGTCGTCAAAAGCAAACGCCGGGCCATCTGGAGGCGCAGCGCTGAGAGAAATTCGCCCGGGGGAATGCCAATCAGACGACAAAAGACGCGATGGAAATGCGAGGGACTCAGACAGGCCACCGAGGCCAGGTCTTCGAGGGGCAGCACTTCATGCAGATGGGTATGCATGATCTGGATCGCGCGTTCAACAGCCTGCGTCTGAGCGGCAAGGGTGACATGACGCGTTCCGTCTTCACGGAAAACGGGCGTTGCTGTTAGCATGGTGTTCCTTTCTTCTCCAACAAAGCTTTCTTCACAGATCTATTCTTTTCTGCCTGATCTGAGACGGCAAATCAACGCGAGCCGTTCCTGCTCCTCGCGTGATTCAGCGGGGGACTGATGCGCGCCATCCCTCTCGCCCTTCTGGCACTGACGTTCGATGTCGCTTAGGCGACAGGGGTGCTTCAGCCAAACATCTGGCTTCATGGACAGGATTGTGCCACGGCAATACACAAAGCGGAGGCAAGCGACTCAGCGGCGCAACACGGGTGGGGTGTAGCTACCTGCAAGCGATGCTTGGGGAAGTGGCCTGGATCATCTCGCGCATGCAAGACAAGTATCTTTCGGCTCAGTATCAGCGCATGGCGCGACGGCGAGGGAAGCAGAAAGCGGTCCCGATGTTGGGCGCTCTGGAGGTGACCTCAGAGCGCCCGGAAGGGTGCAAAACCCACCTTTACTCTTTCAGGCCGGTACCCGCGAAGCCCTGGACGATCTGGCGCTGGAAGAAGAGGAACGCGATCAGCGTGGGTAGGCCACCGAGCACCGCCGTCGCCATGATCTGGGCGTAGTGAATACCGTAGGAGGTCTGCACCGTCGCCAGGCCAACTGGCAGCGTCATCATCTCCGTACTGGTGACGGCGATGAACGGCCAGACGAAGTTGTTCCAGAAGGCAACGAAGGCGAAGATGGCGACCGCCGCGATCGCGGGCTGCGAGAGGGGCATCCAGATCTGCCAGTAGACGCGCCAGCGGCTGGCCCCGTCCATG
>WNEZ01019596.1_pt1 | contig 11108 bp, 12 predicted proteins | sample 5400521 | NCBI WGS metagenome assembly WNEZ01 (sample SAMN13153339, study PRJNA577476) | soil metagenome | isolation source: 120 cm saprolite under Douglas fir tree site 2 hole 1 replicate 1 | place: USA:California | collected 2015-04-18
CTCCGGGCCGGCTTGCCGGCCCATTTTTTTGCCGAGCCTCGGTATGTCATCGCCCGGCGTGGCGGGGTTCCCGTTGCGCGATGCGCAACGGGGTGCTCGTCCGGGCGACCCAGACTAGTATGCGTGGAACGATTCCTTGCCGCCGATTATTTGCTCGTGGAGTCGACGGGGATCTCGGAGCTGCTGCCCATCGCGGAGCCTCGCCTGGGCGGGCGGACGGTTCGCACCTTCCCGCTGCTTCCGCCTCCGCAGAAGAACTGATCGCCGCCATCGGACTCGAGCCCCGACACGCCCACTCCAGGCGGCATCTCGAGCTTCTCCAGGACCTCTCCGGTTCGAGGATCGACCCGCCTCAAATCGCTCTCGTCACCTTCCCAGGTGCCGTGCCAGAGCTCGCCGTCGATCCAGGTGACCCCGGTGACGAAGCGGTTGGACTCGAGGGTGCGAAGAATCGCCCCGGTTTGGGGATCGATTTGATGGATCTTCAGGCCCCGCTACTGCCCCACCCAGAGTGTCCCTTCGGCCCACGCGAGGCCCGCGTCACCGCCGCCGCCGGGCGCCGGGATCGTGGCGAGCACACGGCCGGTCTTCGGATCGATCTTCTGGATTCGATCCTCGGCGAGCTGAAACAGGTGCTTGCCGTCGAAGGCCGTTCCTGCATGCCCGGCGACATCGATCGAGCGCAGCATTTTCCCGCTCGCAGGATCGAAGACGTTCAGCTTGTCTCCGGACGCAAACCAGACGTGCTGGCCGTCATACGTGACCCCATTCACCCGGTCGACGCCCGGAAACGGTCCATACTCACGGACGATCTCGGCCTCTGATCGATTCATGCTTCCATCCTAGTCACTCGGTAGTGGAGCCGGGAGTAACAAGGTCGTCGTGAATCCCGGCACCGACGGGGTCATCCAACGACGAGCTCGCCCGCGACCAAATGACTGTACCTTGCCTGCTGCCGCAAGCGAGTCCAGTGCCCGCTGCACGGTGCGCTGGCTGGCTCCGAGCGCAAGTGCCAGGGCCGAGCTCGACCACGACTCGCCGTCGGCGAGGAAAGCGAGCACCGCCGCATGCTGCTCTTCGACGGGCCGCGCCAGCACGACGACCTCGCGTGCGCGGCGCGGCACCAGCGCAAACCCTCGCTTCGTCGCGCTCACGCCGGCCAGCGTCCGAAGCACCGTGCGGAGCCGCCCGATTTCGACGCGCAACCGTGCGCGATGCGATTCATCGGCGTGCTTCGCTCCGAATGCACGCGCGAGCAGCGTGCCCCTCGGCACGTCTCCCGGCCAGGCTTCGCCCATCTTCGACCTCCTCGAGCAGGAGGAGCCGCTCCTCGCCACGCGCAATCAGGCGCGCAGCAGGCGTATTGAGGACGAGGGATGCGCTTTCGACCTCCGCCGTCAGCGCAGGGATACCTGCGTGGTGCGCGGCACGCTCGGCCCGAGCAAGCGCGGCGCGCGCCGTCTTCGTTCGGAGGCGTCGCATCGCGATCCCCGCGACGACCAGCTCGTGGGCGGCCCTCGACGCGGGCCGGAAGGGCGTGGGGTCGAGCTCGGCGAGCCTACGCTCGGCCTCGTCGAGGCGCCCGATCAGGAGGAGGCGCCGGACCTCGAGATACCGCGCATGCGCGGCGTTCACCCGGTCGCCGTGCTCTTCGAGCATCGCCCGCGCCGCGTCGAGCGCCTTCGCAGGCCAGCCCAGGTCGCGCGAGACGAGTGCGATCTCGGCCTCGGCGACGACGCACCTCGCGCGGGCTACCGCCTCTTTCGGACCGAAGGCGCGCGCCGCACTTCGCAGGAGAGCCTTCGCTCGAACGAGGTCGCCGAGCTGCGCCATCGCAACGCCTCGAAGCGCGAGAGCAGGCGCATCGTCGCGCAGGGCGACCCGCTTCAATGCGCCGAGGGGATCACCCGCTGCGAGTGCACGCGCCGCGGCCGTGATCAGCGAGTCCATCGGAATCCCGCCACACTTGTAACTCCCACCCCTGCGATACCCGATCCTAATCTATCTCACGACCACCAACCAGCAAGTCGTATCGCGAACGCTATGAACGACGAAGGACGGAGAAGAACGATGACGAAACACATGACCGGAACACGTGAAGAATGGCTGGCAGCCCGGCTCAGCTTGCTCGAGGCAGAGAAGGAATTAACGCGGCGCAGCGACCAGCTGGCGCGGCGGCGGCAGGAGCTGCCGTGGGTCCGGGTCGACAAGGAATATCGATTCGAGACCGATGAAGGGAGCGCCTCATTGGCAGACCTCTTCCGAGGGCGCTCGCAGCTCCTCGTCTACCACTTCATGTTCGGGCCCGACTACAAAGCCGGGTGTCCGTCCTGCTCGGCGATCGCGGACGGGTTCAACGGCATCGCCGTCCATCTGGCGAACCACGATGTCGCGCTGTCGGCGGTGTCGCTGGCGCCGCTCGCGAAGCTGCAGGCGTTCAAGCGGCGGATGGGGTGGACGTTTCCCTGGGCGTCCTCGCTCGGCGGCGACTTCAACTTCGACTTCAACGTCTCGGTCACCGAGCAGCAACAGCGCGAGGGCGGCGTCGAATACAACTACGAGCGCAGTGGCCACGCGCTGGACGCCAAGCCGGAAACCGCCGCCGAGGGGCCCGTGGCCGAGATCGCGGCCATGACCGGAACCGACGCGGCCGCGTTCATGCGCGAGAGGCCGGGCATGAGCGCCTTCGTGCTCGAGGACGGCGTCGTCTACCACGCCTATTCCACCTATGCGCGCGGACTGGACGGCCTCTGGGGCATGTACCAGTGGCTCGATCGCGCCCCCAAGGGGCGCAACGAGACGGGCCCCTGGTGGCGCCACCACGACAAGTACGACAAGCGCTGAGCCAAGTCTTTTGAGTCTGGTCGTGGGTATCGTTGGCGCAACCGGGGAGCGGGATCTCACAACCCATGGTTTCCGAGCGAGCTTCGAAGCGAGCCTTCTTCGGCGTCTCGGCGCTGCTCTTCGCCGCCAGCGCGGCGGTAACGATCCTCTGGTGCGCGTCCATGTCGGGGATGGGCGAGATGCCGATGCCCGGCGGCTGGACGATGTCGATGGCGTGGATGCGGATGCCCGGGCAGACGTGGCCCGGCGCCGCGGCGTCGTTCCTCGGCATGTGGGTCGTGATGATGGTGGCGATGATGCTGCCATCCTTGGTCCCGATGCTGTGGCGCTACCGCCAGACCGTCGGCACGACAGGCGAGACGCGGCTCGGTCGGCTGACCGCGCTCGTGGGCGTGGGGTACTTCTTGGTGTGGACCGTGTTCGGAATGGTCGCTTTTCCGCTGGGCGCCGCGCTGGCGGCGATCGAGATGCAGCAGCCGGCGCTGGCGCGCGCCTCACCGATCGTGGTCGGTGTGGTCGTCCTGATCGCCGGCTCCCTCCAGCTCACCGCGTGGAAGGCGCGTCACCTTGCCGGCTACCGGGAGGCACCCGGGCGCGGCCGTACGCTGCCGGCTGACGCCGGCACGGCCTGGCGACACGGCCTGCGCCTCGGCCTCCACTGCAGCCACTGCTGTGCCGGTCTGATGGCGATCCTCCTGGTCATCGGGGTCATGGACCTTCGCGCGATGGCCGTCGTGGCGGCAGCCATCACCGTCGAACGTCTCGCACCGGCCGGTGAGCGCGTCGCGCAAGCCATCGGGGCCGTCGTCGTCGGGGCAGGGTTGTTTCTGATCGCGCGAGCAGCCGGGCTCGGATGACGCATCCGCATCGTGCACCTGAACTTCGCCCACGTGCGCGCCTGGGACCTTAGGGTGGGCCGCACGCGCGGGCCATGACAGAGATCAGAGATGCCGGAATGACAGGACGGGTTCACCGGATCGATTGGATCGCGGCGCCGAGCATCTTGCTGGGATGATCGAGCGTGCCGGTCTGCACGATCACCGCGAGCGCATCGATGCCGTTTTCGGCCAATCCCGCGGTCGGCACGCTGAAGGAATGCTCGGCACCGTTCCATTCGCCCAGCCGCAACCAGCGGCGGACCACGTTGTGATAGACGATGGTGTGCCCGCCGTTCTCGCCGCGACCGATCGCAACCGGAACTGCCTTAGCGAGTTCGCACAGCCAGACTTCGCCGCCGGCGGGTGCGTTGGCACCGGGCGCGACCGTCACATCGAACCGATCTGCGGAAACCGCGAGCTTCACCGGTACGGAGAGGGTCGACGAATCGGCCTGCGTCGCGAGGATCGCCGCATCGATCGCGGCCTTGTCGCTGCCCAGCACATGCACCGCACCGTTGATCACGGCCTGCGGCGTGTAGACTTCGCGATCGCCCCGGACCCGGGCGTAGCCGCGCTGGCGGGCGGTGTGGTCCGGGTTGGCGAGCGTGTCCTTCCAGCCGAGGTAATCCCAGTAATCGATGGGCAGGCTCAGGGCCACGATCGCGGGATCGCGCGCCAATTCGCCCAGCAGGCGATCGGCGGGCGGACACGAGGAGCAGCCCTGGCTGGTGAAGAGCTCGACCACCGCGCGGGGCTCGGCGTGCGCACAAACGATCGCAGCCGAGACGGCGATCGCCAATGCGGCCGGGAATGCGACGCGGCGCTGCATCCGACTTCTCCGCTCACCCGATTCGGCCTGCCCCGAGGCCCCAGCCGAACACTTAAGGTGCCGAGCGCAAGCGAAGCCACTCAATTCGCGGTGAGCGGGCGGTGAGGCCGCATCGATTCCACTCGCGGCGGAGGCTCATGCGGCGAGACGCCGGAGCACGTAGTGCAGGATGCCGCCGTTCTTGAAATAATCGAGCTCTTCCAGCGTATCGATGCGCGCGATCAGCGGCACGCGCTTGAGCGAGCCGTCGGCCCCGACGATTTCCGCGATCAGGCGCTGATGCGGTTTGAGCTCGCCGGTGATGCCCCGGATCGTCACCGTCTCGTCGCCCCTGATGCCGAGCGATTGCCACGAGGAGCCCTCCTCGAACACCAGCGGCAGCACCCCCATGCCGACCAGATTCGAGCGGTGAATGCGCTCGAACGATTGGGCGATGACCGCGCGGATGCCGAGCAGCGCCGTGCCTTTGGCGGCCCAGTCGCGCGAGGAGCCGGTGCCGTATTCTCTGCCGGCGAAGACCACCAGCGGCACCTTTTCCTGCTTGTAGCGCATCGCCGCGTCGTAGATCGGCATCTGCTGTTTCGAGGGGTAGTGCACCGTTATGCCGCCTTCCACCCCGCGCACCATCTGGTTCTTGATGCGGATATTGGCGAACGTGCCGCGCATCATGACCTCGTGATTGCCGCGCCGCGTGCCGTATTGATTGAAGTCGAGCGGCTTGACGTTGTGGGCCATCAGATATTTTCCGGCCGGCGAGTCCGGCTTGATCGATCCGGCCGGCGAGATGTGGTCGGTCGTGATCGAATCGAGGAACAGGCCGAGAATGCGCGCGTCGACGATATCGGTGAGCGGCACCGGGCCGCGGCCCATGCCGGAAAAATACGGCGGGTTCTGCACGTAGGTGGACTTGGGATCCCAGGCGTAGGTGACCCCGCCCGTGATTCCGATCCGGCGCCAATTGGCATCGCCCTTGAACACGTCGGCATATTTGCGGGTGAACATGCCCTTGTTGATGATTTTCCGGATCACCGCCGTGATTTCGCGGCTCGACGGCCAGATGTCTTTGAGGAACACCGGCTTGCCCTTGGCATCGCTGCCGAGCGGCGATTTCAGCAGATCGAGCTGCATGGAGCCGGCGAGCCCATAGGCGACCACGAGCGGCGGAGAGGCGAGATAGTTCGCCCGCACGTCGGCATTGACGCGCCCCTCGAAATTGCGGTTGCCGGACAGCACGGCGGCGGCGACGAGATCCTGATCGTTGACCGCCTTGGAGATCTCCGGCGGCAGCGGCCCCGAATTGCCGATGCAGGTGGTGCAGCCGAAGCCGACCAGGTTGAAGCCGAGCTGGTCGAGCTCTTTCTGCAAGCCGGATTTGGCGAGATATTCGGCGACGACCTGCGAGCCGGGCGCGAGCGAAGTCTTGACCCAGGGCTTGGGCTTGAGCCCTTTCTCGTTGGCGTTCCTGGCCAACAGCCCGGCGCCGACCATCACGCTCGGATTGGACGTGTTGGTGCACGAGGTGATCGCCGCAATGACGACGTCGCCGTGCCCGAGGTCGTGGTCGCGTCGCTCGACCGGCACGCGCTTGCCCAATTCGCCCGCCTTGCCGAACTCCTTGTCCATGGCCTGCGCGAATCCCGCCTTCACCTCCTTGAGGAGCACGCGATCCTGCGGCCGCTTGGGACCGGCGAGCGAGGGCTGGACGGTGGCGAGATCGAGCTTGAGCATCTCGGTGAAGACCGGATCCGACGTGCCCTTCTGGCGCAGCAGCCCCTGCGCCTTGGCGTAGGCCTTCACCAGACCCACGGCTGCGGCCGGACGGCCGGTATTCTCCAGATAGCGCAGCGTATCCTCGTCGATCGGAAAGAACCCGCAGGTCGCGCCGTATTCGGGCGACATGTTGCCGATCGTGGCGCGGTCCTCGACCGAGAGATGATCGAGCCCCGGCCCGCAGAACTCGACGAACTTGCCGACCACGCCGTGCTTGCGCAGCATCTGCGTCACGGTCAGCACGAGGTCGGTCGCGGTCACGCCCTCCTTGAGCTTGCCGGTGACCCGGAACCCGATCACCTCCGGCAGCAGCATCGACATCGGCTGGCCGAGCATGGCGGCCTCGGCCTCGATGCCGCCGACGCCCCAGCCCAGCACGCTCAGGCCGTTGACCATGGTGGTGTGGGAATCGGTGCCGATCACCGTGTCCGGATAGGCCACTTCCACGGTGGCGGCGCGGCCGTCGATCTTCAGCTTCTGCTTGCGGGTAAAGACGGTGCGCGACAGATATTCGAGATTGACCTGGTGGCAGATGCCGGTGCCCGGCGGCACCACCCGGAAATTCTCGAACGAGCGCTGCGCCCATTTCAGGAATCGGTAGCGTTCCTGATTCTGCTTGTATTCCTCCTCCACGTTCTTCTTGAACGCCGCAGGCGAGCCGAAGAAATTGACGATCACCGAGTGATCGATGACGAGGTCGACCGGAACCATCGGATTGATCTTGTTGGGATCGCCGCCGAGATGGCGCATGGCGTCGCGCATGGCGGCCAGATCGACGACCGCCGGCACGCCGGTGAAATCCTGCATCAGCACCCGCGCCGGACGGAACGCGATCTCGTGCTCGGAGCTGCGCTTTTTCAGCCAGGCCGCGACCGCCTTGATGCCGACCTTCAAGGTCTTGCGGGATTGAAAGCTGTCGAGCGAGCTCATGATTCCGGTTCCATCCGATCGGGCGCACACCGGGGATGGTGGCGCGAAGACGAGGTGGCGAGCGCACGCGCCCTGACCGGATGCGCGGCCAACTGGGCGGTTTATAGAACTTCTTGCGTTATGGGGGAGCACGTTTTTGACATGATCGCTCGGCGCGGCCTGCTCGTGTCCGGCACGCCGGCCGGCAGTCTGCCGGTAAGGTACTGAATTGATGCGACTTTCCGGGTCCGAGCTGGAATGCGTCCGGGGCGGAAAACGCGTGTTCGCCAACATCGGCTTTGCGGTGGGGGCCGGCGAAGCGTTGCTGCTGCTGGGCCCGAACGGGGCGGGCAAATCCTCGCTGCTGCGCATGGTCGCCGGGTTGCTGCGGCCCGCGGCAGGAAGCCTCGAGCTTGCGGGCGCGGATTGTGACCGCAGCCTCGCCGAGCAGGCGCATTATCTCGGGCATCTCGATCCGTTGAAATCCTCGCTCAGCGTCGGCGAAAATCTGCGGTTCTGGACGCGCTTTCTCGGGGGCGGTCGCGGCGAGGGGCCGGACGAAGCACTCCGGGTGGTCGGGCTCGAGCGGGTCGGCGACCTGCCGGCCGGCTATCTCTCGGCCGGGCAGCGGCGGCGGCTCTCGATCGCGCGGCTCGTGGCGGTCGAGCGGCCGATCTGGCTGCTCGACGAACCGGCGAGCGCCCTCGATGCCGACGGGCAGGCGCTGCTCGGCGAGGTGATGCGCCGGCACCTCGCCGCGGACGGCCTGATCCTGGCCGCAACCCATGCTCCGCTCGGGCTCGATCCCGCCCGGGAGCTGCGCTTGGGGGCGGTGCCGTGATCGCGCGTGCCTCTCCGCTTGCTCCGGTTACCTCCCCCCTTGTGGGGGAGGTCGGCTCGCGCGCCAACCGAAATCGGCAATTGCCGATTTCGGCGTTCACATTGGCCAAGTCGGAAACATCCGACTTGGCATGCGCGAGCCGGGAGGGGGGTGTTTTTGCTGGTCGCAACGGGTACCCCCCTCCCCATCCCTCCCCCACAAGGGGGGAGGGAGGCGGGTGTGGCACGCGCTCGGCCAAATTCGGCGATCGGAGTCCTCGCCCATGACCGCGCTCGCCGCGCTGCTTCTCCGCGACACGCGGCTCGCCGTGCGGGTCGGCGGCGGCGCGCTGATGGGCGTGCTGTTCTTCCTGCTGGTCGTCACCATGGTGCCGTTCGGGGTCGGCCCGGATCTCAAGCTGCTCGCCCGCATCGGCCCGGCGATCCTGTGGATCGGCGCGCTGCTCGCCACCTTGCTGGGTCTCGACCGGCTGCTCGCGGCCGATCACGACGACGGTTCGCTCGACCTCATCCTCATGGGCCATGCGCCACTCGAGCTCGCGGTCGCCGCCAAGGCGCTGGCCCATTGGTTGACCACCGGGCTGCCGTTGGTGATCGCGGCACCGCTCTTCGGGATTTTCCTCAACATCGATGGGTCGGCCATCGGCATCGTGGCGCTCACGCTGCTGGTGGGCACGCCGGCGCTGACCTTCATCGGATTGATCGGCGCGGCGCTCGCGGTCGCGTTAGAGCGCGGCGGCTTGCTGCTGCCCGTCCTGGTGCTGCCGCTCACCGTGCCCGTGCTCATCTTCGGCATCGCGGCGGGCGATGCCGCGATCCTCAACGCGGCGCCGTTCGGGGCCCCGTTCCTCATTCTCATCGCGCTCACCCTGACGAGCGTCGTCATCGGCCCGGTCGCGGCGGCGGCGGTGCTCCGCCACGGCCTGGACTAAAGCCCGGGACCATGGCGCTCGGCCGCATTGCGCCGGTTGTTCGCGCTCGGATATGAGGCTCCCATGGAATGGATCGCGCTTGCCAATCCGTCGCGGTTCCTGGCGCTGGCCGAACGGCTGCTGCCCGGGCTCGCGGCCGCGACCGCGCTCGCCTTCGCGGCCGGGCTCTACGCGGCGTTCTTCGTCGCGCCGGAGGATTATCAGCAGGGCGCGACCGTGCGCATCATGTTCATCCATGTTCCGGGCGCCTGGCTCGGCATGCTGGGCTGGGCGATCATGAGCGTCGCGGCGCTCGGCACTTTGGTGTGGCGGCACCCGCTCGCCGACGTCGCGCTCAAGACCGCGGCGCCGATCGGCGCGGCCTTCACGTTCGTGTGCCTCGTCACCGGCGCGCTGTGGGGCCGGCCGATGTGGGGCACCTACTGGGTATGGGACGCGCGGCTCACTTCGGTGCTGGTGCTGTTCCTGATGTATCTCGGCCTCATCGCGCTCTGGCGCGCCATCGAGGATCCCGCGCGGGCGGCACGCGCCGCGGCCGTGCTCACGCTCGTGGGCGCCGTCAACCTGCCGATCATCAAATTCTCGGTCGATTGGTGGAGCACGCTGCACCAACCCGCATCCGTGTTCCGAGTCGGCGGCTCGACCATCCACCCTGCGATCCTCGCGCCGCTGCTGGTCATGGCGCTGGCGTTCACGCTGCTGTTCGCGACGCTCTATGTCTCGGCCATGCGCAACGAGATCCTGCGCCGGCGGGTGCGCACCCTGCGCCTGCTGCAGGTCCAGACGGCACAAGGGGCCTGACATGAATCTCGGGCCTTACGCGGCCTTCATCCTCGCCGCCTATTCGCTCACGACCGCGGTCGTGGTCGCGTTGATCCTGTGGGTGCTCCTCGACTATCGCGTGCAGCGAAAGCTCCTCGCCGACCTCGAAGCGCGCGGCGTGACGCGCCGGTCCGAGCCGCCGCGCTAGGAATTTTCCTCATGACGCAAATGCCGCAAAAAACCGAAGCGCCCCGCCGCAACCGGCTCGTGCTGCTGCTGCCGCTGATCGTGTTTCTCGCGCTCGCGGCGCTGTTCCTGATCCGGCTCGGCTCGGGCGATCCCAACCGCATTCCGTCCGCCCTGATCGGGCGGCCGGCGCCGATGACGAGCTTGCCGCCGGTCGCCGGCCTCGAGCGCGACGGCAAGCCGCTGCCCGGGCTCGATCCGGCCGAGTTCCAGGGCCGGGTCAGCCTGGTCAACGTCTGGGCTTCCTGGTGCGTGCCGTGTCACGACGAAGTGGCGTTCCTGCAGCAGCTGGCGCAGGATCCCCGCATCCGTCTCGTCGGCATCGATTACAAGGATCACCCGGACAACGCCCGGCGGTTTCTCAACCGCTATGGCAATCCGTTCGCGGCCTCGGGGGCCGACGCGAACGGCCGCGCCGCGATCGAATGGGGCGTCTACGGCGTGCCGGAGACGTTCGTCGTCGGCCGCGACGGCCGCATCGCCTACAAGCTCGTCGGCCCGATCAATGCCGAGAATTTCGAGCGCGTGCTCTTGCCCGAGCTCGCGAAGGCGCTGGGCGGATCGTGACTCGGCCGTTCCCCGGACACGGCGCAGCGTGTAACGTGCGTCGCAGATCCGGGGTCCGGTCTCACAAATCCTGGGTCCCGGTTCAGCAGCGCACCACACCGCAAGTCGGATGTTTCCGACTTGCGGCAATCTTAAACATGCCGGAACTCGGGAACACCCGAGTTCCGGTGTGGCACGCTGCGCCCGGGACACGATTCAAGGGTTTCTGCTCGACGTTGAAGCCTCAGCCCGCGCCTCGTATCTCGTCAGCAGCGGATATTGCAGCGCTGCGAACAGGAGCGTCAGCGGCATCACCCCGAACACCTTGAAGGCCACCCAGAAATCGGTGGATTGCGTGCGCCAGACGATCTCGTTGGCGATCGCGAGCGCGAAGAAGAACAGCGCCCAGCGCAAGGTGAGCCTGCGCCAGCCCTCCTGCGTGAGATGGAACATCTCTCCGAACAAGACGGCGAGCAGCGGCTTGCCGGCCGCAAGCCCGCCCAGGAGAATCGCCCCGAACAGCGTGTAGATGATCGTCGGCTTGAGCTTGAT
>WNEZ01010747.1_pt1 | contig 11104 bp, 10 predicted proteins | sample 5400521 | NCBI WGS metagenome assembly WNEZ01 (sample SAMN13153339, study PRJNA577476) | soil metagenome | isolation source: 120 cm saprolite under Douglas fir tree site 2 hole 1 replicate 1 | place: USA:California | collected 2015-04-18
CAACGATCAGGTGCTGCGAACTTTTCTCCATGCAGACGCGACTAGGCCCGCGGCGAGCGCCGCAGACCCTGCAGTCGAGTGTAGGTCAGGCGCCACATCTCCTCGGTTTCGGCCGGCGTGGAATGGTCCCAACCGAGCAGATGGAGAAACCCGTGCACCAGCAGGACGGCCAGCTCGTCCCGTTCGCCATGACCCCACTCCTGGGCCTGGGCCACGACGCGCGGCCACGAGATCGCGATGTCACCGGCGTGGTCGCCAGAACCCTCGAAGGACAGGACGTCGGTCGGGTGCGCCTCGCCGGCGAAGTCACGGTTCAGGCGTTCCATCTCGGCGTCGTCGGTGATCAGGACGGCCACGGTGACGTGGCCTTCGGGTAGACGCGCGGCGATCTCCGGCACCTTCGCCGCGCGCTCCAGCACCGAGCGCACGAACGCCGGCGGCACGCCGGCCCGCACGGCCTTCACCACTTCGACATCGAGTACAGTCACGACCGGTGAAAATTCTCGTCACTGGCGGCGCCGGTTTCATCGGCTCGCACGTGGTCGACGCCTACATCACCGCCGGCCACGAGGTGGCCGTGCTGGACAACTTGTCCACCGGCCGCGAGGAGAACGTCAACTCGGCGGCCCAGGCCTACCGGGTGGACGTGCGCGACCAGGACAAGGTTCGAAGCGCGGTCGCCTCGTTCAGGCCGGAGGTCATCAACCACCACGCGGCCCAGTCCGAGGTTCCGAAGTCGGTCGCCGACCCCGGATATGACGCACAGGTCAACCTGGTCGGCGGCTTGAACGTCCTGAAGGCGGCCGTCGACAACGGCGTGCGCAAGTTCATCTTCAGCTCCACGGGCGGCGCGCTCTACGGCGAGCCCGACGTGGTGCCCGCCGACGAGGACCACCCGATCCGGCCGCTTTCGCCTTACGGCACGAGCAAGTACTCGTTCGAGCAGTACCTGGCCATGTTCCAGCGCACCTTCGGCCTCAACTTCACGACTCTGCGCTACGCCAACGTCTACGGCGCGCGACAGGACTTCTTCGCCGAGGAGGGCCGCGTCATCGCGGTCTTCGCCAGCAGGATGATCGAGGGCAAGCCGGTCACGATCGACGGCGATGGCAACCAGTCACGGGACATGCTTCACGTCGGCGACGTGGCGATGGCCAACATCGCCGCCCTCGAGCAAGGCGATGGCAGCACGTACCACGTGAGCACCGGCATCCCGGTGACGATCAACGACCTGTTCCGCAAGCTCGCCCTGCTGACCGAGTACAAGCTGGAGCCACGGTTCGGCCCGGCGCGAAAGGGCGACGTCTACCGGATCGCGCTCGACAACACGCGCGCGGCCGAGCAGCTCGGCTGGCGTCCCCGCATCCTGCTCGAAGAGGGACTCCGCCTCACGGTCGACTACTTCCGCGAGCAGGTCGCGCGGCTGAGAGCCTGATTGCTGCAGACCCTTGCGTTCCTGCACAGCTTCGGCGCTCGGGTCCTCGTGGTGTTCGCCATCCTGCTCGGCCTGTGGGGCGCCTACCACTACTTCCGCGACCACCGCCTGAGCGGAGGCTTTCGCTCGACTTACCTGATCATGGCCGGGATCGTCCCGGTGCAGGGCATCCTCGGGGTCGCGGCGCTGGTCTCGGGCGGCACCGCACGCGAAGGGATCCTGCACATCGTCTATGGCGTGTTCGCGACCCTCTTCGTCCCCGGCGCCTACCTTTACGCGCGCGGCAACGACACCCGCCGCGAGGCGCTCGTCCTCGCCGGAGCGTCCTGGATAGTCGCGATAGCCTTCTTCAGGGGGATAGCCACGGGCTAAGGTATGCGGCGCCATGGATCCGAACGCCCGGTACGTCACCGATAAGGAAGACCGGGTGACCGGGTCGCCGGAGCGCCGCGTCCTGATCACGGGCGGCGCGGGCTTTCTCGGCGTCAACGCCGCGATCCATCTCATCAAGTACGGCTGGTCCGTGACGCTTCTCGACAACCTCAGCCGGCCCGGCACAGAGCGGAACCTGAAGTGGGTCATCACCCGGTACCCCAACCGGGTGACGTTCATCAAGGAGGACGTGAGGAACGCCGCGGCCCTGGCCGAGCACGTGCGCAAGCAGGACGCAGTGCTGCACATTGCGGCGCAGGTGGCCGTGACCACCTCGCTCGTCGATCCCAACACCGACTTCGACATCAACGCTCGCGGCACGCTCAACGTCCTCGAGGCCGTGCGCCTCCACAACCGGAAGGCGCCTTTCGTCTTCGCATCGACGAACAAGGTCTACGGAAAGCTGGGCAAAAACAACTCAGCCTGTAAAGAAACGCAGCCGCTCGACTTCCACAGCCCCTACGGGTGCAGCAAAGGCGCGGCCGACCAGTACGTGCGCGACTATGCGCGCTGCTTCGAAATGAACACCGTCGTGCTGCGCCAGAGCTGCATCTACGGCGCGCATCAGTACGGGACCGAGGACCAGGGATGGGTGGCGCACTTCGTGCACTCGATCCTGAAGGACCGGCCTCTGACCATCTACGGCGACGGCACCCAGGTCCGCGACCTCCTCGACGCGCGCGACCTGAGCGCCCTGTACGCGCTGGTCATCGACAAGATCGCGATCACGCGCGGGGAGGTCTACAACGTCGGCGGCGGGACCGAGAACCAGCGCAACCTGCTCGAGGTCATCGACCAGATCGGCGAGCTGGCGGGAAGGAAGCCCCAGTTCTCGTTTGCGGACTGGCGCGAGGGCGACCAGGCGTACTACGTGAGCGACAACACCAAGGCGCGGGAGCAGCTGGGCTGGGAACCGAAGATCGACTTCGACCATGGGTTGCGCGACCTGATCGCCTGGGCGGAATCGGTCAACTAGCGACACCACCCCCGGATAGTCGCGACTATCGGGCCTTGCCGTCCGGCGGAGTGCCGGTTAGTCGCGACTATCCGATGTTGTCCGTGCGCACGTGAAGTGGCCGCACCCTCCTGGCAGCCCGCGCAATAGGCGGGCCTCCCCCCACGCGGTCGCGGCCACCGCGCGGCTGACCCCGCGCATCACCCGCCCGGTCACACCGCCACGCGCCGCCGACATGTCCTCCACCGACCCGCTGACCGGCCGTCCCGCATCCCACCAGGCGATAGAGCGTGCGCGGCTGGCCTTCCAGCGGCAGCACCACGTGGAATCCGCCGCCCGGCTTCAACACCCGAGCCACCTCGCGCAGCACTGCCTCCGGACCTTCGACATGCTCCAGGACGTCGAAGATCCAGACGAAGTCGAACTCGGCATCGTCGTACGGAAGACGTTCAGCGAGCGCCAGGCGGAAGTCGACGCCTTCCGGAGACGCGCTCGCGGCTGCGATCGCCGCCCGGCTCACATCGCACGCTGAAACCGCAAGGTCAGGCCGCTCGCGCTTTACCGCCTTCGCCACCTGGCCCGCGCCGCATCCCACGTCCAGCACCCGCCCGTGCACCGGCGCCAGGTCCTCGAGCAGGTAGCGCAGCTTGAGCCCGTTCATGTACCAGGGCCGCGGCCGAATCGACGCCGTGCCCCAGCGCTTGGCCTCGTAGTCGAACGAGGCCGCGGGCGCGAGAGGTTCGCCTATGTCGCCGCCACGCACGGCGGAGCGTTCACCGCGAACACCTCCCAGTGCGCCTCCTCCATGGTGCCGACGCGTGTGAACCACGTCGGGTTCTCCTGGAGCTTGAGCATGAAGGCCCCGTCGGCCGCGATCAACCTCACGTCGGTCCTCGCGAACCAGCATGCCGTGAGGTGGTCGGGCGCGTACATCTCGCTGATCAGGTGCTTGCCCTCGACGCCGCCGTATCGCGCGAGCACGTAGGTGATCTCCGGTCGGTCGCTCGGCACTGCCAGCGAATGTCCCTGGTTCGGCGAAGCGTTGTACCACGCGCCCAGCTGCACACCCTCGGCTTTGATCGCCTGCCACTCGGCCTCCGATGGACCGAACTCGGCGTTGATCGGCAGCCACGCCAGCTGGCTGACGAGCAGCGCGGTCGCGACCAGGCCCCAACCCACGGGTAGGAATCGCGGTCCGAGCCGGCGCGGGGCCAGCCACAGCACCAGGACCGCGAACAGGATGCCGGCGAAGACGTATGGAAACGCAAAGACGCGCGTGATCGGCATCCACCACACCCAGCTGGCCAGGTACGACGTGAACCCGAGCATCCCGCAGACGAAGACCCAGTACCCGAAGCCAAAGGTGAGCAGCATGTACGACGGCGGCCGCCTCCATAAGCTCCACGCCAGCCCTGCGGCGGCGAGCACGAGCCCGGCACCGAGGATAGGCCGCACCGCGGCCTGCCCGGCGCTGATCGGCGTGAGCTCCCACTTCCCCACCGCATTGGCGAAGAAGTTCCACCACAACGGATAGATCGCGTCGCCGGTCTTGTCGTAGAGGACCTTCATGTAGAGCAACATCACGGCCGCGAACCCGGCGACGAGCAGCACCCGCTGCTGCCGGCCTTCCCGCTTGAACAAGGCCGCGACCACCATCCCCAGCCCGAACAGCCACGCCTCCGCCCGCGCCATGGTCGCCAGGCCGAATGCGAGGCCGGAAACGAACCCGCGCCGCGGCCACGCGGCGAGCCCGAACAGACATAGCGCAACCCCGAGCGGCTCGAGCATCCCGGAGGCGTCGTTCATGACGCTGGTTGGAATCAACGACGCGATCAGCGCGGCGCCGAGCGCCGCCTGCGTTCCCCAATGGCGGCGAACGAGTTGGAACACGAGGACGATCACGACCACCCCGAAAACCAGGCTCACCAGGCGGTCCAGCACGATGTCGATCGATCCTGTGACGTCGAAGACCGCCACCATCAGCAGCGGATGGAGGATGCCCCAGAAGTAGTCGAGACCCTTGAGGTCCCAGAGGCGCGGCCCGTCCGGCGCCGAAAGCCCGATCTCCTTCGTCAGATAGGCGATCTGCCAGTGGTGCCAGACGTCGCCGTAGCGGCGGACGCCGGGATTCTCGGGGTCGGTGAACACGAACACGTACAACAGGCGAGGCACCGCCGCGATGACGACGATCGCGGCCGTCCACGCCCAGTGAAGCCGTGGTACCTCGGATCCGGAAACCTGCGGTTCGGGGGCCTCGACCTCCTCGTCTTCTTCGGCGAGGATGCGGGGCAGGAGCTTCACGCGGTCGCCGCTTCCGCCGCCATCTGGACGTGGGCGCGCGCGACGTCCAGCACCGCGCGCTCGAGGGTGTCGATGTGCCGCTCCCAGTCGAACCGACGCGCCCACTCGAAGGCGCGCTGGCCCGTGAGCTGGTTCTTCTCCGGATCGTCGAGCAGCGCGGTGATGCCCGCCGCGTAGCCTGCGACGTCAAGCGGCTCGGCCAGGTGACCCGTTCCCGGCGCGACCGTCACGGTCGGGCCCGCCTGGTTCCATGCCACGACCGGCGCGCCCTTGGCCATGGACTCGATCACGCCCATGCCGAAATCCTCCTCCGGCGCCGGATACACGTAAACCGCCGCGCCCTCGTAGAGCGTCTGCAGCTCCTCCTCGCTGATCGGGCCGAGGAACAGCACCGCGTCTTCGAGGCCGAGCTCGGTGACGAGCGTCTTCAGCGATGCGGTGTGCGACGTCGGTGGCCCGGGGATGACGAGCTGCGCCCGCGGGTGCTTCTTGCGCACCTCCAGCATCGCCCGGATCGCAAGGTCGAACCGCTTCTGCGGGTAGTGGCGGTTCGTGAGCAGGACGTAAGGGCGACGGATGGGATAGCCGTTGATCGTCAGTCCGCCCGAGAACCGCGACGCGAGTGGCAATGGAAAACCGGACGAGGCGACGTGGCAGCCGGCGGGGCAGTCGATGGCGTCGCGCCTGTAGGTCTTGCGGATGATGTCGCCGATGTAGTCGCCGTTGACGAGCAGCCGATCCGCCTCCTGCACCGAGCGGCGGTCGGCCCACGCGACGAAGCGCGTCGCGCGCAGGACGATCGCGGCGAGCAGGCGATAGTCGGCGTTGGAGACCCAGCCGGTCTGGCGGTCGATGTTGCGCGGATAGACCAGGCGATTGGGCTGGTTGAGGTAAACGACGTAGGGCACGTCCATCAGCCTTGCCGCCCACCAGGCGATCCACGCGCTCGGCTGGTTGCAGCCGACGATCGCGTCGGCGCCGCGGAAGCGCCACGCGTAAAGCGGCATGAGGAGCGAGGTCGCCGCCATCTGAATCGCCTCGCGGAACGGGAACCAGCGCGGCAGCTGGGGCAAGAACGTCTTGACGCGCACCTCGCCGATCAGGTCGGGGTAGCAGCGCGAGGCGTCGACCGTGGGCGCGAAGCACTCGACCTCGTAGCCGCGACGCCGCAGACCCAGCACCTCCTCGATGACCAGGCGCTCGCCGCCGCCGGAGTACGTGAACCCGCAGTGGAAGACCGCGATCCGCCGCGGACCGGCCACCCTCGCCCGCCGCCTGCCGCCGACCAGGAAGAAGCTCAGAAGCCCGAGCGCTAGCGCGTTCAGGGCGGTGATCGCGTGGTACAGGACGATCGCGCCTGCCGCAACCGCGGGGGCAAGGCCGAGCCCACCCCCGAGGACCAGCGACCCGGCGACCTCCAGGTTGCCGACGTAGCCTGGGCCCGCGGGAACGGCAAAGCTCAAAAGCAACGCTGGATACGCCGCCATCGCCTTGAGCACCGGCACGTCGATGCCGACAGCGACGAACAGGAGCGTGAAGTTGAAGGCGTCGATCACCAGCGCGAGGGCGGTGAGCCCCGCGAGCCGGGCCGCGAGCTGCGGTGTCCACAGCCCCCGCGCGCCCGCGCGGAAGGCGAACGCCTGGCCGGCGAGCGTAGACGCGAATTGCGGTGGAAGGATGCGGCGCGCCGGCGCGGAGCGCGCGATCCGAGGACCCAGAACCGCCGTGCCGAGCACCGCGGCAAGCAGGGCGATGGCGAGGGCTGCGGCGCCGGCCAGGCCGCGTGGCGCGTTGACTGCGCCGCTCAACGCCACCACCTCGAGCCCGGCCAGCACGACCGCGACCGCGGCGAGGTCACACGCCTTGTCGATCACGATCGTCGCCAGGGCCGAGCCGGCCGGGATGCGGTGCCGGCGCCACAGCCACCATGCGCGCGCGGCGTCGCCGGAGCGGATGGGCAGCACGTAGTTGAGAAGGCCGCCGGCCGCGTTCATGGCGAAGGCGCGGACCATGCCAACCGGCGCCAGCGGTCGCAGGAGCAGCAGCCAGCGCCGGGCGCGGATCGCGCTCGTGACCAGAAACAGGACCACCATCGCCACCACGGCCCACCAGCTGTGGACGCGCGCGTGGGCGGCGATCTCCGGAAGCGAGACCGTGCGCAGCCACAGCCACAGCAGCGCGAGACCGAACGCGGACTGCAGGGCGAGCCTGACCCAGCGCTGGCTCATGCCATCTCCGCCGCGGGCGCCGCCAGGAGCCATCGCTGCGCGAACCCCCAGAACGCGAAAAGGAAGGCGATGAACATGATCGTGCCGCCGTAGTCATGGAAGAGGATCGCGGGCGCAACGCCGACCGTCGCAGCGATCAGAGCGACCAGCGCCACGCGCACCAGGTTCAGCAGCATGGTGCCCGCGACGCCGATCAGCACGACCTGCGCGCGCGACTCCACCGATTGGCCGCCGCGCAAGCCCGAAGCGAGGCTCACCCCGAACAGGATCAGGCTCTGCCAGCCGATGCAGTTCCAGGAGATGAACAGCGTGTGCATCGAGCCGGATCCGTCCCACACCACGAGGTGGCTGCCTGAGGCGGCGGCGTGGACGCCGAAAAGGCCAAGCAGGCTCACGACCATCCGCGATTCAGCGGGCACGATCGCCTGCAGCGGGTTGTTCGCGCCCAGGCCGATCGCCCACACGGTAAGGAGGTCGTTGAACGTGGTCACAAGCGGCAGCAGCATGAGCAGCGCGCACGTGATCGCGATCACCGTGAGGTTGACGGTGTCTCGCTCGCGTTTGATCACCTGCGTTTCCTCACCAGGCGGCGGGCGAGCAGCGGCGCGAACACGGCGAGGCCCACGAATCCGATGAGCCCTTCAGGCACGACGATGCTCGGCGGCACCACTCCCGTGTTGCCGGCGCCCGCGGTGCCGTCGTAAAGCATCGACGGCTTCCCGCCGGTGTTGTGCGTCAGCGTGACCGAGAGGCAGAGCGAGCCGCCGGGCGGGATGATCAGCGGCAGCTGGCTCGCGCTCGTGCTGACCGTGAGCGGGCTCGTCGCGTTGGTGGTGCTGGCGCCGTAGCTCGCCGTCCAGGTGCCGCCGGCGTTGGGGACGGTCGCGATGAAGCCGGCGCAGCTGGCCGTTGCGGACACGCCGGCGGTGAGGTTGACCACGTCGTTGGTCGAGCCGGTACCGCCCGTCCAGTACATCGTGAACGTCCACACGCCGGCCGCGACGGTCTGCGCCGGAAGCCCCGTCCAGGCCCACGTGTTGGTCACGCCTCCGGCCGCGGACTGGATCTCGCACGGGGTCGGCCGCGTCCCTACGTTGGCGTCCATGGTGCTCGGTGCGCACCCGGGCGCCGTCCCCGTGCCGTGCAGGTAGAGCGGGTTGCCGGCGGCGCTGACGGTCGGCGCGTGCGCGGACATGGCCGCCAGGCCGGCAAAGATCAGCGCCAGCACGACGATTGCCAGCCAGCCGACCCAACGCGGGCGCAGCGGGGCGCGATGCGCGGGCGCCGAGACGAGCGCGGTCGCGGGCGCCACCCATTGCGGGCCGCGCGGGCGCCTGCCGCGGAGCCAGCGCCGGAGCATGTACAGGCGGCGCAGGTGGCGGACGCTGTCCGTGACCCGGCCGGTCTTCGGCGTCCGGAACCACGGACCTTCGTCCTTGCTGATCAGGCCCTTGAACGCGGCCCAGCCCTGGAACGGGACCAGGGCGAAGGAGAGCACGACGGCGCCGAACACGCCCTGCACGTCGCGGGCGGGCGCCTCCTCGAGGATCAGGCCGCCGAGGTTCATCAGCGGCAGGGCGAGGACGTTGGAAAAGAGCAGTGACCAGCCGAGCAGCGCCGTCCACCCCGGCACGTGGGTCTGGAACACCAGCTCCGAGGCGAGCCAGCTGAGCGAGCCGATGACGAACAGGCCGGCCTGCAGGTAGTACGTCGAGTCGTAGAGGAACTCGAGCTTCTCGAGAGGCGTCACGAACGGCGACCGCATGATCGCGAGGAACCACCTTCGCACGTTGTAGGTGTGCCCCTCCGCCCAGCGCATGCGCTGCCGCGCGAGCCGGCCGAAGGTGCTGACGCATTCGGCGGGCGTCTCGGCCCACGGCGTGTAGACCACCTTGAAACCGCGGGCGTAAAGCTTGAGGGTGAGCTCCCAGTCCTCGGTGATGCTTGTCCCCCACCCGACCTCGCGCAGCACGTCCGCGCGGATCATGTAGGCGGTGCCCGCGATCATCTTCAGCGAGCCGATCGCGTCCTGGAAAGGGCGCTCGATCATGTAGCTGCCCGCGTACTCGGCGCGCACGGCCTCGGTGAGCCAGCTCTCGGACTTGTTCAGGACGTGCCATTGGTAGCTCTGGACCGCGGCGACCTCGGCGCGGCGCCTGACCTGGCCCGGCTCCGACGGCGGGTCGGTGCGGCCGAAGGCCGCCTCGAACCGGCGGCTCGAGGACGTGCCGTCGCTGACGCGGTAGAAGTAAGGAAGCAGCCGCTCGATGGAGTCCGGGAACGGGACCGAATCGGCGTCGAAGACGACGACGTACTCGGTGCGCGGGTCCATCACCTTCAGCGCCTCGCGCAGGGCGCCGCCTTTGTAGCCGGCGCGCGAGGTGCGATGCAGGAGCTTGAGCCGCGGCCATCCCTTCCATCGCTCGAGGATCTGCACCGACTCGTCGGTCGAGTCGTCGACCAGGACGACCTCGTACTCGGGGTAGTCGAGCTGCGACAGCGCCTTGAGCAGGCGCTCGATGACGCGCATCTCGTTGTAGGCGGCGACGTGGACGGAGACGAAGGGGTGGTAGCCGAGGTCGACGTGGATCCCGTTGCCGAAACCGTTGCCGTTGATGCGCTGACCGCCGTTGCCGTCGGCCTTCGCGTGGCCGTTCCCGTTGCGCGGAGGCGCGCCGACCAGCGTGGTCAGCAGCACCATCGCGGTGCTCAGGTAGTACTTGATGGCGTAGGCGAAGAAGATCGCGCCGAGGAACAGGCCGGTGAAGGCCAGGCCGGACGCCACCCAGTCCGCGCCGCTGCGGATCTTCGACTGCTGGAGCAGCTCGACGAAGCCGTGCCCGATGGCGACGATGGGGATCGCGCCGACGACGAACGCCGCGACCAGAACTCCGTTGAGGATGGCGCTCCACGCGAGACTGCCGAGGCCGCGCCCGGTGCGCGGCCCCTTAGTTGGTGCCGGATCGTCCCCCGTACCGCTCAAGGCGTGTCCTCGAAGAGGAGCGCCGCGCTCAGCTCGGCGCTGTCGAAGCGGCGGTGGCCGCCCGGGGTGGTGAGCGTCGGCTGCAGCCGGCCGCGCCGGACGGCGCGGTTGAGGGTCGGCTGGCTGACGCCGAGAAGCTTCGCCGCCTGGCCGGTCGTGATGAGCTTCGCGCCCTCCGGCTCGTCCTGGAGAGAGGCGGCGTAAAGCTCGACGTCGGCTTCGTTGAAGCGCCGGTGTCCCCCCGGCGTCACGAGCGCAGCTCGGAGGACGCCTCGCGCCACGGCGCGGGCGACGGTCGCCTGGCTGACGCCCAGGCGAGCTGCCACATCCCTCGAACTGATCAATCTTTGCAAGGACGTTCTGCTGCGACTAACGAAGCCATATCAAAAAGCAGTCGGGTGTAGTCAACTATTTGCGCTTTCTTCAAGCTGGGGCTTGGTTTTCCGTGAGCGGCGCAGGCACTTTGTCGTTGAAAATATGCAGATATCGTCTCCGTGCCGTTCGGTTTCGTGCCAAACTTTTCACCGCGCGAAAGCGTGCGCCGACCTTCAGAAAGGAATACGGGACCTCATCTTCACTTCGAACCTCACCCCCCGCAGCCAAGCTCGGAGCCGGTGTCGAGAAATCGCCCGGCCCGAGCCTTTTTTATGGGTTCAGAGCCTCGTGCAGGGCTTCACGCCACGGGCGTAGAGGGGCGATTCGGGTCGACGCCAGGCAGCCGTTGGCGGGCCGGCGCGCGGCCGCGGCGTAGCCAGAGGTAGACACCGACT
>WNEZ01005485.1_pt1 | contig 11103 bp, 9 predicted proteins | sample 5400521 | NCBI WGS metagenome assembly WNEZ01 (sample SAMN13153339, study PRJNA577476) | soil metagenome | isolation source: 120 cm saprolite under Douglas fir tree site 2 hole 1 replicate 1 | place: USA:California | collected 2015-04-18
CCAGCGATTCGAGCTCCCTTCGCACCGGGGGCGCCAGCCGGATGCTCATCGGCTTCGGTCCTCTTGCCATGTCTGGGATAGATCATGACGAGCCGAAGCCGTCAAAAACCCGGCACGAATTTCAGGCGCGAAGTACTAGTTCCAGAAATACAAACCTTGTCCGCCGTGGAGCCCAACGATCGAAGAGGATGGCAACTGCACAGAAAGGATTCATCCGATGACCGCCGCGAGCCGCCTGATCGGGGCGCTATTCGTCCCAATCATTCTTTCAGGAACGGATAAGCCCCAGGTGACGTACTTCCCGAAAGACAAAGTCGATGCAGCTTTTTCCAAGGGCTCAGTTCTCGTTGCCGGTGAAAAATACCGCGTCCAGGCCAGTCACCGGGATGCGCCGGGCCAGGCAGAGGTCCACCACCTCGATACCGATGTCATGTACATCGTCGAAGGCTCGGCGACGTTCGTAACCGGTGGCACCGTCGCCGGTGGCAAGACGACCGAGCCAAACGAGATCCGCGGCGCCTCGATCAACGGCGGGCAAGCTCACCATGTCTCAAAAGGCGACGTGATCGTCATTCCCAATGACACGCCGCACTGGTTCCAACAGGTTTCGCCGCCGTTCAACTATTTCGTGGTGAAGGTGCGCTGAGTGGCAGGGATCCGCCGGCGAACGCGCTCAGCATCTGCTCGCGCACTCCTGGATCAAAAGCTCCAGTGAGCCTTTGACCGTGTTGTTGTGTGATGCGTCGTGGGGGACAATGGCCTCGAGCCGCTCCGGCGCGCGATCAAGGCCACTGAGATGTCCGGCGTCCCTGGGGCCCGCGTGATGTGCCACATCGGCGGCGCCCCGGGAAAGCTGTTCGATGCGGCAGGGCTGACAAACCCGCAGGGCCGCGAGCCTCTGCTGCGGTCGCGGTCCTGCCATTCGCGGCCTTCGAGCGAGGAGAATTAAGGCGGCTGCAGTCCAACCCAACCCAACAGGGCGTGGGTCAATGTTTCCCAGGCGAGAAAGTAGTTGGCGCCGGTGGGCCGCTTCAGTGCGATCTGCTGAGCCGTCTCGGGCATGCTGCTGCCCAGCCGATTCACGTAATGGTTGTAAACAATCTCCATCGTCGGGTCGTTTCCCCCGGTCGGCCCAAGGTTGATTCCAGCAGGCGCCACACCGCCATTGTTGATGTAGTCGTGGAACTCGAAGGCAGCGATGATTCGGTCGGCGTTCTCCGAATAGAGATCAACTCCCTGCTGAAGAGCGGTTTCGGCGGTGTTGACGGCAGCCCCAAGCCCCCAAAACGTATGCCCGAAATCGCGCGCCGATTCCTGCGCCAGGCCGTCGACAAACTGAGTCTGGTTCCAGTAGGCGGTGATGCTCGTACCGCAGCGCGGAGGCCGCACCGGGGTCGGGCCGTCGGACGTGAGATACATGTAGGCGGGTACTCTTCCGCGCCAGAAGGACACTGCACTGTCGAACCAGGACGGGTTCTCATTGAAGACGGAGATGTTGATCAAGGCTTCGGTGATGATCAGCTCCCAATTGCCGTTCTTGCATGGCGCGCCATTGATCAGATTCGGCACGTACTGGGTGGCCAACATGTTCTGGAAAGTGGCGACGTCGGCATCGGACCATCCATCGTAGGCGTATCGGATGATTTCGGCCGCCTCCGGCCAGACCGAGCCGGTCCAACCCGCCTGCAGGGGCGCGTTGCTGTTGATATGCCCGCCGGTCAGCGTGCTCGACCAGGCGTTCATGATCGCGATCGAGTTCTCTGCGTACGCTGCGTTCCCTGTGATGTACCAAAGCAAAGCTTGCGTATAGGCGGCCAGCGCATCGTTTCTCTCATCCGAGCAGCCGTAGTTGGGGTGCGAGCTGGGCCCGCATTCCACCGTCTGCCACGGATGCGGTCGATAGGACAGAGAGCCATAGGTGTTGGTGCGCGCCCGATCGAAGGCAGACAGCCACGGCTCGGTGCTGCCATTGACCTGGGCTTTGATGAAATCCAGTTGGTCCCGGTTGACCAATACACCCGGATGCCGGAAGGCGCCGGGCGCTTGTCCTTGGACCGAAAATGTTGCGAGCACAACGATGGCGGGCATTCGCACCAGGGTTCGGCAGAGATTCTTTATCGGTGACCTCATGCTGGGCCTTTGACCTGCTGGGGTGGGCTGCGAGCGGCAGGCATAGAAAACCTAGCCGAAAAACAAGTTAAGCAGGTAGTGCAAAGCGCACCGGGCGTACCGGACGGCCGGCCTACCCGGGCTCGATTTCATGTATTGAAATCGTTGCTTAGCTTTCAAGACGTGAGCGCGCCCTCACATCCCGGCGTCGGCCGGTTTCTTCGGTCGGCTGAGCCCCGCTAGGCAAGAGCCGCGTAAGAAAAGTTCACCGTCGCAAGCGCGCCCGGATCCACCTCCAAGATGGCCTTCGCCCACGAGACGATGGCATCCGCTGGAGGTGTGTCTCCTTTGGGAACGGCAAGCGGCGCGGTCGGTCCTCCCATTCTCATGCCCGTTTGCCGACCTCCTGGGTAGCTCTACAGAAAGCAAGGGCAGGCTAGCGAAGGCCCCGCTTGCGTGTCACCTTTCCACGACTGGCGACGTCTTTCGTCCGGCGCTTCCGGTTTCGAGGCCGGCACGGGCATCGCGAACTCGCCAGTAGCGTCGCACCCACGCGGGGCGCAGGTCGAGCCGGGGGTGCCCAGCGAGGCGCCGCCGCCACGCGTCGAGCAGACGATCCGCCTCGGCGAAGGCGGCTGCGGAATCGGTCTCGGCGCCGAACCAGCGCGTTTCCACCGCGTCGCGCTCTTCCATGAACAAGGGCATCAGCTCCGCCGGATCGGTCATGACCTGTCGGTGCAAGCGCTCGTGCCGCCACCAAAGGCTGAGCTCGTCTGCCCTGTCGGTGGGCGCCGGCCCCAGTTTCGGCGGCTGATCGACGCGGACCGGTTTGAAGAGGCCTGTACACGGCGCAGCGGTGCCGGTCGCCCAGTGGCGCACGCGGCCCGGGCGCAGGTCGGCGAGCCATGAGGCGGTGGTCTGCGAGTTGGCGACGACGCCCCCCGCGTGCATGCAAGGCGCGTCGAGGCCGCCGGTGAAGAGCGAGTAGGTCGGACCGTTGCGTCCCTCCCCGTGGTCGCGCAGCACGCGGGCCAGATGCGCGACTTCCTGAGATTCGCGCCCGAGGGCCAGGGTGCGCCCCTGCCGGATGCGGGCGCAAGACACCCGCGTCTTCACGAAGTCCGAGTGCTGCTGGGCAAACCCTGGGATGGTCAGGGCGTTCGAGATGCTCCGTGTCCCGCTGCGGACTTCTTCCACCGCCCAGCGGCGTCCCGCAGTCTCCAAAACGAAGGCGGCCTTCGGGTCGGCCACGAGATAGCTGTTGTGGTACGCGAACCGGCGATCTTCGTGCCCGCACCCACCGCCTTGACCGTGGGTTTCCAGCAGGCCGGTGATCACCTCGACCGCCCGCTTCGCCGTGTCCGCGCGCTCCAGCGCCAGACGCAGAAGGTCCATGCCGGTCAGACCCGTCGCCGCGACGGGCGTTCGCGTGAAGACCGCCTCGTTGCCGATGGTCACGCCATGTTCGTTCGCGCCCATCTCGGCCCCCCACATCCAGAAGGGGCGAGAAAGCAGAACGGCGTGGGTCTCGCGCACCTGGGGAATCGAGATCCAGGTGCATCGCAAGTCGCTTCCGGCAGCGTAGTGGCGCCGGGCGTGCCACTCCAGGAGCTGTGCTTCATTCGGGTCGCGGTCGGAGTTCTTGGCGAAAAGCACTCCGCTCGGCCGGACGACGACGACGGTGTCACACATGGGGTTGGGATCGAGAGGCCATGGCCGCCTGATACTCGGAATAGGCCTCAGGTACCAGCTCGCTCCCAAGGTGAAGTCCTTTCCCGACTGGTAGAAGACGCGCTCTGGTCCAAAGCGATGGGCTGCGTCACTCGACCGCCACCTTGCTGCTGAAGGCGAAGGTCCCGTACGCCGTTGTCCAACGCATCATGCGCCACCGAGATCCGCGGCTCACCACGGAGACCTACGGCCATCTCGAGGTCGACGACATGCGGATTGCTCTGGACGAGCCCGCCGAAAGCACGGCGCCGCCGCTTCAAGAGGCAACTGCAGCCTCGGATCGTGAAAGTTTTGGTGCCTATTTGGTACCAACCGAGCCCAACAGCGCGGTCTGGCCGCGCGCCCGCAGCTCGAACTCCGCGCGGGCACTCAGAAAAACCAGTGGGCCCTCCAGGATTCGAACCTGGGACCAATCGGTTATGAGCCAGCGTCCGTCGCCTTGGCAGGGCTTGACACTGCATTCCACAGTCTCACCTCCCTCGGACTCAGCAGGTCCCAAGCAAGGCAGCAGTGCTGATGGCTTGGCACCGCGTCACCCTGCCACGACGCGATTTGGTGCGGCCGACGGCTGCCCTGGCGCCCGTGGAGGCTCTGTTGAGCGCCGCAGACGTCGGCGAGCGTCTTGGCGTGTGCAGGGCGACCGTGTACGCGCTCTGCGACCGGGGCGAGCTGCCGCAGCATCGTCGTCGCCAAGGCCAGCGCGACCAGCTGCGGGCAAAAGAGCGCGCTGAAGGCGGCTGTGAATGACAGGACCCCTGACGACAGTCCGCGGCGCCGCTTGAACCACATCACCATCAAGAGCACGCCGAGCAGCGACAACAGGTTCGCCAAACCCAGCGTCGCGCGAGGAAAGCCGGGACGACGATGGCCAGACGCGCCTGGCTCCCCGCGCTGCCAGCATCGACATGCCGACGAAGACCATGAGAAAGATCACGACGCCCAGCCCGGACTGGCTGATCCACATCGCCGCTGCCTGCGAAAGCGGAAACTTGGTCGGCTCGAACTGCAAATCGCTTTGCCAGTTTCTCCCAGCGCTTGTACTCTCTTCTGCGCGCAGTCAAAGACTCGCCTGCGCTTTCGATCTTGTAGACAGCCAGGCTTCTATTTCTCGAAACATCTTGTTTCCTTTGCTGCCCTTCGGTTTGCCTGCCTTTAGCAGCCCGGAGCGCGCGCGCCGCGCTAATTCGATCGCTCGCTCGCGGTCCGAATGACTGTCCCAAAGGGCGCGCGCCAATAAAAACTGAGTCCGCGCCAAGGAGGTGACAAGATCGCGCTGGCTGGATTCAAGCACCTGCGCGGCCCGTTCCAAGAAGCCGGTTGCGGCGCGTGGTTGTTTGAGATCCAGGTATGCGCTTCCGATATCCATCAGCGTCATTCCCACCACCGGGCTGTCCGCAGGAAGGGTTTTTTCGCGAATATCGAGCGCCCGTCGCAGATAACCCAATCCTTTGGAGGGCTCTTTTTCGACGACGAGCTTGCCCATCTCGCTTAAGGCATCCGCCGCTCCGGGGGTATCGGGGCCGAGCGCCTTTTCTCGGATCGCCACCGCCCGGCGGAAATAATCGAGCGCGGTCTCGTAAGTTCCTCGCTTGTTCTGATCGCGCAGCGTGAGCCCCAGGTTCAAAAGAGTGGTGGAGACTTCGGGATGCTCGGGCCCCAGCGCCTTTTCTCGAATCGCAAGCGCGCGCCGAAGGTAATCTAAGGCGGATTGAAGATTATCCTGGTCGCGCAGTACCCCTCCTAAATTATTCAACACCAGGGCAGTTTTCGGATGCTCCGGGCCATACACCTTTTCTGCAATGACCAATGCGCGCTGATGATACTCGACGCTTGCCTCGAAATTGCGCATGTCGTGAGTCACATTGCCAAGGTTGGTAAGAGTGGAAACGAGGTCCGCACTATTCGCCCCGAGCGCTTTTTCCTCAATTTTCAGCGCACGCTGTTCCAGCGCCAGCGCCTCCGCAAGTCGACCCTGAGCTTTCAACACCAGAGCCAAAGGCATCAGGGAATTCGCCACTCGGGGATTCTCCGGCTCAAAAGCCTTTTCCCGAATGGCGAGCGCTCGCTGATGGGCGCCCAATGCAGCATCGAGTTTGCCTTGTCGCCTGAGTAGATTGCCCATGTTGGTCAGGGCCTCAGCCACCAGGGGATGCTCTAAACCTAAAGCGTTCTCCGATGTCTGGACTGCCTTTTGTAGATAACTCAGCGCTTCCTTGTACTGAGCCATGTCAATCGAGACATTTCCGAGAGCCGAAAACGTTCTCGCCACGTCGGGATGTCCAGGCCCCAAAGCTTTCTGCCGAATATCCAGCGCTTGTTTTAGGCGCGAGAGCGCTTCTTCATATTTCCCCTGGCGCGAGAAGATGGAGCCAAGCACATACTGTAATTCTGAATCTAGGTCCGGCGGATTGTCGAGAAGCTCAACCAGCGCGCGGGCCTGTCGCGCCAGACGAAGGCCCTCTTCCATTCGAACTTCCCGGTACCCGACGGCATAGGCTAAGAGGGTCCACGCCCGCGCTTTCACCTCGGGGTGGCGAGCGCCTTCGGCGGCCGCGGCCGCCTCGTAGAGAGTCTCTTCCGCCTCTTTGCGTCGGCTTGTCTTGTGGAACAGGTCGCCGAGCATCAGCAGGGCTTCCGCCTCGAGCGGTTTGTAGCGCGTCTCTTTCGATGCGGTGGCGAGCGGCTTCGCCATTTCAAGGGCGCGCGCGTACTTGCCGGTGTCCCGCAGCGCTTTGATTTCCGCCAGCGTGTTTCGGTGCTGCTCTACCCGCTCGCGCGTCGGTGGGTCCTCGGGAGGCCGCAGCGGCGCCTTCAATGCTGCGGCGTTGGCGCAGCCGTTCACGCTGGTCAGCCCGTGCGCCGCCTGCACCGCGTTTTCGACCACGTTGGGATCCTGGCGGGTGAAGATCTCCGTCAGTGACTTGAGCTCTTGGCGCCGCTCGGAGAGACACTGCATGCGCAGATCCAGTAGCTCTTCGGACTGCTCGCCGTGAAGGCGCGTCGCCGCGCAGGCATCCGTGTGCATCGAGACCCAGCCCTGCGCGTAGGCATCGAGCGCTTTCTCCACGCCGCGGACCGCGTCGGCTGCATACGGCTTCGCCGTCGACATGAAAGCGGCGGAGATGGTGCGTTTTTTCTCATCATCCCAAACTCCGGCGAGCTTGCGCTCCGCGCCTTTGCAAACCTGACTGTGGCGATACGCTTGCTCGCGGTAGCCGATGAAAACGCCCGCCAAAGCGATCGCCGCGAAAGCAGCCCCTGCGGCTCGCCGCCGAACGATGCGCGGATCCTTGCCAAGCTCTAAAAGCAACGGCTCCATCGAGGGATATCGCTCTTCGGGATTGGGCCGAAGCCCTCGCCGCAAAATCTGCCGCACTCGAGCTGGAACGCGGCTCGCCTTTTGCGCCTCTTTGATTTTTCCAGCGGCGACCTGCTCCGTCAGTGCTTCCACGTTATCTGCCTGGAAAGGGCGCTCGCCGTAGAGCGCTTCGTAGAGCGCCACGCAGAAGCTGAACTGGTCCGTGCGCGCGTCGGTGGGCTTTCCGAGCAGCTGCTCCGGCGACATGTATGCGGGCGTCCCCATGAACGCCCCGGTCCTGGTCAGCGGGGTCTCCAACGCTCGCGGCGTCGACGAGCCCTGGGCGTCGAACTCTGCGGGCAGCGTCGGAGCAACCGCCGCCACGTCCTCCACGGCGCGCGCCAGCCCGAAGTCGAGCACCTTGACGCGCCCGTCGCGCCCGACAAGCACGTTGTCCGGTTTGAAATCGCGGTGCACCAAACCGGCCGCATGCGCAGCCGCCAAACCCTTGCCGGCCTGAACGAAGACTTCGACGATTTTGCGCGGCGTTCGCTCCTTCTCTTTGAGCCAGCGCGTCATGGTTTGCCCGTCGACCAGCTCCATCGCGATAAAGACTTGTTTGCCAAACGTGCCGATGTCGTGGACGGCGATGACGTTGGGATGCGACAGCCGCGCCATCGCCTGTGCTTCGCGAAGCAGCCGCGCTCGCGCTCCCTGCGAATTCAAGTCTGCCGGTGCGTTCGCTCGCAGCAGCTTGAGCGCTACCTTGCGGTCGAGCTCGGGGTCATATGCGGCGTACACCACGCCCATCCCTCCACCCCCGAGCTTGTTCAACAAAACGTAGCGCCCCAGCGTCAAAGCGCGCCCGGACGCCTCCGCTTGGGTTCTAGGCTGCGTTGGCTCCATCATCCGCTCGTCGCGATCTCGGAACTCAGTCGGGCTTGCGCTCGTCTCCACCTTTTCGTCCGTAATCGTCTCACCTGCGGCAGGCGTTTCGAGAAAACTGCTTGCCGCTTGGTGGGCCGCGAGGAGTCTTTGCACGTGCGCGCGCAGCTCCTCGTCGCCTTCGCAGGCTTGCGTCAAATAGGATGCTCTTTCCTCTTCTGGGCGCTGCAGCGCCGCAGAGAGGAGCATGTCGATGCGCTTCCAGCGCTCGGGGTTCACGGCTGCCCCTCGGTTTGAAGCTCGTCGTATAGCCACGCTTTGGCTTTGGCCCACTCGCGCTTCACGGTAATCGGCGCAATCCCGAGGGCCTCGGCGGCCTCTTCCACGTTGAGCCCGCCGAAGTAGCGCAACTCCACCAATTGGCTTTTCCGAGCGTCGAAGGAGGCGAGCCGGCCGAGTGCTTGATGCAGCGCGAGCACATCGACTTCTCGGTGGGACGTGTCGAGCTCGCCATCGTCGAGCGAAACGCGATCCTGGATCCCGCCCCGTTTCACTCGGCCGCGCGCCCGCGCGTGCTCCACCAAAAGGCGGCGCATCACGTTCGCGGCGACCGAGAGGAAATGAACGCGGTCTTGCCATTGTGCGCCCTGCTGCTTGGCGATCCGAATGTACGCCTCGTTCACCAGCGCAGTGGCTTGGAGCGTGTGGCCGCTCCGCTCGCTGGACATGTAGCGCCGAGCGATCCGCCGAAGGTCGCGGTACACCAGCGGCATCAGCTTTTCCGACGCCGCCGCGTCGCCCTGGCGCCAGGCCAAGAGCAAACGCGTAACCTCCGAGGCGGAATCCGGCATTCAACCCCCTCCTCACGAGAAGCGATGCCCACTGCGTCCTAGCACAAGCGTAGCGCGCTTGCCCATACTCGGGGCGAAGCTTCAATCCGGCAACGCGCATTGGCCTCTTGATAACTGACCTCTGAGCCGCTACCGCGCGGGGGACGAGATCTTGGTGACGGCCGCGTGTAAGGCGCGGCAGGTCACCACGCCAAACCTGGCGACGGCCCGCTGATCTCGCCGGGAAGATCAGCTCAGAACGGTGCTCGTCCAGGACGGTTTTCAGTGCTTTCGGCGCGACCGATGAGACGCCTTTTTCAGTTCTGGCGCCATCACAGTTGAACCCGGTTCCGGTTCACCACTGAGCCTGCTCGGGGGCCTCGAACCCGAACCACAACCGACGAGGAAAAGAGCAAATGAATCGATATCAGTCACAGGACGAGGGTTTCGCACCCACGGACAAGCGGGAGAGGATGAGGGCGCGGTCGTTGGCGGCGATGATAACCGCGCGGTCGTTGACGACGCTGCTGATTTCAGGATTTTTCGCATTGGCCGCTCTCGCTTTGCCCAACTCGGCCCACGCCCAACCCTGCTTTCCCGAAGGCTCGCTGGTAAAGGAGTATTCCAGCGCTCCGGTCTGGGTCATCCACAGATGCGTCAAGTTCTGGGTCTCCAATCAGTATGAACTCGACCTGTTGGGGGGCTGGAGCCGGGTGCTCTGGGTCCCCGACGGCACCCTTGCCAGTGTTCCGCACATTCCGGCGGACAACACGATGTGGGTCGAGCGAACATTCCCTCAGAACGTACAGGTGGTGATCGCCGGCGCCTCGTATGGCGCGCTTTACGATTCGCAGATGTTCGCGCAGCTCGGCGGGTGGGCGAACGTGATCGAGATTCCGCTAGGCTCGATGTGGGCGACTCCGCCCGGTTCTGGGCTGACGCCGGTATCGTGGTACCCGCTCTCAGGAACGATGATCAGGGAGCGCTCGAGGGCGCCGGTCTGGGTTGTATACGACGAAATCGGTTATTGGGTCTCCGACCAAGACGAGCTGGACTGGTTGTTTGGATGGCCCAATGTTCATGTGATTCCCGATCAGATTGTGGCGCCATTTCGGCGATGCCCCGCCGACGGGACGCTACTTAAGGAGCGTACCCAGGCACCGGTTTGGGTGGTGTACGGCTGCACTCGCTACTGGGTTTCGGATCCAACCGAGCTCAGCGTTCTAGGTGGCTGGTCGCAGGTGCAGCAGGTGCCGAATCGGTCGGTCACCCAAAACCCACCCAACTACTGGCCACCGGTCAACAGCTGGCCTCCGGAAGGCGCTCGGCTGACAGAGCGGACGACACGCGATATCTATATGATCGTCGCCGGCGCGAAGTTTTACATCCCTCCCAGTGAGTATCCGTACTTCGTCACTTCCGATATCAGGGTCCAGACGGTGCCTTACAGAGCGCTGACTTCTGCGCCGACTGGATTCAACCCCATCCCCAGCGTACCCGCGAACGGAACCGCCCTCCGCTGGCGCTCGGGTACTACTTCGTACATCTTCGATGGAGGGTGGCTCTACCCCATCTCCAATCCCAATGATTGCCCTGAGCAAGTGAACGTCGTGCCTGACGGCTCAAGTATTTTTCTCGTTGCGCCGGGTGGTCAGACTCGGCAGATGTCTTGCGCCCCGCCGATTGGCTAATCGCGATCGCGCCGTCCGAACATAGAGGCCATCGGCGAGGAAGAAAGCCTCGCCGGTGGCCGTGGTGTTTTACGGGCCGCTGGCGACAGCCCGCTCTCGCGTCGCGGAAGAACGGTCCTCGTCGAGGACGACTGTCGGCGCTTTTTCCGCGCGGCCGAAGAGACGCCTTTTTCTATTCTGGCGCCATCACAGTCACTCGTTCGACAAGCCACAGGGCCAGAATGAAGAACGGTGCATGTTCTGCGACGCGCTTGTCACTGAACGCTCTGAACTGCCTGGCGTCTTCGATAGCCGCGAAAAGGTGATGCCGATTGAGGTGCGGTCCCCATCGCTTCACGCAGTCCTGTCGTTCCTGCTCCTCGAACCCGCAATTCATGAGCCCGCTCACGCCCGCGTCGGAGACATCGAAGCCCAAAAGCGTCCAGGCGTCGTCGCGGGTGGGTGGATTCATCCGCTCGGCATACGGACCCACCTCACCGACCTTGCCGCGTGACTCACGCAGCCAGCTCACGGCAATGATGTCGAACGCCAGGTCCGGGCTGCGCCCGGCTAGGCACCT
>WNEZ01005486.1_pt1 | contig 11103 bp, 9 predicted proteins | sample 5400521 | NCBI WGS metagenome assembly WNEZ01 (sample SAMN13153339, study PRJNA577476) | soil metagenome | isolation source: 120 cm saprolite under Douglas fir tree site 2 hole 1 replicate 1 | place: USA:California | collected 2015-04-18
GATGCTACCGAGTGATGACCGATCTTTGCAGGCTGATTTTCTGGACACTCGTCGACCTAATGCGAGCGCGAGCAACACTGGAGGCAGAGATCTGGGTGCTTAGGCAGCAGATCAACGTTTTGCGGCGCGCCGCTCCGAGAAGGCAGTCCTTTGGTATTTTTGATCGGTTGATATTTGTTGGCCTCTATCGACTGTTTCCCAAGGCTTGCGATGCGTTGGCGATCGTCAAGCCGGATACGATCATCCGTTGGCATCGCGCGGGTTTCAGAGCGTATTGGCGCTGGAAGTCGAGACGTCGTGGTGGCCGACCAACTGTACCCCCGGAAATACGCAAGCTTATCCACGAGATGAGCATTGCTAATCCGCTCTGGGGAGCGCCGCGGATCCATGGAGAGTTGCTCAAGCTCGGCATCGAGATCGGACAGACGAGCATCGCTAAATGTATGGCCAGGCGACGAGGCCCGCCGTCCCAAGGATGGAAGACATTCCTCCACAATCATGCCGACGGCATCGCCGCGATGGATCTGTTCGTCGTGCCGACAATCTCGTTTCGTCTGCTCTATGGACTGCTGATCATGGGGCACGGCCGACGACAGATCGTATGGCTCCCTTTCGAGCCTCAATAAGCGTTGCCGACAGCACGGCTATCCGCGCTGCCGACGTTGCTTCTGACGATCAAGCGGCACCTACACATCCTGCGACATGCGAAACATCAATGGCAGATTCCACTGAGAGCTGAAAAAAGCCCGCGATGCGACCGAACGGCAATGATCAGGGGTTTCTCGCGTCCTATTTTGAATTCGTAAACAGCAATTTCATAAACGAGCCGCGACCCAACGTAGCCAAGGGTCACGAACGCGTTTTCTTGTGAACCCTTTTGAGCAACTTCCCAACGATTTGCAACCGACAGCGCATCGCCAACAGCATTGCCGGTTTCCTTGTCGATCGATACGTGGCGTTTAAAAGGTGCATTCGGCGCGGGCCGAACAAGCCCCTCGTCATTTACCCGCACCCATTCCTTGATTTCACACGAATAGACCTCGGCCACGGCTCCGGTCGGGCACACAGCGAGGGCCGCCATAATGGCTGCAAATGTGGTGTTGAGTTTCAATCAAATCACTTTCCGAACTGGCTTGGTATTCCTCCCTTAGCGGCACAAGAATCCATTATCGCAAGCTTTGCAGTGGCAAGGTTACCGTCGTGAGTACTCCCGTTCAGCACTCGCGTCGGACACGCATTAAAAAATTGTACCACGTGAACGACCACCAAAGTGCTAACCGGGTTGGGATTGCGGTTTCTTCCTCGGGTTAGCTATCGCTCAAGCGCCGTCGAACCTGGCGGGTCCTCGAGTCCGGTTGTGGCACCTTTGGGACATGCCACCGGGCTCTCAGAATGTCTGCTTATCGGGGTAGACCGGAAGTGACCGACTGGCTGTCAAAAGGGCGCTTTTGACCCTAACCGGAAGGTGATCCAAGCCTCTGAACCGGTCTGCAAGAGAGTCCATGGTCCGGTCAGCCGACGCCGATGGACAATCTACGAAGCGGAGAGCACATTCGCTGCGTTTCCTCTTGATTGATCACGAGAAGGAGAACGTGACATGTCCAAGCTCGTTTGTGTGCTCTATGATGATCCTGTCGATGGATACCCGAAGTCCTATCCGCGGGATGATATTCCGAAGTTCGACCACTATCCCGATGGTCAGACCCTCCCCACTCCCAAAGCGATCGACTTCAAGCCGGGTGCGCTGCTCGGAAGCGTTTCTGGGGAGCTTGGTCTACGCAAGTTCCTCGAAACCCAGGGTCACACATTGGTCGTGACGTCCGACAAGGACGGCATGAATTCGACTCTCGATAAGGAGCTACCCGACACCGAGATCGTCATCTCGCAGCCCTTCTGGCCGGCCTACATGACGGCTGAGCGCATCGCCAAGGCGCCAAGGCTCAGGCTCATCATTACTGCCGGCATCGGCTCCGATCACACCGATCTCCAGGCCGCGATTGACCGGGGCATCACCGTCGCCGAGGTGACCTACTGCAACAGCATCAGCGTCTCCGAGCACGTGGTGATGATGATCCTTGCGCTCGTGCGCAATTACATCCCCTCGTATCAGTGGGTGGTGAAGGGCGGTTGGAACATCGGGGATTGCGTGGCGCGTTCTTATGACGTGGAAGGTATGGCTGTGGGCACGGTAGCCGCTGGCCGTATAGGTCTGGCGGTGTTGCGCCGGCTGAAACCGTTCGATATGAAGCTGCACTACACCGATCGCCATCGCCTACCGGCCGACGTCGAGAAGGAGCTGAACCTGACCTTCCACTCAAACGTCGAGTCGATGGTCAAAGTCTGCGATGTGGTCACCATCAACGTCCCGTTGCATCCAGAGACCGAGCACATGTTCAACGATGCGCTGATCGCCAAGATGAAGCGCGGCGCCTATATCGTGAACACGGCACGTGGCAAGATTTGCGACCGCGATGCGATCGTCCGCGCGCTCGAAAGCGGCCAGCTCGCCGGATACGCCGGCGATGTCTGGTTCCCGCAGCCGGCACCAAAAGACCATCCCTGGCGGACCATGCCACACCACGGCATGACCCCGCACATCTCGGGAAGCTCGCTTTCGGCACAAGCGCGCTACGCAGCCGGCACCCGCGAAATCCTCGAATGCTACTTCGCCGGCATCCCGATCCGTCAGGAATATCTGATTGTGGACAAGGGCAAGCTCGCCGGCATGGGCGCTCACTCCTACAGCGCCGGCGACGCAACGAAGGGCTCGGAAGATGCCGCACGGTTCAAGGGCGCCTAGGCACTGAAGAACCACCGCCAACAAATGGACTGGATGTGGCGAGCCGTGGTCTAGGACTGGCATGGCCGCTCCTGGCACGAAACGGACCTACCAAAGTCTACGGCGAGTCTGATGTTGAGGGCAGAGCGGACATAGCGCGGACGTGGGCGCGGGCCTATGGCTGAACAAAAGCTGTGCAGATCCTCGCTGATGTAAGTTTCTGAGGTTTTTCCAAATATTATTGTCCGTGGCACCGAATCGACGAGAAGGACACAAAATGGCAGCCCAAATGACGAAGTCACAGCTGATCGAGAAAATTGCTGCTGAGAATGAAATGGGGAAGAAGGACGTAAAGGGCGTCTTGGAGACGCTCGCGACCATCGGTTATAAAGAACTCAAGAAGACAGGCGTCTTTCTCGTTCCTGGATTTGCAAAGTTCGTTGTTATCAAGAAGCCAGCAACCAAGGCGCGCCAGGGCACAAATCCGTTCAGCGGCGAGCCGATGATGTTCAAGGCTAAGCCGGCCCGGAAAATCGTAAGGGCCCGTCCTGTCAAGGCAGCAAAAGATGCGGTGTAAGAATTATGGGGCCCGCCGCGAGCGCGCTCATGCCGGCAAGATCGCAGACAAGGATCGTTACCTGCCGGCGCTCAGGGGAGCGCCGTATCACTCGCGGTTCATTGTCGATCTCACTGACGGGGTTCTCTGTAACCGAACGATTGGCGATCGAGGTTTCGGGCTGCGTTCGGTTCCACTGCCGGAGGAGGTTGCGGTGCAATGCTTTAGTCCGCGCGTCCGGCTCAATTCCCAACTCCTTTGAGAGGAGTTCGGCGCAGGTGCGATATTGGCGGAGGGCCGCGCCGTGTCTGCCCTGTCGGCAGTAAAGTTCCATCAGAGTGCGATGGACACGCTCTTGCAAGGGATCTGCGGCCAGCAGGCGTGCAGCAATGTGAATGCCGCGTTCGATCGCACCCGCGGACAAGTGATGATCCAGCAGCTTTGCCATGGCTTCTAGCGCCAGTTCACGGAATCGCTGACGTTCCGCCGTTGCCCAGCTCTCAAACTCGGGTGCGGATACCTGGAAGCCCTCGAGAAATTCGCCGCGATAGAGTCCGATGGCCTGCTCCAGACTCTCCGCTCCTGGTTGCCCAACCAAATCCACGAACACGATGGCGTCGGTGTTCAAAGCCAGTGGCTCAAAGCTAATTGCGTCCTCGTGAGCAATCAAAGGGCGCGGGTGGGCAGGTGACAGCGCCTTGCGTAAAAGGCTCAGCGCCTGTCGCAGGCTGTCGCGCGCCTGCGCCTCGCTGCGGTCGCCCCATAGCAGAGCCGCAAGTTTCGGGCGCGCCTGAGCCTGGCCCGGGTGCAGCGCCAGATAGGCGAGCAGTGCCGCCGCCTTCTTAGTCGACAATGGGACCGGCTCTCCGGTGTCCATCTGGAGCCGGAAGCCGCCGAGAACTGCGAGGTTTACCTTCGCCATCTCCGTCGGCACCTGGGCTAAGGGGTGCAAAAAACGCGCCCGGTCCGTGGATTTTGCGAATTTATCACGCGTACGCCTACAGGTCCATTGCGGCGCGGCAGTAGGTTGGCTTGCGAAGCCACGCTTGGCAATTTTAGCGAATGGAGATCACCATGTGGTATCGATTGTCGATCGCAGCCGCCGCAGCCCTCATGATGGGCGGAGTCGGCGCCACGGCTGCAGAACTTCCAAATTATGAAGTCATGGGCTTTCCGATCACGCCGCACCAACTTGTGGCGCTGGGACCAGCCCAGGCTCAACAGGGGCTGCCTGCTTTTGCCCTCGCGCTGGCTGCCTCTCCGCATCAGCTCGCGGTCTTGATGCCGCGCCAAAGAGTAATCGACGAGCAGATTGCCAACAGCAGCGGGCGAGCGACTACAGGGCTGGCCCGGCTCTCCCCGGTTGTCGCGAGCGAACCGGTGCGTTAGCGCTCTTTGAGAAGCCGAACGCCCCAGCCATCCCAGGCAACCAGAGCCTAACGGAGGCTTTCTCTTTTTGCTTTGACGCGTTTCCCTCCGCGACGGCGTTGGTGGCATGAACTCTGCATGGGCTGAATTGACCGGGTATTCCTCATCAACGAAGGTCACAATGCTTGTTACTCTTGTCGCTATTCTCTGCAACAGCCAGCTATGCCTGGAGAAAGTCGTTACCACTAGCGAGCAGTCGGGCATCACCATGACTGCCTGTCAGGTAAACGCGCAAATTGGTATTGCCGAGTGGCTCGCTAATGGCCCCTATCATGAGTGGAGGCTAAAAAGTTACAAGTGCGTTATGGGCAAATACATTCCCAAAGGCGAAGCATGAAGTGCGCGCCAACCCTCTGAGGGGCTGGCTTCTAGTCATTGGGCGATCTGATCGGTAAGGCGGCTCGACGCAGCGGCGGTTTGAGACGAGTAGAAGCCGTCTTGGACAATGTCCGCTTTGTGCCGATGCTGTTGCAGAAGTCTTTTTGTCTCACAGACCGCAAATTTTCTGGGCCGTAGGTGCGGCGATCGAATATTTATGTGAGGGACTATGCATCGAGAGCATCGTGGTTGGGCGAGGCCAATGTCCGAATCGGGTCAATCGCTACCGAAATGGGATGTCCGCGCTACGTCCGCTTTTCCCCTGATAGCGACCGAAGAGCGGACATCGCGGATGTCTCAAACGTGCCAATAACGGCCATCCTTACAAGAATACGCCCGAGATCTGTCTTAAGTGCGTCCAATAAGAAAGCCCCTGCACATTGGCCGGGGTTTTCTCTTCATCACGCGCTGCTAATCAGCCGACTGCAAAGGTCCTCCACCGGTCGCCGATCATCTTCAACTCAGCGTTCCGAGGTACGCAGCCCCTCCGGTCCGCCATTGACCTTGATCTCGCCGGTGATCTTCAGATTCTTGCCGTCGAAGCTCAAGACCGAGAGCGCGTTGTCGACCATGCTCTGCACGAGCAGGGTCTTACCGTCGCGGCTCCAGACGGCGCCCTGGCCCCATTTTCCAGTCTTGGCGTCGGCAACTCTCGTGAGGTTCGTTCCATTCACGCTGAAAACAACGAGCAGCGTATTGTCGTTGTAGAAGGGATGCGTCGGCGCCCGCGCCGATCCGTCCTGCGCCGTAACGGCGACGTAGTTGCCGTCGTCGGAGAAGGCCAAGCCCTCGACGATCTGGCCGACGTCGAGCGTACGGACGACGCGCGGGGCTCTGCCGGTAAGGTCGATCACATTGATAGTGTCAATATCGCCCGTAAGGCCGCCTTGATTGCCGACGACAGCGACATCGCCCTTCGGGCTGATCTGGATGGCGTAGGGCGCGAAGCCCCCGGTCATGACGCGTTTGGTGTCTTCGACCTTGCTGCCGTCGACCGACAGAACCGAAATCTTGTGGTCGCCGTAGCGTGAGACCAGTGCCAGCTTGCCGTCGGGCGAAAATGCGACGCCGCGCGGAAGCGATTTCGGGTTGCCGAGATCGACCTTGCCAGCGGCGGTGACGGTCTTGCCGGAGATGGTGAGGATCGATACCACACCCTCATTAGCGTTGGCGATCAAGGCCAGCGTGCCCGCGCGATTGATCGAAATGCCGCTCGGCCCGAGAGCGGTTTCGATCGTGGCGATCACCGCCGGCGGCTTGGCCTTAAGATCGATGACCGAAAGCCTGTTGTCGGGCGTGAGTTTTGTCGGATCGGCGGGATCGACCTTCATGCTCGCGGCCACCAGTGCGGTCGATTCATCGGGTGTGATTGCCACGTTTTGCGGCGGCCCTGCCACGCTCGACGGCGCCTTTAGCTCGCCGATCACCTTGGGCGGAGAGACGCCGAGATCGATGATAGTGACAGTGTCGTCGGCGGGTTTCGGCGGGACCGTATTCACTCCATTTACGAGTACAGCCTTGCCGTCATTGGAAGAGACGGCGAGCTGTGCTGCAGCGCTGAACGAGATCAACGGCAGGGCGACGAGCGCGACTGCAAGCCCGCCGATCTCCGAGATGCGAAGATTCATGATTGTTCCTCCCAAGATGTTTTTGCCGCGGGTTCGTCCCGCGGGTAGTTTGTGGAGATGCCTAATCTATACGATGCATATCGCTCCGTCATTGGGGGCAATCTAATCAGGCCAATTTGCGTTTTCGCCAATGTCTGAGATGGGTCATTTGCGACCGAAATGGGAAGCCCGCGCCATGTCCGGTTTACCCCATTAGCGACCGGATAGCGGACATCGCTGGAGGTCCGGTTCGTGCCATTAGCGGACCTCCCGATTGTTAGCTCGCGGCCGCACGCACACGATGAAGAGCCCGTTTGCCCGCGGCGCGTTCTTCGGACGCGCCTTACGTCACAAAAGTGGGCGGCCGTTTGCTCGCCCACGGGCGCGCTTCTTCAAGCTGATAAGCCAGAGCCAATAATGTAGCTTCAGCACCCATTCGGGCGGCGAATTGGCTGCCGAGCGGTAAACCGTTGGAATCCCAATGCAACGGCACCGACATGGCTGTCGTACCGCAGATATTGTGCAAGGATGTGTAGGCCACGTAGTCCCAGAGGATCTCGTTCAGTTCCTTGAATGGAAACTTTGTCTGATCCCGCATGCCTATCTTGAATACAGGCTCGCGCAGCACGGGCGTCAGCAGGACATCCCACTGCTGAAAGAACTGATCTAGAGTGGCTGTTCCCGCCTGCAACGTCGGGAGCGCAGCAGCAACTTGCTCGTCGAACGGCCCCCTGCGCATAGCCTCCTCGCGCAGTCCGAGCGCTCGTGACTCGAACCCATCTTCAAGCTTCGTGATCCCCTTCGCCTTGGCGATTGAATCCACCGCTCTCGCGACCTCAACAGCTCCTACTCGCCCGGCGGCATCATGGAGCTTGACCTGATCGAGTGGCAGCTTCGCCTCATCGATCGTGTGCCCAAGCTCGCGGCACAACTGTGCCGTACCGGTAACAGCTTTCCTCACTTCAGGATGAGGAGCTTGGCCCAGCATGCCTTCATACATGACAGCGATCTTGAGGCGCCTCGGTGATTTGCCGGACACAAAACCGAGCTTCGGGAGCTGAGTGTTGGGGTCTTCTACCACGCTAAGGTACATCGCGGTGTCGCGCACCGTACGGCTGAGACCAGCATCGACGAGCCGCGGCCATGCCGGGGCGCCAAAGTTTCCCGGCAGCAGACGCCCGCGCGACACCTTCAGAGGCCGCAGTGCGAGGCCGGGATGCGGATCGAACCGCCCCCGTCCGTGCCGTGGGCAAGCGGCAAGACGCCTGCAGCGACGCATGCCGCCGAACCACCACTCGATCCGCCCGGGCTGTAGTCGAGGTTCCAAGGACTGTGAGTCGGCCCGTAGAGCACATTCTCCGTGCCGTCGATCAGGCCCATCTCAGGCATGTTGGTCACACCCACGAGGATGAGGCCGGCACTTTCTGCCGCGGCGAAGAAGGGCGCAGTCTTGTCGGGAACGTTGCCTCGCAGCGCGCGCGATCCACGGGTCAGCTGGACGTTGGCGATGGTCGCATTGTCCTTGACCAGGAAGGGAACGCCCGCGAATGGACCATCGCCCAGAGATTCCGATGCACGCTGTCGAGCGCGGTCATAGGTCTTGTAAATGACCGCGTTCAGCTTCGGATTGACCGCCTCGATCTTGCGGATCGTATCCTCGATGAGCTCGCGCGGCGTGATCTGCTTCGTTCGAATCAACTCGGCAAAACCCATCGCATCGTAGGATGAGAGATCGGAGATCGGACCGGATTCCATTTCTCCGATGCCGACGCCGACGACGTTTACTCCAGGGTCGGGGTTGGTGGTTGCTGCCTGGGCACGAAATGATGTCGCATCGTTCGAGCGCAAATAACGCTTGCTCAATTCAGCTTTCGCGGCCATCAGATCGCTCGAAATCAGGTATGATTGCGCGGCCACCATCGGAGCCGTAGCGGGAGGTGAAATTGCTTCTGCACGCACCGCCTCTGCGAAGACGCTTTGCGGTGCCGCCGGGCTCGGAATCTCAGTTCCGATCAGATCCCGCAAGTCGGCTTGATATTCCCCAAAATAAGCGTCCCAAGGCAGGCGAAACGCCCCCTCGGGGGTCGCCTCGCCGGACAGCGCAAGCCTTGGCATAGCGCTTTCCGCAGAGACCTTCTGTCGTGCCAAATTATCCCAGTCATAGAGAAAGATTTTTTGAAAATATTGCGCGGCATCCCGGCTGAACAGGATGAGGCTTGCGTCCCGGTTATAGACGGTGCCGTCGCCCGACCAGTTGTGGCTGCCGATAACAACGACCTCACCGTCGACAATGATGCCTTTGTTGTGACACGACTTCTGCAGACGGACTTTCGACATATCGAAGCCGTTCGTCTTCAGCGCTTCGAGCATCGGCCGGGTGTCGCCGATATCACGGAGGATAATGCGCACGTCAACGCCGTCGTCGATTTTTCCACGCAACGCATCGACGAGGGCCGCAAATTTCGGCGGGTTCTTGCTCTCGTCCACGTTGATCTTGATGTACTGGTTCTGAAAATAAAGCGTGCGTTTCGCTTGCGCGATCAGTGAAAGGATGTGATCCGAATAATTATCGGGCGTCAGCAACGGCTGAACAGTATCGGAAGCGCCGATATTGATGTCGCTCGGAGCAAAGTATTTCGCCGCCACCGCCTGAGCGATGAGTTCTTCGGGCACGAACAAATCGGGTCGCATGGCAATTTGCGGGGTTACATTGAGCGGCGCGGCCTGCTTTTCGTCATACTTGATGAAGCGTTCGTAGGTATCGGCCAGCGTCTTCTCGTTGACGATCACGTGCCATTCGCGGTTGTACGTCGTCTGGACGTCGGGCAATCCACGATCCGGGCCCAGCGGATCGATGTTGGGCTGGTTCGATGATTGCCAATTGCCGCTTGAAAGCCAAAATGCCTCGCCGTCGCGCACCGCCACTTTGATGTGGTACGCGGTCGGGAAAATTCCGTTGTCAACCTTTCCCTTGTGAGTGACCGCCGCCCAGACGAATTTGAAATTCGACTTTAGCTTCTTCTGCATGTCGGCCCGGACGGCGTCTTCGGTGAAATCGCCGGATTTCGGATTGTTGGGTTCACCGCCGTGCGAGAGCGTCAGGCCGGGATCGAGTATCAACGACACAGTCGCATCGTTCGCGGTCGCGGTTGATTCGATCGCTCGCATGATGTGAGGCGCGCTAAAGTCATACATCGCGACGGTGAGACGGGATTTCGTGCCATCGAGGAACGTCGATAGGGTTGGCCAGCCGGCGTCGGGACTGACGTGGCATTTGACTTTGAAAGGACCGTGAACCGGCTCGAGCTGAATGCCATCGGGCGGAACGTATTTGCTGTCGCGAACTAGTTGCGCCGTGATCGCTTCAGCGGTGAAAGCCTGCACGGTAGTACTTCCCGATGGCACTGCGAAGCCTTCAGGGTTGACTGGATCGACGGGAACGGAGCGGCCTTGCCGCGCTGCCTGGGCGACGTATTGCTGAACCGGCGTGGCAATGGCAACGTCGATGTCAACGTCCTCGATCTTTTCCGGGATGCGCAGGGCCAACGGGACGTCCCGTGCGGCGAGCTTTTGATTCACGATCGCCACAATGCACGGCTCATCCGTGATCCAGCCGTCCTTGAACCGATATCCGGGGCGGACGCCAATGACTCCAGGGATTGTCAGAATGGTTTGGCGATTGTCCGCGAGCACCTGCTCGACTTTTTGGAAACGCGTACGTTCTTTCGCCTTTACCGGTACGGAGCCCAGTTTTGGCGCCGGTTTCGCCGACAACAAGTATCCGTCTGACTGATACCCCCTTAACTGGACGTTTTGTCCCGTCACTTCGCCGAGATCAGTTTCGGTCTTCTTTCGGGCTTGCTCCAGATCCGCATTGCTCTGAGGGACACCGTCGGTTGTGAGAACTTCAACGGAAAGTCCGCCAATCGACAGCAGCGTTCGTTTGCCCGTCCGAGCGAGAAATCCGCTGACGACCACGAACTGTCGTGGGAGTTGGCCCTCGTCGGCTCTGGTCGGCGTCGCTCGCGCTGGCCGCCCGGAGAATTGCCTCCGCGGGCCCTTACTCCTTCTAATCTTCTTGGCCATCTTCCCGCCTCACGCTGGAGAATCATTGAGAAACGATGCTGTCACCGTCAGGTTCTGGGCTTGTTGAGCTGTTCGATGATCGCCGGCACCGCCCGTAGCGACAGGGCCGCGACGGTCGAGGTCGGATTCGCGGTCGAACTTGTTGGGAATACGCTGCTGCCGAGCACGAACAGGTTGGGAATGCCGTGGCACTGACATTCTTTGTTGACGACAGAATTTTCCCGCTTGGACCCCATCCGCGTCGTGCCCATGATATGGCCAGAACCGCT
>WNEZ01008146.1_pt1 | contig 11101 bp, 14 predicted proteins | sample 5400521 | NCBI WGS metagenome assembly WNEZ01 (sample SAMN13153339, study PRJNA577476) | soil metagenome | isolation source: 120 cm saprolite under Douglas fir tree site 2 hole 1 replicate 1 | place: USA:California | collected 2015-04-18
AGATACGCCGCGAAGCGTTGCTGTTGTGCGCCTGGCGCCGAAGCATTGGCGCTCATGCCGACAGAGTGTAGGGAGAAGGGTGCAATCGCTACTAATTTTTGCAGGAAATGTGCGCTATTTTATAACACAGTAGTACTAGAAGTGTGCACACCTCGTTTGTTCGCGATGAAGCTATTGAAAGCTTTGGGGACACGGGGCCCGCGCAATCGAGCCAGCTAGTCAGGACAGAGGAGATCCAACATGGCACAACCGCAGAGAAAAGAATCACAGCCGCGCTCCGTCGGACACGAGTCGATTGACGGGACTCTGAGCGGGGCAGTGCTCCAATTTAACCTAGCCAGCGAACTCGACCAACTGCACCGGGATGAATCGTGGCTACCCCTCACGGGGCGAAGTTCGAAGACACTTGTAAAGTACGCGGATCTCCGCATTGTGCTGATCGCGATGAAGGCGAATACGCGCATGCATGAGCACACAGCGGCAGGCAGAATCTCGGTGCACACGCTTAACGGCCATATCCGGCTTCACCTGCCAGAGCGGGTGGTGGATCTCCCTGCGGGGAACTTGCTCGCTCTGGATCAGTGCGTTTCTCATGATGTGGAGGCCTCCGAGGACAGCGCCTTTCTGCTGACGCTATCGTGGCCACCGGAAACAAAGATTGTGGAAGAGAAGCCGTGCGAGAAGGAAGCTACCCGCGCTAAACGAAAATAGCGAGAAGTCGCGCATGCGGGTCCGGGCCGTCCTGTCCGGCGTCGTTCGCTTACGGCAAGCATTGCTCTTAGGCGGTGCGATAGAAGGACGGGCTCTTGGTCAAGCTAACTCAGCTGGGTTCGCAATGAAGCCGCTCTCTTTGCGTGTTCTTCGATTCTTCAGAGAAATGGGGAAGGATCGGCTGGACCTCCATGCGCTATTCGAGGCGGCAGGCAACGAACCAGCCGAACGGGAGAGCGTGCTCGACGCCCTCGATGAATTAAGCCGCGCAGGCATGCTGGACGCGTGCGGTAGTGACTTCTACATGCTGACGGAAAGGGGTAAGGTAACAATCGCTCAGTCTTGAGTAGCAGACAATACCTGCCCGTACCCGCGAACCGTGGTCCGGAAACAGCAGTACGAGCCCGCCGAGAACTCGCGCTGAAATGAGAAACAAGATTTATGGACAAGCTGGAAATTGTCGCAATTGAGATCCCGTGCAGCACCTGCGGCGACCGGTGCGAGGTGACCCTATCATGAAGGCGCCGGAAATGCCCGCTGTCCTGACCGTTGGGCATTCGAACCGCACATGGAAAGACTTCCTCGCGCTTCTGCGGGCGCACCGCGTCAAGCGCGTCATCGACGTACGCAGTATCCCTCGATCGAGACACAACCCTCAGTTCAACCGGACGACCCTGTCGAAAAAGTTGCGGGCCGCGAGGATCGGCTACGTACATTTGCGAAAGCTCGGGGGCCTGCGCCATGCACGCCGCGATTCCCCGAACATGGGCTGGCGCAATGCCTCGTTTCGTGGCTTTGCTGACTATATGCAGACCTCTGACTTCGAAGTAGGGTTACACCGATTGATGAAATTGGCCGGGCAGACGCGGAGCGCGATCATGTGTGCGGAAGCGGTTCCATGGCGGTGTCACCGGTCGCTCATTGCCGATGCGCTGACGGTGCGCGGGATTCAGGTTGACGACATTATGAGCATGAAACGTTCACAGGTTCATTCGCTCATTCCTTTTGCACGCGTCCAAGGTCATTGCATCACGTACCCTGTTGGGAATCGCAGCGGCGGCCGAGTCCCCTCCGTTCGTTTTCGAGAGAGATTTCGCAAGAACCGAAAAACCAAGGTTTAGGAATGTGATGAATGATGCCTCTTGATTATCCATTGTGGCTGCGAGCGGCGCCTGGAACGATCACTGTACACCGGGCAGCGAATGGCTCAAGTTCACGAAAAAGCAGCGACCAAAGGACCGACTTTGGACGGCGAGCGATGAGGAAACCTCATTCCCGTCAGCGATTGCCCTGCCAGGCCACGAAAATCTAGGTCTCGGACGGCACTGGCACTTTCTCGCGGATTTCTCGTGGCTGCTGACAGGTTTGACATACGTGGTGATGCTCTTCGTCACTCCGGAGTGGCGGCGGCTGATCCCGACTTCCTGGCAGATTGTCCCGGACGCATGGCACGCACTGCTTAGCTATCTGAGCCTCCACGTCGTGGAAACCCCGGGAGCATATAACGCACTACAACAGCTGAGCTACGCGGCAGTGATATTCCTGCTTGCACCGTTCAGCATTGCGACGGGAGTAGCCATGTCCCCAGCCGTCGCCGCTCGTTTTCCGTGGTATATCAAAATCTTTCACGGACGGCAGGGCGCACGTAGCCTGCATTTCCTGGCTCTTTGCTCATTCATTGTATTTTTCATCGGACACGTCACGATCGTGGCTATGCATGGTTTTCGAAGAGAGCTGGCGCTTATTGTTCTAGGACAGACGCACGATCCCCATTTGACGCTGGCTCTTGTGGTCTGGCTGTCCGGGCTGACCGGCATAGTGGTCATCCATACCGTGACAACCGTGTGTTCGCGTCGCCGCCCGCGCTTTGTCCAGAGAGCAACCCAGTCGATCACCGATCCAGTGCGCACATTTCTTTTCGGTCATGAAAAATCCGCGCAGCATTACTCACATGCCGACATCTCGCCATACTTCTGGGTGAATGGTCGGCCGCCGAAAGAGGAAAGTTTTCTGGCGATGGCACGCGAAAACTTTGCCAACTATAGCCTGGAGATCGGCGGATTGGTCGAAAGGCAGTTGCATCTAACGCTGGCGGATCTCCGCGCAATGCCGAAACAGACTCAAATTACCAAGCACTGTTGCATCCAGGGCTGGTCAGGCGTTGCGGAATGGGGCGGTGTCTCTCTGCATCACATCATTGGACTTTGCCATCCGCTTCCCGCGGCCCAGTACCTCGTTTTCTACGCGTTCGACAACAAATCCACATCGGAGCCACATGCCCAAGGACCGGGGTACTTCTACGGCACGATTCGCTTGGAGTTGGCGGAAGATCCCCAGATGATTCTTGCCTACGAAATGAACGGCCAGCCCCTGCCGATTTTGCACGGAGCGCCGCTCCGGCTTCGCGTTGAAACGCAGCTTGGATTCACGATGGTGAAGTACATCCGCTCAATCGAACTCATCGAGGATTACAAAACCATTGGCCAAGGCCAAGGCGGCTGGCGGCAAGATTACCAGTATTTCAGCCAGGAGGCGGGGATCTGATTCACGAGGTTTGTCAGCACCCCAAAGATAACGAAGGCAGAAATTGATCGAGGCACGTATCGGAAGGAGACAATTATGAGCACACCTGCAGCGTCGCAAGGCTTCATCTGCAAACTGAAAGATCGCAAGGAAGTTGCGGAAGGCACCATGGCCTTCCGGTTCGAAAAGCCATCAGGATGGACGTTCAAGGCCGGCCAGTATCTCGATATGACGTTGCTTGAGCCTTCGGAGACGGATTCGGAAGGAAATGTGCGCAGTTTTTCGATCGCGAGCGCCCCTCACGAAGAAACCTTGATGGTGGCCACGCGGATGCGCGATACGGCGTTCAAACGCGTGTTGAGGACGATGCCGTTTGGGACCGGTGTGAAGATCGAAGGGCCATCCGGGAATCTGATTCTTCAGAATGATTCTACGCGTGTGGCCGTATTCCTCGCGGGCGGGATTGGCATCACGCCGTTTCGAAGTATTGTCCAGTGGGCAGCGAAGGAGAAGTCGCCGCATCGCATTGTCCTTTTCTATTCCAACAGGCGGCCAGAAGATGCGCCGTTCCTCGCAGAGCTTCAGAGATTGGAAAAAGACAATCCGAAGTACAAGTTAATTGCCAGCATGACTGAAATGGAGAAATCGCATCAACCTTGGAACGGTGAAACCGGTTTGATCAATCAAGAGATGCTCGGGAGGCATTTGAAGGGCGCTACGTCGCCCATCTATTACATTGCCGGTCCGCCCGTCATGGTGAAAGGATTGCAAGAGACGTTAAGTAAAGTCGGTATCAAAGCCGATGACATTCACGCGGAGGAATTTGCGGGCTACTGAGCCGATTCCTCCTACATGACCCTGTGACCCGAAGTCGCGCGCAAGAGTTCGGAGAGCACTTAGAAAAAGACGCAACAAGACAAGCGCGAGAAACGGCGGCTGACAATGTCGAATCTCCAATCGGATGCATTTGTTTTCTTTGGCGCTACAGGGGATCTGGCTTACGGGCAGATCTTCCCGGCACTCCAGGCGATGATCACCCACGGACATTTCGATATGCCGATCATCGGGGTGGCAAAACCTGAATGGAGTCTCGATCAGCTTCGGGCCCGTGCTCATGAGAGTCTTGAGAGGAACGGAGGCGTAGACGCCCGCGCGTTTGCGGGGCTTTCGGCAAGACTCCGATACGTCAGCGGAGACTATGCCTCGCCGGAAACTTTCCGCCGGTTAAAGAAGGCGCTTGGCAGTGCATCTCGGCCTCTTTATTACCTTGCGATACCTCCAAACCTGTTTGCGACAGTCGCCGAAGGTTTGGCCAATGCAGAATGCGACAAGGGCGCGCGGCTGGTCGTCGAGAAGCCTTTTGGCCGCGACCTTTCTTCCGCGCAAGCGCTTAATGGAACTCTCCATAAATTCTTCCCGGAATCCGCGATATTCCGGATCGACCATTTTCTTGGCAAGGAGCCAGTCCAAAATCTGTTGTACTTCCGCTTCGCCAATTCGTTCCTCGAGCCCATTTGGAACAACAACTATGTCCATAGTGTGCAGGTCACGATGGCTGAAAATTTCGGCGTGCAGGGACGTGGAGTCCTCTACGAAGAGCTGGGCGCCATCCGTGATGTCGTGCAAAACCACCTGTTGCAGGTCATCGCGCTGCTCACCATGGAGGCGCCGATCGGCCAGACCTCGAGCGCTTTGCGCGACGAGAAACAGCGCGCTTTTCAGGGCATGCGGCCGCTTTCTCCTGTGGACGTCGTGCGCGGCCAGTTTCGTGGCTACCGCAATGAGAAAGGCGTCGCTCCAGATTCTCAGGTAGAGACCTTCGCCGCAGTCAAATTGTACATTGACACATGGCGGTGGGCGGGAGTCCCGTTCTACATTCGAACTGGCAAACAACTGCCCGTAACTGCAACCGAAGTAGTAGTTGAACTCAAATGCCCCCCGCAGGCCGTCTTCGATGCAGTCTCTCAAAGCGAAGCGGATTTTTTTCGGTTTCGTCTCAGTCCTGATGTCTCCATCTCGGTGGGCGCTCGTGCCAAGTTGCCCGGCGAAGCGATGTCTGGCGAGCGAGTCGAGCTTATCGTGCGGGAAACGACCGCTGATGAGATGACGCCGTACGAGCGCCTTCTGGGCGATGCCATTCGTGGTGATTCGATGTTATTCGTTCGTGAAGATAGTGTGGAAGCCGCCTGGAGTGTTGTCGATCCAGTTTTGGAGAACGCCCCGCCGGTCCACGAGTACGATCCGCATACCTGGGGTCCAATCGAGGCGGACCGTCTCATTGCTGATGGTGGCCCATGGCGCAATCCCAAGCCGATCGCAGGCAAGGCCATGGAAGCGGCAAAATGAAGTTCGCTAGGCTGTACTGCTGATCGCGGAAGAAGATTAGTCCGTGCTCGACGAGAGTTGGATTGACCGGGAACTTAAACGCTACCCTGCGCGTGATAGCGCAATATGAAACCAAAACCTAACAGTACAGCTTTCGGATGGCCAGGCATCGAGCCGAAATGGACCCACGGAGATAAAGACGGAGTTGGAACCGCTTACGCCGCTTCCAGCCGAATCTGGTTCACGTTGTGTCCAGACCAGGTGCTATCCGCCGCGGCCCGAGTCACCCTTTGCTTCTCCCCGAGCGGGTAGGTTAATGATCAATAGTCCCGACCTCTTACGGATATACCGACGAGGACCTCATGAATTGTGGCGGCCTGAGGCATCGCCGACTGTCTTACGCCGAGTCGGTTGGCTGTCTTTGTCAATTTCGGCGGTTGATGTCTTTGGTTCGGCTGTGACAGTAACCTCAACATGAGCGCCCTTTTTGAGCCTTACATCATCACCATGCTCGTCAGTTAGCACATTTTCAATACGAAGTTCTCGATACCGGTGGTCGGGCCCATCTACAGCAATTTGTGCCTTGTCCGGTTGGTCCAGGCGTGGAGACGGAATGATTTTGTCGACAGTTCCGGGCATGGTGGTACTTCGCTGTTCTGGAATTCGCGCCTTATCTAAATTCAGTTCCGTTATTCTTGCGGACCTGGCCATGCGCGGCTTCGCCATTTCCTTCTTGACGCTGGCACGTGTCACGTTGACGTGCTCTTTCTTACGTTTCTTATGCACCACGCACCCATTATGAGATCGAGATGGAAGCCACGCAGTCCCATTTCGCACAGTTGCGAAACATGCGGCCGATTCCTGTCGGCAGAATCACATTCGGATCGGCGAGATCAAGAGTTGAAACCACCACAAATGGCTGAATAACTCCCTACAGAAGTGCCGATCGCGCGCGGCACGATCCGAGGGTGTCCGAGTACGCCATATCGCAGGTCGCACCCTGCCGAGTCTATAGCAGACACAACACGACTTGCGTGGAGTGATATACAGAGGTCTCAACAATCACTCAAGAATCACCTTGATGACACACGTGCCTGTGGACAACCGATCAAGTAAGTTATTGCTGCTCGGCCATGCACTTTTGAATACTCGCCCACCTCCCAATCGTACGCGATTCCGGACAGTTTTTTGATCATCTCACGCAGCTCCTGTGGCCGATATGTACGGAGACAAGACACCACTCCATCAAACAGCAAGACCAGGGGAATTATCGGAACCAGATAAGTCCAGAGCAACCGTGACCAGCGGAACGGACGGATCAATGGAGTGCAGACGAAAAGCATCAGAGCCCAAGGAAACATAAGGCCGATGGCTGACGGAGCGCGCTTCGTTATTTCGAATATTCCGATACTTTGGCGGGCGTCGACGGCATTTTGGAGTATGGTGCGACCCTCTTCTGGCGAAAAATGATGAAACGATGAGAACATCGTTCGAAACCCGCTCAAGTCACTAGGAACTCTCATCGCGTCAACGGAGCCGAGATAGAAAGCAATGTGATTCTCAGATGCCGCTCTGGCATTTTGGAATGCCCTGAGGTTTGGGTATTTATCCGTGAGCCAAATGTGAAGGGCCGGTGCATTTTCTTGGAGCTTTCGAGAAAGGTCTAACCAGGGTCCTCCACCGCCGGAACACATATCAACGATCGATGGGCTCCGTAAAGAGTCAATCACCCTTCGGATGAGCGGGACCATGGGTGCGTAGGCCTTTAATAGATTTAACCCAAACTGAAGCGCATCCGTAGTCTGGTCTCGAAGAGATGACGGGAACCACGGTTGTTCATGGAGTTCGATGAACTGTACGCGACGCATCGCAACTCGGCCTCACATGCAGTATGAGATAATTTGCCTGTCTCCAACGCGAAGACGTAGTGAAAAACGCGACAGCTGAGAAAAACTGCTTAATTTCTTTGTTTGTCCCACTCTTCAACGGCCTTGCTGACAGCTAGTTCGAAGCTCTTGTCCTTCGCCAAAATTCTGGCAGCGGTAGAAGTCTATCCAATGTGAGTTCCATTGCGGCGTAAGTTTGATGTCAAGGCAAACTTATCCGTTCAACCGGTTACGCGCTCCCTCCGGATTTCATTCCCGGACGCCCGCGTAAGTAAGGAATCGCCCGTACCAAAGCCGTTTCTCCGTATCGCACCCAGCGTGGAATCGGACGCGGGGTCAGCGCCAGCGCGTTGGATAGGTGACATAAAGAGGGATGCATATCCGCGACCAGCTTGACGAATGCTGTGAGCGGCACGGCCAGCAGCAAGCCCATCACACCCCACAACCAGCCCCAGAAGAGAATCCCAACCGTGGCCGCCACCGGCCCGATACTCACGCGAGTGGCAATAAATTTTGGAAAAAGAAAATTTGCTGACACGACATGCAGGAAGAGGATGGTGAGAGTGATGACGATATATGGTCCAGGAGTATTGAACTGCAGGATTGCCGCTGCAAGAGGAAGCGCAAGTGAAAAGATCAGTCCGAGGAATGGCAGCAGGTTCAATAGACCGCTGGCGATTCCGATGGGTATGGCGCCTTTCATACCAACACCCAACAACATCAGCGTGGTCGTCACGGCCATCACGGAGCCGACGATGAGGTTGCCGGCTACGAAGCCGCGAATCATCTGGTTAAGGCTCGTGATGAATCGAGCCGTGTCTACTTTGGAGTTGAACAGGGCATTCATTCGGGTGCCCATTTGGTCCTTAGTGCAGAGCATGAAAAAAGTGAGAAAGGGAACCACGCCGGCAATAATCAGCGCTCCCCAAACAGATCCCACACCGCGCACCAGATAAGAAGGCCAGGTTTGCGTTTCCTGTATGCGAACCTCCGGGACTTTTTTGATGGGATGCACGTCGTTCGTAAGGCTTCCGGCGCTTTGCTGAACTTTTTGGAACTTCTGGGTAATTGGCTCGATGGTTTGCTGAATCTTCGAGGTGTAGACTGGAAGTTCTTCCGCAAAGCTCATCGCTCTTCCGTAAAACTCGTGGCCCAGCAGCCCGATCAGGCCCATGCCTGCAAGCACAATGGCCGCCGCGGCCACACTCCGCGGCAGATGCAGTTTCTCCAGAAGGACTACCACGGGGTCAAACAGGATTGCGAGAAATGCAGCCAGGATAACCGTGATGCAAATCGAGCTCGCGTAGTAGCCGAATACCGTCAGCAAACCCGCCACCAATATGAAGAGTAGAGTGGCGATTCTGCGAAGCAGTTCATCGGATGTTGAAGTCGAAGCCGCCAGCGCCATTTCCACCGTGCGCACCTGACTTTGTTGGGCAACCGTGCTCTTATTCGTAACCTGATCAGACATACGTTTTGTGCGGGCAGATGCGCCGCTCGCTGGAGACAGGATTAGATGTGAGTGCGCCAGGTCTCAGTGTGACGAAGTCGCTTTTTGGTTCTTAACCTGCAGCTCATTCACCACCTGCTGCACATTTGGAACTGCTGATGCGACCTTTGCGATCTGTGCGCGCCTGGCTTGAGAATTAACCTCGCCGGTCAATGTCACGACGCCATTCTTTACGTCGTATTTAACACCCTTGTTGAGCCTGTGCTGGATGAGAGCAGCGTCTAGATTCTTCTCGATACCCTTGTCCAGATCCGAATTGACGGTCTTAGCTTGACTTTCGACAGCTGGTGGAACCACCCCAATCTGGTTTGACACAACTTGTCCGCCCGCCATGGACTTGGCAATGGATTCAGCTTGTGCCTTGTCACCGTCGGCTGGAACGTGTCCGCCAAGGGTAACAACGCCCTTGTCCCGATCCTGGCTTACGGAGACATCTTTGAGACCGGCCTGGTCTAGCGATTTGCGGATGCTGTCAGAAACGTCGGGCGACTTCGTTGTGCCTGAGCACCCCGAAAAGGTTCCGACGACTAAGAGCGTGAGCAAGGATACCAACAATCTGGCTCTTTTCATGTTGCTCCTTTCATGGGGCTAAGATATTTGAAACGGCTTCGACTCGCACCAAGCTGAGCCGTCCTTACTATTTTCCGAGGACTTTCTCCACCTGGCCGATTTTCTTTTGGACTTTCCCGCCTATCTTTTCGTCTTGGCCTTCGCTTTCCAAGTCGGGATTGTTCGTCAGTTGTCCTGCCTTCTCCTTAACCTTACCCTTCACTTCGTGAAACTTTCCACTTGCTTTGTCCTCAGTGCTTTGCTTCATGAATTGTTTCCTATAACTCGATTTGAGACTCCCCATTGAGAGCCTTCATCCAGCAGATCATTTGCAAACACCTCTCCCTCATTTCAGATCGACCTTGACAAGGTCAACTCAATACGCCGAGGAAGTACAAGACCACCGCGATGAGCACGACCGTCCCGACTATCCCCAGGCCCCCGCGTGATCCCCATCTGGAATACCCGTAGTAGCCGCCGCCTCCGCCGAACAACAGGAGTAAAACAATAATTAGGAGTAGCATCGAAATTTTCCTTTCGGGATTTCAACTCTGTCAGCGCAATCTTGAATGCACCCAGATGGCCCCAGAACCAAAAAATCTAAGAATGAGCCGCCCGGTTAAATCCGGGCAGCCCGGCCTGTAATTAGCGGCGGTCGACGGACACGTCTTCCCAGTAAGGGGTGTAGCCATAATGTTTGTAAATGCCGTGTCCCCAAGTCGAATCAGCAAAGTTTGGCCAACTCTCCTTATCGAAACCCGGGGCATCCTCCAGCAGCTTCTTGTCAACGTTTAGGATGGCGCGATTTTCCTTCGAATTGAAGTGAAACGCGTTCCACGGGATGGCAAAATACTTCTCACCCATCCCAAGAAAGCCTCCAAAGGATAAAACCGCGTAAGCGATACGCCCGGCTCCGGCGTCGAGCACGAGATCTTCGATTTTTCCGAGGTCCTCATTTTGTGCATTGACGACTTTACTGCCTATCACCGTCTTCTTGGCGGTAACAATATCCGTGTATCTCGCTTTCCTCGGCTCTGCCATGTTATTCTCCTTTTGTTAGAGGAAGCTGGTTGACTCGCCTTACTTCCTCCGTAAGCGTAGGCAGCAACATAAAAGGCAGGAAGAAGGATTTCTGTACAATTCGAGACACTCTTTGGTTTTGTTTGCTTTTTCCGTAGCGCGAAAGTTGCTCGTACTGGCATGAGAACGCCAAACAAGATAGCCCCGAGAACAACCAGAGCAATGCCGTGAATCTTACCGAATTGCATGCGAACTTCTGCGATCGTTAGCGGTAAACAAGCCCGGCCACTTTCGTCTGACTTGAAACTCATGCCGCTCGCCAGGCTGCCGGACATGGCCATCCCAGATTTCCACAAGGTGTGCCTTTCTGAACAGTTTTGCTATTCCACCGTTGTTAGGCTCGCCGACTAAATCAGGAGGCCGCAAAATGAAGAAGCTATCCGTTGCAGCATTGGCACTTTCGGTGGCAACACTTGGGATTCCGATCCTCGCACATGGAAAACCTCAGGAAACGACCCAGGAAAAGGCGAGTCAAGTCATGGGAAGTGCAAGATGAAAAGAGGAGGCAATCCAGTGG
>WNEZ01005490.1_pt1 | contig 11099 bp, 10 predicted proteins | sample 5400521 | NCBI WGS metagenome assembly WNEZ01 (sample SAMN13153339, study PRJNA577476) | soil metagenome | isolation source: 120 cm saprolite under Douglas fir tree site 2 hole 1 replicate 1 | place: USA:California | collected 2015-04-18
GGCTCATCGGCGCCGGCCTGCTGGCCATTCCGATCCTGACCGGCTCCGCCACCTACGCGATCAAGGAGTTCCTCGGGCTGCGGGGGAGCCTGGCCAGCAAGCCGCAGCAGCGGCCGACCTTCTACGTCATCCTGATCCTGGCCACCGCGGTGGGGGTGCTGATGAACTTCGTGCACCTCGACCCGATCCGCGCACTCTTCATTTCGGCCGTCATCAACGGCGTCGTGGCGCCTCCCCTGCTGCTCCTGATCGTGCTCCTGGGGGCCGACGTCGCCGTGATGAAGCGCTATGTCAGCGGCAGGCTCAGCCTCACGCTGACCGGGATGACCACCGTCTTCATGGCGGTCGCCGCCATCACCATGTTCGTGACCATGTTCGCCGGCCACTGACGAGCCCCACCCCGCCCTCCCCAGCAGGGGAGGGGAACTCGAATTTCTTAGCTGGCTCTCATGTGAGCGTGATTAGATGGTGAAGAGCATGGCCGAGCAGCCGCATGTCCTAGTCGTCGACGATGACGCGAAGATCGCGGCGGCGCTGCGCCGCGCGCTCATCTACGAGGGCTACCAGGTGGAGGTTGCGCCGGACGGCCAGATCGCCCTCAACCGCGCCCGCGAGCGCATGCCCGACCTCGCCATCCTGGACATCATGATGCCCGGCATGGACGGGCTCGAGGTGACCCGGCGCCTCCGCGCGGAAGGCGATGTGCCGATCCTGCTGCTCACCGCCAAGGATGGGACGGCCGACCGGGTCAGGGGCCTGGACGGCGGCGCCGATGACTACCTGGTCAAGCCGTTTGCCTACGAGGAGCTGCTCGCCCGGGTGCGGGCGCTGCTTCGCCGCCGGGCGCCACGGGCCCGCCGCACCTTGCGGTATGCCGACGTTGTCATGGACCTGGCGACGCGCGAGGTCCGCCGAGCCGACCAGCTGATCTCGACGACCGCCAAGGAGTTCGACCTGCTCCAGCACTTCATGCGAAACCCGGGCCAGGTGCTGCGCCGCGAACAATTGCTCGATGCCGTCTGGGGTTTCGACTTTGGGGCGAGTAGTAACGTGGTCGACGTGTACGTCGGCTATCTCCGGCAGAAGCTCGAGCAAGGCGGACGGCCCCGCCTGCTGCAGACGGTGCGCGGCGTGGGGTACATCCTGAAAGAGGAATGAACGCCGGCGATCGCGCACCGATTGCTGAGCGACTTTCTTCCCTGCGTCGATCCACCGGCCGGCTAACGAATTGGCTCGACGCGCGCACGCAGTTCCGCCATCGAATCCCGATCCGCGGCCGGATCGCGCTGTTCGGTGCGGCGGTGGTCGCGGTCACGGTCGTCATCTTCAGCGTGGTGGTGTACGCCGTGGTCGAGCGCAGCCTGGTGTCGCAGCAAGATTCGACGCTCGCCCGCCGCGGCGACACCGCCTGGGCGGCAATCGTTCGTTCCGGAGGCCACCTGGCCCCACTTCGGCAATTCCTCCCGGCTGACCTGAACACCAGCCCCGAACTGTTCATCCAGCTCTTCGAATCGAACGCCGCGTCACTCTACTCCTCGGGCAAGGTCGATGGGATCGACCCGCAATACCCCTCGAGCCTCCTCTCCTCCGTGCCGTTCGACCATGGCGTGCTCGAGACCACCCAGCCTCAAAACGGTCCGCTCATGCGCGTCTACGTCCGGAGCGTCGGGTCGAACGGCTACGTCCTGGTCGGCCAGCCCCTCTTTTTGATCCAGAACCTTCTCAATGACCTTCGCCTATTTCTCCTGGCCGGCGTATTCCTGAGCTTGCTGGGCGCGGGCGCGGCCAGCTGGTTCGTGGCGGGGCGGGCGCTCCGGCCGCTTGACGCCATGGCGAGCACCGCGGAGGACATTGGGGAAACACAGGACCTCAGCCGGCGACTTCCGGTCGGCAGCGCAAACGACGAAGTGGGCCGGCTGCAGCGAAGCTTCAATCAGATGTTGCGCCAGCTCGAGGATGCCTATCTGCGCCTGCGCTCGGCGCTGATCGCGCAGCGACGCTTTGTGGCCGATGCCTCTCACGAGCTGCGCACGCCACTGACCACCATCCGCGGAAATGTCGGTTTGCTCTTGAAGCGTGATGACATCACGGGCGAGGACCGCGTGGCGGCCATCAACGACATCGCCGGGGAGAGCGAGCGGATGAGCCGCATGGTGCAAGACCTGTTGACGCTGGCCCGGGCCGACGCCGGCTACCACCTCGAAAAAGAGCCTGTCGACCTGCGCCCCATCGTGCAGGACGTCTCGCGTCAGGCGCAAACGCTCCAACCCACGCGGCGCATCGAGTTGCTCGACGGCCAGCCGGCGCTGATCCGCGGCAATGCCGACGCGATCAAGCAACTGCTGTGGATCCTGATCGACAACGCCTTCCGGCACACCAGCCAGGACGGGCAGATTTCGGTCACGCTGCACGCAGGTGGCGAGTCGGCGGCGCTCGAGGTCAGCGACAACGGCCCTGGGATTCCAAACGACGACCTCGAGCGAATCTTCGAGCGGTTTTACCAGTCGGACGCGTCGCGCGCGGGCGAGGGGACGGGGCTCGGCCTGGCGATCGCGCGCTGGATCGCGCAGGAGCACGGCGGGCGGATCTCGGCCGCCAACAATCCGCAGGGGGGCGCCGCCTTTACCGTCGTCCTCCCGGCAGAAACGCCTCAAACGCTCGCATCGCACTAAAGCGCGGCTCGCGTGGGCCGGCGGGCCCGGCTTGAACTCTTAGCGACCTCTTAGGCAGCTTTCACCCGCGACTCATGGCCCGGGCGCAGCATGGGTCTCGAACATGCGGGATCCCTTCACGCCGGATTTCATCGAGACCCCCATTGCGCCGGAGCCTCCCGCACCCGTTCAACCGGTTCAAGCCGTTCCCTCCTTTCCCCACCGTCCGGCGCGCAGCATGGCAGCCGCCATGCTCGCCGCCGGGCTGGTCGTCGGCAGCATCGGCGGAGGCGCCATTGGCGCCACGCTGGCGAGTCACCGCAACAACGGCAATGCCACGGCCGCGAACGCCACCGTTAGCTCCGCGGCCGCACCAGCCCCGTCGCCGGGATCCTTCGCTGCCATCTACCAGCAGACGGTCCCCGGCGTGGTCATGATTTCAACCGAAATCGCTCGCGGTGGCGCCCGCTCTTTCAGCCAGGCGGAGGGCTCGGGCATCGTCGTCGACCAGCAGGGCGACATCCTGACCAACGCCCACGTCGTGGCGGGTGCGACCCAGATCCAGGTCACCTTCAACGACGGCCATACCGCCACCGGGCAGGTGAAAGGGGTCGACCAGAGCGCCGACCTCGCCGTCGTCAAGGTCTCCGTGTCGCAGGACCAGCTTCATCCGCTGGCGATCGGCGACTCGGACACGCTGCAGGTCGGCGATACCGCGCTGGCGATCGGCGCGCCGTTTGGCTTGCAGGGTTCGTTTACGGCCGGCATCATCTCGGGCTTGAATCGCGGCACGACGGCGCCGAACGGACGGGCGCTGACGGGCATGATCCAGACCGACGCCCCGATCAACCCTGGCAACTCTGGCGGCGCGCTGCTCGACGGCCGCGGCCAGCTGATCGGCGTCAACGATTCGATTCAGAGCCCGATCGAGGGCAATGTCGGAGTCGGCTTCGCCATCCCGATCAATCGCGTCAAGACCTTACTGCCCTCATTGGAGAAGGGCGTGGCGATCCAGCACCCTTGGCTGGGCATCAGCGGCCAGACGCTGACGGCCGCCACCGCCGATCAGCTCGGGCTGAGCGAGAAGTCCGGGGTGCTCGTCATCCAGGTCGTGCCGGGCGGGCCGTCCGCAAAGGCCGGGTTGCAGGCGGATGGGCAGGCCTCGGCCAATGACGATGTGATCACCGCGATCGATGGCCATTCGATCACGACCATCGAGCAACTCACGCAGTACCTCGACACCAAAAAAGTCGGTGATCACGTCACCCTCTCCGTGACCCGGAGTGGGCAGCACATTTCCGTAGGAGTCACGTTGGGCAATTTCCAAGCCCAACCGGCGGCGACGCCCTGATGCGGCAAGCGCCGACGCTCAAGCCGCTTCCGCAAATTCGGCGCAGCGCCTGGCTTTCCGGTACGCGCGCCTGGCTGGTCGGGCTGGGTCTAGTAGCCATTCTGCTCGTCGGCCTGATCGCCCGTGATACGGTGTTCGCCCAGCCGGCCGCCGTGGCGCTTCGCACCGCAACGGCTGACCGCGGGACCGTGACGTCTGTCGTCAGCGGCACCGGCTCGCTTCTACCGGCCGGCCGGATGAACGTGAGCTTCAAGCAAACCGGGATCTTGACTGAAATCGACGTCAAGGTCGGCGACAAGGTGACGACGGGTCAGGTGCTGGCGCGAATCGACTCGTCGACGCAGCAGGCCGCGCTCGCTTCCTCGCAGGCCTCCCTCGCGTCGGCGCAGGCCAATCTCCAGGCGACGCAAACGCCGCTCACCAGTGCGCAGCTCGCGCAGCTGCAGCATCAAGTCAGCGCGGCGCAGCAGAACTACAACGACACCGTGGCGTCCGTGAATGCGACCAACCAGACCGACGCCGCGACAGTCGCCAGTGACCAGGCCAAGGTGAACGCAGACTGCCCGAACGGCGCGCAATGCAGCCAGGAACAAGCCCAGCTGGCGAGTGACAAGAACAAGCAAAACATGGATGCGATCAGTGGCCAGTCCCGGATCAACTCGGCAGCCCAGCAGATCACCTCTTCACGTGACAACTTGGCGGTGCAGACCCAGGTCAAACCAAACGCGCTGGCTTCCAGCCAGGCGCAGGTCGCATCCGCCCAGGCCCAGGTGCAGACGGCGCAGCTCGCCGTGAACCAGACCACCCTCACCGCCCCAAGCTCCGGCGTGGTGATCAGCATCAACGGCGTCCCAGGAGAGACGGCGGGCAGCGGAACCGCTCAGGCACCGGGGTCACTCGCCCCACAGCCGTCATCCAGCGGGACGGGATCCTCATCCGCCTTCATCGTGATCGACGACAACAGCAGTTTCGTCGCGGTGATGCCATTCGCCGAGACGGATGCCGCCCGCCTGGCGGCCAACCAGACCGCCAGCGTGACCTTTGACGCCATCCCGAACCTGACTATTTCGGGGCACGTGCTGACGCTCAGCCCGAGTGCGACCGTGGTCTCGAACGTCGTCGATTACTACGTCAGCTTCGTTCTCAACCGGACCGACCCGCGGCTGCGCGAGGGCATGACCGCGAATGCGTCGGTTACCGTGGCCCAGGCGGACAATGCGGTGCGCGTCCCGAATGCCGCGGTGCACACCACCGGGGGTACGACGATGGTCACGGTTCTCACGAATGGTCAGCAAGTACCAACCGAGGTCGTGACCGGCGTGGTGGGCGATACCTACACCGAGATCAAGGCCGGCCTCAACGAGGGGGACCGTGTGGTGCTGCCGGCGCTTCGTGCTTCGGCCGGAGCCACCACAAATGGGGGCGCGCTCATCCGCGGCGGCGGCGGCTTCGGCGGCGGAGGCGTCAGAGGCGGCGGAGGGTGATCACCCTCGAGGGGATCACCAAGGTCTACCGCGCCGGCGAGGTGGAAGTCGCCGCCCTCAAGGGGATTTCGCTGCATATCCCGGAGGGCGAGTTCATCGCCATCATGGGGCCCTCGGGTTCGGGCAAGAGCACCTTGATGAACCTGATCGGCTGTCTCGACCAGCCATCATCTGGCCGCTACATCCTCGATGGGTACGACGTCTCGGCGCTGAGCGATGACCAGTTGGCCTGGATCCGGAATCGAAAGATCGGCTTCGTCTTCCAGTCCTACAACCTGATTCCGCGGGCGAGCGCCGTCCACAACGTCGAGATGCCATTGATTTACGCCGGCGACAACCAGCAGCGGCGCGAGCGGGCGATGGCGGCGCTCGAATCGGTCGGGCTTTTGGAGCGAGCCAGCCACCTGCCCAACGAGCTCTCGGGCGGGCAGCAGCAGCGGGTTGCCGTGGCGCGCGCCCTGGTGACCGACCCGGCGATCCTGCTGGCCGATGAGCCGACCGGGAACCTCGACAGCGAATCGAGCCTCGAAATCATGAGGTTGCTGCGCAATCTCAACCAGCAAGGACGCACCATCGTCCTGATCACGCACGAGTCCGATATCGCGGCGTTCGCGCAACGCGTGGTGCGACTGCGTGACGGCGTCATCGTGACCGATGAGCGCTCGGCCGTCCCTGCGGAGATGGCGCGATGAGCGTCCTCGAGGGCCTCCGGCTGGCCGTGAACGGGCTCCTCGCGAACCGGCTCCGCTCCGGCCTCACCATGCTCGGCATCCTGATCGGCGTCTCGGCCGTCATCCTGCTTGTTGGCGTCGGCAACGGCGCCTCCGTCGCCGTCCAACAGCAGATCCAATCGCTGGGCTCCAACCTGCTGACGGTCTTTCCTTCGAACGCGAGAAGCGCGGGCGGCATCCAGCAGGGGTTTGGAACCGGATCGAGCCTGACGCTCGATGATGTCAAGGAGATCGCAAACCGGCAGACGTCGCCGGACGTGGTGACGGCCATCCCCAGCGCGGGTGGACGGGCCCAACTCACCTACGCCAATCAGAATTGGAACAGCAGCCTCACCGGCACGACGCAGGATTTTCCATCGGTGCGGAACTACCAGCTGGCGAGTGGCCAGTTCTTCACCGCCGCCGACGTCGACGCCGCGAGCAAGGTGGCGGTCATCGGCCCGACCGTTGCGACCAATCTCTTCAGCGGCGCCGACCCGATCGGCCAGGTGATGAAGATCAACCGGCAAAACTTCCGCATCGTCGGCGTCTTCGCGCCGAAGGGTTCTTCCGGCGGCTTCAACAACCAGGACGACGTGGTCGTCGTGCCGATCACTTCAGCCTGGAATTACCTCCTCGGCGGCCGCGGACGCAACGTTCAGCAGATCTACGTCCAGGCCGTCAGCGCGGAGGCGACCACGGCGGCTAACACCGAGGTGACCCAGGTGTTGCTCGACCGGCATCACATCTCGGACCCGACCCAGGCCGACTTCCAGATCTTGAGCCAGCAGGACGTGCTCAACAGCGCCTCGCAGACGACCGGGGTGCTCACGCTGATGCTCGGGGCGATCGCCGGCATCTCGCTCGTCGTCGGCGGCATCGGAATCATGAACATCATGCTCGTCACCGTCACCGAGCGAACGCGCGAGATCGGCATCCGGAAGGCGATCGGCGCCCGGCGTCAGGACATCCTGCTGCAGTTCCTGATCGAGTCGATGTTCCTGTCGGGCCTGGGCGGCACGCTGGGAATCCTGATCGGCTTCGGCCTGGCACGAGTCCTGCCCTTGGTGGTGTCTTCGCTGCCAACGCCCGTCATCTCCACGCCGTCGGTCTTCCTGGCGTTCGGCATCTCCGTCGGTATCGGTCTCTTCTTCGGTCTCTATCCGGCAAACCGCGCCGCACGGCTCCGCCCAATCGAAGCCTTGCGCTACGAGTGAATCCCCAGGAGGTCAGGCAATGATCAAACTACCCATCGCTGCGCTCGTCGTTATCGTCGGGTTACTCGGCGGTTTCTACGGCGGCTACAAGGTCGGAGGTGGCGGCACGACCGCCAGCGCCGCCGCCGCGACGACCGGCACACGGACGGCGGGGAACGGTTTCGGCGGCGGCCGCGGGGTGGCTGCTGCATGCCCCAGCCCGGGCGCGACCCCGGCCGCCAGCCCGTCCGGCGCGGCGGCCCGACGTGGCGCGACCGGCACCGTCGCCAACCTGACCAGCAACAGCCTGACGATCCATGACACGCGGTGCAATACCGACGTCAAGATCACGTTCGACCAGAGCGTGATCGTGCGCAAGACCGTGGTCGGTCAAGCCTCCGACCTGCAGGAGAGCGAGACGGTCACCGTGACCGGCACGCGCCAGGCAGACGGCAGCATCAAGGCCAACAGCATCAACATCGTCCCGGCCGGGTCGGCGGGATTTGGCGGGTTGGGCGGCGGCGCGGCCAATGGCGGCTGACAGGGGCTAACCCCGGAATGGATCGGCTGACCTGGTTGCTGCTCGCGTTGATCTTGCTGCTTGGCGGGTTGTATCTGCACGTGCACCTGGCGGGCGATTGGCTCGCCTTCCTCCTGGCGGGCGTGGGCGCGGGAATCGGCATCGCGCTGGCGGGCAGCGTCATCCATGACGCCTTCGCCAATCCGCGCGAGCAGCCTTGACGCGCTAGCGATCAAGACAATCAGGAGGGAGGCACCGGCCTCCCTCCTGGCGAGACGAACAGCGACTACGCCCGGAACGTCAGGCGATGGAAGCGCGACGCGAAGTTCTTGCCGGTGCCGCGACGAAGCGCGGCGATAACGGCGAGCGCGACGAGGACGATCAGCATCAGCATCAGCAGGCCGAACAGGAAGACCAAACCGCCGGCTGAAGCGAAGAAAGCAACCAGGCCGCCGAAGAGGCCGGTGTTGTTCGACGCCGCCGGTTTTCCGGAACCGGACCATGTCCCGTCGAGGCCAGTCGCCGCGTTCACGTGCCCGCTCTCGTCCGGAAACGATCCAGACGAACTTGCCAGCGAGGTCTGGCCCCCGTCCGCCGTCGTGCCGGCGCCGGTCCTACCGGCTGAACCGGAGCCGCCGGACCCACCGGATCCGCTGCCGCCCGAACCCGTTCCATTCGGGTTGGTCGGCGAGCAGAACAATGTGTTAGTGGTCGTGCCGGCGGGGTCGGTCGGGTGCGGGTTCATCGTCTGCGGGAAGCAGGTTGGCGAGACGCCGGGCGTGTCCGCGAGGGCCGGCGCCGCCGTCTGAATCGCCGCGAGCATGACGATCGGGACCGCTCCCAGGGCGGCTACGTATGGCATCAGCTTGCGCATTACGACACCTCCAAAAGGGGATGGCTCGACACTAGCCGCGTGGCGGGCGCCGTTCGCCCCCCGCGTGCAGCGCCGCTGGCCCCTGCAGATGGACCGGACGGCCGCGCTGGGAGCAAAACTACCTAGCAAGGACCGCAAAAGGGGGGCGTTTTCCTATAAGGACAAAGGCGCGAGGAAGGAAACAACCATGCTCCGCCACCCATCGCTCCGCCGGCGCATCGTACTGCCCTTCATCGTGCTCGTCGTTTTCGTTGGCGCCGTCGGGATCGCCGTCGTTAGCGGGCAGGTGGGCGGTTCCGTCGAAGGGGCGGCCGACAACAGCCTGGTCCGGAGCTCGCTGCGCAGCAACGACCGGCTGGCAGCGGTGGAGAACGACCGGTTGCAACAGCTCCGAGCCGCGACCAACACGGCCAGCATCGACGCGCTGGTGGCGCGCGGCGACGGCGCGGCGGCCGGGCGCCTGCTCGGCCCGATCGTCGGCAACGCGCAACCCGAACACCTCGTGATCCGGGTCCTGAACAGCAGCGGGCGCCAGCTCGTGGCACTCGGTCGAAACGGTGCCACCGTCGAGACCGTGTCCGATGGGGCGACCTACAGCTCGCAAGCGGCCGTCCAGCACGCGCTGCGGGGAGACCGCGACGCCCTCGGTGACAAGTACATTTTCCTGGCGAACGAGACGCCGGCGATGGTCTACTGGGTCGCGCCCATCTGGACCGAAACCGAAACGCCGGCCGTCGGCGGTGCGGTGCTGCTCGGCCAGTCCCTGACCGAGATCGCACAGACGATCACCGGTTCGAGCTCGGTCGCCGTCGGGTTTTACGACGCGTCCGGCACGTTGCTGGCCAGCTCCCTTGCCGGCAACCCATCGTTGTCCGGCGAGGTCAGGCACGAGGTGACGCCCGACACACCGGTACGGGTCGCGACGACGTGGGATGGTCGGCCCTACCGGCTGCTGGTCAACGATTGGACCATGCGCGGTACTCCGCTCGGCTATCTCGGGACGGCGGTGCCCGCCGACGACCTCTCCGGCTCACTGAACGCCATCCGGCTCGTGCTCGTGGCGTTGTTCGGAGCGATTGCGCTCGGCACCATCTTGATCGGTCTCGCACTCGCGGACCGGATCACCCGGCCGATCGACCAGCTCGTTGCCTCGATGCGAGTCGTCTCGGCCGGGGACTACAGCCGCCGCGTCAAGGTCGAGTCGCCCGATGAGATCGGCTACCTGGCAAAGACCTTCAACGAGATGACGGCGGCCCTGCAGGCGCAGATCCGGGAACGCGACGAGGCATACTTCCGCAACCTCGAAGCGCTCGCCCGCGCCATCGACGCCCGCGATCCGTATACCTTTGAGCACTCGGCGCGCGTGGCCGCCATCAGCCTGGAGCTGGCCGAGGGCATGAACCTGCCGGAGGCGGACCTGGTTGTGCTGCGGCGGGCGGGGCTGCTGCACGACGTCGGCAAGATCGGCGTCTCCGACAAGATCCTGGCCAAGGCTGGTCCGCTCAACGACGAAGAGTGGGCCTCCATCCGGCGCCATCCGTTGATCGGCTACGAGATGTTGAAGGACGTTCCCTTCCTCCAACCCAGCCTCGACCCCATCCGTCATCACCATGAACGTTGGGACGGGGAAGGCTATCCGGATGGGCTCAAGGGCACATCGATCTCGCAGCTGGCGCGCATTGTCACGCTGGCCGATGCCTTCGACGCGATGACCTCGGACCGGCCCTACCGGAAGGGATTTTCTTTCGAGTTCGCGGCGCGCACCATGGTCAGCGAGGCCGGCCGCCAGTTCGACCCAGCGGTCGTCGACGCGTTCAAGGTAAGGAAGGCCGCCATCTTCGCCCGCCTCGAGGAGATGGGCAAGAAGCCGACGCCGCATGCGTCGGACATCCGGCTCGATTCTGTCGCATGAACCGAACCCTTCGTTGGGCGCGATGGACGGTCGGCGCGGCCGCCGTGCTGGGGCTCTTCTGGGTTGCGGCCAGCGTCGGCGGATGGTCGCCGGATATTCGCCGGCTTACGAGCAGCGTGCATGGGCCACTCGTCGCCGACTACCGCGCGGAGAGTCCTCAGGCGCTTGCCCCGCTATCGGCGGCAATCACGAAAGACGCATCGCAAGACCAGGCCAGTGCCGCTCAGTCGCGGCCCCGGCCCGGGCCGACGCCGACGGGCGCGCCGCCCCCGACTGCGTCGGGCACCGGCCCGACGCCCAGTGGCTCAGGCGTGCTTCCCACGCTGCCCGTCCCGACTCCCACCGTCCTCGTGACGCCTACGCTGCCGATTCCAACGCCGCCACCGACGCCGACTCCGACG
>WNEZ01012041.1_pt1 | contig 11098 bp, 5 predicted proteins | sample 5400521 | NCBI WGS metagenome assembly WNEZ01 (sample SAMN13153339, study PRJNA577476) | soil metagenome | isolation source: 120 cm saprolite under Douglas fir tree site 2 hole 1 replicate 1 | place: USA:California | collected 2015-04-18
CGCAAAAGCTTTGAGTCCGGAAGACCGGCAACTAAATTTGCTTCGACCACTCGCAGCAAGATAAGGACGGATGCGGCTTAGGTTATCAGAACGGCCAGGCGAGGGCAAGAGTCAACCTACTGTTTCCCCAACAGCTTACGACAGCCGGGGCAGCCCGGCTTTCTCCACTCGGATCGGCCCCAACACGGGACGGAGATCGCTATTCGTCGCTCTGTTCTGCGTCCGCTTTTTCGTCTGCTTGGGCGTCCGCTTTTGCCTCAGTCTTTGCGTCCGTCTTTGCCTCTGGGGTGGCGTCGGCCTTAGCGTCGGGTTTTTCGTCAACCTTCTCTTCTGCTTTGCTCGCGATTCCGAAATCGGCTAACTCACCGAGTGAGGCCATCCCCCCTTTGGCTTCGGACGTATAAACCTTGGTTTCCACGATGGGTTCGTCGTGGCCGGCGGCCCGGGCCGACAAGCCGATCTTCTTGTTTTCAGAATCGATGCGAAGAATCCTGAAATCCATTTCCTTACCAAGCTCGGCCGCGTCTTCGGGCTTCGCGATTCTTTCGTCAGAGAGTTCTGAGATGTGGCATAGCCCTTCGAGATTGTCACCCAGTTCGACGAAAGCACCGAAGCTGGCAAAGCGGGCGATCTTGCCTTTAACGACATCACCGGCTTTGTGCGAGGCGACAAACGTGTCCCACGAATTTGGTTCGAGGTCCTTAATCGAGAGCGACATCCGCCGATTCTCGGCATCGATGCCGGTGATCACGGCATCGACTTGTTGACCTTTCTTGAGCACCTCACCGGGATGCTTGATGCGGCGCGACCACGAAATATCCGAGACATGCACGAGGCCGTCCACGCCATCTTCAATCTCGATGAAGGCACCGAAGTCCGTAAGATTGCGAACTCGGCCGTGAACTCGGGTGCCCACCTGATAACGGTCGCCGAGCGACATCCAGGGGTTGGCCTGAATTTGCTTCATACCCAGACTGATTCGTCTGGCCTTCGGATCGACGCCGAGCACTTCCACTTCAACCGCATCGCCGGGTCCGACCAGCTTGCTGGGATGCTTGACGCGCTTCGACCAGCTCATTTCCGAAACGTGCACCAGACCTTCAACGCCCGGCTCCAACTCGATGAACGCGCCATAATCGGTAACGCTGGCCACCTTACCGTTTAGGCGCGAGCCCGGCGGAAACCGTTCCTCGATCGTTTCCCAGGGATCGGGAAGGAGTTGTTTGTAACCGAGCGAAACGCGTTCGCGCCCGCGATCGAATCTCAGAACCTTCACCTGGACTGAATCGCCGACCTTGAAAAGTTCTCCGGGGCTTTGCAAGCGGCCCCAGGACATGTCAGTCACGTGCAGCAATCCATCAAGGCCGCCCAGATCGACGAAGGCGCCATAATCGGTAAGGTTCTTAATCTGGCCTTCAACGATGATGTCCTCTTCGATGTGGCCGAGGGTTTCGTCCTTGCGGCCGGCGTTGCGCTCTTCCAGCACCGCCTTGCGCGACAGCACAACATTTGAACGCTTGCGATTGAGCTTGATAACTCTGGCTTCGATCTCCTGTCCGCGCAGCGAGTCCAGATTGCGCACCGGACGAACATCAATCTGAGAGCCCGGCAAGAATGCCGAGATGCCATCGACATCAACCCGCAGTCCGCCCTTGATCCGCTCGGCGATGCGTCCCTTAACCGAACTGCCGTCGGTGAAAGCCTTCTCGAGCGTGTCCCACGCGCGCAGACGCACCGCATCGGCCCGCGAGAGCAGCGGGTAGCCCTCGCTGGTCTCCATGTTCTTGACCAGCACGTCGACCTCGTCACCGGGCTTCACGGTGATGCGGCCGTCTTCTATGAACTCATTCTGATTAACTATGCCTTCGGACTTGTAGCCGAAGTCGATAACGACGCCGCGCTCGGTGATCCCGACCACCCTTCCCCGCACCACTTCGCCTTCCTGAAACGCCGACTGCTCCTGCTCGAATTGATCGAGGATGCTGCCAAAGTCTTCGCCGGGAGGACGTGCCTCCTCGTCACTCTCGCGCTGGCTGGCAACAGCGGCGGATGAGCCTTGCGCGCCGGTGGCGGTCGCGATTGATTGGTTAGGGGCGGTGGTTTCCGCTGGTTTGGTTTCCGTTGACGATTCGTTTTGGTCGGCAGCGCCGATGTTAGACATGGTTTCTTCGGTGGACATGAACACTCCTGCTCAGCAAATTGCCCGAGGCGCGTCTCAGAGCTTCGCGCGCCGATCCGGCCGTGGCAGCGTAAATCTTCGAGCTACCCTGGGCGGCCCTTTTCTTGTCGGCGATTGAGTCGGAGTATGGAATGAGAGGATGCGAGCCTTAAGGAGTGGAAAAAAAGGTTAACGTTTTCGATTTCCGTTGTGCCCGTAGTCACCAGCCAAGTCCAACCAACCACCGGCCGCAATGACCGGATCGATTCGGAATTTACACGTCGCCGTGAGTGAGTGTCAAGGCGACGGTTGAGTTTGAATTCCGGAACTGGCGGCGAATTCTACGGAATGGAGTTTAGCGAAGCTTCATTTCCGCGCGCGACGACGTAGATTCCGGCTGAATGCGAGCCGACAAAAAGCGTGTTCTGATCGCGAGTATCAAGGGCCAGGGCCCAGATGCGCATGCTGGGCAGACGATGTTCCCGAGAATCGATGCGTGCCCAGGTGGTCCCGCCATCAGCTGAGCGGTAAACGCCGCCGCCATACTCGGCGTTTTGATCGTTTTGATAAGCGTTGCCGGCGAAAATCTCGTTGCTGTTGCGCGAATTGATCAGGATGCTGGTGAAATCGCCAAACGGAAGATTCCCGCCGCGCCGCGACCAGTGCTCGCCGCCATCGTGCGATAAGTAGAAGGCCTGCTTTGTTCCCACGTAGATGAAAGCGGAGCGTTGCTGATCCTGAACGATTATGTTAATCGGAGACGTGGCGGGAACGCCGCTCACTTGTTGCCATGTTTCTCCGGTGTCGCGTGACACCAGCACGCCAGAGGTCGCGGTGCCGACGAAAATCAGCGATGGATTCTGCGCACTGGTCGAAATACTGGTCGTACGGGGATCAAGACCGCGACCGTAAGAAATGCGGTCCCATCCCTGAGCCGGATTGAGCGTGCGGAACAACCCATTGTTGGTCGCGGCGAGCACGCCCGAATGCCCTGAGCGATCGCGAAACTGAACGAGGGCATTGATCGGGTCCGAAATGCTTGGTACATGCGCGGCGAGCGCGGCCGTGCCGTTGCTACCACTGATCCCGAGCGCGGCGACCGTCGCATCGTCAAGCTGTCCGGTTAGCGGCAGATATCTGTCAGTTTGAAACCTTCTGATTGCAGCCACGGTACGTGGCCCCAGTTGGCCGTCAGAAACACCAATTTCATATCCCGCGCGCTCCAGGGCTTCCTGTGCGCGACGCACCACGTCACTCGTAACCTTCGCGGTTGGCCGCATAGCGGCGGTGGTGTTTGCTGTCCCGCGATTACCGGCGGGCGCAGCCGCACTTGCCTGGGCGCCCGATCTGCGAGCGCCGCCGCGCGCTGGTTGTTTTCTACGCGGCGCAGGCGCCGGCGCTTTCGCGGACATCGGAGCCCACGAAGATCCCCGATCGGCGGACCGATACACTCCCAGGTTCGTTCCGAGGTAGATCACGTTCGCGTCAGCTTCGTCCTGCAAGATCGAATAACCAATCAAGCGCGGCGGCATGTTGCGCATCGAAGGTGACCAGTTCGCTCCTCCGTCGCTGCTGACAAAGAAGAACCCGCCGCCGGTGGCCGTATTAATTGTCGTCGCATAAATGCGACTGCCGTTTTCCCGGTCCGGCACGATCGAATTCACAAAGCGGCAGCTATAGCCATTGTTGCTCGGGACAAAGTTCTTGCCTCCGTCGGTCGACACCATCACGCCGTAGTTGTTGGTGCCGATGTAGATCGTATTTGGATTGCGCGGATGCACGGCGATGGAATTGATCTCGATTTGCCGCGAAGTTGTTACCATCCATGAGTTGTTCTCGCCGCCCTTTGCCGAGCGCCAAAAGCCTTCAGTCGTCCCCGCAAACACCAGTCCCGGAATAGTTGGATGCTGCACGATCGCGCGCGTGCGGCGCGACTGTGACGGAATGCCCTGCACCTTGTGCCAGCTTTCGCCGGAGTCGCGCGTATCGTAGATGCCGCTGCAGGCCGACGCGATCAAGTGATTCGGATTCCGCGGATCGATGTTAATGGCAAAGATGTCCGAATCGTCGATTATTCCCTGCTTGATACTGCGCCAGGTTTTGCCGCCATCGGTGCTCTTGAAAGGCAGATACCAGGTGCCCGCGTAAATGACGTTCGCATCGCGCGGGTCAATTGCCAACGATTCGACGTGAACCAGGCCAGGCGTAGTCGTCGTAGGCAGCGGCGTCCAGGTTTCGCCCGAATCATTCGAGCGAAAGATCCCGTTGAAGGTGCCCACCACCAGGACGTCCGGATTCTTCTCGGATTGCGTCAGCGAATGCACCGCCTCGTTCCTTAGCTCTGGCGACTCTCGCCACGTCAGACCACCGTCCGTCGATTTGAAAAAGCCTCCGGCGTCTTTGTGCCGGTGGGTCGCCACGTACAAGACTTTCGAATTACGCGGATCCACCACGATGTGGTCAACAAATAAATGGGCCCGGTTGAAGTTCGTCAACAGACGCCAGTTGTGTCCGGCGTCGGTAGAAGTGTAGAGCTGGCCGTCAAGCGTTCCGAAATAAAAGCGATCCGGGTCGCTGGGATCCACCACCAGGGCCCGGACGTCGCCGCCCGTCGGTCCGGTGATCCGCCAGCTGGTCGAATACGCAGCCCCTTCTAGCGCCGTTCGATCCGGCGCCCCGGCCCCGGCGGTCTTCTGGATAAGTTGTCCCGGTAACAGACAGAAAAGCGCAACCACTGAAAGCAACAGTCGGGGTGTTATTCGATCCATAAGTCTCATCTCTTTCTTTAACTTCATTACTTCGGACGCCGCACTCGCAGGTGAGGGCTTTGCCCCTTGGCCCGCATTATAACTCGTTCAGCTCTTGTTTTCGATGCCTTAATTCTATCCTGAGTTGTGGTTGCGGTTAGCCGAAGCTCGAGCGCGCTGTCGAGCAGGAATAAGCAGAGGAAAAGCGAAGCGGGCGGTGCATCCCTTTCGGAAGGCACCGCCCGTGTTCGGAAGAAGGTCGCAACCCGATCAAGAGCCGCGAACTCTGTTAAGCCAGCGTTTACTCTTCGCCGCGACGGCCGCGTCGAGGCTTAGTAGCTTTCTTCTTGCAATCCGGACAAGGTGAAACTGCGCCACTCGTGTCCGCCGGCGCCGCGGTCGCGCCCTGCGGCACGATCCAGAGTTCAACCTTGAGTTCCGGCTTGCAGCCGCCATCGACTACGACCAGACGACCCGCGTCGATACCACGCGTGTTGACCAGATAGTCCTTGGCGCGATTGGCTCGCTCCTGGCCCTCGGACCCGCAACTGCCGTAGCCGTAGATGTAGCCCTGGGCGGTCGGCTCGTTCTGCAGTTGAATCGCAAAGTTGTCGAGTCTGGCCTTCTCATCGTTGAATCTGATGTTGCCATACTCGTCGAACTTGCGTGGAAGCGGTGGCTTACCTCTAACAGGTACCGAGCAGGACCACGTCCTGGTGCAGGTTGGATCAGGTCCGCCTACCTCCACCGTGGCGGTGATCGTCTGGCCACCCTTGCCGCTGGTGTCAACCGTGATCGAGGAGGTTCCCTGACCACTGGTGATCGTGCCTGTGGATACCGACCAGTTATAGGTTGCAACCGGTGGCGTACCCGCGCTGACTACCGTGGCACTGATGTTAACGGGCGCGCCTTCGTCAGCCGCGTCTGGACAACTTACAGTGACGTTCGGGCAAACTCTATTCGGGATGCAGTCTGAGCAAGTGCCAATCGTCACGTCAGTGCTCGAAAACGAAATGCAACCGCAGCCGTCATCAACCTCGACAGTGGCCGTGTATTTACCAGGTCCAACGCCGCTAAGATCCCAACTTACGTTGGCGCCTTCACCAGTTACTCGGCCGCCCGAGACGGTGTAGGTGTACAACAAAGTGTCGCCGTCGGGATCCGTCGCGTTAACGGTTAGGCCAACCGACGTACTCGGATTTGCCGGACAACTGTTAGAGCTGGAATGCGATCCCTCCGGGCACGGCAGCGTGATCACCGCGGTCGAAGCCGCGAACGAGTTAATCACCGGCGGACTGTTCGGCAGAATCGACGGCTCACGCGACTTGCGGTGGCCAGCAAAGAACTGGAACCCAAAGCCGTGCGGGTCGCTGGAAGGAATGAAACCGAGCGGCGCGCCGTTGAACGTAGCCGCTGCGGACGTGCCGGGCACGATTATGATTCCCCGGGCGGTTGGAAAGCGAACATTCACGCCGGTAACATTGGCAATCGACGTGGAAGCCGTGTTCTCAGCAAAATTCTTCAGGCGCTGATCGTTTATCTGCCGTCGATACCAGGCTCCGAAGCCCCACCAACGCCGCGGATAAACTTTCAAGCCGATGAGAAATTCCACCGGATTGTTGTTCATCGCGTTGGGCGTGTGGCCGCCGACGTACTCAGTGGCCCTAAACTCAGCCAAAGGCTGGAAGTGCTTGTTAATCGGAAAATCAAATCCGATGCCGGAAATGAATTCGTTCGGCCGATCCAGCAGCACCGCATCGCCACTCTTTGGATTGCTGTTGAGAATGTAGCCGAGGTTGGCCGAAAGGTTCACGTGTTGACTCAGCCGTCCATCGACAAATCCAATCAAACCGAAATCGCCGATGTTAGCTCCGGGACTGGCGCCGCGCTGCAATTGATTGAAACCGCTCTCGGGCTTGTCGGCATACCAGCGATAGAACGGTATGAGGCCAAAGCCAAGCGCGTTGTTGGGACTCGTCATGCGCCATTTGGCACCGGCCACAAACGTGCTGAATGACGACTGGCCATACAAACGATTAATGAACGGAGCATCCGGCAAGTACGACGGCGCGACCGTAAAGGTGACCGGCACCACAATCGGATTCAACGAGCCCGGGCTTCCCGGCGGACGGCAGTTACCCGTCAACGCCGTGCATGGCAGCGTAAACGTCGCGAGCACTAAGCCCGGCAGTATGCTACCCACCACTGACCCCATACCCGGATAGTTACTGGCAGCCCCAAAATTGCCGTTACCGCCAGTCGGAGTTCCGATTGCCGTGGCGAAGCCCGGGAATCCGAACTGCATCCCGATGACACCCGGGCTCAAGCCGAAATTCGGCCCGATGCCGCCGATGAACGGCGACTGCACGAACGGCTGGCCAGCCGTGTAATAGGTATTAAACACCGGATTCCCGTTCCCAGGCGGAAAGAATGGCGGACGGAATACGGCCGTGCCGGCGAGCGTGCCGACGTTCGGACCTGATGGCGCGAGAATGATCGCGGGCCCGATGCCTAATCCAGTTGCCGAAAAGAACAACTGCGAGTTCGGCAAAAGGAACGAAGACAGATTTGTCGGGTTGTTGACCTTGATGCCGCGATAAGCGGTGGTGTTGAAGAACAGCTCCAAATGATCGTTCAGGCCGACGTTAAAGCTGAGCGGAATCTCTGTGATGTCAACATTGCCGGGATCGCGATCGAAGTTGCTGTACGCGATACTGAATGTGTACTCTCCCTTGCGCAACGTCGAGCCATCGTAGATCGTGAATAGCCCAGTCGGGCCTCCCGGAGGTCCTCCCGTGCCCACCGACGGCGATTGATTCCTCGGATCGTTTTCCGATCTGTCCTGCTCGAAGCATCACGCTAGTTACCTTTTGAACCCGGACGCTCGAACTACCAGCGTCAACGACAACGTTAACGAAACTGCTTCCGCTCAACTCCAGGTTTCTGGCTGATGGAGCGGCGCAACAAAGAGGGCTACCACCCGTCGAATATCCGAAGCCTCTCTCTAAGTTCTTAATACCTAATATTCTAGCGCTCCTTTATAAGCAAACAGAGCGCCGATGTCAACCATCATTTCAGGGCTCGGTATGGTCCAGATCTATTATCTCTTCCTGAACGATCCCAACGGCCCGGAAATACTAGCGAAACATAACATTACCTGTACCCGGAAATCAAGGCCTTTTCACAACTTACGGGGGTATTGTTGTATGTTTTTTCCGTTACGCATAGATGCCGCGCATCCGAGTATCGTATGCGACGCGGTCAATAGCCAGCATGTAGGCCGCCGTCCGAGTGTCCACCGAATGCGCGTCGGCATAACGGCAGAGATCGTTAAAGCTGGCTACCATCGTATCCTTAAGCCTTTCATTCACGACGTCCTCGCGCCAAAAATAACCCATGCGATCCTGCACCCATTCGAAGTACGAAACCGTCACGCCGCCGGCATTCGCCAGGATGTCAGGGACTACGAAGATGCCCTTCTCGTACAGAATCTTGTCGGCGGCTGCGCTGGTTGGGCCATTCGCTCCTTCAGCCAGAACCTTGCACTTTAGTCGCTCGGCATTATGCGAGGTGATCTGATTTTCAGTCGCGGCCGGAATCAACACGTCGCAATCCAATTCCAACAGTTCTGAATTGCCGACGTATTCCGCGCCGCCGTAACCTTCAAACGAGCGCGTCGTCTGCAAATACTTCAAAGCTGCGCCGATGTCGATGCCATCTGAGTTGTGAATGCCACCATGCACGTCAGATATTCCTGTCACTTTATAGCCTGCTTCATAAAGCAGCTGGGCGGCGATGCCGCCGACGTTGCCGCTTCCCTGCACGACCACGCGCGTATCGGCCGGAGTCATCTTGAATCTCTTAACGGCCTCGCCTACGACAATCAATAACCCTCTGCCCGTGGCTTCGCGTCGTCCCCTCGATCCGCCCAGGTCAATCGGCTTGCCGGTTACCACCGCATTCACCGTGTGGCGAGCATGCATCGAATACGTGTCCATGATCCACGCCATGGTCTGCTCGTTCGTATTCATATCCGGAGCGGGCACGTCCTTCTCAGGCCCGATGAAATCAAGCAACTCAGACGCATACCGGCGCGTCATTCGTTCCAACTCGCCCAGAGACATCTGGATCGGGTCGCAAATAATGCCGCCCTTTGCGCCGCCGAATGGGACGTTAACGACTGCGCACTTCCAGGTCATCCACGCCGCCAGGGCACGTACTTCATCAATGTTGACGTCGAGTGAATAACGAATCCCGCCTTTCGCCGGACCGCGCGCAAAGTTGTGCTGCACGCGAAATCCTTCGAACACCTGGATGCGGCCGGAATCCATTCGCGTCGGAATGTAAACTTTTAGCTCGCGATTGGGCACGCGCATCACCGCGTAGAGATCGGGATCCAGATTTAGTAACTGCGCCGCGCGATCGAACCGCGACATCATCGACTCGAACGGATTGTCTTCCTTGATCTCTCTAATGTCGTCAACCAGTGCGGTAGTCATATGCAATCTCCGGCGGCTCGAACATAGTCGAAAGCTTAATGAAATCCATAGGCGGAGCAAAATGGTAACGCATGAGGTTAGAAGGCGCAACCAGCCCATTTATTTCATTCATGATGATTTGGACGCAACGCAAAGTTGCGTGATAACATCGAAACCCGGCAAGCCAGAGCAAGCGCCGGCTCAACCGTCCTGGACCCAAGCGAAGCTACAGATGATTTTTCAAAGCTCGCGTTCATTCCTTCTCGCGATAGTCGTTTTCATATTGGTTGCGGTATGCGCTTCTGCCGCCGCGGCTCAAACTGTTGACTTCACCGACGGCGAGAGCGATCCCGTGAAGCTCTTTGAACGGGCGCAGAACGCCCACGCCAAGGGCGATCTTGAACGCGCGCTCGCTCTTTACGAAGAAGCAATTAAACTGCGGCCCGAGTTTCCGGAAGCAGAGTATCAGCGCGGCGTGGCGCTGGCGGCCCTCAAGCGTCCGGCCGAAGCGGAGATCGCCTTGCGCCGCGCGATCGAGTTGCGCAAGGATTGGGCTCTGCCCTACAGCGCGCTGGGCAACCTGCTCAGCCGTTCTGAGAAAGACAAGGAAGCCGAACCGTTGCTGCGGCGCGCGCTCCAGTTGGGCGCGAAGGATTTCACCACTCTCGATTCGCTTTCGACGGTTCGCTGGCGAGCCGGCGATAAGCCGGAAGCGCTCGCCCTCGCCCAGCGCGCGACCGAAGACGAAGGCGCGCCGGCTTCCGCGTGGGTCTGGCGCGGAATCGTAGAACGCGCGAACGGGAACGCGACGACGGCGGCGGCCAGCCTTGACCACGCTGTGCAAATGGAACCAAAGAACGTCGCCGCTCTCCGCGAACGCGCCGAAGCGCGGGTTGGCGCCGCCGAATATGATCAGGCGATCGAAGATTTGAAAGCGGCACTCCTGATCGTTCCTGGTGACAAGGAGATTTCGTTGCGACTCGCAAAGGTTTACCAACTCGCTAACAAGCCGGACGAAATGCGCCGCGTTTACGAATCCATTGGTTACGAAGTCTTTGGTCCAGGCGTCTCACCAACTCCCCAGTCGCCGGGAGTCCTTAACGTCAAGGGAAGCGCGCAGGACATCACGGCCGCCAACGCCGATGATCCAAAGATCTCCCAGCCGGCGCTGGAAAGACTGATCGCCGCAAACCCGAAGAACGCCGGGTTGTTCGCGCGACTAGGTGAGGTCACGCGCCGCATCGATCCGCAAAAGAGCGCCGAATCCTACCGCCACGCCAACGAGATCGATCCGCATAATCCCAGGTACGCGACCGGTTATGCCGCCGCTCTGGTGCAGGCGCGACGCTTTGCTGAAGCGGTTCCAATCTTGCGACAAATCATTGCCTCCGCTCCGAATGAGTACTTTGCGCACTCGAACCTCGCGCTGGCGCTTCACGAGTTGAAGCGATACGCAGATGCCTTGCCGGAACTCGAGTGGGTGGCGAACGCTCGCCCAGATAACGCCGTAACTTATTTTTATATAGCCATCGCGCATGATAATCTCGAAGAGTACCAGCAGGCGCTTGAGGCTTACGAAAAGTTTATGTCCCTGGCGGATCCAAGTGTCAACAAACTCGAAATCGAAAAAGTTAATTTGCGGCTTCCGAAGCTTCGCGATCAAATCAGTCGTGGACAGGGCGTGAAAAAGAAAAAGAGCTGACTCGCGCTCATTC
>WNEZ01005494.1_pt1 | contig 11097 bp, 9 predicted proteins | sample 5400521 | NCBI WGS metagenome assembly WNEZ01 (sample SAMN13153339, study PRJNA577476) | soil metagenome | isolation source: 120 cm saprolite under Douglas fir tree site 2 hole 1 replicate 1 | place: USA:California | collected 2015-04-18
CTCGCCGTTGGCCAGGAAGCGCTTATCGATTTCCAATTGCAGGTGGGCGCCGTCCAGTCCGAAATCATCGTCACTTCGGATGCTCCTCTCGTGAGCACCACCACGCGCGACATTTCCGGCCTCGTCGGCGAACAGCAGGTCAAGGAGCTTCCCCTCAACGGCCGCAGTTACGATCTCCTTCTCCCCCTGAATCCCGGCATTGTCAATTTCACTTCGCAGAAAACCGGCGGCACGGGCATCTCCAACTCCACTACCGCTAACAATTTTGCCGTCTCCGGCAATCGCCCCCAGCAAAATATTTTTCTGCTCAATGGCGTGGAGTTTACCGGCGCGGCAGAAAACAATATGCAGCCCGGCGGCTCTAGCGGCATGCTGCTGGGCGTGGACGCCATCCGCGAATTCAACGTCCAGCGCGATTCTTACAGCGCGGAACTCGGCAAACGGCCCGGCGGCCAGGTCATTCTTGCCACCCGATCGGGTAGCAACCAACTGCACGGCTCGGCGTTCGAGTTTTTGCGCAACAACGTTCTGGATGCCCCCAATTTCTTCGACCAGGGCTCCGCTCCGCCGTTCCAGCGCAATCAATTCGGTGCTTCTCTCGGCGGTCCTATCCGGAGAGACAAAACCTTCCTCTTTGGCAATTACGAAGGCTTTCGCCAAAACTTGCACCAGACTTCCGCGGCGTTCGTGCCAGACCTGCAATCGCGCGCCGATGCGGCGGCGAGCGTTCAGCCGTTGTTGAATTTGTGGCCCACGCCGTCTGCCACTGATCCAGACTTCAAGAGCGGGTCGAGCCCGGATGGCATTGCCGAAGTTTTCAGCAGCCCGCTGCAAACCATTCGCGAGGACTTCGGCACGGCTCGTTTTGATCACACTTTTTCCCAGCGCGATTCCCTCGCCGCCGTCTACACCGCCGATGATGGCCGAGACGTGACCGCTACTCCGCTTGACCCGTTCAGCTCGGATATCCTCGCTCTCCGCGAACAAGTCCTCAGCCTCGAAGAAACCCACGTTTTTTCACCCGCAGTCTTGAACACGGCGCGCGTCGGGTTCTCCCGGGCTGGCTATTTTTTCACGGGCGAACCTACACCGGGCACCCCAGCAGCGAACGTTCCCGGCTTTCTGCTCGGCCATCCCGTCGGCGCCGTGGTGGTCGGTGGCAGCGCCGCTTCGAATCCACAAGCATCCCTCGGACTAGCCGGCAGCAACAACGGCAGCAATCTGTTTATCCACCGCAACCTCTACACCCTCGAAGACCGCGTCACTTTGACGCGCGGCCGCCACCAACTCAGCTTCGGCGCGTGGTTCCAGCGTTTCCAGTCCAACGAAACCATCGCTCTCAGCCAATTCGGCCAGGCCACGTTTGCCAGCTTGACGGCCTTTCTCCAGGGGACCATCGGCACTTTCCTCTTTGATCCCGCTCCTACGGAAATGAACTGGCGCTCGCTTTTCGCTGCCTGGTACGCCGAAGACGTCATTCGCATCAATCCAAAGCTTTCTCTTTCTCTCGGCCTCCGCGATGAATTCTCCACCGGTTGGAATGAAGCGCACGGCCGCGCCTCCAACTACACTTTCACGAATGGCATTATCAATACGCAGCCGCAGATTGGGGATTCCCTTTTCACGGTCAACAATGCAAAATTTTTGCCTCAGCCTCGCCTCGGCCTGGCTTGCAGTCCAGTCGGTCCGAAAACGGTTTTGCGCGCCGGATTCGGCATGTACAACGATCTTCAAGACGCCCTGGGCTACCGCGCCGATCAAAATGCACCCTTCAATTCTGTGTACAGTCTTGCGTCTCTTGCGGTTTCAAAACTCCCGATCGATCCCACCGCCCCGATTCCCGCAGCAGCAAGACTCGTTCCCGGCGGCGTTCAGCCAGACATGAAAACGCCGACTCTCATCTCCTGGTCCCTGCGCCTTGAACGCGACCTTTCTCTCAACACCTCGCTCACCGTCGGCTACGTCGGATCTCACGGCTATCATGAATTGATTGGCGTCGATGCCAATGAGCCGACTCCCGTGATTTGTCCCGCTTCCCCCTGCCCCGCCGTGTTTCCAACTTATCCTTTTGACGCTGCGAATCCAGCCAATACTACGAATGATCCTACCGTTGGCTTTCATGTCGGCTCTCCCTTGGCCGGTGCACCCGTTCCTGCAGGCACCTATTACATCCCGCCAAACACTCCTCGCCCCAATCCAAACATCGCCAACACTTGGACCTGGTTTTCTCGCGGCGACAGCTCGTATCATGCTCTGCAAGTGGATCTTCGGCGCCGATTCAGTCGCGGCCTCTCCCTTCGCGGCGCTTACACTTTTTCCAAAACGCTCGACGACGGCGATTCCCTCAACCAGACAACCGCCGGCAACGCTCCCGGCCTCGTTTCAAATCCTTTCAACTTGCGCTCCGACAAGGGACTCGCCACTTTTGACGTTCGGCACGTCGCCGTCATTAACGCTCTGTACGCACTCCCCTTCCGCCGCGGTAAATCCCTGGCGAACGGATTGCAAGGCTTGGCTAACAGACTTGTGGGCGGCTGGTCCGTGGCAAGCATTGTCACGGCGCAGGCCGGATTTCCCATCACGCCCCAGCTGAGCTACAACCCTTCAAACAACGGCGACACCCGCAACCCCGTGCGCCCCTTTCTCAATCCGAATTTCACTGGCCCCGTCGTTCTTGGAAATCCGAATCAATGGTTTAATCCCAATGCTTTCATTGGGCCGCCCTCGAGGAGTGGATTCTTCGGCAACGCCGGCCGCGATACCTACATCGGGCCCGGACTCGCTACCTGGGATTTTTCCGTGTTGAAGGACACCGGAGTCCGCGAAAGCATGCATCTTCAATTCCGCGCCGAACTCTTCAATCTTCTCAATCGCGCCAATTTCAATACACCGAATCTCATCGTGTTCACGCCTCCCACGACCACCAGCACTGGCCTTTCCGGCACGGCTGGAGCGATTACCAGCACCTCTTCAACTGCACGCCAGGTCCAATTCGGATTGAAATTGCTCTGGTAGGCTGGAAACCGTCGGACAATACGGAAAACCTCTCACGCCGGATCGAGCGCTGTCCCTCCGTGGAATGAACATCCGTGCTTCCGGCAATTCGCATTACCGCCGCCAATGCCCGTATACTGTGACCCTTGGCTGTCAAAGCTGCGTCTCGAGTTAGCATTGAACACATTGTTCGTGCGTGAGGTCTTCGCGTGCCGGATTCCGTCCTGAAAACCAGCGCCAATCTAAAATCACCCGAATTCGAAAAGAACGCCCGCCGCATCGTTGATTTGCTCACAAGGATCAAGAACGAGGAAGAGCAGATTTTCCGGGGTGGCGGGGCCAAGGCCATTGAATCGCAGCACAAGAAAGGCCGCCTGACTGCGCGGGAGCGCATTACCAAGCTGATCGATCCAGGTTCGCAGCTCTTCGAACTCGGCACCTACGCGGCGTTCGAAATGTACGAGGAGTGGGGCGGCGCGCCTTGCGCTGGAGCGGTCACCGGTCTGGCGAAAGTTTGCGGGCGCACCTTCATGGTGATCGCCAATGACGCCACGGTGAAAGCCGGCGCGTTTTTCCCGATGACCGCGAAAAAAGTGATTCGCGCGCAAAACATTGCTATTGAAAATCGTATTCCCACGATTTATCTCGTCGATTCCGCGGGAATTTTTCTGCCGCTCCAGGAAGATGTTTTTCCGGATACGGATGATTTCGGCCGCGTCTTCCGAAACAACGCCGTCATGTCCGCGGTGGGCATTCCGCAAATCACCGCGATCATGGGAATGTGCGTCGCGGGCGGAGCGTATCTTCCGGTGATGTGCGACCACATCTTGATGACGGAAGGCTCGGGATTATTTTTGGCGGGCCCCGCGCTGGTACAGGCCGCAATCGGACAGAAAACTTCAGCGGAAGATCTCGGCGGAGCAAAAATGCACGCGCAGATCAGCGGCACAGTGGACTTTCGCGAACCGGATGATGATGCGTGCATCGCGCGGATTCGTGCGCTCGTTGACAAGATCGGAGCGCCGAACGCATCGCCCTTCAGCCACGTGCAATCGCGCGCCCCACTCTACTCCGACGACGACATCTACGGACTTTTTTCCAGCGATCCGGGCAAGCAATACGACATGCGGGAAATCATCGCCCGCATCGTGGACGCCAGCGAATTCGAAGAATATCGCGCGGAATACGGCGAGACATTGCTTTGCGGATACGCGCGCATTGGCGGCTGGGCTATCGGCATCGTCGCGAATCAGAAAAAACACGTGCAAACCCTGGCGCGCGGCTCGGATCAGAAGCGCATCGAATTTGGCGGCGTGATTTACACGGAGTCCGCGGAAAAAGCCGCGCGCTTCATTCTCGATTGCAACCAGAACCGCATCCCGCTTGTTTTTCTGCACGACGTAAACGGATTTATGGTTGGCAAAGACGCGGAGTGGAGCGGCATCATCCGCGCCGGCGCAAAAATGGTAAACGCCGTGGCCAACAGCGTCGTTCCAAAAATTACCGTAATTTGCGGGGGTAGCTTCGGCGCCGGAAATTACGCCATGTGCGGCAAAGCTTATGATCCCCGGTTCATGTTCGCGTGGCCCACTGCAAGATTCGCCGTGATGAGCGGCGACGCCGCGGCCAGCACTCTCGCCGAAATAAAATTGAACCAGCTCGAGCGCGAAGGCAAAAAAGTTGACGAAAAACAAAAAAAAGAATTAGTCGAATCCGTCCGCGCCACCTACGAACACCAAACCGATCCGCGCTACGCCGCTGCCCGCCTATGGGTCGACGCGATCATCGATCCCGCCCATACTCGCGACGCGCTAATCTGGGCCCTAGAAGCCGCCGCTCTCAATCCCGAGATCCGCGAATTCAAAACCGGAGTCCTGCAAACGTGACGTCACCCGCTCTGCCACCGACAAAGACCGAGGAGCGTGTCCACTCTCTCGTCGTCGTGTTGCTTGCTCCGTCTGTTCTTGGCTTGCTTTGTTCCATCTTGAGCCAAGCCAATCCCGGCGGCGCCTGGTGGCTGTTTGCAGGTTTTGGAAATGCCGTGGGAGTTCTGGGGCTTGCCGTCGCGGTATTGATCGCGCTCGTTGCGGCTGGGCGCCGGAGAATCAGCGGTCCGATACTGTTGCTCATGTTGCTCGAAATTGGCGCGGTCTCGGTTGTGTCGTGGTTCTCCGCAAAGCTCGTCAAAAGTCCCTGGTTCTGATGTCCCATGGATCATAAGACAACTGTCATCGAATGTCCGAGAGATGCGTGGCAGGGATTGCCGGATCTCATTCCCACAGAGTACAAGGCGGAGTACTTGAGAGAGCTTGTGCTTGCGGGATTCAAGCACATTGATGCGGTGAGTTTTGTTTCGCCCAAACATGTGAAGCAGATGGCGGACAGTGAAGAAGTGATAGCGAAGCTGAATACTTCCCTTCCCGCCGGCACGCCGCTGCCGGAAATTATTGGAATCGTCGTGAATGAAAAAGGATTGGAGCGGGCGCTAGCTACGCCGGGCGTCAGCACTATCGGCTATCCATATTCGATCTCGGCTTATTTTCGACGTGCGAATGCCAACATGACACGGGACGAATCGCGGATGCTGGCCGAAAAGTTGAAGAAAGAAACGGCGGCGGCAAATCGCGGTTTGGTGATTTATATTTCGATGGCGTTTGGGAATCCGTACGACGAGCCGTGGGGGCCGGAGATCGTCGCCGACACTTTGGAGTGGCTGAAGGGTATTCGTGTGCGCACGGTTTCGCTGGCGGACACAGTGGGCAACGCTTCGCCACAACTCATCGGCGATTTGTACCGCAGCCTAAAGGATCACGCCCCGGGCATCGAGCTGGGAGTTCACTTGCACAGCCGGCCGGAGAATGCGGAAGAGAAAATTCTCGCGGCCTACGAAGCGGGGTGCCGGCGGTTTGACGGTGCGTTGACCGGGCTTGGCGGCTGCCCGTTTGCGGGAGACAATCTGGTCGGGAACATTGCGACGGAAGATATACTTGCGGCGCTTCGCAAAGCAGGCGCCGATCCGGGGATTGATTCGGCGCGGCTGACGAAGGTGCTCGAAATGACCAACGAGATTCGCGCGAAGTATGCGCACGCTCCACTTGTGAACTAGAATCACTTGGATCGAACGATCCAGCCGAATAGGGGCTGCCGCGTTCTGGATGAATTGTCAACGCGCGCATCGAGGGAGATTGCTGCCATGTATCAAACACTTCTTCTCGAAATTACCGGAAATCTCGCTACGATCACGCTGAACCGGCCGGAAAAGCGCAACGCCATCTCCACCCAAATGATGGCGGAACTGCAGACGGCGCTCGACGAGGTTGAACGAAGCCACGCGCGCGTGGGCATTCTTACCGGAGCCGGCAAAGCATTTTGCGCGGGCATGGATTTGGACATGCTTGCGGCGATTGGAAAACAATCTCCCGCGGAAAATCAGGAAGACTCGCGGCGGATTGCCAAACTGTTCCGCAGGATCTGGAGTTATCCCAGGCCGCTCATCGGAGCGGTGAACGGAGCAGCTTACGCCGGCGGCTGCGGTATCGCGACGCTATGCGATTTTACGATCGCCGTGCCGGAAGCAAAATTCGGTTACACGGAAGTGAAAATCGGTTTCCTGCCGGCAATTGTTTCCGTTTTCTTGACTAGGCAGATCGGAGAAAAGCGCTGCCGGGATTTATTGCTTACGGGCCGCATTATCGAAGCGGCGGAGGCGAAGGAGTTCGGCCTGGTGTCTGAGATTGTTCCAGCGGAGCGCTTGATGGCGCGCGCGCACCAACTCGCAGAGCTGCTGATCGCGGCAAGCCCCAGCAGCCTCGCTCGCTCCAAACGGCTTCTGGTTTCCTCCGCGGCAGCGGGCGTGGACCACGATTTGGAACGCGCCATCCTGGAGAACGCGCGAATTCGTTGCACGCCCGATTTTCAGGAAGGACTCGCGTCCTTTCTCGAGAAGCGTAAGCCAGTGTGGCAGGGCGAACCGGAAAAATAAGGGACATGTGCATGATTGAATTTCATGACGCGGTGGTGCGCGTGCGCTACTCGGAGACGGATCAGATGGGCGTGGTTTATCACGCGAATTATCTGGTCTGGTTCGAGGTGGGGCGCGTCGAGTTGATGCGGGCGCTGGGATTCGAGTACAAGCGCATGGAAATCGAAGATGATTGCCGCATCGTGGTGGCTGATTTGCACTGCCGGTATCACCACTCCGCGATGTACGACGAGGTTCTGCGCATTCGGACGCGAATCGTGGAGTCGCGGAATCGTGTCGTCAAGTTTTCTTACGAAGTGATTCGCGACACGGACGGAAAAGTGCTGGCGAACGGAGAAACGACGCACGTGATTTGCGGGAAAAACGGACGCCCGAAATTACTGCCCAAGAAATACGAAAGCGTATTTAAATCCATCGTCGCGCCGCAACCGGATCGGAGCAGGGCATGAGCGTGGCGCTTAGCGGAAACGATCTCATTTTTCCGCAACTTTACGACGTGGCTCTGCGCGGCGCAGAAGTGCAGCTGACGGCTTCGGCGATTGAACGGATGAATGCTTCGCGCGCGGTAGTGGATCGGCTGGTGACGTCGGGCGCAACGGCATACGGAATCAATACGGGCTTCGGGAAACTGGCATCTGTGCGCATTTCTGCAGAACAGGTCCGGCAACTGCAAGTGAATCTTGTGCGTTCTCACTCTTGCGGAGTCGGCGCGCCGCTGAGCGAAGCGGAGACGCGCGCGATGATGCTGCTCCGCGCCAACGCGCTGGCGAAAGGATTGAGTGGGGTGCGCCCGCGAGTAGTCGAGACCCTTTGCCAGATGTTGAACGCCAAGGTGCATCCAGTGATTCCTTCGCAGGGTTCGGTGGGCGCTTCGGGCGACCTTGCACCACTGGCGCATTTGGCGCACGTGGTCATTGGCGAGGGCCGAGCGACATTTCGCGGAGAAGTTTTGCGCGGCGGCGAAGCCATGAAGCGCGCCGGGATTACCCCGGTGGCGCTGGAAGCGAAAGAAGGACTCTCACTCCTGAATGGCACGCAAGGGATGCTGGCGCTGCTGAGTCTGGCCTTGCTCGAAGCGGACGTTCTCGCGGACGCCGCGGATGTGGCCGCTTCCCTTTCGCTGGACGCGCTGCGCGGCAGTCCCGGTGCTTTCGATGCGCGGATCATGCACGCGCGGGCGTATGCGGGAGCGGCGACGACGGCGCGGAATCTGGCGCATCTGAATGAAGGCAGCCAGATTCGCGAGTCGCACCGTTCGGCGGAGAAAGATCCGCGCGTGCAAGATGCGTACAGCGTGCGTTGCACGCCGCAGGTACACGGCGCGGTGCGCGATTCGCTGGCACAGGCGCGAGAGATGGCGGCGGTGGAGCTGAACAGCGCGACGGACAATCCGCTCGTTTTTGTGCGGGACGCAAACAATGGCGACATTATCAGCGGGGGCAATTTTCACGGGCAGCCGTTGGCAATGGCAGCCGACCAAGTGGCTATCGCGATTGCGACGCTCGGCGGGATTGTTGAGCGGCGAATCGAACAGATGACAAATCCGCTGACTAGTATGCTGCCGGCCTTTTTGACGCCGGAGCCGGGACTAAATTCCGGATTCATGATCGCGCAGGTGACGGCGGCGGCGCTTACGAGCGAGAACAAGGCGCTTGCAACTCCCCATTCCGTGGATTCGATTTCGACTTCGGGCAATCAGGAAGATTACGTCTCAATGGGGATGGGTGGAGCGCGGCGGCTTGGCCGCATGCTGATCAATTTGCGAAATACGATCGCCATAGAATTGCTGTGTGCTTGCCAGGGGATTGATCTACTTGCGCCGTTACAGACGGGAACGCTGGCGAAAAAGGCGTACGAGGCAGTGCGGGCCAAGTCGCCTAAGGTTACCCAAGATCGGCCTCTGGCCGCGGATATTGAGGCAGTGTCCACTCTGGTGGCCGATGGCGCGTTCTCCTCACTGCTTCGCTAGGCCATGACGACGGAACTCTAGTCTGGAAGTCTAGTTAACAATAACTAGCCCCCTCCCCCTGTTTTTCATAAGTGTTGCATCTAAAGGACTTAGAGTCTATGTAAGTGGTTTAGAATCAAAACATGCGGGCCCTTCTGTAATTGTTGATTTTAAAGTAGTTAAGTCGCAGTTTCGGCTGTCACTTGTCACTGGTGATTCTAATGGGGTTGAGTTGCCCCAAAATTGTGCAAGAAACGCGCGCTTTTCTTCCGAGCATGGGCGGGAGGGAGTTGGCAACAGAACGGACGGCCACAAATAGAAAAGGCGGCAGACAAGCCGCCGCGTCGATGATCCGCACTCTTACCTAGTAAGTATGGTAACAAAAGGCTTATGGACGGTCAAGAAATTTCTACGGAAATTTCTACGGAAATGCCTGCGAACTACTCCAAGACGGACTGGATGTCTGTTTGCGAGAAGTCCTGGCCTTTGTATAGAAGAGGTTCGCCGGTAGCTTTGGCTAAGGCATAGGAGAAGCAGTCGCCGAAGTTGAGGCCGGCGGGATGGCGGCCTTTGCCGAAGTCGGAGTAGCTTTGGCGAGCCAGAAGTGCTTGCTCTTCGGTGACGGGTTCGACGCAGATGCGGGAGGTGCGGAAAAAGGAATCGCACTGGCGGAGGCCCTGGTCGCCGATGCGACTTTCCGCAACAATCGAGGCTTCCACAAAGGAAGCGGCGGAAATTCTGCAGATCGGCGAAGCCGCGATAGCATCGACGAAAACCTCGAAACCAGGCTCACCTAGCACGATGGCCAGTACAGCGGAAGTATCCAAGATCATTTGGGGAGACCCTTTTCGTCATACAAGAGATCCGCATGGTCTATATACGGCCCCTCGTGGAGAGCCGCCCCCCGTTTGCCGATGGCGGTGAGGGCAGCGTGCATGGCGTCGCGTTTGCGGCGGCGACGGACGGCTTCGAGACGCTCGCGGATGGCTTGGACTACGGCGGCAGTCATGGATTCGCCGGTTTCGCGGGCTAACTGCTGGGCGAGCTTGTGGGCTTCGGGGTCTTTGATATTGAGGCTCATGATTCTACCATACTAGATTCACTTCTACCTGTCTACCCAGGCTGGCGAGTTGACCCAAAATGCAGACTTGAGCTGAAGGGAACAATGTGACTGGAGGATCGTGACTGAGACAAACCTTCAGGCCTGTCATGTGAGTGCTGTGGGAAGGCGCGGGGGAAGATGACTGTGGCCTGCTCAACTTGTGGGAAGTCGGCGCCAATTCAGGAATTCGTCGAGGCTGCCAGCAACGGTTTGGCCGTGGGAGCCGCCGCCATCGTAGTCGAGGTATATGACGGGGGAGTCTTCTGCGCGTTGGTCGGAAGCGGCAATCCAATACCAAGAGCTGCGGCCAGTAGTTGCGAAGCAGAATCCGGGGCCTAACTCTTCCTCGTAGGGCAACGCGTTTAGAGACTCGAGGTCCAACGGCTCGAAGCAGTAGACTTGCCAGCGTTTGGGCCACCAGCGTTTGTTGGCGGGCTTCTCGAGTTGGAAACCGGCGGCTTGAATAGCGGATTTGTCCTGGTACAACTGCAGAAGACTTTCAGGGAGCACTTTGCCCAATTCGCGTTCGGCGGCTTCTGGTTGAGGATTCAGCAAACGATGCAGGTAGGCCTCGTAAGCGGCCTTAATTTGCGCGGGTGCTGGACGCGAACGGAATCTTGCAATGGCTTGGCGAATCCCCGTGGCGATGATGAGCAGTGCGGCGGCGAAGACCAGCGGGCCGAAGACGAGAAGCAGAAGCCTGTCCACGCATTAATGATACTGCAGAAGCTAGCGTCAGTCTCGATCCGCGGAAGCAAGGGGCGGACATTTACCGATGCGAATGAATCGTGGAACGAGCCCCAACGCAGTTTCCGCTAGCCGACTTCTGCTTATCCGGTTGTTTCAGCAAAATCGGATATCTTGGGCATCGTCGAACCCAGCACCACAACTGCTGGTCGCGACCTGAAAGGACCGGATAAGCATGAGCCGAGTAAAATAGAATCATGACACGGTATGGCCAAGTCCTACTGTTAGTGCTCTTTTGGATAGGCTGCGGGAGCAAGCCGACGCAGAATCTGGGTGCCAACCTGCCCACTCAGATGGCCCAAACCGCGAAGCCCGCTGGAAGTG
>WNEZ01009684.1_pt1 | contig 11096 bp, 10 predicted proteins | sample 5400521 | NCBI WGS metagenome assembly WNEZ01 (sample SAMN13153339, study PRJNA577476) | soil metagenome | isolation source: 120 cm saprolite under Douglas fir tree site 2 hole 1 replicate 1 | place: USA:California | collected 2015-04-18
GCCGGACCCGCGGCCATCGCTCCAGGAGCCTCTCGCAGCGTCTCGTTGGAAGGGCGCAAACCCTTCTTGCTCAAGAACTTCGAGCGGCTGTTTGTCTTGTTCACGCTCGTCGCGACCGTCCTGATCAACTCCTTCGTCCCGCAGAAGATCGCCTTCCTGAACTTCTTCTTTCTGCCGGTCATTTTGGCCGGCTACTACCTGGATCAAGCGAAGGCTGTGCTGGGTGCCGTCTTCTCCTTCCTGGTGATTCTGCTGTACGTGTACCTGCGACCCGAGGCGTTTTTGGAGCCGGCAGGCTATCTAGCGAACAAGCCGGTGTTCGCCCTGTACCTTCAAGTCTTCATCTGGGGGTCCTTCCTCATCCTGGCGGGCGCGGTCGTCGGAGGGTTGCATGAGAAGCTGGCCCGGGAGTTTGAGAACACACGCCGGCAGAACGAGGTGCTGCAGAAACAGCAGAATGAGCTCAACGTGGTCAACCTGGCGTTGAAGACCAGCGCCGAAAATCTGGCGTTCCTGAATCAGGAGCTCCAGCTCCGGCAGGAGGAGCTTAACCACGCCCATGCGGCTCTGAAGGACTACAGTGAAAACCTAGAGGTCAAGGTGCGGGATCGCACCGAGGAGCTCAACCGCGCGAACGCGTCGCTGAAGGACTATACCGAAAACCTAGAGTTCAAGGTCACGGAGCGGACCGAGGAACTGGAGAAGTCCAAGCAGTCCATCGAGGCCCTCAAGGCCAAGGTGGAAGAAGCGCTGTACGCCACCATGGACTCCTCCGTGGTCAAATTGATGATCGAGGGGAGGCTACGGAACGAGAAGCGCAACGTCAGCATCTTGTTCTCCGACCTCGTCGGCTTCACGACCCACTCTGAACAGAATCCCCCCGAGATCGTGATCCGCGACCTCAACCGCTACATCGGCGACATGGAGCCCATCCTGCTGGCCTATCGCGGCCACATCGACCGGTATATGGGCGACGGCATCATGTGCGAGTTCGGGGCACCCCTGGATTTTGCGACCTACCGGATACTGGCCGTCCTGGCGGCCATCAAGATGCAGGACAAGATGGCCAAGATGAGCTATCCGTGGGACATGCGCATCGGCGTGTGCTCGGGGTCCACCATCACGGGCCTGGTCGGGAACAAGCGCCAGACATATACCGCCATCGGGGATGTGGTCAACATCGCCGCCCGGCTGCAGAAAGCCTGCGTGCCGGGCAAGGTGCTGATCGACCGGTACACGTACGAGTCTGTCAGCCTCTTCATCGAGGCCCGCAAGAAACGCGACATCCCTGCCAAGGAGGTCCTGGAGACGGACAAGGAACGGCAACTGGAGGCGCTCCACGAAAAGGTCGCGGCGGAACCGGGCAACGCCTTCCACCATTTCCAGATCGGGCAAATCCATCTCGAGCTCAATGAGCCGGTCGAGGCCTTCCAGTATTTCGAGCGCTCCTTGCACCTAGATCCGAACGAGATGAAGTACAAGCTGGCATACGCCGAGGCCGGCATGAAGCTGCGCGAGAGCGAAAAGATCGACATCAAAGGCCGGCGGCAGCGCATCGAGGCCTACGAGGTCATCGGCATCAAGGATCCCTTCGAGGACCGCAAGAAGGTCTCGCAGAGCTTCGCGCACGAATACCAGTACGTGCACAATCTCATCGAGATCCCGTCCGACGTGATCCTCCCCGTGGAGGCTTTGGACGGCAGCATTGGCCATTCCAAGATGGTCGCCATCTTCGCCTATGCCATAGCCACCTCTTTCAACCTGCCGGAGAAGGATAAACTCGACATCCTCCACGCCGGCTTTCTGGCGGACATCGGCAAGGAGATCGTGCCCCATCATCTGCTCAACCGAATGGGGAGCCTCAGTTCTTGGGAGTTGGACATGGTGAAGATGCACCCGGTGGAAGGGGCCAGGACCCTGCGGAAGATGGGTTACGATAACGAGGAGATCATCAAGATCGTGTACCACAGCCACGAGAACTACAACGGCTCGGGCTATCCGGACGGGCTCGCGCTGATCTCCTGGCGGCCGTACCGGGATCCTTGGGAGCGCCACGTCGCCCTGGACGAAATCGCCCGCGGGGTCGGCAAGGGCATCTACGATCCCAAGGTCGTGGATGGCCTGATCAAGATCATGACCCGCTGACGATGCCCCGGCGCGGTCGTCAGACCGTGCCGTGCTCCCTCGGCGTCTCACGGAGCCGCTTACACCATGACATCGTGTCCTGACAAGCCAACCGCGTCGGTGATGGGGTGGCTCTGCCTGGGGCTGGCTCTGCTGGGGCAGGCCTGCAGCGGGCCGGCGCCCCCACCAGATCGGAGCGTGCTCCCCCGGCATGAAGAGCGGGAACGCTTCGTCCGTCTGGAAGCCCGTTTGGGGGATCCCCTTTGGGAGGGCGTGACGCAGTTCTCCCATCCGCTGCGGTTGAGCCCCGCCGAGTGGACACGGCTCCTGTCCGGCGTCCGCATCCAGAGCCGCAAGGACAGCTTCATCTTCACACCAGCCAAGGACCCGCCGGTCGAGGCGTTCGCACCCGAGGAGGTCGGCTACCTGAGCCGGGTGCTGAGCGATGTCTTCGCCAAAGCCACGCCGGACGAGTGGGTCTCGTTCGGCGTGAGCCGGGTGCTCCCATCGGGAGTGAATGAGGTCACCACCGGCGGGCTGTTCGTGGAAGGCCCACGCCTCCATCTGATCCTGGCGAACTACCGGCAGAGCGTGACGAAATCCGCCGTCCGCGAGCACTTGTGGACGGCGCCGCTGCGCACGCTGTCCGCTCCCTTCTACGAAGTGGTTGAGGAGGAGTACAGAACGGTGGTGCGCGAGACGGGCCTGTTCAAGCGGCTCCTGCATAATGCCGGGCCGGAGATCGTCATCGAGTATCAGGCCATGCTCGCCGCCAGGCCGGTCGTCAGCCTGCCGATCCTGGTGCCGGCTCCCCCGCCTGCGGCGTCGCCGGCGGAATCCTCCCGGCTCCCGGTCACGATCCTCGAGGAGAGCCTGCAGGCGCTCAAGCGGCTGCGGGACCAGGACTTGATCACGGAGGAGGAGTACCGGCAGAAGAAGAAAGAGTTGTTGGACCGGTTCTGAAGTGAGCGGGAGTGAGTTGCAGCGTGGTTGCGTCTGAGCGAATAAGCTTAGTATGATCCCTAGAGAGGCCTTCCATGAAGATCTACCACGTCATCGGCTGGGGACTCCTGACAGCGGCGGCCTGTCTTCTGCCCTCAACGGTCCAGGCCGATTCGCCGGTCCTGGCGACGGTGGGTGGCACGCCGATCACGGCGGCGGAGATCGAGCAGGCGCTCCGGCTCCCGCTCTACGACCTGGAAGTGGAGAAGTATCGCCTGACCCAACGGAAGCTGGACCAGACGATCGTCGAGCGGCTGCTCGCGGGGGCGGCGGCCGAACGCGGGCAGACCGTGTCGGCCTTCGTCACGGCGGCGGTCCAGGCCCAGATCGCGGCGATCACGCCAGAGGAGATCGCCGCGCGCGTTGGGACTGACCGGGCCAAGCTGCCTCCGGACGAGGAGCAGGCCCGGAAAGAGGCGCGGAGCGCTCTGGTCCGCGAGCGCGCGGGGCGAGCGCTCCAGGAACTGGTCGAGCGGTTATCCCGCGAGGCCCAAGTGACGGTGTCGCTCCGTGCCCCTGAGCCTCCTGTCATGACCGTCAACGTGGGAAACGGCCCGGCGTGGGGTCTGCTGGCGGCGCCGGTCACGCTCGTCGAGTTTGCGGATTTCGAATGTCCGGTCTGCAAGGACAGCCTCCCGATCTTGCTAGCGGTGCGCAGCCTCTATCCGGAGCAGGTCCGGATCGTCTATCGGAACTTCCCCCTCGCGTCGCACCCGCAGGCTCGCCCGGCGGCCGAAGCGGCTCACTGTGCGCACGAGCAGGGCCAGTTCTGGGCTTATCACGACGCCCTCTTCGCCAAGGCGCCCGATCTCCAGGCGTCGGATTACGTGCGGTTGGCCGAGCGTCTGAAGTTGAACGCCGCGGACTTCGCCGCCTGCTTGAGCAGCGATCGACCGAAGGTCGCCGTAGCCAAGGACCTTGCGGACGCCCAGGCCTTGGGGCTCAGCGGGACGCCGACCTTCTTCATCAACGGGCGCTATCTGTCCGGCTACCAGACGCTGGACACCCTCAAGCAGTACATCGACCGCGAGCTGCAGGCTGTTCGCAATGGTGCGCCTCCGGGAGACGCGGCCGCGGGAGCGGGGACCCGATGAGCGTGCATGCGGGCACGGGCCTCGCGCTCGGTCTGGCTGTGACGGTGGCCGTGCTGTCGATGCCGCCGGAGTCGGCTGCGGAGGAGCCCAAGACGTCGCCGGCCGTCGTGCCCTTGACCAATCCGGTCGGAGAAGGGAAAGGGAGTTTCCGCGGTGGCCTGTTCCGCAATGTCGTCACCGCGCGCGGGTTCGAGATCGACGACAGCCGAGCGGGGCAGCACAACGTGAAGGCCGTCGGGATCACCAATACGTTCACGCCGGACACTCCGGCGATCTATGTCGTCGTCGAGTTCCTCCAATCGACCTTCGATATCTTTCGCCTCGTCGGGCGCTTCATCCTGGAGGATCCGAACGGAAAGCCCATCGGGACCGTCCTCCATGTCGACCGCGCCCAGTTCGAAAACGAAGACATGGGCGGTTACCTGATGATGAAGCAGCCGCCGGGCGGCTTTCCCATCGGCAACTACCGCGTCGAGATCCACTATGAAAACATCACGGACATTAGCCTGCTGACGCTCGCCCGCTTCAAAGTCATCCCGGCGACTGGCGCGGCCGGCCAGAAGCCTTAAGGTACTCGATGCCTCCCGCTGCCCATCCCGCGCCTCCGCTCGCGGTGAGAGTCCGCCCCGCTGCCATGGGCGATCTTGAGGTGCTGGTGCGGTTCAACGCCGCCATAGCGAAGGAGACCGAGGGCCGCCAGCTCAATATGGAGCGGCTGCGGAATGGGACTCGCGCGGTTCTGGAGTCAAGCGAGCACGGGTATTATCTGGTGGCCGAAACAGAATCGGTCGTGGTCGGCCAATTGTTCGTGACCTATGAGTGGAGCGATTGGAGAAACGGCGTGTTCTGGTGGATGCAGAGCGTGTACGTCGAGCCTTCAATGCGGGGGCGCGGCGTGTACCGCGCCCTCCACGCGCGTGTCCTGAAAGACGCCCGCGCGCGCGGTGACGTTTGCGGCCTGCGTCTCTACGTGGAGAAGGAGAATGAGGCGGCACAGGAGGCGTACACCCGGTTAGGAATGACGATGACCCCCTACCGCGTCTACGAACAGGATTTCGTGCTGTGAGCCAACTTGACTGGGAGCGGGATCATACAGTACAACACTGGTGTGTCTCTCCTGATCCTCTGCGAGAGTGGCGGAACTGGCAGACGCGCGAGACTTAGGATCTCGTGGGCACAACCGTGGGGGTTCGAGTCCCCCCTCTCGCACCAATGAGACCGTCGCAACACCGACTTCACTGATGAAACTCGAAGTGACCGAATTGGGCCCGGTGAAACGGGCCGTCCGGATCGAGGTGCCGGCTGAGGACGTCGCCAAGCGGTTCCGGGACGTCTACGCGGACCTCCGAAGCCAGGTGCACATTCCCGGCTTTCGCCCCGGCAAGGCGCCGCTGGCTCTGCTGGAAAAGCGCTACGCGAAGGCCGTCGAGGACGACGTCGTCCGCTCGCTCGTCCCCGAGTACTACCAGAAGGCCATGGAGCAGGCGGGGTTCACCCCGGTCGCCGTGGATCTGCCGCCGCTCGAACGGATCAAGATCAAGGACGGCACCCCGCTGGTCTTCACGACCACCGTGGAGATCAAGCCTGTCTTCGAGCTCCGGGAGTACAAGGGCATCACGCTCAAGCAGGACAAGCGGGCCATCACGGAGGAGGAGCTCGACAAGGCGATGCAGGTCCTCCGCCAGCAGCATGCCCAGATCGAAGTGGTCACGGAGGATCGGGGGATCGTCGAAGGGGATTACGTGCAGGTCCACATCGAGCAGGTCGAGGGGCCGAACCAGCCGGCCGGATTCAAGCCCGAATCCCACCTGTTCCGGGTCGGCGACAAGACCCAGTTCTACGGGCTGACACTGGATGGGGTGGTCCTCGGCAAGAAGAAGGGCGAGGGGATCGAAGTCAGCCAGGAAGGGACCGGCACCGCCCGGGGGACGGTGCAGGCGATCAAGCAGAAGGTCCTGCCCGAGCTGGACGACGAGTTCGCCAAGGACCTGGGCGACTACAAGACCCTGACGGAGCTCCGCGAGAAGGTCCGCACGCAGCTCGAGCAGAGCCTGAAGCGGGACATCGAAGAGACGTACAAGGACCAGATCATGAAGCGGCTGGTGGACCTCCACCACTTCGACATGCCGGAGTCGCTGGTCCAGCGCGAGCTGGACGCCATGGTCCAGAGCGAGCGCACGCGGCGCCGCCGGATCCGCCACCTCATGTCGCACGGGGAGGCGGGCCATCAGAAAGAGGAAACGTTCGATGTCCGGAAGTTCCGGGAGGAGAGCCTCCCCACAGCCCAGCAGCGCGTCAAGCTCGGCTTGGTCCTCGAGACGATCGCGCAGAGGGAAGGCATTGCGGTGACCGAAGCAGACCTTGAGTACGAGTGCCGCCAGATGGCGCGCGCGCTGCAGGTGGACGTGGCAGAGGTGGTGAAGATGCTCCAGGCCGGTGGCGCGGACGCGGTCGAAGACCTCAAGTCCCGCATCCTGGCGGAGAAGGCCTTGCAGTTTGTCTATGAAAAAGCCATCATCCAGGTGTGATGAACTCCTAACCTGAAAGTGTGAGATAATGAAACCTATGAGCGAGACCGGCCAGATGCTTATCCCGATGGTGATCGAGCAAACCAACCGAGGCGAGCGCGCCTACGACATCTATTCCCGCCTCTTAAAGGATCGTATTCTCTTCATCGGCACGCCGGTCGACGATATGATCTCGAACCTCATCATCGCCCAGCTCCTGTTTCTCGAAGCCGAGGACCCCGAGAAGGACATCAACGTGTACGTCAACACGCCGGGCGGATTGGTGACGGCCGGGCTGGCCATCTACGATACGTTGCAGTATGTCAAGCCTGCCATCGCCACCATCTGCGTCGGCCAGGCCGCGAGCATGGGGGCGCTCCTGCTGGCGGCCGGGACGAAGGGCAAGCGCTACGCGCTGCCGAACTCCCGGATCATGATCCACCAGCCGCGCGGTGGGTTCGAGGGCCAGGCCACCGACATCGGCATCCAGGCCGAGGAGATCATCAAGATCCGCAAGCGGCTCGATGAGATCATGGCGAAGCACACCAACCAGCCGGTCGAGAAGGTCCACAAGGACTCGGAGCGCGACTATTTCATGTCCGCAGAGGAGGCGAAGGCGTACGGCCTCATCGACGAAGTGATCGTGCGGCCGCCGAAGAGCTTGAAGCCGACCAAGGACGACAAGGGCGGCGACGGGAAGACCCCCGAAGTGAAATAGCGAAGAAGAAAGCGAGGCTCCGGCTGCGCCGGCCCGAGCGCGGGGCGCGGGGGCATCGGAGCACCTCTCAGGAGCGCACGGGCCCCCGATAGAAAGGGAGGGCGATGGCGAAACAAGAGAAGACCGAAGCCCAGTTGCGATGCTCGTTCTGCGGCAAAGGACGTGAGGAGGTCCGGAAGCTGATCGCCGGGCCCACGGTCTACATCTGCGACGAGTGCGTGGACCTCTGCAACGACATCATCGCGGAGGACCTGGAGGAGAAACAGGAAGCCGTCTCCTCCAAGCTGCCCAAGCCCAAAGAGATCATGCGCACCCTGGACCAGTACGTCATCGGCCAGGAGCGGGCCAAGAAGGTCCTGTCGGTCGCCGTCCACAACCATTACAAGCGCATCTCCTCCAACACGCTGGACGATGTCGAGCTCCAGAAGGGCAACATCCTCCTCATCGGCCCCACCGGCACCGGCAAGACCCTGCTGGCCCAGACGCTGGCCCGCATCCTCGACGTGCCGTTCACCATTGCCGATGCGACGACGCTGACCGAGGCGGGCTACGTCGGGGAGGACGTGGAGAACATCATCCTCAAGCTGTTGCAGGCTTCCGACTATGACGTGGAGCGGGCGGAGCGCGGCATCGTCTACATCGACGAGATCGACAAGATCAGCCGCAAGAGCGACAGTCCCTCCATCACGCGGGACGTCTCGGGCGAGGGCGTGCAGCAGGCCTTGCTCAAGCTCATCGAGGGGACCGTGGCCAACGTCCCGCCCCAGGGCGGGCGCAAGCACCCGCACCAGGAGTTCATCCAGGTGGACACGGCGAACATCCAGTTCGTCTGCGGGGGCGCCTTCGTCGGGCTGGAGTCCATCGTCGAGCAGCGCCTCAACCAGAGGTTGATTGGCTTCGGCGCCGAGGTCAAGGGCAAACACGAGCGGCGCACGAGCCACCTGCTGGCGCAGGTGCAGCCGGAAGACCTGCTCAAGTACGGGCTGATCCCCGAGTTCGTGGGACGGCTGCCGGTCGTCGCCACGCTGACGGAGCTCGACGAGAAGTCGCTCATCCGCATCCTGACGGAGCCGAAGAACGCGCTCCTCAAGCAGTACGAGAAGCTCCTGGCCTTCGAGAAGGTGAAGCTGAAGTTCACCGAGAGCGCCATCGTCGCGGTGGCGAGCAAAGCGTTCAAGCAGAAGACCGGCGCGCGGGGCCTGCGCTCCATCCTCGAAGAGGTGATGCTCGACTTGATGTACGAGATCCCCTCCCAGCACGAGATCCGCGAGTGCGTGATTACGGAGGACGTGATTGAGGGCAGGGCCGCGCCGCTGCTCATCAAAGACCACGAAAAGGGCGTCAAGTCCGCCTAGCCCGGGCACCTAACCTCCCACGCGCCTCGTCCGCTACACACTCTACCTGCTGCTCGTCCCGGTTCTGGCCGTCGCCGGCCTCGTGTCGTACTGGTATGTCGCGCTGCCGGACATCGCACGCCTGGCCAAGAAGAATCCTTCGACCACCGTGCTGATCGAGGCGCGGCAGGCGGAGGCCGCCGAGAAGGGCCAACCCTTTCGGCCTTCATGGGCCTGGGCGCCGCTGGCGCGCATCTCGCCTCATCTGCAAAGGGCGGTCATCGTGTCTGAGGACGCGTCGTTCTACGAGCACCACGGGTTTGATTGGGAGGGCCTCCAGGAGGCGCTCACGCGCAATTGGGAGCAGGGGAAGCTGCAGCGCGGGGGGAGCACGATCACGCAGCAAGTGGCGAAGAACCTCTACCTCTCCTCCGAGAAGAAGCTCCTGCGCAAAGCGCATGAAGCGCTGATCGCCTGGGAGCTCGAGCGGCGCCTCTCCAAGAAACGCATCCTGGAGCTCTACCTGAACGTCGCGGAATGGGGCCACGAGGTCTTCGGCGCCGAGGCGGCGGCGCGCCATCACTTCGGGAAATCCTCCGCCGAAATGACTGAGGAAGAGGCGGCCTTGCTCGCCGCGCTGCTCCCCGCGCCACGGCGGAACGATCCGATCCAGTACACCCCCTACCTCGCCAGGCGCCAGGAGGAGATCCTGTACTGGATGTACCGCGAGAATGGCGCTCCACAGCCCGCGACGCCCTGAAGTCTCGCGCCACGCTACCCGTCGAGGAACCGCTCCGTCTCTTCGAGGTGTTTCTTCAGGTAGGTCATGAACGGCGTCCCGCCGGTCCCCACGCCGGTCGGATTGCTCGCACTCCGCTGATGCTGCTGGTGTATGTAGCGGTCGGCGTAGTCCAAATGTGTCTCTCGGAAGCGGGCCAGCAGGCGGACGCAGTCGCGGAAGGCCTCCCAGAGCTTCGGATGGCGCTCCCGGCGCTCCCGCACGTAGCCGTAGAGCAACGCCTTCCCTGATGCATCGTTCAAGCGCTCCACGGTTTCGATGAACGCGCGGTGCTTGGGCGGCATGTAGTCGCGCATCTCCGCGAGGTACTGGCGCAGGGGGTCTTCGGCGTGGGGCACCCCGAACGCGGCGTCCAGGGCCGGAATGATGGAGCTTTGCGCCCCGGTCTCGCCGCGGAAATGCTGCGGGGCGCCCTGAAAGTCCTCCACGCCGTCGTACACGACGCCGCGCGGCAGGGTCGGATTGTCCTTCCACCCGTGAATGTACGGCCGCACGCGGTTGTAATAGATGTACGGGTCGCAGCGTTCCGGCATCCGGCGCAGCGTGTGATGCATCTGCTCCTCGGCGGCGGCGGCGCTGTGCAGGCACAGCATGACTTCGTCCGGGTTGTCGGCGCGTGCCGCCCGGAGCGCCTGGGCGATCCCGGCGAGCGCCTTCCCGGCTTTGGCCTCGATGTCCACGTGGACCAGCACGAACCACTCTTCGTCCAACCCACCGAGGAAGTTTTGCAGCAGGGTGATGTTGCCGAGCTCGATCGGCCTCGTCGGGTCAAGCCGCCGCCAGTTGTCCAGCGTGTAGGAGGCGTAGGACAGCACGGGCGGGCGGCCCAGCTTTTTCATGACGTGATGCCAGGGCACAGCGAGACTTGCGGGGATCCGGTCGGCCGGCTGGTGCGGGTCGACGTAAGCGCGGAGTTGTCGGGCGGCCAGGAGCTTGGGGAGCGCCTGGGCAAGGTCATTCAGAACCGCGGGCCAGCGGTGTGGGAGCGTCGCCAGGGGATCGCGGCGTGGCAGGAAGCCACGCTCTGGTGAGATATCGAAAGAAGTGAGATCCATATTTTAGTCTAGCACAGCGCACGTGCCGCAGCTCACTGGAGCTTCTCGACCCGGACGCCGATCAGACGGATGGGTTTCAATTTCGGGTTCTCCCGTCGGTCCAGGAACGGCACCAGGAGCTTCCACGCTTCGAATTCCAGGGCCGCCATGGAATCAGCCGGCTGCGGGAGCGTGTGGGCGCGCGTGTGAGTTTCGAAGTCGGCGAACCGCGCCTTCACGACGACCGTGCGGAACTGCCGGAAGCCCTCCGCTGAGAGCCGTTGCATGACCTCTTGGCACAGATCCTTGAGGCGATCGCCGATGAAGATCGCGTCGAGGGTGTCTTGGTCGAAGGTTTCCTCCTCGCCGATTGACTTTGGCTCGTAGTTCTCTTGAATCGGCGTATCGTCTTGGCCTCGGATCATCTCGTAGAACTCCGCGCCGCGCTTGCCGAACTGTTCCTGCAATTCCTCCCGCGAGAAGC
>WNEZ01010235.1_pt1 | contig 11096 bp, 4 predicted proteins | sample 5400521 | NCBI WGS metagenome assembly WNEZ01 (sample SAMN13153339, study PRJNA577476) | soil metagenome | isolation source: 120 cm saprolite under Douglas fir tree site 2 hole 1 replicate 1 | place: USA:California | collected 2015-04-18
TCTGTAACGAGAAGACCCGTGGGAAATTTCACCACAGAACCAATCTCAGCTTGAAAAGTACTCGAAGTCACGGAAATACTCGCGGCGAAAACAATAGCGACCAGGGATACGAGCAACTTGGCGACAAAGATCCAACTACCGCCCCTGCCTACAATACGGGATATCCGATGGACTTTGCCCAAGCTTTGTCTTTGCTAAGGTCTCCAGAGATCAATTTTGAGACTTGAGTAACCCAGTACTGACAAAACTGGTAACAAGTGTGAGTCTCCAAGAGACGAATTGTCGAAAAAAGAGAAAAGGAGGATCGAGCGGGTCCTTGCCGACGAGTTCTGCGGTAGTCTCGTGTCCGCGGCAGTCACTAGTTCGAGTTGACGTAGATGTTCAGTGGAGCAGTTATGGGCCCGGCTGTGCCCAAGTCAATATAGAGAGTAATCGATGGCGTAGTCGAGCCAGTTACGCCGACCATAGTATAGGTTACTTGGGGAATTAGAGCTGTTCCCGAGGGCGCCGTTGCGCCGCTGTTTATCGTGATCTTAACTGCATGGGATACGGTGTCCCCGGAAGTATCCGTGACTTGGAGGGCTTCTACCCAGTGACCCACGACGAACGCCTGGGCGCTCGAGAAAGCGCTCTTGTTGCCGGACGTGAGGAAGTTACTCGTTGCATTGGTTGTTCCTGGAACGTTCGAGACGACCGATAGCCCGTTATCCACAATTGTCAGCACGCCGGTGGAGTTGTGCAAGAGACCCTGTTCACCCCCGAAACTGGTGGTAGTTACGGTGATAGTTGCTGCGAAGACTCCGACGGCCATACCGACAACCGCGACCAGAACGAGCGATAGAGCAGGGACCTTCTGCGTAGTCAGGCGACTCAGTCTGATTCGAAAGCTACTCATTTTGACTCTTCGAGAACCGGCATTCTGAAACAGTTCGATAAGCCACACGTTACTCGCGTGGAGAATGCTCAGTAACCTAGTGTGGTCTACGAAAATCGATTCTTAATCCTCGTCTGTCCCGGTTCTCTCCACATAACGAGATCTTCCCGGTTTCCTGAAAGGAAAACGGACGGTGGGAAGTCTGGGCTTGGAGTGCGAAATTCTTCCGACTAGCGGAATCCTTCCCTTCCTCTCCGGGGCTAGTCTCTGTTCTCCCAACTCCCACTTCTTGACGACCCTATCGTTGGCCTTGTCCACTTCTTCGATTAAGACGATTTCTCTGCCGTTATGGTTCAAGAGGGTGGATTCGATCTGCCGGGCAGAGTCGAAATCTACTTTCTTATCAACGAGATCCATGTACACCTGGTTGAGCAGCTCGCGGTACGGTACAGGTTCTTGGTGGTGACTGATGACCTCGACTGCGGTCTTGAGCATGATCCTTTCAACCTTGGACGGCTTTGTGGGAACCCATTGAGGCTCTTCAGAGATCTCTAGAACGGGAGGAGCAATCGACTCTACTGCTGACTCATTGAGTGCGCTAGGGAGCCCTAGTGGCTGCGACAATACTAGTTCTTGCTCTGCCGGTGGCGATGCCGAAGGTTCGCGTTGAACCTCTTCAATGGGCTTTCTGAATCGGAGCTCAGTTTCAGGTCTGCCTTGAGTCCTGTAGATCACCCCAGCTTCCTCGATCGTGAAACCCGTGTTGGGCATCAGTCTCTGGAAGCGATCACCGACGCCGGTCGCCCAAGCGGGCAAGACTATTGACAGGCTTCCACCAGGCTCGACGGTATCGTAAAGTCTCTGGAAGGAGACTAACAGCTCATCGTCATTGAGCTTGTCCGGATCGGTCACCATTGGATTGAACGACTTGTCACCGCTCGAGAACCAGACATGCTGATATGGTGGAGTAAGGTAGACATCATGAACACCTCCACCCGGAAGAAGAGCGGATAGAACCCTGAGGGCTCTCTCCTGGATCACTCGGACGATCCCGCGACCCATCACCAGGCTGAAGCCTAGGAAGCCTAGATAGAAGGGAATAGTGAACGCCCCAGTGATAAGAGGCCCCGAGTAGGAGACAAGGTCGAGACCCAGAATCCTACCCTGAAGAGTCGTTGTCCCAGAATACGGCGGGATCACGCCGTAGGCGGCCAGGAATGCTGACTCTGCCCAGTAATACATCATGAGGAAGCTGAAGTAAAGCTCAGCCAGAGACGAGAGGCCCAGGTAAACGGCCAGGTTACGCCACCAAGCAGTGGGCCGAATACTGGCCGCGGCCAGGGCCAAGAAGCCGAAGAATAGGAGGATCCGAGTGAACGAGCCGAGACCATTGGCGAATGCAGAAGTCGATGGAAGTCCGACTGCGTTGATGTGCAGGTAAAAGGGAGAAACCTGGATACTCAACAATCTCGAGTTCGTTGTCCCAGAAAGGATCCACCACGGCTCGCTGGTTAACGCGAGCAGCAACGTTACAACGGCTCCGAGGAGGACAAGAAAGTCTAGCCTACGTAAGAATCCGATTCTCTCGCTTGTGCTGTGACTCAGTCCAGATCCCGTCCAAACATGCAACGCACGCCCTGGATCCTATCCCGGGTCGTACCGGCTAGAAGTCGCTAGAAGCGTCGAATAGGGGTCCCGTTACCATTCGGGATTTTGTCCAGTCCGAGAGTTGCAGACTCTCCACGCTAGTCTAACGTGTCGTTTTCTATCGAGGATTCACTTGACGATCAACAATCTTCGAAAAATATGACTACTGTGCCTTGGCAGGTTTCTGCCGAGCAGTCGGGACCAGTCTTGGCTTGGAACGGTTCAACATTCTATTCGCCCAGTTCATCTGTCTCTCAAGATTCAGCGTGTACTCCTTCAGAATGTACTCTAGATCAACGGCCGAGATCTTGTCTTGTTTGGATTCCAGCATTTCCTGAGCCATCTGAAATTGCCGATTGGACCCGTCAACGAAGAAAGTAGCCAAGTTTTCAGGATCTATCAGTTCGATGAAAAGACGTCGCAGACTACCGAACCGCTGCTGGAAGTTTGCGAACATCTCCTTAGCGTGGACGAGAGACTCGACACCCTTTGGCGTAATGTGGTAGACTCGGCGCGTCGATCGTAGGAGGCCCTTGGGCGCGCTGTGGAGTCGATCATGAACGCTGAAGCTTTCTTCTTGCGGCTTTGGCTGGCGCATCTTTTCTGTTCATGATGGCGGGTCGGATATAAGGTATATCGTATGCGATACAGAAACCGATAGCCAAAGAACGAGCCCTGCCAGAAAAAAACAGAGGGTTGGAGGGAGCGATCAGGCTTTGGGCGTAGCCGAAGTGTAGCTCGGAAGAGTTCTGGTCTTACCTCGCAGGTACTTGAATCCAGCGAAGCCGACCAGTATTGCGCCAATGCCACCGAGTAGGATTGCGACCGAGTCCAGCCAGATGCTGGTGAAGGTGGCGGTGTCAGTTCCGCCTCCGATGGTCGCGAGACTGCTCTGGGCGGCGTTAGCGTCGTTGAGCGCGTTCTGATAGTCTGTTTGAGCCGTGGCAAAGTCTCCCAATGAGTACGCGTTGTTTCCGAGAGACATCTGAGTATTGGCTTGAGCCAAGGAGGCTAAGGCGGAGCTTGTTCCGGGTGCCGGTGTGATAGTGCTTCCGAGAACGCTATTGAGCGAGGTGATGATTGCGCTGGCTTGTAGCTTGGAGTTGTAGCTGCTGGACTGGGCGCTTGAATAGACCGCAAGCGAGTGGTATGGATAGTTGTAGCTGTAGAAGGCATGGCACATCGCTGGAACGTTGGGAGGAGCATAGTTGTAGTCGTAGCAGTAGGTATACTGGCTCCATGTTGCGCCTTGGGCCATGTCCCATAGCTCAAGGGTCCAAGTGTGAGCTTGCAAGTTTAGAGCTGAGTATTGACCAGCCAGAGCAGGGATTGTGTAGGGGAGGGTGACAGTTAATGTCTGACCCGCATAGACGGCGGTGTCGCTGGTCGTGTTCTGGAAGTTTGTCATCCAGTCAAACTTCACGCCCATAGTCAGGTTGCGCTGATAAACATACGAATTCGCGGTAAAGATGACGTTGAAGGTCATGGTGTTACCCGCTTGCATGGCATCAACGGTGGTTTGGAGATAAGAGTCGTAGGTGCCACGCGCTGTTAGCCCTGTGACATTCAGGGTCTCGTTGTTATCGTCTCCATGTGCTCTCTGAACAGACATTGGAGCTACCATTCCCAGCAGTAGCACTGCGAGTATTGGAAGGAGGAACTTTCGATTCTGCACTGTTGCAACCTCAGACCATGGGGCACATGGAGACCCCTACAATTATCCGCTGTAACTATTGGGACGTACGAAAGGTTGCTACATCATGGTCGGTCCGCGCCGTATGTCAAGTGGGCCGAGACTCAAAGTTTTCTTCCGATCTTAGAACTCGTCTCTAGTAGTAGGACCCCACAATAACGGCAGGCTTGATGAGTACTGAAGACATTGCTTAGTTCTGAATCTCTGATAGTTATGATTCTCGATCTTTCTTCGCCAGTAGAGGCTGGTCTCTCTCTTCTGATGCGCTCGAATCTTTAGTGTAGCGAAAGTCGTAAGCAGGGTGAAGATTGCCATTATGCTAATTGGGGCCGAGTTTTGTTGGCTGAGAATTTCGGCCAGAATCGTTACGAATCCGCTGGTCGTGACTCCTACGGGAATGTTGAGATTGTGAGAGACTGTTCCAGATGTAGCTTGGACAGTGATTGTGTAGTTGCCGAGAGCCGTGTTTGCTGGTGCCTGAATCGTCAGGTTCAGGTTCATATTGCTGAAGAAGGTTAGTTGGACGATTGACGTGCTGAGAGTTCCGTTTGGACCTCCAGCCTGTGAGGTCAAGGTTAGGCTTACGTTTCCTTGGAAGAAGTTTAGACTTTTCAGGTTTAGTACTATTGTCGTGTTTGAGCCTGGTTTAAGGCTGGCAGAGTTTGGCGTCGCGGTTATGCTGAAGTCCGTCGCGGAAAGAGCTATGACGATTTGGTGTGAAAGTGTCCCATCACTAGCCATCACAGTAATCAGATAGTTACCGGCGGGGAGGTTGGATGGAAGCGAGATTCCAACCGTGGACAGCTGAGTTCCGTCCGAGGCCAGTGAGAACGACTGCGGGTTGATGGAGATTATCGGCAGAAGTGGGCCTGGAGGAGCCATTCTAAGACCGGGACGTCCTCCCCCGGCGCCACCTGACGATGGAGAGCTGGAGTCGGGTTGGACGGAGTAGGTTAGGCTCAGGTTTCCAGCATAATGGTTTAGACTTTGAACAGTGAGTGATGAGCTGCTGGTCGAACCAACGGTCGCGACCAGAGTTAGTGGGTCTCCTGCGAGATTATAGTCCAAGACGTGAATGGCTACCCCGATCGTGTGCGACAGCGAGCCCGAAGTCGCCTTGATCGTGATTGAATAGTTGCCCGACGTAGAGCCGCTGACATACATTGTTGACAGTCCAGAGCCCTGGATGCTAGCAGGGACCGCGGTTGCGGTTAGACCCATTGAAGGTGTAAGTAGAAGATTCACAATTCCACTGAATCCGTTTATCGCGCTCATAGTCAAGGTCGAATTGCCCGTAGCACCAGCTAGAATAGTGATAGATGGGTTAGCGACTATGGCAAAATCGACAATCTGAACATTGACGGTAGTTGTGTGTGTAAGGGTCCCACTTGAACTGCCTATCGTCACCGTGTAATTTCCAGCAGTACTTGCGCTAAAGGTTAGAGTGGCAGTTCCTGAACCACCCGGGAGACTTGTAGGATTGATCGACGAGGACAGTCCTGTCGTGCCAGAAGCAGAGAGGGATACGGTTCCAGAGAAATGGTTCAAAGGTGTGATCGTGATGATGGATGAGCCGTTGCTTCCCACGTTGATCTCTATACTAGCTACGTTAGCTGTGATAGCATAGTCCTGAACGAATATGACGATTGTCACAGAGTGTGAAAGGGCACCATTCCTCCCTGTGATAGTCAGTGTGTAGTTACCCGCGGCTGTCGCGTTGCACGATACAGTTGCCGTACCGGATCCAGTTACGCTGGTGGGACTGATTGCCCCGCATACAAGACCGGACGGCACAGTGTCAGTTAGCGAGACTATTCCGTTGAAGTGATTGGTTGCGGTGATTGTGATGGTTGAGGTAGCTCCAGTCCCAGCATTGACAGGAGCAGGGGAGGATGCGGATGCGTTGAAATCCCAGAACTGGAAGAGGGCCGTTGCTACGTGAACTAGCTGGCTGCTCGTCCCGGTTATGGTCAGTGTATAGTTTCCGGCAATGCTCGCGCTACACGAGACTGTCGCCGTCCCGGATCCTGTCAGGCTGGCTGGGCTAATGGCTCCGCAGGCTAGTCCAGATGGAACCGTGTCGGTAAGCGAGACTGTGCCTGAGAATCTGTTCAGTGCAGTCACACTGATCGTCGATGCGGTTGATGCGCCGATGTTGGTTGCCGCCGGCGAAGTCGCGGCTATGTTGAAATCTTGGAATTGGAAGAGAGCGGTCGCAGAGTGGACGAGGGAACCGCTCGTACCTGTCAAGGTGAGTGTGTAATTCCCGGCGACTGTGGAATTGCACGATATCGTTGCGGTGCCCGAACCATTGAGGCTAGCGGGAGTAATCGGTCCACACGTTAGACCTGTTGGTAATGTGTCATTGAGGCTGACTAATCCAGTGAATCCGTTCAGGGGGGATATCGCAATCGTCGAGCTCGTTGAGGTCCCCGCCTTCATTGGTGCTGGGGAGGAGATGGATATCGTGAAGTCTCGGAACCGGAAGGTCACGGTTGCATTGTGATTGAGAGGTGTACTGATTCCAGTAATTGTCGCGGTATAGTTGCCAGCGGCGGTGGCCACGCATAGGACGGTGGTGGAACCCGATCCGGTAACGCTTGTCGGAGTGAATGATCCGCAAGCAAGGCCGGTAGACGGGATGATGCTGAAGGTTACTGTTCCGGCGAACCCGTTGACGGGTATGACAGTGACAGTTGAAGTCGCCGATTGGCCTGCGTTCGCAGCTACTGGTGTACTGGCGGCGAGGTTGAAGTCTTGGAATCGGAAGAGGGCCGTTACCGAGTGGGATAGGGAACTGCTCGTTCCCGTGATTGTCAGTGTATAGTTGCCAGGGATTGTAGAGCTACATGAGACCGTCGCTGTTCCGGATCCTGTCAGGCCTGTTGGGCTGATCGTCCCGCAGCTTAGACCTGATGGTACGGAGTCGGAGAGAGACACTACTCCCCCAAAGTGGTTCAGCGATGTCACGGTCACGTTTGAAGTGGCGGATACTCCGACACTCACCGCTCCGGGGGGAGAATCGGTTATTGAGAAGTCTCTGAACTGGAATAGTGTTGTGGCGGAGTGGATTAGTGAACCACTCGTACCTGTTATCGTAAGCGTGTAGTTGCCTGCGATGGTGGCATTGCATGACACGGTCGCGGTTCCAGAGCCCGTAACGCTTCCGGGTGTTATCGCCCCACAGGTCAGACCTGAGGGAACAGTATCACTGAGGCCGACGAGGCCGGCGAAGCCGTTCACGGCGGATATTGTTATTGTTGATGAGACGGAGAGCCCTGCGTTGCCTGCGGCGGGGGATGCTGCTGTTATTGTAAAGTCTTGGACTCTGAGGAGCGCAAGCGCGGAATGGATGAGCGATCCACTCGTGCCAGTCACGGTCAACGTGTAATTTCCGGCGACCGCCGCGCTGCACACGATGGTCGCAGTGCCGGATCCAGTAATGCTGGTGGGAGTGAACGCGCCACAAGTCAGACCCGATGGGACGATATCTGTCAGGCTCACGATTCCCGCGAATTTGTTGACCGCAGTAACCGTGATCGTCGACGTGCCGGAGGCGCCTGCGTTAACGGTAGCTGAACTGGCTACAATCGCAAAATCTCGGAACTGGAAGAGAGTGAGCGCATTGTGGACTAGCAAGCCGTTGGTTCCAGTTATCGTCAGAGTATAGTTGCCAGCGATAGTCGCGCTGCATGAAACCGTTGCAGTCCCAGACCCTGCCACGCTGCTTGGTGTGATCGCTCCACAGGTTAGACCTGAGGGAATAGAGTCCGTGAGGCTGACCGTTCCCGTAAAGTGGTTGAGGGCAGAGATGGTGATTGTTGTGCTCGTGGAGGTGCCTACATTGGCGGGGGCAAGTGAACTTGCAGAGATAGTGAAATCTTGGAAGATCATGACCACGGAAGCGGAGTGTGATAGAGAGCCACTCGATCCGGTCACTGTAAGCGTGTAGTTGCCAGCAATGCTTGCGCTACAGGATACGGTTGCGGTGCCTGCTCCGATGAGGCTCGCTGGAGTCATCGCGCCGCAGGTGAGTCCTGATGGAACGGTGTCTGTTAGGTTAACGGTGCCGTTGAAGTGGTTCAACGCAGTGATGGTAATTGTTGAAGTTGCAGACTGACTCACATCGACGGCTGCGGGAGTGGTGGCTGATGTTGTGAAGTCTTGGAACCGGAAGAGTGCGGTCGTGGAGTGGGTTAGGGAGCCGCTTGTTCCGGTTAGTGTTAGAGTATAGTTTCCAGCTACCGTAGCGGTGCAGGAGACTGTCGCGGTCCCCGAGCTAGTGATGCTGCCAGGAGAGATTGCGCCGCAGTTGAGGCCGCTGGGGATTGTGTCGGTTAGGATTACCACTCCCGTGAAGCCGCCGAATGCAGTTACCGTTATGGTCGAAGTTGGCGATTGGCCGACGTTAGACGGGGTGGGTGAAGATCCTAGGATTGAGAAATCGGGAGCCGACGAAACCGAGACTGCAACGGTGGCGGAATGTGAAACGGAACCGCTAGTTCCTGTGACAGTCACTGTATAGTTTCCTTGGGCTGAGTTGGTGAGATTACAAGTAGATGATCCGGATCCCCCTGGTATGCTTGTGGGCGTGCAACTTACTGCGAGTCCTGTCGAAGGTGATGTAGAAGTAGTGAGGTTAACGGTAGCTGTGAACCCATTCTTGGCAGTTATCGTGATTGTGAAAGTGCCAGTGTTGCCGGCTGCTCTGAAGGAGAGGCTGGCAGAGTTAATCGTGAATGGTGAGGTTGATCCGCTGATGTAGAAGATTGAGCCGATGGGGTTAGGAGAGGACTGGATGAAGCTGGAGATGCTATCTGGATATGGTGCCGCCGCGATACTTACTAGTCCGGTCGTCTTGGTCCATGTGCTCGCTGAACCTGACCACTGGTCTATCCTCTGGGCTGTCGCGTTCAGGTAGAAGAGATCGAATAGATTGTCCCTAGCATCGTAGCTTGCCGAGTCGGGAAGCGAGTAGTACGAGGGTGAGAAGGCAATGGTCCCGGTGTGGGACTCACCGATACCGATGGTGTTGATTGTCCACGTTCCTATTGATGAGCGTGATGCGAAGTTGAACGTCTCTGTGCCGTTGTCGAAGTAGATGGCGTAGACGTTGGTTCCTGAGTTGAAGAGCCAAGCGTTGATATCATTCTTTGTAGTTGTGGATGATATCTGCTCGTCCGGGCCCCAGCTTGTGCCATCATAGAGCCGCCCATGAAGGTCAGCATTTCTCAGCCAGTAACTGGCGTATATCTGGCCGTTGCCAAGTGATGCTAGTGCTATGTGCCAGTTGTTCGAGTGAGCGGTCGATAGCGTAAAGTTGCCAGTCCAGACTGCATAGTTCGTCCCAGACGAATGGATGACCTGCGGTCTGTCAGTCCCGTTGCCCCCACAAGCGCCGTGGTTGTCGATCATGTACGCTATCCAGACCTGGCCGTTGCTGTCGACTGTAATCTCATCATTCGGATAATCACGGTTCGAGGCACCCACCGCGACTGTCTGTTCCGGCTGCCAGGTTATGGTTCCCGAAGTGTTGAGTGCTCCGAGGCCGAACTGGATCTTTTTTCCACAGGTTGATTCGAAGCTGGTCTCGTTGTAGCGGGCGTAGAAGACGCTCGCCCCGTCCGTGTAGACGCTGAAGTCGCTATCAGTAATGTGAACCGGCACTCTTGCGGGCAGGGCCCACCTGGAACCGTTCGTGGAAGTTGTGTACGTTAGACAGCCGGTCTGGTGCTCGCAAGTGAATCTCGAATCTTCATAGAAGAGCCAGATGAGTCCCTTGGCGTTGAAGGATTGAGCTAGATACGACGACTCGAAGAAGGTCCTGTCGCCCGTAAAGTTGACGGCGACTGGAGTACCTGCCTGGGAAGATACTTGACCGATGGCCAACGAGCTTGGATTCGCGGATATGACAAAATCCGGCAACACGACATTGGAGGCGATTGTTGTATTGTGGGACAGAGAGCCGCTGGAGCCGATCACGGTGACCGTGAAGTTTCCTCTCAGAGTGGATGAGAACGTCAGGGTGGAAGTGCCTGTCCCCTGCGCGCTAAGGGTAATGCTCGTGGGGTTGAGTGTGAGGGTGGGTCCGGTAGGCGAACTTGAAGCTGTGAGTGCGATTGTCCCTGTAAAGCTGTTGATGCTGGCAAGTGTGATCGTAGAGTTGGCGTGGGAGCCGACTGGGGTTGTTAGACTCGCGGGACTTGCGCTGATGGTGAAGTTTGGAGCTTGGTTGTTGAAGAACTCAGCCATCGCGTTCGCATTCTGGTCGTTGGAGGTGAGGCTGGCGAGGTTCCAGTTAGATTCTATTGTCTTAGTGAAAGAGTAGTGGTTGTACAGGTTGCCTGTCCCGAAGTTTGTCTTGGTGACTGGACCTGACCATGATGCGTATACGCAATCCTCTGTGCTGGGGAAGGGGCCTGGGCAGAAGCCGTTGCCTTCGTCGAAGGTTATGAAGAGGGCGGAGCGGGTGGTCGTGAATGTGCGGCTGTTGAGAATTGTTGGAACTAGTTTGGAGAGGTATGCGTTGCCGGGTCCGATTAGGGCGGATGTGCCGCAGACACTGCTGCCGCGCATGTTGTCACAGTCGTTCGGTGTGAGCCACATGAAGTTCGGCGCCGCGGCCGTTACGTTGTTCAGATCGTTGACTAGCGTGCAGTCGATAACGCTGATGCAGCTGTTGGGGTTTGCATTGACTAGCTTGTTGCAACGGGCAGTGTTGTTGGTTATGTCTTGGAAGACGATGAAGGGGTTGTGTATTGGAGCGTAGGGCTCGGGCGAGCTGAAATCGCATCCTCGCGGAAGAGTCTGGTTTTCAAAATAGCCCTTCCATGTCAGACCCGCGGCGTCAAAACGATCCACGAGGTTCGGGGCCGTGATCGG
>WNEZ01019766.1_pt1 | contig 11096 bp, 19 predicted proteins | sample 5400521 | NCBI WGS metagenome assembly WNEZ01 (sample SAMN13153339, study PRJNA577476) | soil metagenome | isolation source: 120 cm saprolite under Douglas fir tree site 2 hole 1 replicate 1 | place: USA:California | collected 2015-04-18
CGGCCGGCTTCGGCTTTTCAACGTCGGCAACCCTCAGGCTTTTGAATCCCTCCAACCCGCTTAATTCAATGGCTTTCATTCTGTCTCCTTTAAGATCCCCGGCACAGCAGACTGGAGTACCAATCAGCACGATCGGACGATTCACCAGGGCCAAACTCTAAGACGATCGCGTAGACTTGGATGGACCACAGAACAATAAGTTACGGATGTGGTAAGTAATCTTGCAAGGCTGACAAACTCTCATTTCACGAGGCAGCGGAAGAGGCTCTCAAGCGTTATGCCGATAAAAACAAGATCGCCGAAGAATCCTTTCAATTAGAGGTTGTGCAGGGGAGGTAACGTGTGCCGGCACATCGGTTCAGTTCAGACGATGGAACGATATCTTGGCTGCAAGCACCGTTTCCGCCTTGCGGTCAACGATCACAGCGTTCTGGATCGATCTGAGATTCTGATGGGTGGAATCTCGGCAACCGCGAGCGTCCGTCGAAGGTTCGCGAGGAAGACCGATTACGTCATTATTTATGGTTCAGTTTCTGTTGCGCAGGTGCGGCAGCCGTCCAGGCCAAGCTGAAAACGATCGCCAACGCGAAAGTCACTCGCATGAGACATCAGATCGGGCTGATGGGAATAAGTTTCAATCCGCATCATTTCATATTCAAAAAGAAGGCCGCTTCTAATTGCGGAGCGTCCCGAGATTCGTCTATCATCCATCCACGGCGACCGTGAGATTGGTCTTGCGATTTTGAGAGCTGCGTTTCTCAACGTGGAGATTGTCAATCTGCCTACGGGGTGTTGTGATGCCTTTTCTACCAGTCTTGCCAGAGGACCAAGCGAGTGCCGAGGTCAGGAAGATCTACGAATACGTTTCCGGTAGTTGGGGTTTCGTGCCTAACTATTTCCAGGCTTTGGGTCACAATCTCCAGCTTCTTCAAGACCAGGTGAATCTCTTCACGAATGCAATGAATGAAGAGCGTGGCCTGCCCAAGATTATCAAGGAGCAGATTGCCACGGTCGTCAGCGGAATCAACATGTCCAGCTATTGTCTGCCCTCGCATCTGGAGATTCTGGGCCGGATGGGTATGGACAAATCCCTCAGCCGCAGGCTGTCGATCGACTACAAGTCGGCGCCGCTCGATCCAAAGGTCATGGAGTTGTTAAAGTTCTGCGAGAAACTTACCACCAACCCCAGCGACATGCGACGCGCTGACATTGAGAAGTTGCGAGAGTTGGGCTGGAACGATGACTCTATTTTCGATGCTGTACTGGTTACATCGCTATTTGCCTGCGCCAACCGGTTCTCAGCGGGCCTTGGCCTTACTCCCGACTTTGATTAGCGCAGCCGTCGGTGCCGATCTTCAACGCGGCTCCTCTTTGCGGAACTTCTGTGTAAACATCTGGTTCAGCCGTCCGCGCACATCCTCCGGGAGAGCAGCAGGTTCGGTATGGTAAAAGATTTCTACTGTCTTATGCGTGGTATCCACTACGATGCGACAGTCTTCACAGTGCTCCAGGTGACGCTCCAGTTCCCGCACTAGTTCAGGATCAAGTTCATCTTATCGATGACTTGTCGGCATCGCATTACGGGCATCCTTTCCAAAATACTTAGTCAATTCTTCACGCAACTTAAGTCGTGATCGTAATAGTCGCGTCTTTACAACGGGTATGCTCACGCCGAGCAGTTTGGCCGTTTCCTCGATCGAGAACTTCTCCACGTCTCGCAGGGTGAAGATTGTCCGCGACTTGGGGTCGAGCTTCTGGATCACTTCCGAAAGTACCTGCTGTAGGTCGCTCTTCAGACAGGCCTCTTCCGGATCCTCACCCCAGCTCTCGAGTCCAGTTTCTGGATGACTCCCGCCAGGATCTGCTGGAGTTCGCCATTCATGCATGCCTTTTCCGGATCGTCACCCCAGCTCTCGATTTCCAGAGGGATGTAGCTGCCATCTTCGCTTTCTCGCGGCTCGTCGAGCGAGGACTCTTTCCATAAAGCGCGTTTTCTGAGCTTGCCCAATGCCACGTTCACCGCGATGCGCACCAGCCAAGTGTAGAAGCGCGAGTTCCCCTGAAACTCCGCTATCGCGCGATAGGCCTTTAGCGACGCTTCCTGGAGGACATCCTCGGAGTCATGGTGGTTGCCGGTAATACTGACACCAAGACGGTAAATGTGCCGACTGTACTGATTCAGCAGCGTGACGAAGGCGTCTGAATCTCCCGCCTGTGCCGCGGCCACGAGGGACTGCTCGTTGTCTAAATGGGTCGGCATTTTTGGAGACTTGGTTTGTCTCGGCGGTGGATCCTCTCCGACCGCGATCCACCATAGTACACAGATGGACCAACCGGCAAAAAGTCACAAGGCAGTGAAAAATTCTTGCGGTCTGGCGGCCACCCGAATCCCAACCTTGGCTGGCTCCCTCCCGTGTATCCAGGTCACGGCGGCAAACCATGTTCCGAGATAGCTAAGAGAATGGTCTAGCTGTCGGGGTTTTGATGGTAACAGCGCTACCGATCTGGCGTGGGCGGGGAAGCGCTCCGTACGCTACCCACCGAGGTGCGGATTTCACGGCGGCACGCCTCTGCGGCCACAAACAGCCACTTGTTAAACTCCACGCCTTCGTTCGCTTCATCCGCACACTACACAGATGGACGAATCGGCAAGAAGTCACAAGGCAGCGAAGAATTCTTGCGGTCTTATGACTACCAACTGGAGGACCTTCCGAAAGGGCGCATTTTGGGGAAAGGATCGATCCTGTAACTTTCAGCGGTGCTTCACATCCCATGTATGCGCCCAGCTTCCTCGGCGTCAATTCGAACGTGAATAGGAGAAAAGTTCATGAACAAGATCATTCGCAGGTTGATGACAATGTGTCTTCTGGCAGTGTCGCTTTCGGCTTTTGCACAGTCTGGCGATGCCATGAAGCAGGACAGCATGAAACAGGACGACAGTATGAAACAGGGCGACAGTATGAAACAGGGCGACAGCATGAAGAAAGACGACATGAAGAAGGACAAGAAGTCCAAGAAGAAGGCGAAGAAGGACGACAGCATGAAGAAGGACGACATGAAGAAAGACGACAACATGAAGCACGACGACAGCATGAAGCAGAACTAGCACCCGCCTGCGTTTTTCAAGTTCGAGTTCAGGGTAGCTGGTGCGGGCAATATCACCGACTACCTTGAGACTCCTCCTCGGCCCCAATTCAGGAACACCTGCGCCGGCTCTTAATGCACTGGTCTTCTCGAGCGAAGGTCTTCTCGAGCGAAGGTCTGCCGATTGCTATCAGCACAAGCTGAGATCAGGCGGTCAGATACTTTTTCATGCACCGGACGCAAGGGGCATATCCCTGTCGCAGCGCTTCCCGGGCCTGGATTGTCTGAATGTGGGCTTTGTCGTGGATGAAGGGGCACCCAGCTGCGTGAAAAGTTTTCCCATCCCCCGAAACGATCACCAACATATCCGGGGGCACGCCAGCACCGGGCTGTGCATGTTCTGAACGCAGTTCTGGACGGCTGAAGACGGAAGATCTAGCCACTTCGAAACTGCCGGCGACCAGGACTACCGCGGCGGCGGCGACCATCCATCCGAGAAAGCTTCGGCGGTTACCAGGCATATTTTCTTCCAGTCTCCGGTGCAAACGGTGGCTGAACCCCAGCGGCACTTCGAACATCCTTTCGTCGCCGTACAGCTGAACCACATTGCGCGTACCGTCAAGCACAGCTGTGCAGTGCTTGCAGCCACGGAGATGGTCTTCCATGGCAGCGCACAGGCTTGCATCGACTTCACCGTCAAGGTAATTCGAGATCTCCCGCCACACTTCTTCGCAGCTGACTACCATGGCTTCGTCCCCTTAGCAAGAAACAGCTTACTGCTCCAGCTACCGCCGAACCCCGGCGCCAGCAGATCGCGCAGCATCAGCCGCGCCCGCAGCAAACGCGTCTTGACCGATGCGGTTGAGATCCCAAGAGCCTTGGCGGTCTCTTCGATGCTCAAGTGCTGCATATCGCGCAGGACAAACGTTTCGCGGTACTTCTCTCCGAGCGAGGCCAACGCTTCGGCCAGCTTCTGCCGGATTTCCTTGCGTTCCAGGGTCTCCAAAGGGATTTCGCGCCAGTCGGCAAAGTCGCGGGGAGTATAGTTGCCTTCCTCGTCCTGACGGTCAACGATCGGCTCCATAATGTTGGCGTGTTCTTTCCTTCTCCACATACGCGCCTCGTTGATGGTGATCTGGGTCAGCCAGGTGCTGAACCGCGCCTCCGCACGGAACTGCCGGATGTGCTTAAAGGCTTTCAGCACCGCCTCCTGGGCCACGTCTTCGGCATCGGCCTCATTGCGCAAGATGGCAAAGGCCGCAGAGTACACGCGCCTTTCGTAAGGCCGGATCAGCTCGTAGAAGAGATCGTGCTCGCCGTTCCGGATACGCTGGATCAGCATCTCTTCGTTGAATAGGTTCGCTGGAGGTTCCAGCGAAGTCACTTCTTCCGGCATCGTTCCTCACCGTGAGCGTCACTGCAGTTACAGACCGTCACTATTCTGATCGGTATTCCGGGTCCTTCTTCCATCCTGTGAACATGGACACGAAGTTATTCCAGCCATGGAGCACCACCATCACCAGATGCCCGAACACGAACGCCAGCATCGCCCACATGATCAGGAAATGCCACAACCGCGCCCAGTGAAAGCCGCCCATGATCCACGCTAGCCACGAGAACTGGACTGGTTTCCATATAGCGAGACCCGTCAGCACCGACAGTACGCCCAGTCCGATCGCAGAGGTGTATGCGTGCTTCTGCAGCGCGTTGTAGGCTTCCCTGGCGGGCGGCTTGGGGCCGAAAAGGAAGTAGTGGCGCACCATCGGCCACACGCCAGGGAGATCACGTCGTGCAAAGAGCATCTGCTTGTAGTTTCCGCTGAAGATCTGGTAGCCGATATACAGCAGTCCGGTCCCGATGTAGATCCACATAAAGGTGAGGTGCCACTGGAGCGCGCCTCCCAGCCATCCGCCGAGCGCGAAAGCTTTGGGCCAGTTGAGGAGATCCTTCTGTGGGATTTTTCTACGAAGCTAGGAAAGGCGCGGAAGATCTGCAGACCGCTTCCGGCCATCACGAACAGCGAGACGGCGTTCACCCAGTGGCAAAGGCGGACCACGAATGGGTGTTCATACACCGCTTCTGTTACTTCTCCTGTCTTCACGTTTTCGATTGCAATCGCGCGAGTTGCCATAGTCATCGCTCCGCGCTACAGACCATAGAATTCAGAGTAGCCTTGATCTTCCCAGTAGCCCGCCCTTTCCAGTACATGGCTCACTTTGAGGTTGGTGAGATACTTTGCCTGCTTGTAGCCAATCTTCGTGGGAACGCTCAGACGCAGCGGAGCGCCGTGTTCGTGCGTCAGCGACTGGCCGTACATTTCGTAGCAGAGCAAAGACTGCGGATGCACGGCGGTCGCCATGTCGAGCGACTCGTAATAGTCATCCGCACATTCGACGGTCACGAAGCGGGCGGTCGGATCAGCGCCGATCATCTTGAGGAAATCGGAGAGGCGCGCGCCGCCGAACCGGCCAATCACGTCCCATCCCTCGATGCAAACATGCCGTGTGTTTTGCGTACACTTGGTCAAGGCCTGAATCTGCGCGAGAGTGTACTCTCCCGGCTTTTGTAACCGCGCCCGTCACCGTGAGAGTCCACTTGTCGAAATCCACTTGGGGGTCATCGATGTCGTAGTCGTTAATCGGGAACTTATCGAGAGGGTCAGCTCTGAGTCAGCAAATGTGGGCGCCAAATGGCCGGAGCGGAAGAGCCTTGCCGAGGCCCAATCGCTGAAGCCAAGACCGCCCTTGAGGAGTGGCTTCTGCAATTGCGGGATGGCAAAAGCGCCCAGCGCTATCACCGGTGTGAGTTTCAACAACTCACGCCGGCTGATGGTTTTGAACTTGCGGCTGTCGGTCCGTGAGTACATAACCGTTCTCCGTTGCAGACGATAAGAGACAGACGTTAAATGAGATTTACGAATCAGCAAAATGTTACAAACCGACCGTCTGCGTAGGGACAATATCACCGGGCGGGCTCTGGACCCCACCGCGCCGCCCTCTCCTTCACGAGCAACCCACAATCGAGATCGGTGACAAAATCAGAAACTTATCGTTGTGTGGTCCGTCAAAGTGTACGCAATTGTCCTCCGCTCAAAAACATTCCCAAACTCTGTAACCTTTTCTCGGGCGAATCGCTCTCATTCACACGCGGCGCTTGAACCATTGGGGCACAGGACTGCGTGTGTTCGGTTGCTTTATTGATCAGGCGGCATGCGACTAAAACCATTGGAGTTAACTTAATGCGTAAAGTACTTCGCACGTCAATGAGTCAGTACCGGTCTATGAAGGTAACTTCCGTCTGCTGCAGGACGTGGTGGTGTCGGCCGACCGGACGTTCATCGGTTCAGTCACCGACGCCTAGACAATTACCCTGAAAGGGACACTCTTCTACCAGGCCTGCGACATCGTGAAATGCTATCTGCCCCAGAAATCTGGCGTCTCTTGGGATGTGCGAGTAATGCCACTGGATGGAGAAAGATCTCCGGATGCGATTCGGCATAAGTAAATTTAACCGCGTTGGGGAAGGTGTTCGGGGTATGCCCCAAGAGCAGGAAGTTTGAAAGCGCCAAGTGGGCATCCGGCTTATGTGAGGACGCTCAGTCCGTCCTGAGGTGCTCTGCCTCGAGCCAGAAACAGGGAGGATCCATGCAAAATGTTTTGCAGGTTGACGGCCAGTTTCCCGGCAATCGCCAGCTGAAGGTGGGGCGACCTGGTTATCCACGAATAGACCGTCGAATACGAGCGGTTGTTGAACACCTACACGCTAATTTGTGCATGCGCATATCGGTCGCCGACTTAGCACGCTCTGTGAATATGTCTCGTTGGCACTTCTGTCATCTTTTCAAGGCCGAAATGTCCCAATCACCATCGTACTATATGCGGACATTGAAAATGCGAGAGGCACAGAGGATGTTGTTGGAAACGTTCTTAAGCGTGAAAGAGATTAGAGCGACGCTGGGCAATATCGACCGCAGCCACTTCAGCCGTGAATTTAGAAACTACTGTGGTTTGACGCCAACTGAATTTAGAAAACGTCTAAACAAGTCACAAGCGCAAGATCCGACACACTACGCTTCCAAGTAGCAAATTCGGCCACACCTTATCCTGTACCTTGCTAGCTGCTGACGTATCCGATGTGCAGCGTGCTGCTGTAACAGCACGACTCATGTACCAGGAGGTAGGAAATGCAACAAATAGTTCGCACGTTGTTTCCGATTCGTGGAAGAAAAGGTAGACCGGTGTCCTCGTACTCCCCCGCGGGCAGGCTATCCATCGCTGCTCTCGCCATTCTTTCCGTCGGTGGTTTGCTCTCTAACTCTGCTGCTGCGCAAGCATCGGCTCAAACCCCAGTAACAGGGATTCGCGTCAAGCAACCGCTCTCGCCAGAAATCCTGGCCATGCACGCTCGCGCTAGGCGTCCAGTAGCCACAGCGCCGACGAGCTTGGAGCTGGCATCCACTACCGCACCAGCGCCGACGACTTTCAATTCCGAGCAGGGGCCCGGCCCCGGCCCGATCGGTCCCGGCCCGGGATGCAATTTGTTTCCGGCGCCCGCTTCCATAGGAACTTCAGTCCATTACCATACCGCTTTACTTGGGCCATCTGAAGGGAAGCGGGAAGAATGTGTGGTATATCTTGACCGATGTGGACGACTCCAATGTCGCTGCCGAGTTGGGTCTGAATTTCTCCACCAAACTCACTTTCGCGTCGCACTCCGCCAGAACAGGAAACCTCGATGCTAACGGAAATATCGTATTCGACGCAGGCACAGTGAACTTTAAGCCTGAACGGAAGATTATTCCTGGCCCTCCGGGTCAAGAATTTCCTCCTACGTTTGCGACTCCGGGTTCCGTTGATACCAAAGTGCACGACCAGGTGGTGGCTATCGATCCGGTCAGCATGACGGTAACCATTAATCTGATCAACGGCTTCAGTTTCGGGCGTCCGGTGTGGTATCTCTCAATGGACACAAGCATTCCACTGGGAGCGGCCATTGAACACAACACTTTCGCTCCGCTGATGCAAAAACTGCTGTTGGGCCACGATGACAGCTTCGCCAGTCCTGTCGAGCGTATTTTCATCAGCACCAACGGACCCGAGTCGGGCTCTTGCAACAATCCACTGCGGCAAGGGCTTTCGGCCGATTTGGCTGACGGCTTCAGACCGAACAACGTCCTGGGCGGAATCCCAACCATCGCGCTCGATTACAGCCCGTACTGGGATGCACAGTTGTTCGAATGGACCCAAGATGCGATCGACCAAGGGTTCCGGGGACAGGTACGTGAAGAGTTCCAGATTCTCAACTTTGTTCAGGACAAGTTGCTCACTGGGCCAGGTGGAGCGGCGTTTGGGAGCTCGGGCTTCTCAATCAACTGTCCGATCGTCCAGCGCCTAGATTGACCGCGGGCTTCTCAACTCTCGGAAAAATGCCCGCCACGTCGGTTACCGACAGAGCGGGCATTTCTCTGTGACACGGTATTCTAGGTGACTTGGCTGACCTGCCAAAGCGGTGCGTAGTTAGGATCAGTATGCCAGATCACCAGGCAACGAAAGGATGCAGCTATAGGGCAGCAATCTTAGGGATGCTGAGAAGGTAAGTCAACGGCGGGTCGAAAAGATCACGCGAAGACAGTGAGTGGATTGTACGATTAAAAAACCCCACGTTCATAAGCGGACTTCTGGTATTGAAAACCCAGTACTTCGGACCGGATTCAGAACGGGTAATAAACTGATATTTTTTAGCCGCGAGAGGAAAGTTTCAGTGGTGATCATGGTGGCAAGCGAGCGGTTCTGCGTTTCGACCTTCGATCGGAATCCGGAGACTCAGACTTGCTCTGCGCCGACTCCACAGCAGCGCGGGTTCGAAATCGTTCACGAGGACACCGACAAGATCAGCGGCGCAAAGGCGAAGGGTCCGGCAACTCGACCAGATGTTGGCCGCGGCCCACCGTTGCGAGTTTGATGTTGTGTTGGTGTGGGCCGCCGACCGTCTCGCTCGCAGGGTGCGGCATCATTTTCTGGAAGCGCTCGACACCCTTAACCATCTCGGTATCGAGTTCGTGTCATTGCGCGAGAACCTAGAAACAGGGGGCCCGCTCGGCAGGGCGGTCGTTGGAGCGGGACCTCATTATTGAAAGGGTTCGCGCCGGCCTCAGGCGCGCCTGGCTCGAAGGACGTCAGCTCGGCTGCAGGCCCATCGAGATCGATCGCTCATCTTTGCTCCGCGATCGAGCCCGTGGACTGAGCCTGGCCCAGCTGGCCAAGGCATACAAGATTTCCCGAACCAGCGTAGCAAGGGCGTTGAAACGGTCAGAAGACGCTGTACCGACCCCCCTTCCACCCGCTTCGGCCAGCGTTGATAATATTCCACTTAAACACCTCGCAAACTGTGCGCTGACGCTGTACCGGAATTTTATAGATTTTGGCGGATCAAGCGTAGTCAAGTTATCTCACGCTGAGGTGATATATGGAAAAGCTGACAGACGGAGCACTAGATCTTCTGTTTCGGGAGGCTCGATCCCACAATGCGTGGCTCAACCAAGCGGTTAACGACGATACTCTCCGTCAGTTGTATGATCTGGCGAAGTGGGGTCCTACCAGCGCAAACGCCGGGCCGGCTCGTTTTGTGTTTGTTCGGTCACAAAAGGCCAAGGAGAGACTCCGGCCAGCGCTGGCGCCGGGCAATGTAACAAAAACGATGACCGCCCCTGTTACCGTCATCATTGCGTACGACCTGAAGTTCTACGACAAGCTTCCAAAGCTCTTTGCGCACAATCCAGCAATGCGTGAAGTCTTCGCAAACAATCCACAACTCATTGAAGTGACTGCAAAACGTAACTCGTCGCTTCAGGGTGCATATTTGATGCTTGCAGCGCGTGCGCTGGGACTCGATTGCGGACCAATGTCGGGGTTCGACAATGCCAAGGTTGACGAGGAGTTTTTCGCGGCAGGAAAGTGCGAAGAGTGCGAAGAGGAGTTCTTCCCCGAGGGTCACGTTAAATCAAATTTCTTATGCAACATCGGTTATGGAGACCGTTCAAAACTTTCTCCCCGTAGTCCGCGTCTGGAATTCTCCGAAGCGTGTACGTTGTTGTGAGTCGATGGATCGAGAGCGCTTTACTGGATCAGTGGGCTGATGACAAACGAGGAGGGCGAATCGTCACAGAATGTGTCCGCGGCAATCAAAAGGCTAGCGAGGTTGGGGCCGAAAGTCATCGACGGCAGGTGCAAGGGAAGGGCGATCGACTTTGTGGGTCGAGTCAGGCGTCCCAAGCCGGAAAGCGCGGACGACATTCCAGTTCGGAAAAGGTCGTGAATTGATGCTCAGCATGCCGGTGATGCTGACCGTCCGGTGATCATTAGGTAAGGCGAACCGGAATAGGCGAAACAACCGCCTGAGACGGCTCGGCCAGCACTTGGGCTTGGGCCACAGCCTGCCACGTTGAGAATTGTGATCGTGATGTCGCCGGTGGCGGTTGCTCATGCGATGAAGGCCGTCATGAAACCGATGACTGTGACCTGTCCGTTTGGTTGCCTAACCTGGTGTGCGAGCGAATCGGCCTGGTCCCCCGCGGGTTGGGGGAAAACACTTGGGACGGGTCTGGAACCCGCGAAATCGAAGCGAAACGGTGCGCCGCCGGCGCCGACTAACAATTCAAAGTGCTCGCGACCCTCGGCCAGACAACGCTTCATGCCGCGACCGCGGAACAGAACGGAGATGCGCCCCTCGATACCGGCACGGAAGCGCTGTCCCTTCTTGAACGCGGAACTCTTCTCGTAGGCTTCGCGCTGGGGTGTTTTCTTCCCCCCGCGTTGTGGGATGGATATTACCTTGACCCCTTCTTGCTCGCACATCTTCACATTGTTCTCGCTGTGAAGCCACGATCCGAACCGTAGAGTTGGGGGGCATGGCCGAACCTTTCCCGGTGATGTGCGAGCGAAGCTGCGACCTGATCTTCGTCACACGGGTTTCCGTCCAATACCTTGTATTGGGTGATGAGGCCCTGAGCGCTT
>WNEZ01010383.1_pt1 | contig 11094 bp, 11 predicted proteins | sample 5400521 | NCBI WGS metagenome assembly WNEZ01 (sample SAMN13153339, study PRJNA577476) | soil metagenome | isolation source: 120 cm saprolite under Douglas fir tree site 2 hole 1 replicate 1 | place: USA:California | collected 2015-04-18
ACAGCTATGGTTTCCGACCGGGACGCAGTGCCCACGATGCGATCGCAGCAATCTTCAATAGTATACGCTATAAGAGCAAATATGTGCTGGACGCGGATATTAAAGGGTGCTTTGATAACATCAACCATCAAGCGCTCTTAGGGAAACTGCGCACCTATCCAGCAATGAGACGACTGGTGAAAGGGTGGCTCAAAGCTGGTGTCATGGATGGTATGGAACTCTCTCCAACTCCGGCGGGCACCCCGCAGGGTGGGGTGGTGTCGCCTCTGCTGGCCAATATCGCCCTTTTTGGAATGGAAGAAGCACTCATCAACGCTTACATGGATAGGAAGAAAACGCTCTCTGCACGACAGGGAGCACCTAAGCTCATCCGTTACGCCGATGATTTTGTGGGTGCGACCTGAGGTCGCTTGTGTTGAGTGGAGCAAAGGCGCTCCCAGCCTAGTATCCAGGGCTGTCTCCAATCCCTCTCTGCGTCACTGGTAACGGTGGGGTGGAAAGCGAGGGGTAACGTCCAAGGAAGCTTCGAGCCGAACGAGGCAACCGGGCAAGGGGAAAATTGGAAGGATGAATGCAAATGAACCTTCGATGAGGCTGCGTGACGTCGCGGTCATCGGAACGGCTAAGACGATGATGAATGGGACAACGGTCCCTGCGGGCTCACTAATCGCAGGAACGGATACCCGGTCCCCGCAGTAAAGAAGGCATCCTCCCCAATTGCGTCTCACGCATGCGGAACAGGAGAACCCCAATGAAGTCTCAGAGATGGTCGATACTCTGAGTAAGCTAACCGTAAGGGAAGCCGAACTCTTCAGTGGGAAAGGGAAGGATCAAAAAGCAAAGGCTGCTAGCCGAAAGGCAACAGGAAACCATAACTGAGCAGATAGGGCCGGGCAACCGGAGATACCCACGCTGAAAGGCGGCTGACGTGATCCTGGTGCATCGCCCAAAGAACGATGTGAAGGCTATTTATCAAGGGAAAAGTTAGATGCAAGCAGCACGCTTTGCAAACGGAACCGAGAAGCAGACCAACTGGAACGCTATTGACTGGCGTAAAGCCAATCGGACTGTTCGTAACCTGAGACAACGAATCTTTCGGGCTGCACAAGAGGGCAACTTGAAAAAGGTGCGCTCGCTTCAAAAGCTCATGCTGAAAAGTTACTCGAACCGGCTCGTCAGTGTCCGGCGAGTCACTCAGATCAATGCTGGGAAAAATACGCCTGGAGTGGATAAGCTGGTAGTAAAAACACCAGCAGCCAGGGGAAGAATGGTCGATACTCTCGCTCACTACACCCTCTGGAAAGCCAAACCAGCAAAAAGGGTTTACATCCCGAAAGCCAACAACAAATTAAGGCCACTCGGAATTCCCGTCGTTTTTGATCGCTGCCTTCAGGCAATGGTTAAGAATGCTCTTGAGCCCTCCTGGGAAGCCAGATTCGAGGGCACGAGCTACGGATTTCGACCGGGGCGCAGTGGACATGATGCAATCGAGAAAATCTTTGTATTAGCTCGACCAAACAAGACCAAGAAATGGGTCTTGGACGCGGATATACGCGGCGCCTTCGACCACATCTCGCACGAGTATCTGCTCAAGGCCATTGGCTCAGTACCTGGAAAGGAACTGATCAAACAATGGCTGAAAGCAGGCTATGTCGAACATGGGACATTTCATGCAACGGAGGCTGAAAGCAGGCTATGTCGAACATGGGACATTTCATGCAACGGAGCAAGGAACCCCACAGGGTGGGGTCGTGTCGCCCTTGTTGGCAAACATCGCGTTGCACGGGATGGAAGAGGCCATTGGCGTCAAATATGACTATCGAGGCCAACTCATTGGCAAACGAGCAGTCGTGAGGTATGCCGATGACTTCATTTGCTTTTGTGAAACCAGGGAAGACGCCGAGCGGGTGCAAGGCATCCTGATGGAATGGTTGAAAGAGCGCGGCCTGACCCTCTCTGAGGAGAAGACACGCATTGTCCACCTGACCGAAGGGTTTGACTTTCTCGGCTTCAATATTCGGCACTACCCAGCGCCGAAAACCTCACGCACGGGATGGAAACTGCTTATTAAACCCAGTAAAGAATCAGTGCAAGACATGCGAACGAAGCTCAAAGTTCTGTGGGAAAAAGCCCACGGGATGAACGTCCAAACCGTTCTGGGGAAATTCAACCCGGTCATACGGGGATGGGCGAACTACTTTCGCACGGCTGTAGCCAAAGAAATCTTTAGCGGCCTGGATTGCTGGATGTTCTACAAAGAAGATCGGTATACCAGGCGTGCCCACCCGAAGAAAAACAAAGACTGGCGACACCAACGCTACTGGGGCCGACTGCATCTGGAACGAAACGATCCCTGGGTGTTTGGGGACAAACAAACCGGGGCCTATCTTCTCAAGTTCAGTTGGTTCCCCATTGAGCGGCATATCCTGGTAAAAGGAACGGCCTCGCCAGATGACCCTCATCTCAAGGACTACTGGATGAAACGGCAGGCCAGATCAGTGAAGGACCTGACGTTCTCAAAACAGAAGCTTGCCAAGAGACAAAAAGGTCGATGTCCAGAATGTGGAGAGTCCCTCTTCAATGATGAAGAACTCCACGTTCACCACCTGTTGCCCCTGTCGCAGGGAGGCAAAAACACCTACAGCAACTTAGCACTGGTTCATTTGCTCTGTCATCAGCAAATTCATGCCAAGACGAACCGGGCTATGCGTGACTGTCAGCAATTCAACGACCGAGAACTGACAGAGGGAAACGACAGCCCCAAACAGTCAAGGCAGGAAGAGAACAAGAAGCCGTGTAGTTCGTGATGTGCTTGAGCCGGATGTCTTGAGAGGGACAAGTCCGGTTCTGAGGGGGCCGAGGGGCAGCAATGTCCCTTGGCTACCCGACTGCTCTATCGAACCCGCGAAGGGATCGAACAGGCCAAAAGCGTCTTGGAACGCTGGCTGAAAGACATGGGATTGGAAATGAAGCCCAGCAAAACCCGTGTCGTTCATACCCTCGAAGCTCTGGAAGCAGAACCCCCTGGGGAAGCCATCAAACGGCATCGAGAAGCCTTACGAACGGTGGTTCTCGCAGGAACCGGACTTTCTCAAGACGCACTCATTGGGCAATTGAACCCAAAGATACGTGGATGGTCACGCTACTATCGCAGTGTCGCCGCCAAGAAAACCCTGAATGACTGCGACTACCACTTATTCCCACTTCTTCTTCGATGGGCCAAACGCCGACACACCCGCAAGTCCGCGAGTTGGATACGGACGCGCTACTGGCGTACCATGGGGCAAGATCACTGGCGGTTTGCTACGCCGGATGGTCATTACCTCAGCGATCACGCCGCAACCGCAATCCAACGCCATGTGAAGGTCAAAGGGAACGCCAGCCCATTTGATGGAAACCTGCTCTATTGGGCCAAGAGATTGCAACAATCTCATCCGCTCACCAAGAGCAAACTGGGAGCCTTGCTGCACAAACAGCAAGGAAAATGTCGTTGGTGTGAACTCTACTTTGCCGAAAGCGATTTGATAGAGATCGATCACATCACCCCCCGAAGTCAAGGGGGAACGGAGGCACTCAGTAATCTTTTCGCCTTACATCGGCATTGCCACGATCAACGTCATGCAAAGAAGCATGTATGGGGTGCTCCTGACACGAGTCATCTCACTGAGGAGCCGGATGAGGGGAAAACTCTCATGTCCGGTTCTGAAGGCGGGCAGGAGGGAGCGATCCCTCTTGCCTAGCTACCAAAATCGCTTGCATTGGCGGCGCGACGTGACGCTGCGCGAAGATCACTGTCAAGTGCGCAAGGGCAACGCGCCTCGCATTCTCGCGCTCCTCAACAGTTTCCTGTTGGCGGTGCTGGATTTCCTGGGGGTCTCCAATGTCCCTGAGCAGATGCGCTTCTTTGACGCTCACCCGTTACAGGCTGTTCGCCTCTTGCTCGGTTCATTGCTGACTTTTAAATAGCCCTGAGGGAAAATGGTCTGCAGTCGTCGATGTTCTCATCGTTCTCATCAAATTTTCCTCCCCTTCTCATAAAAGAAAGGTACAACGAAGGCAGGACAGAATGATGTCCAGAAAAAACATGCACTCGATCAACAGAAAGAGGTGAAAGACGTGACACTATTCACACAACTGATGCAGTGGCTGCTGCGCATTGGCAGTGGTTTCATGGTTGCATGCTTCCTTGGTTTAGCCTGGGGCAGCACCGCACTGGCAGCCAGTGGGGTTGGTGATGGAGACAGTTTTGACGGCGCTGAAGTGATCTGGCCCTTGCTGGTACTAGGCGCTCTCGCTTTTGTTGGGGTGTTCACCTTCTTGGTGATCCGTTCCCGTAGGAGCGCCCAGTCTCAGAACCGCAATGGATAAAAATGAGTGGACACGTGGCTGCTCTCCAACAAGGGCGGGTACGAAACCATCGCTCAAAAAATTGAGTGACACGAATAGGAAAGGAAGATGACTACCTATGGGATACATGCCTCTACAGAGAAGACAACGACGATGGCTCGTGTGCTCGCTCCTCCTCGCGATCAGTGGTATGCTGCTGCTGAGTGCCTGTGGAGGACAGGGAGCAGGAAGCCAGGCGCAAGCCGCCTCCGCAACGATGACGCCGATTGATTGGAAGCAGGTTGACCAGGCGATGGGCAAGGCCGGGGTACCCCAGCCAGGGGGCGTCTATAGATATAGCCTGCCGCGAACAGATCTCAAGGTCACCCTTCAGGGCGTCCCCCTGAAAGCAGGATTTGCCCTGGGCGGGTATGTGGCCTTCTTGCCGATGGGCAACGCTGCGATGGCCATGGGGGATTTGGTCCTGACCGAAGACGAAATCAATCCCGTGCTCTCTGAGCTGGAACAGGGGGGTATCCAACAGACGGCCTTGCATAACCATCTCCTGTTTGAGACACCGCACGTGATGTACCTGCATATCGGTGGGCAAGGCGATCCAATTCAACTGGCTCGTGCGATTCACGCCGCCCTCCTCTTGACGAAGACCCCTTTGATGGCTCCAGCCTCCAGTCAAACGAGCCCGCTTGATCTTGACACCACACAGCTCGATGCCATTGTGGGCTATCATGGCAAGGCCAATAACGGCGTCTACCAGTACGGCATCCCCCGTGCGGAAACCATTACGGATGGAGGCATGGTGATCCCGCCAGCGATGGGCGTCGCCACCGCCATCAACTTTCAATCGACTGGGCATGGCAATGCCGCCATTACGGGTGACTTTACCTTGATTGCCAAAGAAGTCCCACTTGTTCTTCGGACGCTGCGTGAACAAGGCATTGAAATCACCGCACTGCACAGTCACATGCTCAATGATTCACCTCATCTCTTCTTCGTCCACTTCTGGGCGAATGAGCATGCCATCAAGCTTGCGCATGGTCTGCGAGCTGCCCTCGACCAGACCAACAGCGCAAAAGCCAGCACGTAGTGTCTCTGTTTGCTTGAGAGAGAGCACGGTTTCCTTGATGGTGTACAATAGGGGGTAAGCATGCTCTCGCGCGCAGATGAGCGTGCGCTACGGTTCCTCATGGAGTTGAACGTATGCTCATCCTGAGCATATGAATGGGAGGATGGAAGTCTAGGAGGCGAGGGAGCAATGCGATCTCCGACTGATCACGCACCAGATGCTCAGCACACGTCTATTCTCGTTGTCGAAGATGAACGGCCTATTGCCCGCTTCATCGAACTGGAGCTGCTCCAGGCAGGCTACCAGGTCAGGCTTGCCACTGATGGGATTGAGGCCGTGATGCAGGCCAGCCGCCAGCCGCCAGACCTGGTCATCCTCGACCTGATGATTCCAGGCATTGACGGGCTGGAAGTGTGTCGGCGACTGAGATCGGGACCTGGCACGCTGCCTGATCTGCCGATTGTGATGGTGACGGCCAAAGACAGCATTCCTGATCGGGTGAGGGGGCTGAAAACAGGGGCCGACGACTACGTGACCAAGCCCTTTGCCATTGAAGAACTGCTCGCCCGCATCGAAGCGTTGCTGCGCCGGTCAGGGGCAACAGGCAGTGTCGTGCCCAGTGACACGCGGCTGGTGGTCGCCGATGTGGTGCTCGATACGACGACCCGTGAAGTGACACGAGGCAAGCATTACCTTGACCTGACCACCAAAGAATACGAGTTGCTCGACTATCTCATGCGTCATCCTCGTCAGGTGCTGCGTCGTGAGCAGATCTATGATGCCGTCTGGGGCTATGATTTTGGGGGTGAATCCAATGTGCTGGATGTCTATATTCGCTACCTGCGCAACAAACTGGAGTGTCATGGACCAAAGCTTATTCACACCATACGAGGGGTGGGCTATGTCTTGAAGGAAGGCGGACTATGAGGGTTCCTAGCGTGAGTATTCGCTGGAAAATGACGCTGGTGTATACGGGATTATTGGCCGTCCTCCTGGTGGCCTTTGGCCTGTTCCTCTATGGTGCTGTTGAGCAACTCACCATTCGGAGTGTGGAGACCGCCTTTACCCCTCGCTTCGAGCTGGACATCCGTGCGACCCCCCAGATCATGGCAGAACTGCCTGATCATCGGCTCGGAGAAGGCCCTCACCATCTTCCTACCCTGGATCGCCTGGCAAGTCCAGGCACCTTCCTCCAGGTACGAGATCGTAGCGGGCAGGTCGTCGCCACCAGTTCCAATCTTGACAAGAGACGGCTTCCACCTCCGACCACGCTGCCGCGTCTCCCCAATCAGGTGCAACAGGAAGTGATTCGACTGCCTGTTGCGGGACTGCTGCCAGAAGCCGCAGGCACAGATATCACCACGGCGCATTTCTTGCTGCGCAGCCAGCTCTTGGTGGACGCACATCAGCACGTGGTGGGCCTGCTCGAAGGCGCTCAGTCTCTCTTGATGGTGGATGAAGTCCAGGATCAGTTGATCGATGTGCTGCTTGCCGGGATCGCCATCGCCCTGGTCCTGGCACTGCTGATCGGCCTCTGGTTGGCAGGGCGACTGCTGCGTCCAATTGCTCGTATCACGGACCTGGCACAGCACATTGGGGTGAGTCAGGACCTTTCTGGGCGGATTACGCTGGTGAAGCGACGTGATGAAGTGGGTCGCTTGACGGTGACATTGAATACCATGCTGGAGCGGTTAGAAGAGGTGTTTCTAGCACAACAACACTTTGTCGCCAATGCCAGTCACGAACTGCGGACCCCCTTGACCGCCATCTTGGGCCACGCCAACGTGATCCGACGACATGGGAACCGTCACCCGGATCTCGCTGCGGAGGCGCTCCAGGAGATCATTGAGCAGGCAGAACGGATGCACCAGATTGTCAAGGATTTACTCATCTTAGCCGAGAGCGGCCAGAACAAAGAGATGGTGCGAGAGACGGTGTCCATGAGGCAAATGGCATACACCGTCGTCAAAGAACTTGCTCCACTCGCTGACGAGAAGACGATTCAGTTGACGATGACCAACGACAGGGAAGAAGCGCACTGGGTGCTGGGCGAGCGAAATCTCCTCAAACAGGTCGTGACGAATCTGGTGGAGAACGCACTCAAATTCACTCCGGCAGGAGGACAGGTGAGCGTCTCTACCTGGCAGAAAAGGTCTGGAGTGAAACGAGAGGTCGTACTGGAGGTACGGGATAGTGGATGTGGCATCGCCCCAACAGAGGTGCCGCATATTTTTGGACGGTGGTACCGGGTGGACAAAGCGCGCACGAGAGCAACTGGTGGAAGTGGGCTGGGTCTTTCGATTGTCCAGGCTGTCGTAGAACGTCACGGTGGTACCGTTTCCGTAGAGAGCCAGCTTGGACAAGGCTCGGTCTTCCAGGTGCGTCTTCCCGGAGCGTTCGAGACGGGGGGAGCGTCCCTGGGTGAATCAGAGTGCTGATGCGGACAGTTCCTTCACGTTCTGTTACCATGCATCGCTTCTCGTTGTATACCACAACGGACACTGAGACACACCATACTTCAACGCTCATGGGTGGTACATACTCATAGTTCTCATGGACATCTCTACGTCCCTGCAATGATCGTGCCCTCAATCGCGATCTGGCGCTCCTTTGTGAGCGGGTTAATGAGGCTGCTCCTCGCTTGCCTGATGGACGCCAGCTTTCTTTCACCATCCGTTCCACCTGTTGCATTCGCGCCTCGCGCAAAAAGCCTCTCGAATACCGTGACTCCCTGTTCACCCATACCCGTGATGGAGTGATCCACATCGAGGCTCGGCGTAGACATCCCTTCACTTCGACAAGTTCCTCTCCATCTGGAGGAACCAGTTCGCGCAACTGGGCTCTCCCACGCAGGTGTCTGTCTCCGATGGATGGCAAGTCTCCCTCCATGGAAAGCGGTTCTCCGGCGATTTTCACGCCATTCCCTGGCAAGCACACCCGGCTCGATTACCCTTGCCTGGCAGAGTCCGGGCAGACCGCCCGATACCCCCTTGGCCTGGAACGGCCTCTAGAGACTGGTTCTGGTGCAAGGTATCTCACCTGAGGTCTTCTGCCACCTGAATCCTTGCATTTCTTGGCAGCTTGAGATAGAATATAACCGCGGTTAAAGAATTCAATAACCGGTGATGTGTTTGACCACACCACAGGATGGCACGCGTTTCCCATCCGGAAGGAAGGAGCAAATGGAGACCACACAGACGACGAACGGAATGGCAACACAGGCACCAGAGCGCTCACCCTACTCGCTCTGGCAGCTGGTGCGCTATTTCCTACGACTGGGGACGCTCGGCTTTGGTGGTCCAGTGGCGCTCGTCGGGTATATGCAGCGTGACCTCGTCGAGCAGCGAGCCTGGATCGCCGAGGCTGACTACAAGGAGGGATTGGCCCTCGCCCAGCTCTGCCCGGGTCCGCTGGCCGCCCAACTCGCGATGTACCTGGGCTACATTCGGTATCGCATCCTGGGAGCAACCCTGGTGGGACTGGCCTTTATCTGGCCATCGTTTCTGATGGTGGTCGTCCTCGGCTGGCTCTACACGCTCTATGGAGGACTCACCTGGATGCAAGCCGTGTTCTATGGGGTGGGTGCCAGCGTGATTGGGATCATTGCCCACAGTGCCTACAAGTTGACCACCAAAACCATCGGTCGCGACCCGCTGCTCTGGGCGATCTACCTGGTCACCGCCGCTGTGACCATTCTTACCCAGACCGACCAGGTTCTGCTCTTTCTCGTCGCGGGTCTCCTCGTCTGGCTAGTCAAGGCTCCCCCCGGGGCGTTCTGGAAAGCCTGGCGGAAAGGGAAGACTGGGGTAGCCAGCTTCTCCCCGGTGCCTCTGGCAGCCTTGTTCGCCGTGGCGGGGGTCACAGGTGGAACGCTGTGGGCGCTTTTTACTTTCTTCACTGCCGCCGGGGCCTTCGTGTTCGGCAGTGGGCTGGCCATCATCCCCTTTCTCTACGGGGGCGTCGTGCAGGGACACCACTGGCTCAGCGACCGCCAGTTCGTGGATGCGGTCGCGGTCGCCATGATTACCCCTGGGCCGGTGGTGATCACCTCCGGGTTCATCGGGTTCCTGGTGGCAGGTTTCGCCGGGGCGTGTGTCGCGGCCCTGGGGACGTTCCTGCCCTGCTATGCCTTTGTCGTGATCGCCGCACCCGCCTTCCGCAAGTATGGCAAGCGCCCGGCCATCGCCGCCTTCGTCAAAGGCGTCACCGCTGCCGCCATCGGCGCGATCACCGGAGCCGTCATCATTCTGGGGCGACGCACCATTACAGATCTCCCCACCGTGCTGCTGGCCCTGGTGACGCTGGTCCTACTGTGGCGGTGGCGAAAGATTCCAGAGCCGCTCATCGTCGCGAGTGCGGCGGTCATCGGGCTGGTTGTGTACTCTGTCCTCTATCACTAGGAGGGATGTTGCGTGGAACAGCCGCAGGAAACACCGTGGGTGCTGCTCGTCTACAAAATCCCGCGCGAGCCCACATCCAGTCGTGCTACGGTCTGGCGCAAACTCAAACGCCTGGGCGCGCTGCTTCTGCATGATGCCGTCTGGGTGCTGCCATCCACGCCCTGGACACGCGAGCAGTTCCAGTGGCTGGCCGTGGAGATTGGCGAACTCGAGGGAGAGGCCTACCTGTGGGAATCGCACCTGCTCTTGAACGGGCAGGCAGACGCGCTGGTCCAGCAGTTTCAGTCCCGTGTGGATGCAGTCTACCAGGAGATCCTGGACGAACTGGAACAGGAGGACGCCGATCTGGTGACACTCTCCCGCAAGTATCAACAGGTGCGGGCACAAGACTACTTTCACTCAGCGCTGGGTACACACGTCAGGGAGCGACTGATGAGTGCGAGAGGAGGGTTTGCATCATGAAATGGGTTACCTGGGAGCAGGTGGGCGTGGACCGCATGGCCTGCGCCTGGCTCATTCTGAAATATATTGATCCCGAGGCCGAATTCCTGTTTGTCCCTACCGGACAGAAACCGCTGCCGGAAGGGGTAGAGCCATTCGATATTCCCGGTGTGCGGCTGTCCCATCACCGGGGGCATTGTACGTTCCACACCATGTTGCAGGAGTACGACCTGCACGACCCGGTCTTGCAGCGCATCGCCCGCGTGGTGGATGAAGCTGACACCGTGCAGGATGTCATGCTGGAGCCTGCGGCAGCGGGCCTGGATGTCATCTGCCGGGGTATCCGCCTGGTCAGTCCCGACGACCGGGTCGCTCTGGAACGGGGGAGGCTTGTCTACGAGGCCCTGTATGCGCAGTTCGCGAGCGAGCCGAGCCAGGAGTAAACAAGCAACACAAAAAGAGGAGAAGCATGCGATGAAATGGATTACCCGTGAACATGTCAAGGTAGACCGCGTGGCCTGCCCCTGGCTGATCAAAAAGTTTGTGGACAAGGATGCCGAGTTCCTGTTTGTGCCAACCGACCAGGTGATGGAGGTGGCAGAGCGCGAAGGGGCCACGCCCTATGATGTGAAAAATGTGGAACTGGGCCATCACGGCAAAGAGTGTTCGTTCGAGGCCATCCTCAAGAAGTACCACTTGACGAATGATGCGGCACTTGTGCTGCTGGGCAAGATCGTCAATGGTGCGGATACCGACAATACGCTCTGGAACCAACCCGAGGGACCAGGACTGGAGGCCATCGCCGAGGGTTTCCGCCATCTTGGTTTCAAGGATGACCACGAG
>WNEZ01022924.1_pt1 | contig 11094 bp, 12 predicted proteins | sample 5400521 | NCBI WGS metagenome assembly WNEZ01 (sample SAMN13153339, study PRJNA577476) | soil metagenome | isolation source: 120 cm saprolite under Douglas fir tree site 2 hole 1 replicate 1 | place: USA:California | collected 2015-04-18
TGATCGACGCCTCGCAGAAGGGAGTGAACGGCCGCGTGCGCCTCAAACTCTACAAAGGCAACGTTACCGTCGTCGGTCGTGACTCGAAGTCGGATTCGCTGTTCGATCCTGCGATCGCCACATTCGAGGAGGATCGTGGCGCCTACGACCAGGCCGACGCCGCCGGATTCATCCGCCTGAACGCGCTGCGGATGCGCATCGCCGCGAATCGGCGGCAAGGGAAAAGACGCTGAGCGTTCCTATTCGAACTTGTTGGTGAGCGTGCCGACGCCCTCGATCTCGATGCTCACAGTGCTGCCGGGCGTCATCGCTCCTACGCCCACCGAGCTGCCGCAGGCGATCACGTCGCCCGCCTCGAGCGTCATGTCCTGGGAGATCAGGCTCACCAGCTTCTCCGGGGAAAAGACGATGTCCGAGAGCGGATAGTTCTGCCGCTCCTGGCCGTTGAGGATGGTCTTCACCGTGAGCTTACCCGGCTCGACCTCGGTCTCGATGCAGGGACCGAACACCCCGAAGGTGTCGAAGCTCTTCGCACGCGTCCATTGGGCAAAGACCGGGTCTTTCGCGATGATCTCGATCGCGGTGACGTCGTTGACACAGGTGTAGCCGAAAATGTGCCGAGGGGCGTCGCCCTCGGACACGCCGCTCGTGCGTCTGCCGATGACGATGCCGAGCTCGCCCTCGTACACCACCTTTCCACTGTAGGATTTCGGCCCGCGGATCGCCTCGCCGTGCGCGAGGAGCGAGCTGCTGGCCTTGAGAGAATACAGGGGCTCGGACGGGACCGCGTGGTCGAGCTTCGCGAGGAGCTCGTGATAGTTGTCGATCAGGGCGACGATCTTGCCCGGCGCGCACGGCGTGAGCAGCTTCGCGGCAGTCAGGGGGATCGCCTGGGACGTCGCCTCCGGGCCCGCGAACATGCTGCCCGAGTGCACCCGGATATTGTCGCCTTCGAGCTTGCCGAAGTATTCCCGCCCCTGATAGGCGACGCGTACCCACTTTGCCATGAAACCTCCTTGAGCCGAACGGGTCGGCGAGCCGCTTTCCGGCTCCGCGCTTCGCCCGAAGACGCGCGATCATAACGGATTCCAGAGCTTCCCTCGAATTCGAGATCCGGGGCGGGAGCTGGATGCAGTGCGCGCCCGGTTTGGCGATAATGGCGCCAACATCGGGCCAAACGCGGCTACTACCCGGCCTTCACGTGCGCATCAGAATCTATTCGGACCTCCACCTGGAATTCGCGCCCTTCGTGCCACCCCCGAGCGACGCCGACGCGACCGTGCTCGCCGGGGACATCGACAACGGCGCAGCCGGAATCGAGTGGGCAAGTGAAACTTTCGGCAAGCCCGTGCTCTATCTCGCCGGCAACCACGAGTATTACGAGGGCGAGTTCGAAGCGGTGCAGGAGTCCATGGGAGCGGCGGCGCGCGAGCTCGCGGTCGAGCTGCTCGATTGCAGCGAAGTCGTCCTCGACGGCGTTCGTTTTCTCGGCTGCACCCTGTGGACCGATTACTCGCTCGCGCCGCAGGGCGAGCGTTCCGCGGTGATCGAAGCCGCGCGCAAGCTGAATCCCGACTATCAATTGATCCGCCGCGGCTCCCGGGCCTTCGCGCCGGAGGACGCGATCGCGCTCTGCTCCCGGCACCGCGCCTGGCTAGTCGGGGCGCTCGCCGCGCCCTTCCCGGGGAAAACGGTCGTCATCACCCACTTCGCGCCGCACCCGCGCTCGATCGCGCCCGGCTATGTGGGCCATCGCGCCAACCCCGGGTTCGTTCTGGATCTCGGGGAAATGATGGGGAGCGCAGCGCTGTGGATCCACGGACACACGCACACGTTTTTCGACTATCGCGCGGGCGGCTCGAGGGTGATCTGCAACCCGCGCGGCTATCCGGACGAACAGACCGGGTTCAGGCCCGACCTGATCGTGGAGATCTGAGCTTCCCCGCCGCGGGCTTCAGCCGCGCCGCCACGTGCCCAGAGAAATGGATACAGGGGCGCAGCCTTCTCCGACCGGAAGCAGCGCGTGCGTCCAGATGATCGTGTTCCCGTCGTCTGACAAGCTGCCTTCGACCTGGAATTCGCCGGTCGGCGTCGCGCAGCGCCGGCCGCTCTGCTCCGACTCGAGCGCGCTGCGGATGGGCACGACGCCGACGAGGCGCTTGCCTTCGAGCCTGCCGCGAAACACCGGGCGGTTCGGGTACTCCCTGCGGACGCAATCGGGAGTGCGGCAAGTCTCAACGAGCACGATCTCTACTGCGTCCTTCGACGAGCGCGCTTCGTACCAGCTGAAGCTATTGCGCCACCTGCCCGACACGTCCGGCCCGTGCGGCGCGCCCTTTACCTTTGCGCGCACGACCTCGTCGGCCCGGCGCACGCGTTCGGCGAGCGGATCGAAGGCGGGCGCGGTCCGCACATAGGCGGGCGGGACCTTCTCCGGCACCGAAGCACCCGGAGTAGCAGGCACATCCGGCTCGCCTGCGGAAATGCAGGGCTGCGGATTGAAACAGCGCGAAGCGCAGCCGCGCGTCGCGAGGCTCCCGCTCAGCGAGGCGCGCGCCGACTCGCAGGCCGAGCCCGAACCGAAAGGCCCTTCCCTGCCGTTGCTGCCCATGCCGATCTTCGCGCAGCCCGAACAATACCAGTCGAAAGAGTACGTCACCGCCGCGCGGGCCCCGGACGGCAGCAGCAAAGCGCAAGCGAGAACGATCGCGCGATTCACTCGCCTCGCTCCTTGGCGGCGCGCCGCCGTTGCGTCTCCATCAGTGGACCCAGGCGATCCACCGATCCAACGCCTCCAGGACTTCAGGGAGTCCTTTAGCGGCAACGGTGATCACCTGCCTGAGTTTGAGCGCTACCTGCTGTAGTTTCCGCGAATCTTCAAAACTCTGTTGGGCGGTCTGATCGAGAAACTCCTTGACCCACAGGAGGACGAGGCGGGGAGGGACAGAGGACAAATCTTGATAGAGATAGGGCGGCGAAAGGGCCGGGGTCGTGCTCAGTGGCTTGAGGGAAGAGACGATATAGGGTCCATTACGATGGGTTCCACCTGCTGGGACGGCCCTCAGCAAGACCCGGGCCCGTGTGTAGTTGTAGTGGTCCAAGACCCATCGAGCAAACGCGACGTTGCCGGTTGCGCAGGGCAACTCAGAGCAGCTTTTCGAGAATTCGACGGGAGGGGAATCTTTGAGGGGTAGATACGCGATGTTCAGTTCCCAACGCTCAAGAGACCCTTTAAAACTCCCGACCGAGGGGATGGATTCGAGATAGGCCGCGATCAGATTCAGATACCGTTCGCGGGTCGCTTCGGTTGGAGGGGTGCCGAACAAGAGGTAGCTGTACAGACCGTACCCTTTTGCCTCCGGCTGTTCCCCGATGAGAAAGGCCCGTCCGGTTTCGCGCCCTCCTGGAGGCACCGTGACCCCCGGTGCGAGCCCTTGGCAGCCTGCCAGAGTCATGGTTGCCAGGACGAGACTATAAGTTCGAAGTGCGAGGCTCATCACTCACCCTTTGCCTGGCCGCGAGGATCGGTACTGCTTGTAATGCCGCTGGGCTTCCGGGTTCCACTCTTTCAACTGCTTGCTCCGTGTTTCATAACTGGGATGCGTGGAGAGCAACTCCGGGATCCGCCCCCCGCTCCCCCCGGTGAATTTTTCCATCCGTTCCCAAAAGACGATTGCCTCCTGGGGGTCGTAGCCGGCCTGTGCCATCAGGAGCAGGCCCTCATGGTCCGCCTCGGACTCCTGCATCCGGCTGAATGGGAGGATGTCCGCGGCTTGAGAGGAGAGCCCCATTGCGATCAGAATGCCCCTGCGTTTATCGGAACTGATGCCTGCTTCCTTCAGCTCGCCTTTCATTGCGGCGAGGGCCAAGGTCCGCTGGAGCTCTTTGTCCATCCGCTCTGCCGCGTGTCGGGCGAGGGCATGGACGATCTCATGCGCTAAGACCGCGGCGAGCTTGGGCTCCTCGTCCTTTGTCACCCGGAAGAGGCCGGTATAGACCCCGATCTTGCCATTGGGAAAGGCAAAAGCGTTTGGTTTCTGATCATCCTTGAGCAGCTTGACTTCCCACTGGAACTTCCCCGCCGCCTCGGCATATTTTTTGTTTTGCTTGGCCGCTCCGGTCAACCGGTCGACCACCCGCTTGATTCGTTCTTCTTGAGGAGGGATCCGAGCGATCTCACTCGTCTGCAGCGTCCACTGGAAGGCGAATGCTCCCAGGAGATCCACCGCTTCGGGTGGCAGCTTGGCCTCTGGCGCAGGGATGGGTATTCCCAGAACTGAGGTGGGCATCCGAGCACAGCCGCCCGCCCCTGCAACGACCAGTATGCCCCAGACGGCACACCACCAAGCAGCCCTGACCGTCATGTTCTACTCCCCTCCGTTGGCAAACAGTTACCACCCAGCCCACCCCTTCACGCCCGGATGTCGCCCCTTTTCAGCTATGGTTCTTGACTCCTGCCGTTTCTCTTGGGCACGCGGTTCCATGCCCATCTTGCGATAACCACGACCGCTGCACATCCCGCGACGACCACGAACATGTCGGCGGAGTCCAAAGGCATCTCCGGATCGAGCACGTAGAAAAAGATCCACACCCCAAGCGCTAACGCGACGGTGGCCAGAGTCGCGGCAGAATATCGTTTCATCTCTATTTACTCCGGAGGTTCGCCTCCGCGTCGAGCGGCTTTCCCACGGACCGCGTCCAGCCCGATCCCGATGGCCCACGTGAAATCATCTTCCGAAAAATCATCTAATCTGTCGTGTCAGTGTACGCTTGCGCCGCCAACCATGACTGTTTGTCGTGCCGTTTCGGATCAGGCCCTTGTTAGATGGCGCACGCAAGGTCAAGGGTCTGTTTTCCCAAGAGACGAAACCCGGCACAGCGCTGGTCTGTCCGGATGTTCCCTACATCGAAGTTCGGGTTTTCCCTTCGAGGGAAACGTCGGTCTGTATAATTCCGCATCCACCCGCGACAATCCACCATGCCCTCTTTCGATATCGTCTCCGAAGTCAACAAGGTCGAGTTGAAGAACGCGGTCGATCAGGCGAACAAGGAGATCGCGAACCGCTTCGATTTCAAGGGCTCGGACGCGCGCATCGAGCAGGCCGAGCTGGTGCTGACGCTCTACGCGGACGACGATTTCAAGCTGAAGCAGGTGACCGACGTCTTCCTGACCAAGTGCGCGAAGCGCGGGGTGGACGCGCGGATGTTCGACACGAAGGCGGTCGAGAAGATCGGCACCAAGGTGAAGCAGCCGATCCACGTCAAGGCCGGCATCGAGCAGGAGAAGGCGAAGAGCATCGTGAAGGTCATCAAGGACTCGAAGATGAAGGTGCAGGCGAGCATCCAGGGAAGCGCGGTGCGCGTCTCGGGCGCGAAGAGGGACGACCTTCAGGACGCGATTGCGCTCGTGCGGAAGTCGGTCACCGACATTCCGCTGCAGTTCCAGAATTTCAGGGACTGACCACCCCGCCGGCTTCGCCGGCACCCCTCCTTGATAAGGAGGGGAAAATTCTTTTCTACCCCCCGCTCAGCGCGCCGACGATAACGACTTCGTCGTTCGCGGCGAGCGCGGCGCCGAGGTCGCGCGTCAGCCGCTGATTGACGAAGATCTTGATGTGGCGCCGGATCGCGTCCTGCTCGTCGATCATGCGGAAGCGAATCCCCGGATAGCTCCGCTCGAGGTCGGGCTCGTCGATCATGCGGAAGCGAATCCCCGGATAGCTCCGCTCGAGGTCGGCGAGCAGCTCGGCGAGGGTCACGCCGCGCGCTTCCACGTGCGCGCGTCCCCCGGTGTAGTCGCGCAGCTGCGAGGGGATGAGAACCTTCATTCAGCCGCCGGCCGCCTCGACCGAGTAGATTTCCGGCAAGTGGCGCGCAATCGAACTCCAGCGATCGCCCTCGTTCGCGCTCATCCAGACCTCGCCGCTCGTCGTGCCGAAGTACACGCCCACCGGATCGTGCGCGTCCGCGCACATCGCCTGGCGCTTCACGCTGAACCAGCCCTGCTTCGGCGGCAACCCCTTGTCCTGGCGGCGCCAGGTCCGGCCGCCGTCGCGCGATACGTAGGCCGCGGGCTTGCCCTCGGGGGAGACGCGCGGCCACACGGTGCCGCCGTCCATCGGGAACACCCATAGCGCGTCGGGGTCGCGCGGATGCAGCACGACCGGAAATCCGATGTCGCCGATCGCCTTCGGCATGGCGTTGCCGATGCGGTCCCATTTTTCGCCGGGACGATCCAGACGGTAGATGCCGCAGTGGTTCTGCTGGTACAGGCGGTCGGGCGCGAGCGGATGCAGCCGCATGCAATGCACGTCGTGGCCGTACTCCGGGTCCTGCACCGGCAGGAAGTCGGCCGCGACGCCCTGATTGAGCGGCCGCCAGGTCTCTCCGCGGTCCGAGCTCTCGAACGCGCCGGCGACCGAGATGCCGATGTAGAGATGCCTGGGGTCGCGCGGATCGACGTTGATCGAGTGCAGCGTCGCGCCGCCGGGTGGCCCCTGCTCCTGCTCGCCGCCGATCCAGACGATGCGCATGGGGTTGGCATTGAAGCCGGCGACGCCCTCCCAGGTGACGCCGCCGTCATCGGAGCGGAACAGTCCCGGCGGCGAGACGCCCGCGTACCAGGCGCCGGGCTCCGAAGCGTGTCCCGGCGTAAGCCAGAAGACATGATCGACCGAAAGTCCCTTCTCCCCGGGCGCGGCCTTCGGGAACGCGGGCGGGCGCTCGGCTTCCTTCCACGTGCGGCCGGAGTCGGTGGAGCGGAACACGGTCGGCCCGAGGTGGCCCGCGCGCACCGCGCAGAGCAGCGTCTTGCGGTCGCGCGGGTCGAGCACCAGATGGTTGACGATGTTGCCGAGGAAGTGAGGACCTGCGAGCGTCCAGCTGCGGCGCGCGCGGTCCGAGCGGATGAAAAACGCGCCCTTGCGTGTTCCCACGAGCAGCGTGACCGGCCCCGAAGCGGGACGCGGGATTCTCTTACCGGATTGGGCTTTCGGCATGAATAACCTCTCTAGATTTTCAGTCCCTCGATCCAGCGCCCGTAGAGGCCCGCCGCGATCGCGTTGAGCGAACGCACGCGCTCCTCCAGCCGCTCGAACATCTGCTCCGGGGTCTGCACCGACGGCCCGGCTTTCGCAACGAGCTCCTTGCCCCAGTCTTCGCACCAGGCGCCGATCAGCTCGGGTGTCATCTCGACGTGGCACTGCATGCCGAGGTGTTTGCCGAGAACGAACGCCTGGTTCGCGCAATGCGGACTCCCGGCGATGCGCGTCGCCTTGGGAGGGATGGTGAAGGTCTCACCGTGCCAGTGAAAACCGGAGAACTCCCGAGTCGCGCCGAACCACTCGCGCGCGCAAGCGTTGTCCTCGATCGTGACCAGGCCCCAGCCGATTTCCTTCACGGCGTTGCGCGTCACTTTCCCGCCCAGCGCCTTCGCCATAAGCTGCCCGCCGAGGCAGTGGCCGAGCACCGGAACATCGGCGTCGGCCGCCTTGTTCACGAACTCGAGCACCGGAGGGATCCACGGCAGCTCGTCGTTCACGCTCATCGGCCCGCCCATGAACGCGAGCCCCGAGAACTCGCGCGGGTCCGCGGGAACCGGCTCGCCCGCATCCACCTTGACGAGACGGTGCGGAACGCGGTGCGCGTCGAGGAATGTGGCAAAATAGCCCGGCCCCTCGGTGTGGCTATGACGGAAAATCGCGACGGGTTTCATGTACGAGACAGGGCTATCGTGGTCAAGCTTCTTATTGTAGCGTCCCTGCTTTGGTCCGCGACCGGCTGGACCGCCGAGGTGAGCGTGATCGGCCTGTTCCCCGGCAAAGCCGTGGTCGTGATCGACGGCGGCGCGCCGCGGGTTCTCTCGGTGGGCCAGAAACCCGTGGAGGGCGTGACGCTGATCTCGACCGACCGCGAGTCGGCGACGCTCGTCATCGACGGCCAGAAAAGGACCGTCAGTCTCGGACAGCACCAGGCCGGTCCGGCACCGGCCCCCTCGAGCCAGAGCGCCACGCTCACCGCCGATGCGCGCGGACATTTCGTCGTCGACGGGCAGATCAACGGCGGTGCGGTGCGCTTTCTCGTCGACACGGGCGCCACGGCTGTTTCTCTCTCCTCGGCAGACGCTGCCCGGCTCGGAATCGACTATCGCAAAGGACAGCCCGGATTGATGGGCACCGCCAACGGCACGGTGGCTGCCTACCGGGTGAAACTGGACACGGTGCGCGTCGGCGACATCGTCGTCAACAACGTCGATGCGGCCGTGATGGAAGGCAACCAGATGCCCTTCGCCCTGCTCGGCATGAGCTTCCTGAACCGCATGGAAATGAAGCGCGAAGGCGAGACGATGGTGCTGATCCGGCGGTTCTAGCCGAACTTACTTCGGGGTCTTGTCCTTCTCGATGAGCGCGTAGGCGGAGTGGTTGTGAATCGACTCGAAATTCTCTGACTCCACCCGGTACCACTCGATACGCTTGTCGCGGTTCAGATCCGCGGCGATGTCGCGCACCATGTCTTCGACGAACTTGGGGTTGTCGTAGGCGCGTTCGGTGACGAACTTCTCGTCGGGGCGCTTGAGCAGCCCGTAGAGCTCGCTCGAGGCGTGCTTTTCGGCGTAGTCGACCAGCTCCTCGATCCAAACGAACCCGTTGGTGCGAGCGGTGATCGTAACGTGTGAACGCTGATTGTGCGCCCCGTAGTCGGAGATTCTCTTGGAGCATGGGCAAAGGCTCGTCACCGGCACGACGACTTTCATCTTGAAGCATTTCCCGCCCTTGTCGATCTCCCCCACGAAAGTCACTTCGTAGTCCATCAGGCTCTTCACTTTCGAGATCGGCGCGGCCTTGTTGACGAAGTAAGGAAACGTCATCTCGATGTGGCCGGACTGGGCTTCCAGGCGCTCGACCATCTCGTCGAGCATCAGCCTGAAGGTCTCCACGGAAATCTCGCGCTCGTGCGCATTCAGGATCTCGACGAAGCGCGACATGTGCGTGCCCTTGAACTGGTGCGGAAGGCCCACGTACATGTTGAACGTCGCGACGGTGTGCTGCACCTCGCCCGAGCGCTCGGCGACGCGAATGGGGTGGCGGATCGCCTTGATGCCGACCTGGTCGATGGCGAGCTTGCGCTTGTCCTCGGAGCTCTGGACATCGGGGATGGCAAGCGGGTCGCGGATATTCATGAAGAGTCTTTCATCACTTGGGCTCAGTGTTAGAGGAGTTTAACATGCGTCCCGTTCCAGGCTTTTTCAACCGGAGACGCCTGAAAATCCCCACGCTGCGTGGGTCTATTGCGGAAGGAGGCCCAGACGCGCGCGGACGGCGGCGACGATGCCCGCCTTGTCCAGGCCGATCGAAGCGAGCAATTGCGCCTGGTCGCCGTGATCGACGAAGCGGTCGGGCAGCCCGAGCTGAAGGAGCGGAGTCACGATGGAGCGCGCGGCGAGCGCCTCGGCGACGGCGCTTCCCGCGCCGCCCTGGACCGCGTTCTCCTCTATGGTGACAAGGAGCCCGTGCGTTCCCGCGAGCTCCGCTGCGAGATCCGCGTCCACCGGCTTCACGAAGCGCATGTCGACGACGGTCGCACCCAGTTCCTCGCCCGCCTCGAGCGCGGGCTTGAGCAGGCTGCCGAACGCAAGAACGGCGGCGCCGTTTTTTCCGCCGGGACCGCGCCGGCGCACGACCCCCTTGCCGAGCGGCAGCGAGCGCATCTCCGTCACGATTACGGAGCCCGGGCCGCTGCCGCGGGGATAGCGCACCGCCGCCGGCCGATCGAGCATATACGCGCTGTAGAGCATCTGGCGGCATTCGTTCTCGTCGCTCGGGGTCATCACGACCATGTTGGGAACGCAGCGCAGATAGGTCAGGTCGAAGGCGCCGTTGTGCGTCGCTCCGTCGCCGCCCACCAGGCCCGCCCGGTCGAGCGCGAACACGATCGGAAGGTTCTGGATGCAGACGTCGTGGATCAGCTGATCGTAGCCGCGCTGGAGAAAGGTCGAGTAGATCGCGAGCACCGGCCTCAAACCCTCGCAGGCGAGCCCCGCGGCGAAAGTGACTGCATGCTGCTCGGCGATTCCCACGTCGAAGTATCTCTCGGGAAATTCGTCGGCAAAGCGCACCAGGCCCGAACCCTCGCGCATCGCCGGCGTGATGCCGATGAGACGCGTATCGAGCCGCGCCATGTCGCACAACCACTCGCCGAACACCTGCGTATAAGTCGGCTTGCCTCCGCTCGCCTTCTTGATGCCCTGGGCGGGATCGAATTTGCCCGGGCCGTGGTAGAGCACCGGGTCGGCCTCGGCGAGCTTGTAACCCTGCCCTTTCTTGGTGACCACGTGCAGGAACTGCGGACCCTTCAGCTCCTTGATGTTCTTCAGCGTCGGAATCAGCGAGTCGAGATCGTGGCCGTCGATCGGGCCGACGTAGTTGAATCCGAATTCCTCGAACAGCGTCGAAGGCACGACCAGGCCCTTGGCGTGCTCTTCCATCTTTTTCGCCAGGTTCCACAGCGGCGGCACGCCGGCAAGGACCTTTTCCCCTGCTTTCCTCGCCGCGGCATAGAAACGCCCCGACATCAGCCGCGCGAGATAGCGATTGAGCGCACCCACCGCGGGGGAAATGGACATGTCGTTGTCGTTCAGGATCACGAGCAGATCGGTGTCCATCACACCGGCGTTGTTGAGGGCCTCGAAGGCCATGCCCGCGGACATGGCGCCGTCGCCGATGACCGCCACCACGTGGCGCTTCCTCTCGCCGGTTTCCCCCTTCAGTTTCGCGCCCTGCGCCATGCCGAGCGCCGCGCTCACCGAGGTGCTCGAGTGCGCGGTGCCGAAAGTGTCGTACTCGCTCTCGCTGCGGCGCGGGAAGCCCGAGATTCCCCCGCTCATGCGTATGCGGCCCATCGCTTCACGGCGGCCGGTGAGAATCTTGTGCGGGTAGGTCTGGTGTCCCACGTCCCAGACGATGCGATCGTAGGGCGTGTTGAAGACGTGGTGCAGCGCGATGGTCAGCTCGACCGTTCCCAGATTGGAGGACAGATGGCCGCCGGTCTGGCTGACCGATTCCAGAATGAAGGTGCGCAGCTCGTCGGCGAGCCGCT
>WNEZ01005645.1_pt1 | contig 11092 bp, 10 predicted proteins | sample 5400521 | NCBI WGS metagenome assembly WNEZ01 (sample SAMN13153339, study PRJNA577476) | soil metagenome | isolation source: 120 cm saprolite under Douglas fir tree site 2 hole 1 replicate 1 | place: USA:California | collected 2015-04-18
AACAGCGGGCCACGCTTCGGCTCGAAGGTCAACTCAGCCCTCGCCTCATCGTGGATCATCTCAGCCCTTGCCTCAGGGCTTCGCCCTTCGGCTCGAAATGCCACGCCTGCGGGATGAACTCAGCTGTCGCCGTCGGCCAATTGGCCGCCGCTCAGCTCCAACAGCGGGCCACGCTTCGGCTCGAAGGTCAACTCAGCCCTCGCCTCATCGTGCTCCTCGCCTGCGGCTCGTCGGCCACGCTTCGGCTCGAACTTCAAATTCTCCACACCCTGATGAGGTGGCTGGGGCGGGAGGGATCGAACCTCCGTTGCGGGGTCCAAAGCCCCGAGTCCTACCTCTGGACGACGCCCCAGTAAATCAGATTGCGCGGATGGCGGCGCCCGAATTCGTCCTCACCGCCCAGGCCGCCCAGCCCTCCGCCCATCGCTCGAGATGATTCGTGAGCGCCGCGGCCAGCTTGACCGCATTGCGTGTCCGGAGCGCCTCGATCACGCGTCTCGTGCCCTCCGGCTCCGCGCGCCATCCCGGGGGCACCCGGGCATACACCTCTTGGGTGGAGAGCGGCACGCCCGGGTTCACCAGCACCAGGGCATAGCCGCCCACCCCCGGCAGCGGCTTGAGCACTTCCCCCCGCCCCGTGCCGATGGCGCGCCCGGTGCCGAGGAAGAACGGCACGTCCATCCCCAGCCCGACGGCCAGCTCGACCAATCGCTCGCGCTTCCACCGCAGGCTCCACAGGCGATTGAGACCCCAGAGCGTCGCCGCCGCATCGCTCGAGCCGCCTCCCAGCCCCGCCGCGAGGGGAATCCGCTTCTCGAGCCGGATCCGCGCCCCCCTGTCCACGCCCGCCGCCTCTCGCAACATGCGCGCGGCCCGCACGATCAGGTTGCCCTCGTCGGTGGGCAGGCCGGGTTCACTCGTCTCGAGCGTGATGGTGTCGGCCGTCTCCACCGTCAAGCGGTCACACAGATCCACCGCCTGCAACACGGTGGACAGCTCATGGTAGCCGTCCGGGCGCTTTCTCAGAACCTCGAGGGCCAGGTTGACTTTGGCCGGGGTCCGAAGCACCAGACGTGACGGACTCCGCGACCGCTTCAACAAGGCAAAAAAGAGTACCACGCGCTTCGCGGAACGGTCAACGGAAGTCCTGGATATTCACACCTTGCGGCACAGTCAGCTTCATAAGCTCGGGCTCGAATCCGGTGTCTCGCTGCGGATCCTTGTAGCGCACGTCGACATCGAGCTTGCCGTCGAGGGTGGACAGGTGCGGGCCCTCGGGACGGAAGACGACGCGCGCGGGCTGGGAGCCGCCCGTCCACTCGACCTGTCGCGCCGCGCCCGAGGTCGCGTCGAGCCAGATGCGGTGTCGTCCATTGGCCGTCTCGAAGGACACCGAGGGACCGATGGCATCGGGCGGCAGCATTTCCCCCGATCGCGGATCGCGTGGCGGCAGCGCATAGCCGGCGAGCAGGGCGACCAGATCCTCCGGACCCAGGGCGAGTCCGAGCCAGCGCTTCGTCGCGTCCGGCGAGGAACGGGCGAGGAAAGCCCGCTGCTGGGCGACCTCCCAGAGCGTCACCGTGTCGGCGTCGGAGGCGACCACGAGGATGGGCGGCCCGAAGGGGGCGAGGGCTTCGAAGCGAAGCTCGGCGGGCGCGCGGAGCAGGAGCACGCCGCTGAGGCGGTCGAGACGGTCGCCGCGGCGTATGCGCAGATCGGCCTGAGTGCGCAGATCGTGGAAGGTCTTCCAGCGAGCCTCCAGCGCCACGCGGGCGGCTTCGACGTCGGGGGGCAGCGGCTTTCGAGGGGGCAGCGAGGTACAGCCCCCCGCCACGAGGAGGGCGCCCAGCAGGAGCAGGAGACCGAGCCTACTTCTGCTCGGCTTTGGGGCGGTCGCCACCTTTGGCCCGCCGTGCCTTCTCGCGCGCGTCGGCGATCTTCTTCTTGACCGCGTCGGCGATCGTGTTCTCGGAATCCGCCTTGAGCGCGCGCTCCCAGGTGGCGATGGCCTCTTCGGTGCGGCCGGTCTTCAGGAGGGCATCGCCGAGGTGATCGAGAATGGTCGGGTCTTCCTTGGCGAGGGCGACCGCCCGCTGCAGCTCTCTCAGGGCGTCGGGGTAGCGGCCCTGCTGATAGTAGGCCCAGCCGAGGCTGTCGATGAAGTAGCCGTTCTCGGGGTCGAGATCCAGGGCCTGCTTGATGAGCTGCACGGCCTCCGTCAGATTCTGTCCCCGCTCCGCGTACATGTAGCCGATGTAGTTGTAGGACTCGGCATGCTTGGGGTCGATGACGAGCACGCGGCGGAAGGCGGCGATGGCTTCGTCGAAGCGGCCCTGCTTCTCGTACACCACGCCCGTCTGGAAGGTCAGATCGCGGTGCTTGCTGTCGAGGCCGAGCCCCTCCTGGAGGGAGGCGAGGGCGCGGTCGTACTGCTGGGCCCGGAAGTACGCGGTGCCCAGGTAGAGGAAGAGCTCGGCGCGCTTGGGCTCCAGGTTGACAGCCTCCTGGAGCGCCTTGATGGCATCCTCGTGCTTCTTGGCCCGGCCGTAGAGGAAGGCGAGCTGCACGCGGGCGTCGACGGAGCGCGGGTCGGCGGCCAGGATCTTCTCGAGCTCGCCCTGCGCCTCGGCATCCTTGCCCGCATCCATGAGCGTGGTGGCGAGGAAATAGCGCCCCCGGAGATTGCCGGGCTCGAGCTCGACGGCCTTGCGGAAGGCCGAGGCGGCGCGATCGTACTGCTTCTGCTCGTAGTAGATGGCCCCGAGCTTGATCCACACGCGCGGGTCTCGCGGCGCGGAGTCGGCGAGCGACTCGACCTCGCCCTGCGCTTCCTTGAAGCGGCCCAGCCGCATGAGCACGTCGCCGAGCCGCTCCACGAAGGCCATGTTGTCCGGATTGGCCTGGAGGGCCTGCCGGTAGACCTTGAGCGCTTCCTCGGGCTTCTGACGCGTCTCGTAGACGAAGCCGAGGGCCATCCAGGCGGGGTCCAGATCCGGGTCGATCTCCACCGCGCGCTTGAGCCGCGTGATCGCCTCGTCCCACTCCTCGGAGTCGATGGCCACGCGGCCGAGCAGGTGATAGGCCTGGGCGGAGTTCGGCTGCGCGGCCACCAGCCGGAGCAGGACGGCGCGCGCCTTGTCGAGTTGACGCTGCTCGATGTGCTGCTGGGCCAGGGCGAGGTACGGGTCGGACGCCTTGGGGGCGAGCTGGATCGCCTTCTCGAACTCGGACTCGGCGTCGGCGAAGCGCCGCTGCCGCCGGAAGATGTCCGCCAGGGTGAGATGCGGGCCCGGGCTCAGGGGCTCGAGGGCCACGGCCTTCTGGGCGGCCTCGACGGCGCGGACAGGGTCATTGGTGCGCGCGAGCCACTGCGCGAGCTGACCCCAGAGCTCGGGGCTGTCCTGGTCGCGCTCGAGCGCGCTCCGCAACGCGGCGATGGCCTCCTGCATGCGGCCGGCGCGCGCATTCATCTGGGCCACCGAGTAGTAGTAATAGGCCGCGGCCCGCGGATCGCGGAAGCGCAGCGGCTGCGGGGTCTCGGCGCTCTGATCGCCCGCGCGGTCGGGCGGCAGGGTGGACGCGCAGCCCGCGAGGAGGAGCGCGGCCGAGACAATGGTCACGAGGCGGATCATGGCTGCTCCGGGGCGGCGTGGACACGAGAGGCTCCGCGCGCCAGCAGGTCCTTGGTCAAGAGGCGTCTGAGCGATGAAGCCACGACGGGATCGGTGATGGGACGCGCGGTTGCCTCCACGAGTCCTCGCTCGGCATCGGTGAGCCGCCGGGCCGCGGTTCCACTCTCGCGGGGGACCTCAGGGCTCGTCTGGGTGAAGGCGGCGCCCATGGTCACGCGCACCGCCGTCACCGCCGTGCCATGGCGCTCGCCGAGCGCGGCCACGATAGTCCCGGAGCGCAGGGTGAGCTCCTGCAGCCATGGAGAATTGTCGACGGTGACTTCGAGGGTGCCCTGGCGGAGTGTCCGGGGACGTGAGCGCCGGGCCGCCTCGGGACCCACGATGGCCGCCCATTGCCGGCGAATGGTTTCTTCGAGCATCCGCTCGGCCAGGGCCGGGACGGCCGAGGTCAGCAGGCTGCCGACCCGCACAGGATTCCGGCGTCCCGTTCCCATCGCGCCCCCCATCATACTTGAGCCGTCCCTCTCTCGCCACACGCTTAGCCGCCTTCGGGCCGGTCAAATTGACTCCCCCTACCCCGGCCCTTATCATGGCGCTGCCATGGGCCGACCGCAGCGTGGCCAGAGTCTTTCCGTGACCATCGACGACCTCGCATTCGGCGGCGAAGGTGTCGGGCGGATTGACGGTTATGTGGTTTTCGTGCGCGGAGGAATACCCGGCGATCATCTCCGGGTCCGGCTCGACCAGGCTCGCGCCCGCTTCGGCCGGGCCAGCATAGAGGCCGTCCTCATCCCCTCTCCGCACCGGGTCGAGGCGCCCTGCCAGTATTTTGGGCGGTGTGGCGGCTGCCGGCTGCAGCACGTCGACTATGCCGCCCAGCTCGGCTTCAAGAGCAAGCAGGTCGCCGATGCCCTGCAGCGGCTGGGAGGCCTGCCGCCCGTCGAGATCAGGCCCATCCTCGCCGCCCCCGAGACCTATGGCTACCGCAACAAGATGGAGTTCACGGTGGCGAGGGGAGGGCTGAGTGGCACTTCGAGCCGAGACGCTGCCGAGGAGCCGCAGGCGCAGTTCGAGCCGAAGGGCGAAGACGTGAGGCGAGGGCTGAGTGGATCAGCGGCGAGGCGAGTGCTGAGTAAATCCCTCACCGTCGGGCTGCACGAGGCGGAGCGCTATGACCGTGTCCTCGATGTCGAGCGATGCCTGCTCCAGTCAGAGCGGATGAACGCGCTGCTGGACGAGTCGCGCCGTTTCTTCATCGAGCACGGGCTCACCGCCTATGAGCAGGACTCGGGCGAGGGGCTCCTGCGCTTCCTCATGCTGCGCGAGGGGCGGGGGACGGATGAGGCGATGGTCAACGTGGTCACCTCCTCGCCCGCGGTCTCGGAGCTCGAGCCGCTCGCCGGACGTCTGGCCGCCCGCGTGAAGGAGACGGCCAGCGTGGTCATGAACGTGAATCCCAAGAAGGCCAGTGTGGCCGTGGGTATCGAGGAGCACCTGCTCGGCGGTCGGGACCATATCCGCGAATCCGTGGGCGGGTTGAGCTTCCAGGTCTCCGCGAACTCGTTCTTCCAGACCAATTCGGCCCAGGCCGAGCGCCTGTTCACCATCGTGCTCGAGGCGGCCGCGCTCACGGGCGGAGAGACGGTCTTCGATCTCTATGCGGGCACGGGCGCCATCAGCCTGCTCCTGGCCCAGCGGTCCCGCTGGGTGTACGGCGTCGAGGTGGCGCAGGCCGCCGTGGACGACGCCGCTCGCAATGCCGCGGCCAACGGGATTTCCAACTGCACCTTCCTCGCCGGCGAAGTCCGCTTCGTCCTGCCCGAGCTCATCGCCCAGGGCGTGACCGCCCAGGTGGTGGTGGCCGACCCGCCCCGCGCGGGCTTCCATCCCAAGGCCCTGGCCAGCCTGGCCCGCCTCGCTCCGGCGCGGATCATCTACGTGTCGTGCAATCCCGCCACCCTGGCGCGAGATCTCGGCGACCTCGCGCGGGCGGGCTATCGCGTCGAGTGGGTGCAGCCCGTGGACATGTTCCCCCATACGCCCCACATCGAGGCCGTGGCCAGACTGGAACGAATCCAGACGTGAAATTCTATCTGCTGCGCCGCTTGTGGCAGGCCGTCCTCGTCCTTTTCGGCGTCTCCGTCGTGGTCTTCTTCATCCTGCACCTGACCGGCGATCCCGTGGGCCTCCTCCTGCCGCCGGATGCCTCGGCCGAGGACATCACCCGGTTCCGCAAGGCCATGGGCTTCGACGACCCGTGGATCGTCCAGTACACGCGCTTCCTCAGAGGCGCGCTGCGGGGAGACTTCGGGGAGTCGCTGCGTCACGGCGAGCCCGCCATGACGCTCGTGCTCGAGCGCCTGCCCGCCACCTTTCAGCTCGCGGGGGCGAGTCTCTTGCTCGCCCTGTGTCTGGCCATTCCCGCGGGCATCCTCTCCGCCGTCAAGCGCAATAGCGCGGTGGATTACCTGGCGACCATCGTGGCGCTGACGGGCCAGGCCATGCCGACCTTCTGGCTCGGCATCATGCTCATCCTGGTGTTCTCGGTACGTCTCAACTGGCTGCCCTCGTCCGGCCGCGGTGATTTTCAGCACCTCATCCTGCCCGCGGTGACCCTCGGGCTCTTCACCACGGCGCGCATCACGCGGCTCACGCGCTCGGGCATGCTCGAGGTCCTGGGACAGGACTACATCCGCACGGCGCGGGCCAAGGGCGTGTCCGAGCAGCCGGTGGTCTGGAAGCACGCCCTCAAGAACGCCGCCATCCCCATCATCACCATCGTCGGCATCGAGCTCGGCACCCTCCTCGGGGGCTCCGTGATCACCGAGACGATCTTCTCGTGGCCCGGGGTGGGGCGGCTGTCCGTGCAGGCGATCATCAACCGCGACTATCCCGTGGTGCAGGCCGCCGTCTTTCTCCTTGCCAGCACCTTCGTCTTCCTGAACTTCATGGTGGACGTCACCTACACCTGGCTCGATCCGCGCATCCGGTTCCGCTGATGGCGCCCCCCAACGGCGTCACCACGGTCGCCCTCCCCATCCCCTCCGCACCCGAGGAGCGCCAGTGGGTCGCCACCCTCAGGCGCCTCGCGCGCCGGCGCACCGCGCTCTTCGGGCTGGCCGTGGTGGCCGTGGTGGTGCTGGGGGCCGTCGGCGCTCCGCTCCTCACCGCCTTCGACCCGATCGAGCAGGACATCAACCAGCGCTTGAAGGAGCCCGGGTGGCGAAACGCGGCGGGACAGGCGCACTTTCTGGGCACGGATCACCTGGGGCGTGACATCCTGACGCGTATCATCTACGGCTCGAGGGTGGCGTTGGTCGTCGGGCTCTCGGCCGTGCTGATCTCGGGCGTGCTCGGCATGGCCATCGGCCTCGTGGCCGGCTATTTCGGCGGCAAGGTCGATGACTTCTTCATGCGGCTGGCCGACATCCAGCTCGCCTTTCCCTTCATCCTGCTCGCCATCGCCGTCATCGGCGTGCTGGGGCCGAGCCTGCGCAATATCATCATCGTCATCGGCGTGTCGTCCTGGGTGGTCTACGCGCGCGTGGTGCGGGGCGAGGTGCTGTCCATCCGTGAGCGCGAGTTCGTGCAGGCCGCCATCGCGCTGGGGAGTCGCGACGGCCGCATCCTCCTCCGCCACGTGCTGCCCAATGCCTTCACGCCGTGGCTCGTGGTGGCCACCCTGGACATGGCTCGCGTGATCGTCATCGAGTCCGCGCTGTCCTTCCTCGCCCTGGGCGTCCAGCCGCCCACGCCGACCTGGGGCGGCATGCTGGCCGACGGACGCGTCTACCTCTCGACGGCCTGGTGGCTCGCGACCTTCCCGGGCCTGGCCATTCTCGTCACCGTCCTCGGCATCAATCTTCTCGGCGACGGGCTGCGCGATACTCTCGACCCGCGCCTCGACGTCTAGGAGCTCCATGGAGACATTGATCCTGGTGGGCGCCACCCTGATCGACGGAACGGGCGCCGAGCCCGTTCGCGGCCGCGCGGTGGTCGTGGAAGAGGGCCGCATCGCCCGCGTCGTGGACACCGCGCAGGCGCCGCGCGGCCGGCGCATCGACCTCGGGGGACACACGCTTCTGCCCGGCCTCATCAATTGCCACGTCCACCTCTGCCTGGGCGCCGAGGCGGACCCGGTGCGCGTCCTCAAGGACGAGCCAGCGGCTCTCACGGCGCTCAAGGCGCTGCGGCGCGCGCAGGAGACTCTCGAGGCCGGCGTCACCACCGTGCGGGACCTCGGCGGGCGGGACTACGTCGAGCTCGCCGTGCGGCGCGCCGTTGCCGAGGGTCATTTCCCGGGACCGCGCATCCTGGCCGCCGGCCGGCCGATATGCATGACGGGTGGACACGGCAACTTCCTCGGCCGGGAGGCCGACGGTCCCGACGATGCGCGAAAGGCCGTGCGCGAGCAGCTCAAGGCGGGCGCCGACGTCATCAAGCTCATCGCCACGGGCGGCGTCATGACGGCGGGCGCGGAGCCGGGCTCGCCGCAGCTCACGCTGGAGGAGATGCGCGCGGCCATCGAGGAGGCGCGGAAAGCCGGGCGCCGCACGGCCGCGCATGCTCAGGGCTCGGTGGGCATCGCCGACGCCATCGCGGCGGGCATCACCACCATCGAGCATGGGATCTATCTCACCGACGAGATCATCGCGTCGATGAAAGGCCAGGGTGTCTTCCTGGTGCCCACCCTGGTCGCTCCCGCCGCCATCTGCGCGGGAGGCCTGGCCGCCGGCATCCCGGAGTTCATGGTGCGCAAATCCGAGATGGTCGCCTCGCATCACATCGCGAGCTTCCAGCGGGCGATGCAGGCGGGCGTGTCCATTGCGGCCGGCGCGGATTCGGGGACGCCGTTCAATCCGCACGGCAGCCTGCTCCCCGAGCTCGAGCTCATGGTCAAGCACGGCATGTCTCCCCTCGAGGCGATACGCTCGGCGACCTCCGTGGCCGCCCAGGCTCTCGGCCTCGAGGACGAGACCGGTCGTGTCGCGCCGGGCCTGGCCGCCGACCTCGTGGCCGTGGCGGGGGAGGCCGCCGAGCGCATCCAGGCCCTGGCCGACGTCCGGCTCGTGCTTGCGCGAGGTGCGATGATCAGGTCGTCATGATCACTCTGCGTCCGGCGGCGGAGCGCGGCCATTTCGACCACGGCTGGCTCGACACGTATCACACCTTCTCGTTTGCCTCCTATCACGACCCGAAGCACATGGGGTTTCGCTCCCTCCGTGTCATCAACGACGATCGCGTCCAGCCCGGCGAGGGCTTCGGGACCCATGGTCACCGCGACATGGAGATCATCACCTGGGTCCTCGAGGGGGCCCTCGAGCACAAGGACAGCATGGGCAATGGCTCGGTCATCGTGCCGGGGGACGTGCAGCGGATGAGCGCGGGCACGGGGGTGACGCATAGCGAGTTCAACCCGTCGCGCGAGGCGCCCGTTCATCTCCTGCAGATCTGGCTCCTGCCGAATGCCCGGGGGCTGGCCCCGAGCTATGAGCAGAAGCGCTTCGAGGCCTCCGAGCGCCGCGGAGCCTTGCGGCTCCTCGCCGCCCGTGGCGGCCGCGACGGGGCCGTGACCATTCATCAGGACGCCGACGTGTGGACCGCCCTCCTCGAGCCCGGCCAGGCGGTGCGCCATGCCCTCGGGGCCGGCCGCCACGCGTGGGTGCATGTGGCGCGGGGCGCGGTGACCGTCAATGGCGTCGCCCTTGGCCCCGGTGACGGGGCGGCCCTCAGCGGGGAAGCCGCGCTCGACATCCGCGCCTCCGCGCCCGCCGAGGTGCTGCTTTTTGATCTGAGCTGACCACCGTCGACGTGGCCCGGCTGATACTGGTCAGCCGGGAAGCCCCGCCAGGATCGACGAGCTCAGGGCCGCTCTGGCCAGAAGCGCCGCGAAGAAGATCGCGCAGGCCAGCACGGCGAGCTCCCGCCACAGCGTGGGCCGGAGCGCGCGGGGCAGGAGAGTCCGGTTGACCCAGAGGGTGTGGAGGGACAGGACGACGAAGTTGAGCGCCGCCACATTGGCGCTGATCACGATGAGCGTCAATGGGTCGGCCAGGGTCATGGCCACGCAGCCCACCAGCGTGAAGCCGGCCAGGGACAGCCAGTAGACGCTTCCCGCCTCGCCCGCCTCGCCCGCGGGCCGCGACCGGGCCCTTGCCGTCCAGAGAATGTCGGTCACGCTCCGCGCATAGCCGGCGACGATGCCCACCTGAGTCGCGGTGAGGATGCCGAAGCCGGTCAAGAGCGCTCCCGTCCAGAGCACGGAGCCATGGGTACGTCCCAGGCCCTGGGCCAGGCCGATGGCGGCCGTGAAGTCTGTCCATGTCTCCCCGGGCGCCACCAGCTGGGCCGTCACCAGAACGGGCAGTGTCATGCCCGCGATGCAGCCGGCGGCCCAGAGGTACCAGAAGTCAGTGCGGAGATAGCGCCACCACTGGTGCCACTTCGCCAGATTGATCTCCGTGGGCGCGAACGTCATGCCGTCTCGGGCGAAGCGCACGATCTCACCGCCCACCACGACCGCGCGCCCCTCCACGGTGCCGGCCATCCCGAAGCCTTTGTCACGCAGCCAGTGCGTGAGCGAGGCATTGATGGTGCCCCCGCCGCCCGAATAGGCGGCGAAGGCGACGAGGAGCCACCAGTCCATGTCGGAAGGCAGCGCGGGCTCGCCCAGGACGGGAGGCAGGAAGCCGACGAGGACCGAGAGCCAGGTGGTCCACCGCACGATGGACAGGGCGAGGGCGGTCAGAAAGAGCAGGGCCAGTCCCATGACGAGCCACTCACACAGCTCGACGGAGCGTCGAACCCGCGGGCCGAGAAACGTGACGAAGACGGCCCCGAGGAAGATGAGATAGCCGAGGCCGACGATGATGGCGCCGTCCTCGGAGCGGAGGGGCCGCCCGAGGAAGGCCGCGGTGAGGGCGGCCGCCGCGGCCAGCGCCCAGCCCGGCCAGCCGACTTGCGCCGAATGAAGGAGCGCGTAGGCGGAGCCCCAGAATCGTGGGCCGGGCGCCCCGCGCATGAAGCCGGCGAAGATGGATTCGCCGGTGGCGAGGGTGTAGCGCGCCATCTCCGTATTGAGGAGGGCCTGCAGCAGGACGGACACCGTGCAGATCCAGAGAAACGTGGTCCCCCACCGAGCGGTCACCACGGGACCGAGCACCCAGTCGCCCGAGCCCAGAGAGAGTCCGAGCAAGATGGCGCCCGGTCCGATGACCCGGATCACGTTTAAGAGCGTGTAGGGCGGGGGCTGGGGCAGGTTGGAGTGCCGCCAGCTCACGCCCGATCTGGTGGCCGTCGTGCTCACGAGGACGCCCTTCGTCCGAATCTGGGCGGCCACTGCGCCATGAGCACGACGGCGGCCGCCGCCCCGTCGAGGAGCACGTCGGCGAGAGCGCCGGAGCGTCCCGGCGTCACCGTCTGCCTGACCTCGTCGAGGGTGGCGGTGAGGAGGCAGAGCG
>WNEZ01012330.1_pt1 | contig 11092 bp, 7 predicted proteins | sample 5400521 | NCBI WGS metagenome assembly WNEZ01 (sample SAMN13153339, study PRJNA577476) | soil metagenome | isolation source: 120 cm saprolite under Douglas fir tree site 2 hole 1 replicate 1 | place: USA:California | collected 2015-04-18
GGCTCTATCCGGATCCCGACAAGCGCGTGATCATCAACGAGCTGGTGTGCGAAGGCTGCGGCGATTGCGGCGTGCAGTCGAACTGCGTCTCGGTGCAGCCGCTGGAAACCGAGTTCGGGCGCAAGCGCCGCATCGATCAGACCAGCTGCAACAAGGATTTCAGCTGCCTCAAGGGCTTCTGCCCCTCGTTCGTCACGGTGCACGGCGCCAAGCTCAAGAAGGGCAAGACCGTCGCCGAAGGCGAGAATCTGCCGGCCCTGCCCGAACCGAAGCTGGCGGAAATCGGCGGGCACCCGTACGGCATCATCGTCACCGGCATCGGCGGCACCGGCATCGTCACCATCGGGGCGGTGCTCGGCATGGCGGCGCACCTCGACGGCAAGGGCTGCGGCATCATCGACATGGCCGGGCTCGCGCAGAAGGGCGGGGCGGTGCTGAGCCATCTGCGCATCGCCCGCCGGCCCGAGGACATCCACGCGATCCGGGTGCCGGCAGGCGGCGCCGATCTCGTGATCGGCGGCGACATGGTGGTCGCCAGCGCCAAGAAGGTGCTCGCCGCGGTCAAGCGCGGTCAGAGCCGGATCATCGCCAATTTGGCGGAAATCCTCCCCGGCGATTTCACCCGCAATGCCGATTTCTCGCTGCCGACGGAACGCATCAAGCGCGCGATCCGGACCAGCGCCGGCGAGGATCGCAGCCATTTCGTCGACGCGACGCGGCTCGCGACCGCGCTGCTCGGCAACTCGATCGGCGCCAACATCTTCCTGGTCGGCTATGCCTATCAGCTCGGCGCGCTGCCGCTCTCGGCCGCCGCGATCGAGAAGGCGATCGAGCTCAACGGCGAAGCCGTGGCGATGAACCAGGCGGCGTTCCGCTGGGGGCGCCGCGCGGCAATCGATCTGCAAGAGGTGGAGAGGCTCGCCAGACCGGAGGCGGTTCAGGACGACCGCCGGCTCTCGCAATCGCTGCCGGAAATGATCGAGCGCCGGGTCGCGTTCCTGACGCAATATCAGAACCGCGCCTATGCGCGGCGCTACCGTGTGCTGGTCGAGCGCACCCAGGCCGCCGAAGCCGAAAAAACCCCCGGCAAGAGCGGGCTGGCCGAGGCGGTGGCGCGATATCTGTTCAAGCTGAGGGCGTACAAGGACGAGTACGAGGTCGCGCGGCTCTACACCGACGGCGCGTTCCTCAGGCAGGTGGCCAACGAAGTCGACGGCGAGAACCTGCGGCTCGAGTTCCATCTGGCGCCGCCGCTGCTGGCCCGCCGCGATCCCGAAACCGGCAAGCCGAAGAAGATGGCGTTCGGCCCGTGGCTGCTGTCGGCGTTCGGGCTGCTGGCGAAGCTGAAGTTCCTGCGCGGCACCCCGTTCGATCCGTTCGGCCGCACGATCGAGCGGCGCACCGAGCGGGCGCTGGTGCGCGACTACGAGACGATGCTCGACGAGCTGCTGGCGAGACTGTCGCCGCAGAACCACCATATCGCGGTGGCGCTGGCCTCGATCCCGGAAAAGATCCGCGGCTTCGGCCACGTCAAGGCCTGGCACCTGCAAAGCGCCAAGGCCGAGGAGGCGGCGCTCATCGAGCAGTTCCGGGCCGGGCCCGCCCCGGCGCTCAAAGCGGCCGAGTAACCCCCGCGGTCCGTCATTCCGGGGCGCGGGCGAAGCCCGCGAGCCCGGAACCCATGAACACAGGCAGTACAAATATCGGCGACGGTGGTCATGGATCCCGGGTTCCCTCGCTTTGCTCGGGCCCCGGGACGACGCGGGAAGCGGGATTTGCGAGAATCCACCCCCAGACTTGACCTCCCCTCTGCTACCTTTTCTTATGTCACTCTGAGCCAATATCCGCCGGCCCAACGGCGGCACCAGATGGGCGTCGCTCGCGCGAGCCGCTCGGCCGCGCGGAACACCGGGAGGATGGCGCCGTGGCGAGAACCGCCGCCGCTGACGCGGATACGTTCCCGAAGCTCCTCGTCCACAACGCGCAGACGATCGGCGCGCGGCCCGCCGTCCGCCACAAGGATCTCGGCATCTGGCAAACCTGGACCTGGGCCCAGGTCCTCGACCAGATCCGCGCGTTCTCGGTCGGGCTGGAGGAGCTCGGGATCACCCGGGGCGACAAGTTCGCCATCATCGGCGGCAACCGGCCGAAGCTCTATTGGGCGATGTGCGCCGGCCAGGCGCTCGGCGCCGTGCCGGTGCCGCTCTATGCCGATGCGGTCGCCGAGGAGATGGCCTATGTGCTCGAGCACGCCGAGGTGAAGCTCGCGGTCGTCGAGGACCAGGAGCAGGTCGACAAAGTGCTCTCGGTGTCCGACCGCCTCACCTGCCTGGGCCGGCTCATCTACGACGAGCCGCGGGGTTTGCGCGGTTACGATCACGCTCGGCTGAAATCCTTCGAGGACGTGCAAAAGCTCGGACGCGAGATGCTCGCGCGCGATCCGGGTCGGCTCGCGCGCTGGGAAGAATCGATCGCGGCCGGAAAGGGCGGCGATCTCGCCGTCATCCTCTACACGTCGGGCACGACCGGCCGGCCCAAGGGCGTCATGCTCACGCACCGGAACGTGATGATCTCGGCCCGCAACGGCAATGAATTCGACCGGCTCGATGCCAACGAGGAGGTCATCGCCTATCTGCCGCTGGCCTGGATCGGCGATCACATCTTCTCCTACGCGCAGTCCTACGTCGCCGGCTATTGCGTGAGCTGTCCGGAAACCCCGGAGACGGTGGTGGAGGACCGGCGCGAGATCGGCACGACCTACGCATTCGCGCCGCCCCGCATCTACGAGAACCTGCTCACGCTCACGATGGTGCGGATGGAGGACGCCGGCGCGCTGAAGAAGAAGATGTTCGATTTCTTCATCGGCGTGGCGCGGCGCTGGGGCGAGAAGATTCTCAATCATGAGAAGGTGCCGCTGTACGCGCGGTTGCTGTACCGGCTCGGCGATGTGCTGGTCTACGGGCCGCTGAAGAACCGGTTCGGCCTCTCGCGCATCCGCGTCGCCTATACGGCCGGCGAGGCGATCGGGCCGGAGATCTTTCGCTTCTATCGCGCGCTCGGCATCAACCTGAAGCAGCTCTACGGACAAACCGAGGCTTCCGTCTACGTCACCGCGCAGCCGGACGGCGAGATTTTCGCCGATACGGTCGGCAAGCCTTCGCCCGAGGTCGAGATCAAGATCTCGGAGAGCGGCGAAGTGCTGTTCCGCTCGCCGGGCGTGTTCACCGGCTATTACAAGGATCCGGAAAAGACCGCGGAAGTGCGGACGCCGGACGGCTGGGTGCATACCGGGGACGCCGGCGTCTTCGATGCGAAGACCGGGCATCTGAAGATCATCGACCGGGCCAAGGACGTCGGCCGGCTCGACGACGGCACCTTGTTCGCGCCGAAATATCTGGAGAACAAGCTCAAGTTCTATCCGAACATCAAGGAAGCGGTGGCGCTCGGCGACAAGCGCGATTTCGTCTGCGTCATGGTCAACATCGATCTGGTCGCGGTCGGCAGCTGGGCCGAGCGCAACAACGTCGTCTACGGCTCCTATCAGGAGCTCGCCGGCCATCCGCTGGTCTACGACATGATCGAGCGCCATATCGACGAGGTGAACCGGTCGCTGGTCGAGGAGGCAATCATGGCCGGGGCGCAGATCCGGCGCTTCCTGGTGCTGCACAAGGAGCTCGATGCGGATGACGGCGAGCTCACCCGTACCCAGAAAGTGCGGCGCGGCTTCATCGGCGAGCGGTATGCGCCGCTGGTCGAGGCGCTCTACGACGGCTCGCAGCAAGCCGACATTGCCACCGCGGTGACCTTCGAGGACGGCCGCAAGGGCGTGATCCGCGCGCGCGTCGCGATCCGCGACGTGAAGGTCTATCCGGCGCCAGTCCGCGACCTGGAGCAGGCCGCATGAACCTCGGCGTCGCCGGTTCCCCTCCCCCCGCGAAGCGGAGGGGAGGGGCTAGGGGTGGGGGGCGATGCAAACGCAGCGCAAGAAATATTCCCCCCACCCCGACGTGCAGCGCGCGGCGCAGCGCGTCGACCCTCCCCGCCAGTCCAAGTCGGATGTTTCCGACTTGGACCAATCATATGATTGGCCGAACCCGGGAACACCCGGGTTCGGCTGGGCGGGAGGGTAAGGGCGCCGAGTTGCTCGCCCGTGCGAGCAGTGGAGTGGCAGCATGAGAGCGCCCTCGGCCCGCGACGTGGCCGCAGGCGAGGTGCTGCTCTCGGTCGAGCGGGTGTCGCTGGCGTTCGGGGGCGTGCGGGCGCTGGTCGAGGTCTCCTTCGATATCCGCAAGGGCGAGATCCGCGCCATCATCGGCCCGAACGGGGCCGGCAAGACCTCGATGCTCAACGTCATCAACGGCTTCTATCAGCCGCAGGACGGGCAAATCATTTTCCGCGGCGCGGCGCGCAGGAAGATGCGGCCCTATGAGGCGGCTTCGGGCGGCATCGCGCGCACGTTCCAGAACGTGGCGCTGTTCAAAGGCATGACCGCACTCGACAACATCATGGCGGGACGGTCGCTGAAAATGCACCGCGGCCTGGTGTGGCAGCTCGTGCGCTACGGCCCGGCGCTTGCCGAGGAGGTCGAGCACCGCAAGCGGGTCGAGGAGATCATCGATTTCCTGGAGATCGCCGCGATCCGCAAAACTCCGGTCGGTCGACTGCCCTACGGGCTGCAGAAGCGGGTCGAGCTCGGGCGCGCCCTCGCCATGGAGCCGGATCTGCTGCTGCTCGACGAGCCGATGGCGGGCATGAACCTCGAGGAGAAGGAGGACATGTCGCGCTTCATCCTCGACGTGAACAACCATTACGGCACGACGATCGCGCTGATCGAGCACGACATGGGCGTGGTGATGGATCTCTCCGACCGGGTGGTCGTGCTCGATTACGGCAGAAAGATCGCCGACGCGGTGCCCGAAGAGGTCAAGCGCGACAAGAACGTGATCCGCGCCTATCTGGGCGAGCCGCACGGGGTCAGCGTGTGATGCTTCGGTCGCGAGCGGCGCCGCAGTCTCCACCTCTCCCCGGCGGGGAGAGGTCGCCGCGCGGAGCGCGGCGGGTGAGGGGGCCGCGATCGTTCGATAAATCGAATTCCTCTCCCCCTCACCCCATCCCTCTCCCCAACGGGGAGAGGGAGCCTGCACGCGCAGCCCGTCGTCCATCGATGTCCGCGCCGGTATATGGGGTGCGGTGATGGATCTGCTCTACAAGATCTTTCTCGATCCGTTCGTGCAGATGGGCACGGCGCCGGATCTCTTGGTGCAGACGCTGTGGGAGGGCCTGGTCGGCGGCGTGCTCTATGCGCTGATCGCGCTCGGCTTCGTGCTGATTTTCAAGGCCTCGGGCGTCTTCAATTTCGCGCAAGGCATCATGGTGGTGTTCGCGGCGCTCACCCTGGTCGGCCTCAACGAGCGCGGCGTGCCGGCGTTCCTGGCGCTGGCGCTCACCGTGGTGGTGATGCTGGTGCTGGCGGTCGCGGTCGAGCGTCTGGTGCTGCGCCCGCTGGTCAATCAATCCGACATCATCCTGTTCATGGCGACCTTCGGCATCACCTATTTCCTCATCGGCTTCGGCGAGCTGGTGTTCGGCGGCAATCCGAAGATCATGATCGCCCGGGAGCTGTATCTGCCGACCGGCGCCGTCGAGTTCAAGACGCTGGGCGGCTTCGTGTCGCTGCAGAAGATCGACATCGCCGCGGCGATCATCGCCTCGCTCATGGTCGCGATCCTCGCCGTGTTCTTCCAGAAGACCCGGATCGGAAGGGCGCTGCGCGCGGTCGCCGACAGCCACAAGGCGGCGCTCTCGGTCGGCATCTCGCTCGAGCAGATCTGGGTGATCGTGTGGTTCACCGCCGGCATCGTCGCGCTCGCGACCGGCATCATGTGGGGCGCCCGCTCGGAAGTCTCCTTCGCGCTGCAGATCATCGCGCTCAAGGCGCTGCCGGTGCTGATTCTGGGCGGGTTCACCTCGATCCCCGGCGCCATCGTCGGCGGACTGATCATCGGCATCGGCGAGAAGCTCGGCGAGTTCTACTGGGGGCCGCTGCTCGGCAGCGGCATCGAGAGCTGGCTCGCCTACGTCATCGCGCTGGGATTCCTGGTGTTCCGGCCGCAAGGCTTGTTCGGCGAAAAGCTCATCGAGCGGATCTGAGAGAACGCGATGCTCTACCGCGAGGCCGGGCAATACAAGACCAGCTACGCCGCCGACATGGCGGTGTTCCCGATCCTGCAGGACCGGATCGGGATCGCGGTCATCCTGGCGGTGGCGTTCGTCCTCATCCCGGCGACCGGCAACGCCTTCCTGCTCAACGCCATCATGATCCCGTTCCTGGTGTTCTCGCTCGCCGCGATCGGCCTCAACCTGCTCACCGGCTATACCGGCCTGCTTTCGCTCGGCACCGGCGCCTTCATGGGGGTCGGCGCCTATGCCTGCTACAAGCTCACCACCGCCTTCCCGAACGTCAGCGTGCTCATCTGGATCCTCGCCTCGGGATGCTTCTCGGCGGCGGTCGGCGTGCTGTTCGGGCTGCCCTCGCTCAGGATCAAAGGCTTCTATCTGGCGGTGGCGACGCTCGCCGCGCAGTTCTTCCTGCAATGGTGCTTCATTCGCATCCCGTGGCTGTTCAACTACAGCGTCTCGGGTGCCCTCGAGGTGCCGCAGCGGACCTCGTTCGGCGTGACGCTGACCGGACCCAACGCAACGCCGCTGACCCGGTATTTCGTCGTGCTGAGCATCGTCACCCTGATGACCTGGCTCGCTTCCAACCTAGTGCGCGGCCGCATCGGGCGCATGTGGATGGCGGTCCGCGACATGGACATCGCCGCCGAGCTCATCGGCATCCGGCTGCTGCGCACCAAGCTGCTGGCCTTCGCGGTGTCCTCGTTCTACTGCGGCGTCGCCGGCGCCATGATGGTGTTCCTGTGGTACGGCGGAGCCGAGGCCGACGTCTTCGCCATCGACCAGAGCTTCCTGATCCTGTTCATGATCATCATCGGCGGGCTCGGAACCCTGATCGGCGCGTTTTTCGGGGCGGCCCTGATCTTCATCCTGCCGATCCTGTTGCGTGCCGTCCCCGAGACCCTGGGCTTGCCGATTCATCCGGCGACGGTCGAGCACCTGACCTTCATGATCCTGGGATCCTTGATCGTGATCTTCCTCATCGCGGAGCCCAACGGGCTCGCCCGGCTGTGGCAAATCGCCAAGCAGAAGCTGAGGGTATGGCCGTTTCCGTACTGAGGATCCGTCTTTCAACAAGATCGTTTCAGGTGATTTGCTCGGCGATCCACTTCAGGACATTGCACGACTGACATTCGAAAATCCGGTAAGTCGGACTGTCGCCAAGACGGGGAATGACGGTAAGGAGGCTCGTCGGCTTTCCGCACTGGTCACAGTTCGGGATTTCCCGAGGCAAAACCGATTTCGATGGATCATCACCGGGAGACATGGGCTTTACGACGCGAATGTTTTCAGCCCCCGACCCCGATGATATCCGCTCCGCCCGAATTAGTCACGAACGCGAACTTCGCTGCATCACAGAGCGATACAGTGTGGTTTTCCTTTCGGATTCGGTGAAGCGCCGGAATTACTGTTCGGGGCGCAGCGTGAGAACTTCGACCTCAAAACGTTCATACTGCCGAAATGCGTTGTAAAGCCCGGAGAGCTGGCCCGCATTCGGGAATCCTCATCCCGCCACAAGACCGAAGTGACCCAGTGACCTCTTATGCTCGACTCGTAGATCTCGATGCGGATGCAGCCGGGTTGGCGCTCGAGCTCGGGCTTGATCTCGACGCGCCATCTTTCTCGGAACTCCTCGAGTTGGTCCGATGGAATGAACCAGCGCCGGAGCACCATGATCATTGCGGTCATGGGTGAGGCTCGCGCATGGCTCGGGGTCTCGGTTGTTTGTCACGGCAAAACCGGACCGGCCGCGATCATTGCATCCCTGCTCCGAACATCAAGGGCGTGAACTGGATACGAACATATTTCGCGGGATTTTCGCGAGTTTCCATCGCCATCCGGAATCTTTGCGGCCCATCTGCTCCGATCCGATGGCGCCCCCGCTTTCGGGTACAGGGGGAAAACAACGGCAATTCAAGGCGCTTAGTTGGTCGGCCTGGTGCGCCGGAAATGACCGTATCGCTTTGTGTGGCGATGGTGCACACTCGGGCCTGAATTCCCCACGGGTGCCGCCAGGAACCCGGCGGAACGGAATCTCCCTCGCTCGCGAACTTGAGGCGAGGGTCCGAGAGGCGGCCGACGTTCACAGCCGGCGCGCAAGCAAAAGGAGGAAACTCGATGAATCTCAAAGGCCTAGTGCTCGGCACGACGGTCGCGGTGACCCTGGGTGGTCCCCTCGCGATCGCGACCGCCAATGCCGCGGACGGAATTTACGTTCCGCTGCTCAGCTATCGCACCGGTCCCTACGCCGGTTCCGGCGCGCCGATCGCCAACGGCATGGCCGATTATCTCAACATGCTCAACGAGCGCGACGGCGGCATCGGCGGGGTGAAGATCATCGTCGAGGAATGCGAGACCGGCTACGACACCAAGAAGGGGGTCGAGTGCTACGAGTCGGTCAAGGGCAAGGGCCCGGTGGTGGTCAATCCGTATTCGACCGGCGTCACGCTGCAGCTGATTCCGAAGGCGGCGGTCGACAAGATCCCGATCCTGTCGATGGGCTACGGCCTGTCGCCCTCGGCCGACGGCAACCTGTTCCCCTGGATCTTCAATCCGCCGGCGACCTATTGGGATGGCGCCTCGGTGTTCGTCAAACATGCCGCCCAGGTCGAGGGCGGGTTCGACAAGCTCAAGGGCAAGAAGCTCGGGCTCGTCTATCTCGATGTGCCCTACGGCAAGGAGCCGATCCCGCTGCTCGAGCAATTGGCCAAGGACTACGGCTTCGAGCTCAAGCTCTATCCGGTGCCCGGCTCGGAGATGCAGAACCAGTCCTCGCTCTGGCTCAACATCCGCCGCGACCGGCCCGACTGGATCTACCTGCAGGGCTGGGGCGCCATGAATCCCACCGCGGTCAAGGAAGCCGCCAAGGCCGGCTTTCCGATGAACCGCCTGGTCGGCGTGTGGTGGTCGGGAAGCGATGATGACGCCCGTCCGGCCGGCGCCGATGCCAAGGGCTACAGCTCGCTCGACATCAACGCGGTCGGCACCGGCTTCCCGGCGATTCAGGACATCCTCAAATACGTGGTCGACAAGGGCAAGAGCCAGGTCGTGCGCGACAAGGTCGGCGAGAATCTCTACAATCGCGGCGTGCTCAACTCGGTGCTGATCGCCGAGGCGATCCGCACCGCCCAGCAACTCACCGGCAAGAAGCAGGTCACCGGCGAGGACGTGCGTCGCGGGCTGGAGACCCTCAAGATCTCCCAGGCGCGCTGGAAGGAGATCGGGCTCGAGAACTTCGCGGCGCCGATCAGCGTCTCGTGCTCCGATCACAACGGACACCATGGGATCTACCTGGCGCAATGGGACGGCACGAAGTGGACCAAGGCCTCGGATTGGATCGAGCCGATCAAGGACAAGGTGATGCCGTTGATCGAATCCCAGGCCAAGGAGTACGTCGGCGCCAACGCCGGCTGGCCGAAGCGCACCGAGGCCTGCGACAAGTCGTCATAGGTCTGACAACGGACAACGGACGACGGATGACGGACGACGGAGCTCATTTCGTCGTCTGTCGTCCGTCCTCTGTCCTGCGCAAGCGGAGCTTGCCATGACCGCGGTTGAGCCGATCGGCTCCGCAGCAGCGAAAATCAGCGCAAGTTCCGCGACCATGCTGTCGCTCAACAACATCGAGGTGGTCTACGACCGCGTGATCCTGGTGCTCAAAGGCGTCTCGCTCGACGTGGCGCGCGGCGGGATCGTGGCGCTGCTCGGCGCCAATGGCGCCGGCAAGACCACGACGCTCAAGGCCATCTCCAACCTGCTGCAGTCGGAACGCGGCGAGGTGACCAAGGGCTCGATCGTGTTCGACGATCAGGAGGTGCAGGCGCTCTCTCCCAACGAGCTGGTGCGGCGCGGCTGCATCCAGGTGATGGAGGGCCGGCACTGCTTCGGGCATCTCACCATCGAGGAGAACCTGCTGACCGGCGCGTTCACCCGCCGCGACGGCGCTGCTGCGATCCGGCGCGACCTGGACAAGGTCTACGGCTATTTCCCGCGACTGCAAGAGCGCCGCCAGGCAATGGCCGGCTATACGTCGGGCGGCGAGCAGCAGATGTGCGCGATCGGCCGCGCGCTGATGTCGAACCCGAAGATGATCCTGCTCGACGAGCCGTCGATGGGGCTGGCGCCGCAAGTCGTCGAGGAGATTTTCGGGATCGTCAAAAGCCTCAACGAGAACGAGAGAGTGTCGTTCCTGCTCGCCGAGCAGAACGCCAATATGGCGCTGCGCTACGCAGGTTACGGCTACATTCTCGAGAACGGCCGCGTCGTGCTCGACGGGGAGGCGGCGGCGCTGCGCGAGAACGAGGACGTCAAGGAATTCTATCTCGGGGTGGCGGAGGGCAAGCGCAAATCGTTCCGCGAAGGCAAGCATTACAAGCGGCGCAAGCGCTGGCTGGCGTGAGCGCTCACTCCCCCGCTTGCGGGGGAGGGTTGGGGAGGGGGCAGTCCGATGCCCGAAAAATTCCATCTCGACGAAAAGTTCTCGCGCTTCTCCGAGCATTGGCGCCCCAAGGTCGTTGCCGCGCTCAATGGCCAGGAGATCAAGCTCGTCAAGGTCGCGGGCAAGTTTCCCTGGCACCACCACGACAACGAGGACGAGTTCTTCCTGGTATGGAAAGGCCGGTTGCGCGTCGAGTTCCGCGACCATGTCGTCGAGCTCGGACCCGGCGAATGCCTGGTGGTGCCGCGCGGCACCGAGCATCGAACCGCGGCCGACGAGGAGGCCCACGTCGTGCTGTTCGAGCCGGTCGCGACGCGCAACACCGGCGACGTCCTCGACGCGGGCTTCACCGCCCCGGATGGTGTTGCCGTGTGAAGACCCGATTGTGCTGCGGATGGGATTGAACCAAGTCGATGGCTGAAGCGGGCGGGCAGAAATCGGAATTCTACGATGCGCTGGAAACGCGCGATCCGGAGG
>WNEZ01005500.1_pt1 | contig 11090 bp, 10 predicted proteins | sample 5400521 | NCBI WGS metagenome assembly WNEZ01 (sample SAMN13153339, study PRJNA577476) | soil metagenome | isolation source: 120 cm saprolite under Douglas fir tree site 2 hole 1 replicate 1 | place: USA:California | collected 2015-04-18
TGTTCGAGAGGATCAACCTGAGGTTGGCCCTATCTGTCACCGCACGAAATGCTCTTGGCAGAAGCGAGAAGGAGAGCGCCCAGGAGATAGCTACCATGCTTTACGGCGAAGTGCACCCTTATGGCTACTTTCGATTCGTGAACTTCGGACATGTACCCCCATTGGTCTTCTCCGCCGAATTTCGCAGGTTCATGGAGATTGACAAAAGCCGGATGGTGCAATTCCTACCGCTTGGCTTGCAGATCCCCGAAGATCATCCTGATCGTAACAGGTATTTGTCACTGGAATTCCGGGAGAGGAGGGTGAATTCCTCCGATGTGGCCGAGCTCACGCTGATGAGTCCAGGGGACATTTTCTTCCTTTATACCGACGGGGTCTATGATGGCAGCGACAAAGAAGAACGTCAGCAACTTGAAGGGGTGATGCGTGGGCGCTATCGCCAACCGGCAAAGGAAATCTGCAACGCTCTGCTGAAATATGCGGTGAAAAAAGACGATCGTCTCCGCCAGATTGGCGAACAGGACCGTATTGACGATAAGACCGTGTTCATCATCAAGCGGAGCTGAAGAATGCCGTGGCAAACGTTTTGCAGGGTGGCAGGCGTTGACCTCCAAGACCCGTGATCGTCGGGCAACTCGGAATAGCGCGCCCTCCTCTCATGATTCCCAGAGGCATGCGCGATACACATTGCGATACACAATAGCCGCTGCCTATGGTGTACTTCCAATGACTTGCAGTGCCGTCCGTGTTCTTCTATGTCGTTGAAAGTACTCGAAACCAGCTAACGGTCACGCAAGAGGTCACGGTTCGAATCCTGTCGCTCCCGCCAATTTGAAACACGACATCTAGGCTCGCCACCCTCCAACGAGGCAATCAGCGCGATCAGATTTCGGGAGGACAACGGTTTACAAGACCGTTGTCCTCGATTGGGAGCTCGGAACAGACCATCATGTGTCAGCGTCCAACTAGCGTCCAAAATCCAAGGTTTCGGGGCGGTTTTTGGGGGTCTGCGAACTGTAAGGGCAATTGAATCATCAAGACTTAGGGTTTGATCGTCAACCTCATAACCCGAAGGTCGTCAGTTCAAACCTGACCCCCGGATTCCGGCCTTTTCTTTTGTGTAAGCTATACGCTGTTTTCAGATTCCCCCGGTCGAAACGAAAACGGCAAACTCGCTCGCGAGGGTCTAGGTTGGCCAACTGCCACCTAGGCGGTGCGGTATCTTCCGTCCGCTCACAAAGTGTGGGCGCATTGGACTGATGTTCTTTGTTCATGCCCCAGTTTCTTCCGCATATGGACCTCCGTTCCTCCGCGTTCAAAAAAAACTTCGTCCATGGCCAATTTCATCAAGTGGATGCCGCGCCCGTGTTCGGCACCGAGGTTTTCGAACGCCAGAGGATCGGGAACCTTATTGGGGTCAAATCCTGGTCCCTGATCCCTGACCACGACGGACACTCCTCTGCCGCATTCGCAGAGGCAATGGACGTGAACCAACTTGCTTGCGTCTCCGCGATTGCCGTGGAGCATCGCATTACTCAGGGCTTCCCGAAGCGCGAGTTCCACGAACTCTTCCTCCCCGCAAATACAGCCAGATGACACGATCAGTCTCATAAGCCAATCCACTAGCGGCGAGATCTGGCCGATCTCGCTCTGCACCCAGGTGTGCACCTCCAGCAGTGCATCCGTGAAACGAAGTTTGGGGAGCATCGACTGCAGCGATTTGAAACTGCCAACCCAAATCATTTCTGCAACCTCCTTTCAGGACTCATTGTTCGGCGCTTAATGTCCGGCGCCAGGACCAGCCGACCTGAATTTGCGCGTGAAGAAAACCAAAGGCGCTCCAATCAAGCAGGCGCAGCCTAGCAGCCAGAAGCAATCGAGAAAGCCGAGAAATGCCGCTTGCTGGTGGATCATTCGCGCCAATTGTGCTTTTGCGTGCAGAGCCGCGTCCGGGGCCGTAAAACCGTGCGTCACAAAATATCGCGACAAAGTGGCGAGTGTTTCCTGGTAGCGCTGATGGAATGGAGTAGCGTGAGCGACCAGGACCGACTGGTGATACTGCGTTCGCCGCGCAAGAACAGTTGTAACGAACGCGATCCCAACGCTTCCCCCTTGGTTCCGAAACAGATTGGTCAGACTTGAAGCTTTGTTGTTCTTATTCTTCGGCAGGAAGGAATAGGCCAGCTGGCTCACCGGCACAAACAGTGGGGCAATCCCAAGCCCCTGGATCGCACGGGCGATCGCCACATGCTTGTAGTCAGTGCCCAGGTCGATGCTTGCGTAGCGCCACATCGCAATGGCAAAAATGATGTATCCGGTGAAAATGAGCGGCTTGATTCCAACTTTCGGCAAGACTTTCACGATCAGGGGAGCCAGGGCCACGATGACGAATGCGCCAGGTCCAAGAACGAGTCCTGCATCGGTGGCGGTGTAGCCATATAGGCTCTGGAGCATCTGGGGAATCAACACCGTAGACCCGAACAGAGCAAAACCAAAAAGGAAATAGTAAACGTTCGCGATGGCAAAGTTCCGGTCTGCGAGCAAACGAATTTCGACGACTGGGTCAGGATGACGCCATTCCCAAAACGCGGCCGCAATCAGTGCCACAAGCGCGATCGAAAAGAACAAAACAATGAAGCCGCTTTCGAACCAGTCTTCGGTTTGTCCACGATCCAGAACGACCTCCAGACACGCAAAGCCGAGGGCCACGAGAACAATCCCGAGGCCATCAATGCGAAGCCTGCCGCCTTTCCGGGCAGATTCGACTTCACGCGTGAACTCGGGAGGGTCGGAAACGAGCCGGTTCGTCAGGATCAGAGACACAATCCCGATGGGAATGTTGATAAAGAAGATCCACCGCCAACTCCAGTTGTCGGTGATCCAACCGCCGAGCGGCGGGCCGATCACGGGGGCAGTCACGATGGCCATGCTGTAGAGAGCGAAAGCCGCAGGCCGCTTTTGCGGAGGGAACGTGTCCACGAGAATGGCCTGCTCGACGGGCGCGAGGCCACCGCCTCCGACGCCCTGCAAAACGCGAAAGAAGATGAGCAAGCCCAATGAAGGAGCAAGTCCACACAGCAGAGAACTCAGCGTGAAGAGCACGACGCAGAGCATGTAGTAGCGCTTCCGTCCGAACACACGGCTCAACCATGCGGAGAGCGGAAGAACTACAGCATTCGATACCAGATAGCTTGTCAGGACCCAGGTGCTCTCGTCGTAGCTGACGGCGAGGCCGCCGGCAATATGGGGCAACGCGACATTGGCTATGGCCGTGTCGAGGAGTTCCATGAAGGTCGCGAGCGTAACGGTGACGGCGATGATCCAGGGATTGATACCGGCGCGCGTTGCAGCCACATTCGGAAAGGAAATGGAACCCGTGGTAGCGCTCATACAATGCCTGGTTTGTTGGATGCAATAAGAGACCGTTCGGTCGCAACCAAATATTTGGTACAATGCAATAAGCGACCAGTTGGTCGCAGAGCTCGTTTAGGGGGACTTAAAATGCGCAAAGGCGAGCAGACCCGCCAGGAAATCATTCGCAAGGCGGCGCCTATCTTCAATCAGAGGGGTTACGACGGAGCCGCGCTATCCGATCTGATGAAGGCAACCGGTCTCAAAAAGGGCGGGATTTACCGGCACTTCTCCAGCAAACAGGCGCTGGCGGCCGAGGCCTTTGACTATGCCTGGCGGGAAACGTTAGACGCACGAATTCACGATCTGGATACCATCCCAAACACCGTCGACAGGTTAAAGCAGTTGGTTGTTAATTTTGTGGAGCGCCGCGGAATTATTCCCGGCGGCTGTCCATTGCTCAACACAGCGGTCGATACGGACGATGGAAATTCTGTTCTGCGCGAGCGCGCTCGCAAAGCGTTGCAAGTCTGGCGTAGCTACCTTATTTTGATGATCCGTGCCGGAATCAAAGCGCGCGAAATCCACCCAAAGATCGACGCAAAGAAGCTGGCAACTCTCATTATTTCCTTTCTCGAGGGTGCGATCATGGTCTACCGCCTTGATGGAACTGAGGAAGCACTGCGCGCTGTCCAAGCCCATCTCGGCAGCTATCTCGAAACAGAAGTGCGAGCGCGGTCTAAGTAACCAATGGAGATAGAGTCTAGCGTCCCTTGGCGTGCTCGCCTCTCAGGGCCATGCAAGTCGAGGACGCCTTCGCAACTAGCCGCCCGCCTTCATCCGTGATCTCGCACTCAATGTAGCCAATCGTGCTGCCCCGTCGCACCACTTTGCCCTCGGCTCGCAGGCGAGCCTCCCACACGGGACGGAAGAAATTGATCTTTAGTTCGATGGTTGTGAAGGATTCGCCGGGCGCGAGCGTGCTGGCAAACGCCATTCCCATCGCAGCGTCAGCAATATCGCAAAGGATTCCCCCATGGAGCGTTCCCATGGGATTGGCGTGTTGTTGTCCGGCTGCTAGCGTGACGACGGCTTGCCCATCGGCAATTTCTTTCGCTTCAAATCCGATTAGTCGTGCTACCGGAACGTCGTTCGTCTCTGGGTGAGCCATGAATCCTCGCCGATCCATAGGTTGCCGCGGTATCCCCTGCTGTTGATGCGACCGACTGGTCTCTAGATACGACTTTAGCACAAAATAAATGAAACCGACCGGTCTCGTCTTACATCGAAAGAAGCGCTGATGAAAGCTGTCCGTTCAGGTAAAGGAGCATACCAATGTCGAACTCATCGAACAAAGGGGTCGCCGTGATCACGGGTGCATCGTCGGGCATCGGCGCGGTATATGCCGATCGGCTCGCAAAGCGTGGCTACGACCTCATCCTGGTGGCCCGGAATGAGGAGCGGCTGAAGTCCCTTTCGGCGCGTCTGACGAGCGGGACGGGAAGGTCCGTCAAGGTACTGCGCACCGACCTCAACAACAAGGCGGAACTCGCTAAGCTCGAGGCTACGCTGCGGAACGATCCGAGCATCACCATGCTCGTCAACAATGCCGGTGTCGCCTCCGTCGCGCCGCTGCTGAATGCCGACGTTGAGAAGATGGACGAGATGATTGCTCTCAACATTACGGCGCTCACACGCCTGACATATGCCGCCGCGCCTGCATTTGTCGTGCGTGGCACAGGCACGATTATCAACATTGGATCGGTGGTGGGCATCTCGCCCGAGGCGCTCAACGGTGTGTACGGCGCGACCAAAGCCTATGTTCTTGCGCTCAGCCATTCGTTGCAGCACGAGCTCGCCGATAAAGGCATCCGCATCCAGGCGGTGCTGCCGGGCGCGACCGCGACCGACCTCTGGGAGATCGCTGGCTTCCCATGGCAGAAACTGCCCCCGTCGATTGTCATGTCCGTGGAAGACATGGTCGATGCAGCGCTGGTCGGGCTTGACCGGGGCGAACTGGTGACGATTCCCGGCCTCCATGATGGAGACGAATGGACTCGTTTCGAGGCCGCGCGCCGCGCCATCTCGGAGCGTTTCGGAAATTCCGTGCCGGCGCCCCGATACGGGATTGGTGTGCCCGCTCAACAGCACGCAGCTAGTCCACCATACAGATTAAAAGGAGTCATAACAAGTCGATTATCTCCGAACGGTTTGTGGCGGTATGCGCAGTTTTGTCCCTACACGAAAAGACTCCCAATGCGCAAAGCACTCCTGGGGCGAAAGCAGTTGGCCTAATTACATCTTCGTGCGACTGCGAGGGCGGACCTGCGAATCCACGTCGATTCTGATAACATTTTCGGCCTCAGGAATGATGCGAGGTAGTTCATGAAGCTGGTTACTTTCCAAGGGGCATCGCGCGGAGATCGCGTCGGGGCGCTGGCTGCAGAGGGATGGATTATTGACCTGAATGCTGCCTACGCAAACTATTTAAGAGAGGTCGAGCGGGAAGGGGCGTTCTATGCGCTTGCGGATGCGCGCGTGCCTTCCGACATGCGTGGGTTGTTCGAGAATGGAGACCGTGGTCTGGACGCGGCGCAGACCGCCCTCGAATACGCAACAAGGGGCGGGCCGGAAACAAAGGGAGCTTCCGGCGAGCCCATTTTTTCTCGCCGGGAATCTATAAGCATCAAGGCGCCTATCGTTCCGAAAAAGTTTTTCCACACGGCAGGGAATTTCCGCGAGCACCACGAGGATGCGCAAAAGGCAGGATTTTCTCATCCCATTCTTCCATGGATTGTGTTTTTTCAAAACGTGGATGCCATCATCGGCCCGGACGCGCCGATTATTTATCCTGAGCATTTGACGGAAGAACTCGATTACGAGCTTGAGCTTGCTGTGGTTCTCAAGAAAGCGGGAAAGCACTTCTCCGCAGAGCAGGCGCGCGAGTACATCGGCGGGTATGTGATTTTTAATGATGTGACGGCGCGCGACATCCAGCGGCGGGAGATGAAGTCCGGCGTGTTCAGTTTCTGCAAGGGCATCGACACGTTTTGTCCGCTTGGGCCCTATATCGTGACAGCGGATGAGATTCCGGACCCGCACAATCTGGCGATGCAGCTCCGTGTGAATGGAAAGATCCGGCAGCAATCGCACTCCAGCAAAATGTCCGTAACGATTCCGGAAATCGTGGCCCATTATTCGCCCATGGGTTATTCCGCGGGGGACGTGCTTTCCACGGGCACGGTCTCCGGGGTTGCGGCGTTCAGCGGGGACCCGAAGTCGCTCTATCTGAAACCCGGCGACATTGTGGAATGTGAAATCGAAAAAATCGGAGTGCTCCGGAATCCAGTCGTGTCTTACAAAGAGATGCAAGGTGGGAAATCGGTGACGGCCTGAACGGAGGGTCAAGATCCGGCGCGGATACAGCAATCTGTGCGAAGGCAGTGGATCTACTTCTTGCTGAAGTGCGGCAAGACTTTTTCTCCGAATAAGCGCGCTTGTTCGAGGCGGTCGTCGCCCCAAAGCTCCAACATAATATGCGTGCAACCGGCGGCGCGATACTCCTCCAATCGCGCGATGCATTGTGACGGTGTCCCTGCAATAGGGCACACTTTTTCGAGCACCGCATCTGTTACGGCGCAGGCCGCAGCCTTCCGGCCTCCCTGCTCCATGGCATCAGCAATCGGGCGAATCTCTTCAAACGAAAGGCACGCGCATTCCAGCAGCGTATCCGCTGAACCGCGGATGTTCTGCACTTTGTTGGCGAGGTACATGGCCGCCATCTCTCTCGCCCCTTCGCGGGCAGATTTGGGATCTTCGCCGACGCTGCCGACAATCACCGAACCTAGATCGAGTCTCGAAGAATCTTTTCCGGCCTTGTGCGCGCCCTCTTCCATCATCTTCCGCGAGCACTCTACAAATTTCGGCGTGGTGATGCTAGCCGTTAACAAACCGTCGGAATGCGAACCTGCGAGGCGCTGCAAAACCGGGCCAGTAGCTCCGACGTAGATCGGCACGCGCCACCGCGGAACGTGAGCATCGGCTCTAAGTGCCGGCGCAAACGCCTGAAACGCTTTGCCCTCGTATTTCACTTCCCCACCGGCGAGCATCGCCTCGATGATCTCGATGCTTTCGCGCATCACGGCTGCAGGGCCAACCTCTTTCCCCTTTTCGCCTTCGCCGATTTCTTTCATGAAAATCTTCGAAGCGCCAAGGCCAAGGAGAAAACGGTCTTTGCCCGCAGCTTCCTGAAGGACGCGAGCTTCCATGGCGATTTGAACGGGATGACGCGTGTAAGGCGAAATGATGCCCCATCCGATGGTGATTTTTTTGGTTTCGCGGGCGACTATGGCGGTGACTGCTGTTGAGGAGCGCGCCTCCATCGAGTGCTTGCGCCACCAGGGATAGGCCTCCGCCAGCCAGAACGTGTCAAACCCGGCGACGTCGCAGGCTTGAGCCATGCGCACCGTTTCGTCGAGTGGCTCCATGCTGAGCTGCAACACACCGATTTTAAAAGGCATGCTCATCGTGTCAGTGCTCCGTAGAATACCGTTCGTTCCGACTGCCGCTCAGCTCGGCTCGGTCCAGGAATGTTCGAGCCCCTTCACAAGTTGCCACAAGGCGCGATTCAGCGGAGTAGGCACGCCGGTCTTTTCGCCTAAGTCCGCGATTGCGCCGTTCATGAAGTCCACTTCAGTTAGGCGACGCGCAAGAATGTCCTGCAACATGCTGGCTTTATGTTTGCCGGTCGCGCTCGCGCCCTTTTGCACTAGGGCGCGCGGATCACCGTGTAGTTCGATACCCAGCGCTTTAGCTACCGCTTCACCTTCTGCGATCAACGCGTTGAACAGCGCGCCAGTGGGGGCGAACCGCGTCGCCCCGCCATGGTGCAGCAGGGTCAGCGCGCCAACCGGATTCGTCGAAGCGTTGAAGATTAGTTTGGTCCACTGCGCGCCTCGAGCGTCCTGCAAGGGAATCACGCGCAAGCCCGCGCGATTGAGCAATTCAGCAAGTTGCTCCACGAGCGCGTAAGGCGTATGTGTGGGTTCGAACGGGCCAATCCAGGTGTCGCCATTGATGTCAAAGCTCACGTGGCCTGGTTCAATCACGTGGCCCGCAGGAAAAGTCGTGCCGCGGATCACGCAAGGAACATGCTGCGCGAGAATCTCCTCATTGCCGACGCCGTTCTGCACGGAGCAGACCGCGCTGCCCGCGCCAAAAAAGTGCGCGGTCTGTTCGATGGCAGCCCGCGTATGCGTGCTCTTCGTGGCCACAATTCCGAAATCGCAAGGGGGAATCTCCTGAGGGTTCGACGTCGCATGAAGCCTCGCCGTGAAATCAGCGGCGCCGCTGATGCGCAGCCCGCGTTCGGTGATCGCGCTCGTTTGTTCTTTCGAAACGTCGTAAGCGTGCACCTCAGCGTATTCGAGTCGCGCCAAATGAGCGCCGAAAATACTGCCGATTGCCCCGCAGCCCACGATACAAATCTTTACCTTCATGTAGTCTTCAACTCTTCCGCCCCGGAATAAAACCGCCACGGCACGTTCGCGAGACACTCGCCTTCTTTCTTGCCGACGCGGTAGGTGTCCTGCGTATAAAGACACACCTGACCCTCCCGATCGACGACCTGAGGATGAAAGCTAACGACCATGTTTTCTTTCAGCTCAATCTGCGTATTCGCACCGATGGACGGATGCTCCAGCATGGTCATGCCGATGGAATGACCCGTAAGGTGGCCCAGCCCAAATCCGGCCTTCGCAAAAACATCGGCTGCTGCTTTGTGAACCTCGCTGGCCATCACGCCTTCGCACATCTTCAAGCGTGCCGCTTCCATCGCTTGCGGATAGACATCGCTCATGGCGCGCGTGCGAGAACTGACTCGTCCGCGAATCAGAGCGCGCGAGAATTCGATCCAGTAGCCCGCGGCCCCCGTCACCTCCAGGGAATAGAGCAATAAATCATCCGCGGCGACTCTGCGCTGCGATGGCACTTTGAAAAATGCCTCCGCTTCGCCGTTGCTGCCGCTCAACACGATATTCATCATGCGGGGGCCAGCACCTCGCGCAAAAAAGCGTTCGACCGCCGGAGCCATGATTTCGGCCTCGGATTTTCCAGGCTCGTAGGCCTTGAGAAGCGCGTGAAACCCATCCAGGATGATATCCATGCTGTCGCGAAAGCCTTCAAGCTCCTCCTCACTCTTTACGGCCCGCGCCATGTCAAAGTGAAAATCGAACGGCACGAGTTCGAACGCACCCTGTTGCAGCTCGCGGTAATCTCGGACGGCCATCACGAAATCCAATCCATACACCGCCACGCGCTTCCAATGTTGTTTTTTACTTTCCTCGCGAAGCCATTTGCCGGGAATCTCCGCCCAAACTTTTTCACGGACCCACGGTGCTTTCTTGTCTCCGATCCAGCGAGCCTCGCGCGGGAAAACCAGCTTGGGGTCTCCCGCAAGAGGAATGAGGACGTAAACGTAGCGATGAACAATTTCGAAGCCGGAGGTGTAGCGCACCGCGCCTTCAAATCCCGCGTACTGATTGCCGCAGACAATGAGAGCGTCGACCTTTTCCGCCTCCATGGTCGCGCGGATGTTGGCGTAGCGGCGATCGATTTCCTTTTGACTGGTCATTGGCGTGATTCGGTTCTCCTCTCAGTGCGCGCCGCAAATCTCCGCAGCGGCCAACGCATACACTCGCGTGGTATTCACGAGCGTTTCGATGGCTACTTTTTCGCCTTCGGCGTCGCGCGGCCCGCTGGAAGGGCCGTAATTCAGAGTCTCGATTCCGTAGCGGGTCATGACGGAAGCATCGGAATCCCACAGCACGGTGGCGTGTTTCGGCGCAGCGCCGAGAATCTGGTGGTGGCACGCTTCGATGGTTTTTACCAACGGATGATCCTTGGAGATTTCCGCTCCCGGTACTGACACATAGGTTTCGTATTCCACTCCGTAGTCCGGATGTTTCTTGCGAAGCTCCAGGACAAGCTGCTTGATCGAAATCCGGACTTCCTTGAGCTGCATCGGCGGCGGCACGCGAACATCCAGGAAGACATCAGTGCGGTCCGGCGTCCGGCTGACGCGCCAGGGGTGCCCACCACGCACGCAACCCACATTCACGACGCCGGGCTGTCTGTCGTACGTCGCTTTCTTTTCCCACGCGGCGATCCAGGAATAAATCGAACCGAGAATCTCTTTCATTCGAAATACCGAGCTGTGCTCCTGCTTCCCGTGCGTAAATGCCGTGTGCACGTAGTGGCCGCGCGTTGAAATGCGGACCCAAACAGTTCCGTAATGGCCGAGCACTAGTTGCAGGTCCGTGGGTTCGCCGAGAATGCACATATCCGGCAAGACGCCGTGATTTACAAGATGATGCGTGCCAACGCCGTAGCCACGGAATTCCTTGCCGACGAATTCATCGCTCCACTGTGTTTTTTCAATTTCGCCCACGACAGCGGCGATCGTGACGTCGCCCTCCAACTTCACGCCGGCGCGCATGAGTGCCTTCACGGCCTGGGTGTAGCAAACCAGAGCGCCTTTCATGTTATAGATTCCCAGGCCGTAGATCATGCCGTTGCGGATCGCGGCTTTCGCTTTGTAGCCGAGTCCAGTCAGAAAAGTTTCGCGCCCGGTGTTCGACGTATCCATGTGCCCGTTGAACATCAAGCTTTTTCCATTGCCGGTGCCTTCCCACAGGCCAACGACGTTGGCGCGGCCCTCTTCGACTTCCTGCCACGTGACG
>WNEZ01005501.1_pt1 | contig 11090 bp, 6 predicted proteins | sample 5400521 | NCBI WGS metagenome assembly WNEZ01 (sample SAMN13153339, study PRJNA577476) | soil metagenome | isolation source: 120 cm saprolite under Douglas fir tree site 2 hole 1 replicate 1 | place: USA:California | collected 2015-04-18
GCTGGAGTTCCTCCAGCATCATCTTGCGTAAACGGGTCATAGGAATCTCCTTTCCCTATGACCCACACTATGTCAGCTGTTCCTGAACTTTCTCGGTTCGCCCACGCGGTAGCGTCCGCCGCGCCAGCGGCTTAGTCCTCGTCGGCAACCCTTCCCTTATCGGATTAGGGAAGAGTTGCCCGTCAACCGCCCAGAATCGTTGGCGAGCGTCAATGGAACTGTCTGCTCGTGGCTATCCCCCGATTCCTGCAATCATGAGTGCGAGGGCAGAACTCTGGGAAAAGGCACAGCTACTGTCGCTATTTACAAGAGATTAGATCGTCGATTTGAGCTTCGACCGCGGCGGCTGGCAAAAGTGGAGTTATCCCCGTGCGTTTTCGCCAAAGCTTGCGCCACTCGCTATGAACGGACAGGTCCAAGGTAGCGGTCGAGCCAGTCCAAGACCTCTTTGATGAGCAGATCGGCCGGTGGAACGTGGCCGGATTCGAACACTACATGCCGCTTGTCTTTTTCGGGAGTGCCGAGCATGCGGAACATCGGATCCTGGGTGGTTTCCTTGGGGAAGAAGAAATCGTAGCGGCCGTTGACCATCAGAACCGGCATCTTCACGCGCGGCGTGAAATTGAATGGGTCCACCTCGGGCAAAGTTTTCTCGTACTCGAATCCACCACCGACCCAGAGTGCCGTCTTGATACGTTGCTCCGTCGCGGAAAAGATAGGGCCTAGGGCAGCGCCCCAGCTGAGGCCGTAATAGGCGATGCGGTTGGAGTCGAGATCGCTGCGCGTCTGGATGTAGTCGAGAGTGCGGGCGAGGTCTTTGTACCAGTCGAAAACATGCTCGCGGTAGAAATCGGTGCGGCTGGGTTCATCCGTGTTCATTGCGTCGCCCCGTTCGAAAGTGCTCTTATAAATCGGAAACACCACGGCACGACCGCTTTTGATCAGGAAAGCCAGATAGCGCATGGCCGGCAGATCGCGGCTGGAGCGCTGGTAAATGACATTCGATCCGGGAAACACGATGACAGTCTGGTAGGGCGGGTGTCCCGTGCGCGGCAAGAACAGGTAGGCGAACATGCGCTCGCCATACGCGGTATTGAAAGTGACTTTCTCTTTCCGCCACCGTTCGTCGCTGTCGTCCGGTGGATCGACAACGGCGTCAAGCGCGGTGCGGTCATAGGTGTAGAGGCCTCGGTAGACGCTGAACACGGCGTCTGGAACGGGTTTCTCTTTGTTGAAATCGCGATACGGCCATTCGAGAGAAGCGGCGGCGGCAACTGACAGCTCGCCACTGAATTTGACGAGCCGGAATCCGAAGTCATCGCCGCGGGAGAGAGGCAGCTGGGCATCGGCATCATTGAACATGTAGGTTGGCTCGTCCCAGGCGCCGCCGAGAATGTAACGCTTCTCGCCGGTCGCATTCAGGCACCATTCCTTGGCATTTCCGGCCATATCGTAAGTTCCAAAGGGGCCAATGCCGCGGTAGGAACTCGCGGCAGCCAGCCCCTTCGCGGAAAAGTTACTGGCAGGAATAATCTCAGAAACGATGGGAATGCCTGCAGCCTGGCTCCAGTGATAGACCGTCGGCAGGCTCTTGCCGGCGAACTCGGCATAGGCTGCGGCCTCATACCAGCTCACGCCGGTCACAGGATAGTCGTCCTTGCCTTCGGGAAAATCGCCCGATTCCCAAGTAGCTGGGCCGGGTCGGCCAGTGCGGTCCAAGAAGAGCTTCCTGGCTTCACCAAAAGGAAGCGTGCGGCTGCCCTGGATGAATTCGTGCTTCCAGAAGCACGGGTCGGAGTAGCCGCCGGCGCGCACAAAATCCCTGAACTGGCGGTTGCTAACCTCGTACTTGTCAATCCAGTAGTCGTTCAACGTCACGCTTGGAGCATTCCCAAGTCCGGTGAGATCCAGCTTCGAACTGCCACCGTGCACGGGAACCATACCCGCGGGCGCGGTGCCCGTTGGTTGCAGTTTGAACTGCAGGTCGCGAGCGCCGAATTGCGGCGTGATGTGCTCCAGAGTGTCGAAACCCGTTTTCTGAAGACGCCAGCGCACGACGCCTATGGGAACGCGAATCTTACAGGGAGTTTTACAGATATGCCGCCAATCGGCATCCTTACCGTTGTAGGAGTTGATGGAAACGTCGGCGCCGGGAGGATCGGATGTGAAGTCCTCGACCCGCGAAACGTACCCGATGTCCCTTTGCAGTCGAGGATCGTTGGGAATGTAAGCCTCGGCACGTTCTGCCAGCCGCCAGGCGTCAATAAATCGCCCCTGCTCGTTCAGGGTTTCGATTTGAGGTAGGGCTTCTTCACGTGCCCACCCGACTTGCCCACTCGTGTGAACTCTCCAGCCAACGAAAGCAGCTAAGGCCAGCAGGACGGCCAGGCTCAACGCGACTGCGCGGCGATTACGCAGCGCAGCGCGCGGGCTAAAGGCGGGCAGCGACTGGGTGCTCAGTTCCAGTTTGACGCGCTCGAGATCCTGTCTCAGTTCCGCCGCCGACTGGTAGCGCGCTTCGCGCTTCTTCTGGAGGGATTTGGAAATGATGGGCTGAAGCGAACTGAGAGCCTGCGGATTCAACTCCCCAATGGGCGTGGGCTCGCGGTGCAGGATGTTGTCGAAGATCACCGCTGCGGTGAGGCCATCGAACGGCGGCCGCCCGGTACACATCTCATACACCACCGCCCCGAAAGAGAACAGGTCGGAGCGCTGGTCCAGTTCCTCTCCGCGCGCTTGCTCGGGCGACATGTACGCGACCGTCCCGATGGTGCTCCCGGGCGTCGTCAGATACTCTTCGCGCAGGCTGACGGTGGGCCGGCCCGCAGCCGTCTCGGCCGCTGCTTCTAAGTGCATCTCCCGCGCCAGTCCGAAGTCAACGATTTTTGCTTGGTTCCGATGCGTGAGAAAGATATTGGAAGGCTTGATGTCGCGATGGAGAATGCTTTTGGAATGCGCTGCCTCGAGTGCATCGGCAAGCTGGATACTGATGTCGAGAATCTGCCGGTTCGGTAGGGGAGATCCGGAAACACGGCGCTGGAGCGTCTCGCCCTCCAACAGTTCCATCACGATCACCGGCTGGCGCTGATACTCCACGATCTCGTGGATTGTGCAGATGTTGGGATGGTTCAAAGCCGAGGCAGCTCGGGCTTCACGTTCGAATCGTTTGAGGGCTAGCGGATCATTTGCCATGTCCGCGGGCAGAAATTTCAGGGCGACATGCCGGCCAAGCTTGAGGTCTTCGGCCTCATACACCACACCCATACCCCCGCTGCCGAGCTGACCCGTGATGCGGTAGTGCGAGATTGTCTGGCCGATCATTAGAAGATGCGTGGCTTTCGGATCGCTTCATCTTACGGACGCGGCATCTGCTCGTCAACGAATGGCGGCTCTGGCCCGAGCGTGTCGAACCCGGAAAAATTGCTTTGAGAGGGGAGAACGTGGAAGCGGCGAGACAACTCCCGGTTGGTCGGCGATCCGGAAATTATCACGCGGCCGCCATGTTGGGACCTTAGATCAGCTCCCCCAAATGAAATGACACCCTGGCTAGAGTTGCAATTGGAGGGTTTACATTACGCCCAAACTCGCGTGATTCAGCAAGACTGAGACGGTTGAAGCACCACTCAAATGATTGAATACTAACAAAATCAGCTCCGCGCCCCCAAGTTCGGGACCAGGGGGTCGGAGGTTCAAATCCTCTCTCCCCGACCAACTCATTTTAGATCAATCACTTGCAAGCCGCGAAATCTAGAATGAACCCCAGGCCAAGTACCCAGGGGGTCAGATCAGGGCTCATTTGTCCTCATCTTCTTAAATACTTACGGGCTGAGCTCTGACGCGATTCGTCTGTAAGAGAGCCAGGGTTTACAAAAAAGGTTTACATTCTCTCGGACATTGATCCCGGAACCTCACGTTGAAGGCATTGACCACGTCCAGCACGCCAGTGCAGCGGTTTTCCGCACGGGCAAGTGAAAACGTTCCGTAGAAACTAGGATGGTATTGATCGTGTTGTGAGGAGATTCTGGGAAGCAACTTAAGCGTGGCGCGAGGCACCACAGCCACATTTGGGACAGGTATGAAATTCCTCGATAAATCCGCCGAGGTTAGGATCGGTCTGCCCGGCATCTTGTGGGTCGGTGGTGTACACAAGCTTGTCGCAGTGGTGGTTCATCTCCACTCTGCAGCTCGGGCAAATCATTTTTTCAGTGTTGGCCACAGCAGCCATCCTTGTCTCCCGAGATCAGTTCAGAGATATTTGCTCACGACCCTGGCGTAGCGTCTTTGCCATCCAGATGAGTTCCTTCAAGAACTTGTCGATGCGCCGAATATAAGACTCATCGAGAAGTCTGCCGTCCTCGGCAAACACTTTCTGCACACTTGAGAAATTTACATCCCAAAAAATCGTAACCATCCCGATCTCCCGCATCACCGGCAGCAAGTTTTCAATCACCCTGGTTCCGCCGAACGGCCCCGCTGACACCCCTACAATTCCAACCGCTTTATGAATGTATTCTTTGAGGCAACTGTCCAGGACATGCTTCAAAAGACCGGAGTAGCCGTGGTTATACTCCGGGGACACGACGACCAACGCATCTGCCTTGCTCATGTTGGCAGAGAACTCGGCTTGCTTGATCGCCTCGCCCGCATCGTTCGTGGGGAGGGGAAGTTTTGCAATATCGATGAGTTCGGTTTGAACGCCCTCACACTTGCCCAGTTCCCCTGTGACAAGCTGAGCCGCGTGCAGGCTCATACGGCCCATTCTGGCCGTACCCAGAATCACCGGGATGAATAAACTCCGATTACTTTCCATGCACGGCTCCTCGAATCGCAGTCCCTGCATCAGCGCCTAACCGACTGAATAGATACAGTCGGCACAGTGTCTCCCAAGTGCCTAAGCAGACTTCTTTATCGCGGCATTCTGAAACTGGACGATCTTGCCACGCTGTTCCAGAGGCACCCACTTCCTCTGGGGCGGTTTGAAATTCTGTGGAAAATGAAATTGAATCAGTCGCGCCATAGTAACCTCTTCCGAACCGAGTACGAACCATCTTTCCTCCCAGTTCGCTGTCTATGCGTGAGATTCAGATCGCTCAGAGAGGTGACAGAGGGACAGAACATTCAGCGTGTCTCGATGTGACTGGAGTTTCAGGCCGAGGACGCTCATAGCTACGTCCACAGTGTGAATTACCACAGCGATCAAGAGCGCCACCAGGCCCGGCGTATTGGTCAGCAGGCCTCTCGATGAGTAATTTGGCTGAGGTACCAAAACAGCGGAGGATACAAGACAAGAGCAGTGATGAGGCCCGGACAATACACACCAGAGAACGCCGTGGCGCCCACACGGAACAAGCCTAAGCCCGCACTTTATCACCTGCCCGATTAGCCTCCGGCAACGTCTCCACTTGCATTCGCGACACCGGCCGGATCCCATGGACATCCTCAACGGTAGCGCGCAGCAATTCGGCGACACTCCATGCCTGCGCGATGCAACCGCCTGGTTGGTGAGGCGCATCGCCGCCGCAGACTTCGGAAATATGACCTAGACCCGCATGCGAAAGGTGCTCCTTGAATGCACCCAGCCAAGTTTCCGCCTGTCGCCTCGCTGGCTCGCTGTTTCGGTTCACCTTTATGTAAGCAGTGATGAACGGTCCCATCAGCCATGGCCAGACGGTTCCCTGATGGTAAGCACCATCGCGGCTTACAGGATCGCCTGTGTAGCGGCCACGGTATTGAGGATCATTCGGTGCCAGGCTGCGCAGGCCGTAGGGAGTGAGCAGATGCTGTTGCACGGTACGTACTACGAGCCCGGCTTTTTCTGGACTGAGCATAGTATACGGAAGGCTGACAGCGAAGATCTGGTTGGGGCGGATGCTGGCGTCCGGTGGTCCCCCATTCACGACGTCATAGAGATAGTTACCCTTTTCGTTCCACAGCAGGCGATTGAAGCTCCATTTTGTGAGTGTGGCCATACCGCCATAACGCTTGCGGGCAGGTTCATCATCGAGGTGCTGTGCGAGATCCTCCATAATGCACAGCGCGTTGTACCACAGTGCTTGAATTTCGACAGGCTTGCCACGGCGCGGCGTAACCACCCAGTCGCCCACCTTCGCATCCATCCAGGTGAGTTGAACCCCGCGCTCCCCTGAACTAAGCAGTCCGCTGGGATCGACCTTGATTCCGAAGCGCGTGCCGCGCACATGCCAGGAAACGATGTCGGTTAGAACGCTATAAAGGTCATTCCGCACAAAGTCCAAGTCGCCGGTGTAGGCCAGATATGCGCGAACGGCCTCGAAAAACCAGAGGGTCGCATCGACCGTGTTGTACTCGGGCGTTTCGCCGGCATCGGGGAAGCGATTCGGCAACATGCCTCGATCCACGTGCTGAGCAAAGGTGCGCAGAATGCTGCGAGCAACGTCGTAGCGGTTGGTCGGTAGAGTGAGGCCGGGTAACGCGATCATGGTGTCGCGGCCCCAGTCGCTGAACCAGTGGTAACCGGCGATGACTGTCTTCTGTCCACCCCTCTCGACGATGAACTGGTCAGTAGCGGCGGTCAAGGTTTTGACAAATTCGTCCTCCCTCGGTGCGCGCATCACATTGGCACGTCGCCGGGAGGTCTCGGATTGCCGATACTGAGCGGCATTCGCCGCGTTTCGCGGGTTAGTGGAGGCTATGACGGTTGCTTTTCTGCTGGAGCTAAGATCAAAGTGGAGCACAAGGGGATTAAAGAGATCTTCCACGAAATCCAGGCCGCGTTCACGCTCGGCGTCGTACTCGAAATTGCGGTACCAGCCGCCTCCCTCCTCGAGTTGCTTGGCGTCGTGCGCGAGGTAAAGGGTCGGGAGTTCGGCATAGGGAGTGACGCTCGCCACTCCGGCGAGCACTTCGACCTTCGAGTTTAATGATCCGTTCTCGTGGGTCGTGGTGTGATAATCGCGAAACGCGATGAGGGGTCGGATCTCGAGGGCGATTCTGTCGGGCAGGAAGGTACCACGGTCCTTGATCTCGTATTGAATAACTGTCGTGCTCTCGCCCTGCACCATGAAGACGGTCTTCTCGATTTCCAGACCCTCCACTTCAAATGTAAAAACTGGGAAGGGGTCAAGGCGAAACTGCTTAAGGTACCGGAAGCCCTGTGGATGTACGACGCCGGGGTAACGGTTAGCCGAGAGATCGAAGGATCGGTCGCCTACCAACAGAGTCTCTTCAAGTTTCGATAACAAAACGAAGCGCCCAACAGGCGGTTTGGTGGCCGCGACCAGTAGACCGTGATAGCGCCGGGTATTGATCCCGTTGATGGTAGAGGAGGCGAAGCCTCCGAGACCGTTGGTCTCGAGCCACTCGCGACGCAAGGCCGCTTCCAGGTTTCCGCATACGTCCTGACCAAAGCGAATCATGGCACCTTCTTCCTACGAACCGATCTGCGCGACATTTGCTGATGCTGCCACGGGCCGTGCTTCGATATCGTCAATTGTGTGCGAAACAGTTGGGGCCCGGAAGGTCTGGAACTGGACGAGATCTTTCGTAAATAGCAAGTCCAAAGTCCAGTCCAGCGCCACACGAAGCTTCTTCTCGAACCTGGGCAGTTTGCTTAGATAGATGGTTCGCCACAACCACCACGCAAAAAACCCAGAGAAATTGATTCCGAAAATGTTGGCTACACCAGTGCGCCTGCCGATGGCTGCCAATTGGCCAATGGTCGAAAAGGAGAACGGTTTCATGACACCGCCGCGCACAGACGCAATCAGGTTCTTCGCGAGCACTTTGCCTTCGCGCAGCGCGTGCTGGGCGGTTGGAGCATGATACTGACCCGTCTTTCCATCCGGAACGAGCGCGCAGTCACCCAACGCCCAAACTCCGGGCCGATCCGGTACCCGCAGCATCTCGTCCACCTTCAATCGGCCACGTTCTTTGCTACACGGAAGGCTGTTGAGGGCAGGGTTAGGAGACGTACCGGCTGTCCAGATCAGGGCCTTCGTTTCAATCATCTCGCCTGTGCTGAGCTGGACACCACGATCGGAAACGGCGGAAACGCTGGTGTTCACTCGGATCTCCACGCCACGTTCGGCGAGTTTCTTCTGCGTATATAGTCCCAATTTCTCGCCCAATTCGGGCAAGATCACGCCGCCGGGATGAACCAGAAAAACCTTCAGCATGTTTTCGCGGAGATTGGAGTAGAAGCGGACGGCCTCACGCACGAAGTCGTTGATTCCCGCGATAGTCTCTACACCGGCAAATCCGCCGCCCGCCACGACGAAAGTAAGCAGCGGACCGCGGACATTGGCGCAACACTCGCTATCGGCTTCTTCCAGGAGAGAGATCAGGCGGTTCCGAAGATGGATGGCATCACCCAACGATTTCATCGTTAGTGCCCGCTCTTGAAGGCCGGGCAGATTGTAAAAATTCGTGATCGAGCCAAGCCCGATCACCAGATGGTCATAATTCAGCTCATGGTGATGATGGTCGAAGCCATGCGAGACCTTCACGCGCTTCCGGTCGAGATCGATAGACTCGACTTCTCCCGCAAAAAAGTTCACCCGCTTGAGAAGTTTGCGGATCGGGTTGACGATGTTCGTCAGATCAAGATCACTGGCTGCGACTTCGTGCAACATGGGGGTGAACAAAAAGAAATTGTCGCGGTTCACCAGGGTAATCTCAATATCCGGATCGCGAGCCAGAGTTTGGTCCAAGTGCATGGCTGCGTGTAGACCAGCGAAGCCACCGCCGAGAATCACAATACGAATTTTCTTCTGTGCACTCATAACTGCGCTCCAGCGACTGGATACTGACGATCGAGGCGATTAGATGTCCGCGACCTCGCAGAACACTTTGATCGAACCATTCGAGGTGGTCAGCTTCTTGAAGAGGTCGGTGTAATTCTCGAGGCCGCGCACGGGATCGGTCAGCAACCGGTTCAGCCAACCAGGATATTCGGCTTCGGCCTGAGCCATGTCGCGCACGCCCATCTCGAAGTATTCGCGATTGGCGTTCACAGTGCCCACCATCACTTTGTTTCCGAGGACAAACTCCAGATTGATTCGGTCAGCCGGAACCTGGATCATGCGATCGCCGCCGGTCACGCTGGAAAGTACCAGAACGCCATTCTTGCCAAGGGCTTGCATGCTGTCGAAGACGACACCGGAGTTGCCGGTTGCTTCGAAGATCAAATCAAACGGCCCGAATTTTTTTCCGCCTTCCAGAATCGGTAGTTCCTGGGTTATGAGATACCGCGCCCCTAGCGCTTCGATCAATTCCGCGTTCAGATTGGGCTTGGGATTACGGGCAAACGTGGTCACATCCAGACCACGCAGACGCAACACCATCGTGGCGAGCAAACCGATCGTACCGGCGCCCATGACCGCAGCCTTACGCGGGTGCCACACCTTTAGACGGCGCTGGATCTCGTACGCCTGGTGGATACCTTTCTCCACAACAGTTGTAGGCTCGAGAAGCACGCCCACTTGCTTCAGCCCCTGCGGTACCTTGACGACGAATTCGACATCGTCCACGTAGTACTCCGTCAAATAGCCGTGGCGCAGGTTGATGCCGCGCTCGTAGTAGGTGTCATCGGTGGTCATGTCGTTGGTGCCGATTAGGTCATAAATGCTCTTGCCTGGGCGGCGCACGGTAGCCACCACGTAATCTCCAGGCTTCACCTCGGTGACACTCGCGCCCACGGCTTCCACTTGGCCGAAGCCTTCATGGCCGATGACGAGGAAGTCGTAGCCCGGGGGTGCCGCGCCATATTCGGCAGCATTGATTTCCTTATCGGTGCCGTCCACACCGACGCGCAGGACTTTCACCAACACACCACGCCCGCCGGGAACTTGGTCGAGCGAGGGCTTGGGTAACTCAGCTACGTGGACGCTGTTGGGTTTTCCTGGGAATACACTGACGGCTTTCATTTCTGTTTCTCCTTATGAATTCAGTATGAATTCAGTCTGCGGCTATAGTTGCAACCGCCGGTTCGGTTTTCTTGCGTTCGCGGGATTCTCCGCTCTGTTGCATTAACTTGGTCACCACACCGGTCCATCCGGTCTGATGGCTGGCTCCCACTCCGGCACCCGAGTCACCGTGGAAGTATTCGTGAAATAGGATCAGGTCGCGCCAGTGTGGGTCGGTCTGGAACCTTTCGAGATTCCCGAACACGGGTCGGCGGCCCCTCTCATCCTGAAGGAATATGTTCGTCATACGGCGCGACAATTCTCCCGCAACCTGCCACAGGGTCATCATCTTTCCTGATCCGGTGGGAAACTCGACTTTGAAGTCGTCGCCCAGGTAGTGATGAAACTTCTGGAGGGACTCGACGAGCAAGTAGTTCACAGGGAACCAAATGGGGCCGCGCCAATTGGAATTGCCGCCAAACAGCCCGGTCGAAGACTCGCCAGGTTCATAGTCGACACGGTGCTCCATGCCCTGGGCCGTAAGTTTGTAAGGGTCGTCACGGTGGAACTGTGACAGGGCCCGAATACCGTACGGCGACAGGAACTCGCGCTCGTCCAACATGAACTTTAGAATACTTCGGAGTTGGTCAGCATCGGCGATCGACAGCAACCTGCGTTCACCCATGCCTTCGGTACGCATGCAAGCAAGGTTCTTAGTGAGATCTGGACGGTTGTCGATGAACCACTCCAGGCGTCTCTTGAAGTCCGGTAGCTTGTCCAGCACCTCCGGTTCCAGCGTTTCCACCGCGAACAATGGGATCAATCCCACCATGGAGCGGATCTTCATCGGGAAGTGGTTGCCGTCGGGCAGCTTCAGCACGTCATAGAAGAAACCGTCTTCTTCGTTCCACAGCCCCATGCTGTTGTCACCGCGATGGCTCATCGCGTGGGCGATGTAAATGAAGTGCTCCCAGAATTTGCTGGCCACATCTTCGTAACAAGGCTCTTCCTTCGCCAGTTCCAGCGCGATGGCCAATAGATTGAGGGTATACATAGCCATCCAGCTGGTTCCGTCAGATTGTTCGATGTAGCCGCCGGTAGGCAACGGCGCGCTGCGGTCGAACACACCGATGTTGTCCAGGCCCAGGAAGCCGCCCTGGAAGATGTTCATGCCATCGGCGTCCTTTCGGTTCACCCACCAGGTGAAAT
>WNEZ01005504.1_pt1 | contig 11088 bp, 7 predicted proteins | sample 5400521 | NCBI WGS metagenome assembly WNEZ01 (sample SAMN13153339, study PRJNA577476) | soil metagenome | isolation source: 120 cm saprolite under Douglas fir tree site 2 hole 1 replicate 1 | place: USA:California | collected 2015-04-18
TGTAGGGCACGACACCCAGCGTCTGCAGTTTCGTGGCGTCGTAGAAAATCGGCGCGGTGGGCAGCGTCGCGCTTGCTCCCGGCAGACCGACGCCGTTCGGTCAGGCCAGCGGCTTGCCGGTGGCATCGAACCCGGTGGTATCTATGAAGTAGACCGTGTTGATACCATTGCTGCCGCTGCCCTTGGTCGTATAGACGACGTTGTTGGCGACGGTGAGACCGCGGAAGTTGGTGTCCTTGCCGATCTTGTCGGCTTTTAGTCCCAGTTCGGTGATGTTGAAGCTGCCGACCGGTGTGGGCAGGCTCGGATTCTGCGCAGCCAGCGGCGTCCGTTCGGCGGTCAAGATTTGCGCCCCTGCACCGACGATGATGCCATCCGGCTGAGGATTTGCACCGTTGCCGGCATTGCCGACGGTGTAGACAATGTGGGCGCCGTTTTTGTCATTCAGGATCGCGGCCCGGCCGTTATTGCCGCTGTAGGCATTGGTTTTCGTGAAATGAAAGTGGCCGTGCGCGTCAACTTCCGCGACCACGCGGGAATAGCTCCCGGGGACGGGATTGGTGGGATCGACCACGGCCGGCGTATTGGAATTCGAGACATCGAGCGCATTGATGGGCGCAAGATAACCCATGAACGTCACGACCCGGCCATCGGTCGACAGGTTGAGCGCGATCTCCGATTTCGACGGAAAGCTGGTGACCACCTGATCCCTTGTCGGTTGGCCCCGGCGCTCTGAACGGTCGGGCAATTCGACCTCGAGCGAGTTGACGAACTTGCCGGACGGCTCGAACTGATCCAGCACGATCTTTGAGGTGATGCCAAAACTGGCGTCGACGGCATCATTGCTAAAGACAAATGGATAGGCGCCGCTGTCGGTCGCGGTCACGCAATTGGGAGCTACGCAATTGGGCGGCAGCAAGGTCGTGCCTGCGACGACATTCGCCGGATTGTTGTCATATACGGAGCGGCTGAGCAGCAAATTTCCGGGTCGGAGATTAATGTCATCGTCGTCGGCAAAGGCTCCCGTGGCGCCCACCACGCCCGACAAAAAAAGCGTGACGGCCAGACCCGTGCGAAAGGCCGGCGGCCGGTTGGACAAGCGCGATCCTGAAACATTCATTGAAAATATCCTCCCAGTGCTTCGCCTGCAGGCAACATGCTGTGCGCGGCGATCGCCGGAGACTTGCCCCTGTTTTGTTACAAACATAAGAACCCGATGCGACAGCCGCGCTGTCGTCACCAACATACATTCCGATCTGGATTACGAGGTGCTGCGTCAGGGCCGGCCGGCGTCATTCCGGCCTATATGACGGCTTGCGGCTGACGTTGGCGCGTGCGGGGTGACGCGGGCAGCTGCTCCGCGATTGCGTTCGACATAAAGCTATCGCATATGACTGAATTGAACCGCGCGTTGATCGGCCGGGCAAGTTTCAACGAGTCGTCCCTGCGAACGCAGGGACCCCAGCGTGAGCGCAATTGCGCTCATCGCGGCGGCGCGGACTCCCGTTTTCGCACTGGAGTAGAGGACTTTCTGACTTTCGAGGCCAGGGGTGATGGGTCCCTGCGTTCGCAGGGACGACCCGCTAGGAGATAGACTAGTGCGAGGCTAGCGTACCGTGATTGTGATCGGCTCGGACATTACCGGCGGGACATGCGGGATATGGGTCCAATCGCCGAGCAGTAGCTGGAGGGTGTGCTTGCCCTCCGGCAGCGTAACCATGGCCTCGGTCTGGCCACCGCCAAAATGCTTGTGACTATCGTCCATTGGAAGAGGCTCTTTCATCTGATCTTCAGTCAAAGTGGCGGCATCGATCAGCAGATGATGGTGGCCGGTATTCGGCTTCTCCACGCCAGCTGGAGCCACACCCATACCAGATAATCCGAACTGCACGAGGAATGGACTGCTCACGGTGTCGCCGTCCTTCAGATTGATGAAGTAAGCTTTGGCTCCCGCTGGCGATGGCGTTTGCGCCGCGACCGGCGTGAAACCCGCTGCAGCGAAAACGGCAAGCAGCGCGAATGTCGTTCTGAACGAAGTGGTCATCTGTACCCCTGTAAAACAATCAATCGGATCACGCCTAGCTATTCGAGGTCTGTGGGTAAATTTAGTCGATGCTGAGCGCCGCAGGCATACTAGCGCGGTATTGCCAGCGCGAGCGCAATCGCGAAGTGATAAATTCTTGTTGAGTTGCCTTTTTTACAGGCATGAATCCGCAGCACCTGGCGCGCGCGGTTTTGACTTCGCGTCTATGAGTTCAGGCCCCAAGCCCTCAGGCCGAAATCGCCTTCGCCGACTTGACCTCGTCGCGCAGCATGAATTTCTGGATCTTCCCGGTCGAGGTCTTTGGGATCGGGCCGAACACCACGGCCTTCGGTGTCTTGAATCCCGGCATATGAGTGCGGCAAAACGCGATGATCTCGGCCTCGGTAGCGCGGGCGTTGTCCTTCAATTCGACGAAGGCGCAGGGCACTTCGCCCCACTTTAAATCCGGCTTTGCCACCACGGCGGCGAACAGCACCGCGGGATGCTTGTGGAGCACATCCTCGACCTCGATCGAGGAGATGTTCTCGCCGCCCGAGATGATGATGTCCTTGGAGCGATCCTTGATAATGACATAGCCGGTTTCATCGAGCACGCCGAGGTCGCCGGTGTGAAACCAGCCGCCGGCAAAGGCTTCGCGCGTCGCTTTCTCGTTCTTGAGGTATCCCTTCATCACGATGTTGCCGCGGAACATGACTTCCCCGATGGTCTCGCCGTCGCGCGGCACCTCGCTCATGGTTTCGGGATCGATCACGGTCACCGCTTCCTGCAGCGGGTAGGGCACGCCCTGGCGGCGCTTGAGTTGCGCGCGTTGGTCGGCTGCGAGGTCGTCCCAGCCGGGCTGTTCCGCGCACACCGAGGCGGGGCCATAGACTTCGGTCAGGCCGTAGACATGGGTCAGCTTGATCCCGATGCTTTCGGCGCCCTCCAGCACGGCAACCGGGGGGGCGGCGCCGGCGATCAATCCAACGACCGGCCGCGCGGTCGCGCGTTTCGGCGCGTCGGGGGCGTTGATCAGCGTATTGTAGACGATCGGCGCACCGCACATGTGGGTGACGCCGTGCTTTGCGATCAGCTCGAAGATCTTGCTGGGATCGACCTTGCGCAGACACACGTTGACGCCGGCCGCCGCCGCGATGGTCCACGGAAAACACCAGCCGTTGCAGTGGAACATCGGCAGCGTCCAGAGATAGACCGGATGCTGGCCGAGATTGGCCGCCAGGATGTTGCTGACGGCGTTGAGATAGGCGCCGCGGTGGTGGGTCACGACGCCCTTAGGGTTACCCGTGGTGCCCGAGGTATAGCTCAGCGCGATGGCGTCCCATTCGTCCTGCGGCGGCCTTGCGGCGAAGCTTTCGTCGCCCTGCGACAGCGCGTCCTCGTATTCGATCTCGCCGATCCGCTTTCCTCCTGCAAAAGCCGCATCGCCGACATCGATGACGAAGGGTTTTAATCCCGTCATCAGGGTCAGCGCCTCCGATATCACGCCGGCAAACTCCGGGTCGACCAGGATGATTTTCGCGCCGCCATGATCGAGCTGGAAGGCGATCGAGGCGGCATCAAGCCGGATGTTGAGCGCGTTGAGCACTGCGCCGGCCATCGGGACCGCGAAATGCACTTCGTTCATCGCCGGGATGTTCGGCAGCATCGCCGCGACCGTATCGCCGTCGGCGATATTTCGGCTTGCGAGGAACGACGCAAAACGCCGGCAGCGCGAATAGGTCTGCGACCAGGTGAAGGCGCGGCCTTCGTACACGGCGCTGAGATGGCTGGGATAGATGGCGGCGGTGCGCGCCAGGAAGCTCAGCGGCGTCAGCGGAACAAAGTTGGCGGGCGTCTTGTCCAAACCGATACTGTATTGGCTTTGCTTACCGTTCATCGGTCATCCTCCCTTTGATGCCGCTTACAGGAAACCGATCGAGATCCACGGAAAAACCGCCACGACGATCAACCCGATCAGCAGCGCGAGCAGATAGCCCCAGATGGGGCGAATGCCCTCGGCAGGGTCGACACGGCCGATGGCGCAGGCGGCATAATAGCCTACTCCAAACGGCGGCGCGAACAATCCGATGCCCATGGCGAGGATAATGATCATCGCATAATGGACCTCGTGGACGCCGACCGCGCGTGCGATCGGAAACAGCAGCGGGCCGAACAGCACGATCGCCGGAATGCCCTCGAGCACGCTGCCCAATACCGTGAAAGCCACGATCGAGACCGCGATGAACGCCGCGGAGCCGCCGGGCAGGCCGGTCATCCCGGCCGCCAGCGCGCGCGAAAATCCAGACTGCGTCAATCCCCAGGCCATGCCGGTGGCGGTCCCGATGATCAGGAGGATCGCACCCGAAAGGCATGCCGTCTCCACCAGCATCGGCACCAGCCGCCGCCAGTCGAAGCGGCGATAGACCAGAAGACCGACGACCAGGCCATAGACGATGCCGATGGTGGAAACCTCGGTCGCGGTGGCGATGCCCTCGACCACCGCGGCGCGGATCACGAACGGCAGCGCCAGCGCGGGCAGGGCAATGACGAAGGACCGGACGATCTCGCCGCCGGTGGCGCGTTTGACGTGACTGAGGTCTTCGCCGCGGTAGCGCCACCACACCAGCGCCGACAACGTGATCGCCAGCACCACGCCGGGCAACAAGCCGCCGGTAAACAGTGCCGCGATCGAAACGCCGGTCACCGAACCGATCGTGATGAGCACGAGACTGGGCGGAATGGTCTCGGTTTGCGCGCCGGTGGCCGCGAGCAGGGCGACGAGATCGCCCGGCTTTGCGCCGCGCGCCTTCATTTCCGGAAACAGCACGGGTGCGACGGCGGCCATGTCGGCAGCCTTCGAGCCTGAAATACCCGACACCAGATACATCGCGCCGACCAGCACGTAATGCAGACCGCCACGGACATGGCCGAGCAGGCTTGCCAGAAACGCCACCATGGCGCGCGCCATCCCGGTCATCTCGATCAACAGGCCGAGGAATACGAACAGCGGCACCGACAGCAGGATCAGGTGGCTCATGCCCTCGTCCATGCGGCCGACCAGCACTATCAGCGGCGTATGCGTCGTCAGCGCCAGATAGCCGTAAATCGCCAGGCCAAACCCGAAGGCAATCGGCACGCCGGCGAAGACGCAGAAGCCGGCAACGCCGACAAAGAAGATGATCAAATTGATATTGCCGAGCGGCCGCAGCCACGGCTGCGCCAGCCAGAACACCGCGATCAGCAGCGCGACCGACAGCACCGCCCCCAGCACGGTCCTGATATCGCCGGCCCGTGCCAGCCGCAAAAACGCAAACAGCGCCATCAGGCAAATGCCGCATGGCAGCGCCGCGGCGCGCCAGATATTGGGAATCTGCAGCGCCGGCGTGGTGATGAAACTTTCTTCGTAGGCGTGTTCGTAGGAAGGCCACGCGATCAGCAGCAGAAAAGCCAGCGCGGCGCAGGTCGCGACGAGATCGAGGTAGGCCCGCATCGCAGGCTTGGCACTGGCCACGATGGCGGTCATCCGCATGTGCTCGGCCCGACGGAATGCGACCGCGGCGCCCAGCATTGCAAGCCACAGGAACAGGATCGACGCCAGTTCGTCCGACCAGATCAGCGGCTGGTGCAGCCCATAGCGCGCGACCACGCCGGCGAACAGGATCACGATTTCGGCGACGACCAGAAGTGCGGCCGGAATTTCAACGAGCCTGCCGAGCGAGGCTTCGAGCGATGCCGCAAGCGAACGGCGGCGAGGGGACATCGCCTCGCCGGCTGTGGCTTGCGGCAATTCGGCGTGAGCCATAGCGGTCCCTTTGCCGGTTTTCCTGTCAGTTTCTTGTTGTTGGTCAGCTTCTTGAGGACCCGTTACGACAGCTTGCCGACTGATTTTTCCAGCAACGCCCAGGCTTCGTCGCCGTATCTGCCCTTCCATTCGGAATAGAACCCGGCGGAACGCAGTTTCTCGCGGAATGGTGCGATTTCAGGCTGGTTGAACGTCAGACCCTTGCCGGCTAGTTCCTGCCGCAAACCGGCATTCAGTTTTGCTACATCGGCCCGCTCGTTGACCCCGGCCGCATTGATGTTCTTGGCGACGATCGTGCGGAGATCTTCTGGAAGTTTCTCCCAGGCACGGCGATTGGCAAGGAACCAAAAACCGTCCCACATATGATTGGTCAGCGAACAGAATTTCTGCACTTCGTAGAGTTTCGCGGTCGAGATGATAGCCAGCGGATTTTCCTGACCCTCGACGATCTTGGTCTGCAGCGCCGAATAGACCTCGCTGAAATTGATCGACGCAGGAGCGGCATCGAAGGCCTTGAACATCGATGTCCAAAGCGGCGAGACCGGAACCCGGATCTTGAAACCCTTGAAATCGTCCGGGCCATTGATCGGCTTGGTCGACGACGTGGTTTCCCGGAATCCGTTGTCCCAGATCTTGTCCATCACGACGAGATTGGCTTTGGTGATTTCTCCGCGAATATAGGCGCCGAGCTCACCGTCCATGGCCTTCCAGACCGTATCATAATCCGGAAACGCGAAACCGATACCGTTGATCGAGGCGGCCGGGACCAGCGTGGCGAGGATCAGGCCCGACAGTGTGAAGAATTCCACTCCGCCGGAGCGGATCTGGCTCAGCATATCAGTGTCGGAGCCGAGCTGGTTGTTTGGGAAAACCTGCAGATCGACACGCCCATTGGTTTCGGTCTTGATCGCCGCCGACATTTCCTTGGCGCGGGCGTTCATGGGATGCGCATCGGGAAGATTGTTGGCATATTTGTAGGTAAATTCGGCGGTTTGCGCGCGCGCGACAAACGGCGCGCCGATGCCGTCCAGAACTGCCGACGCCGCGGATGCCTTCAACAGCGTGCGTCTTGAAAAACTCATCTGGTTCTCTCCCTGATTATTGTTTTGAAATCATCATAAGGACCCGGCCGCGCCGGGTCATCAGCCGTCTTCGGATGGCTTATTGCCCGCTTTCAATGGAAATACCAAGCCTTTGAAATACCGTGCGTTGGATCAACCCTTGCGCATTGGAATTCTTGTCCGATGCGCGCCATGGACCGCGGCGCGATCGTCCATACCGCCTCGGTTTCCGCGCAGCATGGCAATCTTGGCAGTCAGCCTATGGAGCATTCAAGGGTGGCGTCATCAGGCTGATCCAGCTGAAATACCCGGGGCCGGAACGGGCCGCGGCTCGCTGCCTGCGGGCGGGCTTGAAGACGTGGCCAATTAGCTTGAGCGCCCAGTATTTTAGTGCAAGTGCCTGATATTCCTCTAGATATAAATATTCCATAATATACCTTATGCGAATCCGTCGCGTACATGGCAAAGACTCGGCGACTTAATCGTCGGCGCCTGGCTCGTCATCCGCTATGAGATTTTATGGAAGCGCCGGGTCGAGCTCCTCCTGCTCCAACCACTTGGCTCCTTCGCTTTGCAGATAGGTTACGAGCGAGGATATTGCCGAGTTCTCGGCATCTCTCGGAGGGCGGAAGACCTCTGTCGGCACGCGCCCAAGCTGTTCAGCAAGATCTGGGGTCATCAGGTGGGGCGTTAATGGCCTCTCCACGATCCGCTCGATAGTACGGAAGATCCAAGTCCCATCCGGATCAATGTCCGACCAATGGAAGAAAGGCACATCGCCAGGGAGCGCTCCGGCGAACGATTGCAGCGCCTGTTGTGTTGCCAATGACGGATATCCACCGACGTAGGCCGTTACACCGGCGCGAAGCGGATCCGCCTCAGTGACGTGACGGTTGAAGCTGGCAAAATTTTCGATTGTCAGAAAATATCGCGGCTTTTCGCGAAACCTCACCCGACGTGCCTCGCTGGGCGGGATACCGAAATACAATGGCGCTGCGGCGGAAAGCTCGGCCGTATCGAAATCGATGTGACCCGACAGCAGCATCGGTGGAGCGAATTTCTCCAGTCCAAGGGTCCGTAGCGCATCCTTTGGGCGGGCACCGGGTGGAAGTTCGAGCGTCGAGCTCAGGAGCCTGACGACCGGTGCTTCCACCCTCTCCAACGCCTTACTTTCACCGGCGATACGCCGAGAAAACGTCCGATAGTCCGCACCTCGATGACGGCCTTCCAAAATAGCTTTCGCCAGGACGAAAGCAGTCCGCAGGCGGTCGACGTCATCGAGCGTGAAACCTTGCCAGGACCGCCCGCGAGTCCAGGCCGCCCGCAGCGATGCTACCGAGCTTTCAAACTCGGCAGGGAGATCGAACCCGCTGAGCAATCGGCGACTCGCCTCATCGACAAGCTCGGCGATCGGTCGACGTTCGAGAAAGGCGTACATACGCGCGGCAGCCTGCAGCCTGACCTGCGCGATCTCTTCGCCATTTCGTCCCTTCCCGTTTGCGATCCGGACCGCCCCCGCCGCCTCGGCTTCGCGGAGCTCCTTCGCGAACTTGTCGATTGCCACGACATCGGGGAAGCCCGAATAGTCGGGATAACTGATAGGACTGGCCGTGCCGGCCTCATACCGATCCAGCAGGTCGCTCATAAGCTCTCTGGCGTCGGTAAAGCGTGACGGCATATTATTCGGCAGCCGCCTTCTTGAGCTCGTCGTCGGACAACCGATCGGGATCCATCGCGCGAATTTCGCGTCGTGCGCGTTCTTTCAATTGGACAACGGTCGCTCGGGCGCCCTCCCCAATCCGGTCGACCTCGACCACCGAGTCGATGTGCTCGAGAACCGCAATTCGCTTCTCGTTGGGCGCTGCGATGATGATCTGCAGCCCGAGCTTTTTGTAGAAACTCATCATCTGACGCTGGTTTTTGCCATCCATTTTTGAAAAGGCCTCATCGAAAATAGCGAGGGCCATTCCTGAAGGACGCCCGGCGACGGCGTTTGCGTTGCCATATACCGAAGCCAGTGACGCTCCGATCGCAACATAAATGGGTACTTGCTGTTCCGCCCCCGAGCCCGTCCCGCGACGGGTTTCCCACCGCGTCGTTCGGCCGGTGACGATGTCCTGCATGTGAATTTCGAAAGTGAAGAAGTTACGATAATCCTCGAATACGCTGAAGTCCTTCGCGGGATCCTCGAGCAAGGCCTCGATCTCCCGCAAGGTGTCGCGATGAGGAAAATCCTCGGGCACCTCGTTGCCCCTGAACAACATCTCGAGCGCTTCGGGGGAGGTTTTACTGATTTCGATGATCTTCAGGATCGGCTGAAATTCAACCAATCTGGTATGGTGGAACGAATATTTCTCGTTATGAAACGGATGATCCGCCAAGCCACGGTTCATTGCTCCCAATTCGCGCTCCATTTTGCTGATCCTCGAAGTCAAGGCGTTGATGAATTCGCCCCGAAGCAACGTCGCGGCCTTGACGGCCGCTTCGCGAGCCTGCCGTTCGTACCGCCGCAATTCGTTCGTTTCCATTTCCTCGATAAGCAAGTCCATCCACGGTTTCACCTCCCGCAGCGGCTCGCTTTCCGTCCCCACTTGCGAAACGACTCCGAACTTGTCGAAATATTCGCCCAGGGCCTGCCGAACCCGTCGTTCAATCCTGATGCGATCGGCCTCTGCGCCGTCAGCCGCCTTCGCAGCCGCGTCCGAAATAGACCGATGCCGATCGGCATCCGATCTCTTCGAAAGACCGTCGAATCGGCCGCGATAGGTGGTGCGGCCGGAGAGCCGGTCATAGAGAGGCAACGCCTTCCGGTACAAGGACCAAGCCACGCGTGCGCCGAGCCGTGATCCAGGCATCTCCTCGCCCCCCTCGATCACGCGCTTCGCCGTTTCGGCCTCCACCAAGTGTGGAGTGAATACCTTCTCCTGCGTTTTGCGCTGTTCGACGCGATCGCTCCGAAGACTGCGCTGAACCTTCAGCTTGGCGCGCAATCCGCCATCGCCCTTCCCATCCAAAGACGCAATGCGCTGCTCGACCTCCTTCCTTTCCCGCGTCGATGTCTCGAACTCCGCAACGATGGCCTTAAAAGTCGGTGTCTTATCGTCGAAGAGGCGGCGGAGTTCGACGTGCGCGGTGTCCGCCAGCTTCGCCGCGGCCTCGGTTCGTGCGGACGTCTCGGAAAGCCGCTCGGCCTCTTCCGCCATATCGCGCAACGCCTGGTTTTGGGCGGACTTCCCGATCTTGAACTTCGATGGATCCGCGGCCCGATGTGTCCGAACCAACCCGTCGTCGTACAGACCATCTTTCATGAGGGCGCGGCCAGGGTCGTTGAACTCAGCCATGGTTTCGGCCAACCGGACAGATCCGTGCCTTCTGACGATGAAAGCCAGCGCATCTGCATCATCGGTTTTGAAAAGCGAGGGAAACGTGCCCGACTGGGGGGGGCCCCGAAGCACGTCGAGTTTGTTCAAACTGACCAAGGAAGCCCCTCGGAACTCGCGTCGGCCGTCTTTGAAAAGTGCCGTAGCCCGGCCGATGTCGGACCGGTCGACGAAGACAGCCTCCCGATCTCGGCCGAGGAGCCCCTCGGCCGCCGCTGTCCAAGCCACGTCAGCGATCTCGACCAAATCGCAGAGGACGCGGGGCGACATCCCAGCTTGTCGCAACGCTCGACACAGGTGAACGGTAGCTGGTTCCAAATGCACCGCTCCGCCACCGCTGGAATGCTGCTGAAGGCGATCTCTCAATTGCTGCGACTTCGTCTTTTCGTCTTCCGCCTCCCGGATAAGACCTCGGCGGGCCTCGTCCACCCTATCCAGCAGGGATCGATCGACCGAAAGAAGCCTTGATTCTAAATCCAGCAGGGCAATGGTCGATCGGTCGATCGCGGCATCCTTGGCAGCCCGCGTTAGTCCGAAAATGGCGGGGATGAATTCGTCGAAACCGAAAGCCTTCATCGCGCAAAGCGGTTGGAGCGCCCGAACCTGGTCCAACCTCTGCTCGAAAGCGGTTGTGGAACGTTGAGCGGCCTGCGCTGCCGAGGTAAGCGATTGAACGAGAGGATTTCTGCCGGTTTTCGCGTCATGCTCGGCGATCGCCCTCTCCAACCTCAAAATCTCGGCGTCGATCCCCTCCAATTCCTCGTCGAGAAAGTCGATTTCGGCCTTGGCCGCATCCCGTTTGGCGGTTTCGTCGGTAAACCG
>WNEZ01008151.1_pt1 | contig 11088 bp, 11 predicted proteins | sample 5400521 | NCBI WGS metagenome assembly WNEZ01 (sample SAMN13153339, study PRJNA577476) | soil metagenome | isolation source: 120 cm saprolite under Douglas fir tree site 2 hole 1 replicate 1 | place: USA:California | collected 2015-04-18
CCCTGATCAATGCGCAAATCTACGTATACAGCATCGTCTTTTTTCAGCGATTGCCCTTGCTCGCTGGAAGTGTCCATTTCGCTGAAGACATTGAGGACGTCCGATTTAACCTTGGCGTCAGTCGCCGCCGTAGGCATCATCGAGCGCTGGCCGTAAACCGGCGTGATAAACGAGGAAAAGCTGAGCGCCAGCATCAGCGCCAACACGATGCCCCGCCCGCTGGTTAACCCTCTCCGCAACATGCGCCTCGGTGACCCAAACTCACTCATTCGACACTACGTCGCCCAACTTTCTCCGTCAAGGCGCCCGTTCGCAGGGCGAAACAGCGGACTCACCCGGCGGAAATCACCCGTAGGTGTCCCTGCCGGCGCGCACCCGGCGCGCGCTTGACGACGATTTCCACGTCGCGCCCAAGCAGCGTCAAGAAATGCATCAGCCTCTCCGTGGAAAACCCGGAAAGCTGGCCGCGCAGGAGCCGCGATATCTTTGGCTGATCAATCTTTAAAACCCCCGCAGCGCGAGCCTGGGTGAGCCGCAGAGCCCTGATAGCCGTAGCGATGCGGATTGCCAATTCGGCCTTTGCGAGGCGCTCTTCCGGATGAGCCAGGCCAATGTCCGCAAAAACATTGCCGCTACCTTGCTCGACGCCGATTGTCCTACTCATGGCCTGCCACCTTCTTCTGAACCTCGATCCATCTGGCATGCTCTGCCTCCGCTCGCTTGAGGCGCGCATGGATCAATTCGATCACGGCTCTCGGCGTGCTAATTCCACTCTTCGATTTTTTCTGGAATGCGTGCAAGACATAGACCCTTCCCGCCATCCGCACTGTATAGACGGCTCGGTATGCGTCTCCAGCATGGCTCTCGACAACTTCGAGAACTGCTGCGCTTCCGAAGCCTCGCATCGGTTTCGCATCGCGATGCTTCCCACCCTGCTGCGCCACGTAGAGTGCAAAACCCATCGAATCCTTGGACCTCTTCTGGAAACGAGGAGAGCACGGAACGCGAGTCCCCAATCCAGACCACCGGCTTCAGTGCCCCGGCTTCTCCTGTCGTCATGTTATACCCAAACAGGCATAGGAGGCAATGGGGATTCCCACCGCGACTCCTCGCAAGGCAGCAATCTTCACCCCAAGCATTGCCCGAACGATTCCTGCCCTCTAATTACTCGTATGATTATATATCTAGTTGTTTATAGAACGTTAAAATTTCATGGCTACACACCCGGGTCCAGTCTTAAAAGACATTCGAGCTCCCTCTCTCGCATTCGGATTGCCCACACACTCTCCCGGTTGCCGCCGCTCCAAACCATTGCGTGAAGCCGTCTTGCGCACTAAGATGCTGCATAAATCAGGGTTGCTCTTCCCGATTTTCCGCACAGGAGGCACTTATGTTGCGCCCACGCTTCTTCCCTAGCCTGTTGCTCTTGCTCGCAATTCTCGCTCCTGCCGCGCACGCACAGATTGGTAAGAACGTTCTCGTTCCCGCGGGCTCCGAAATCGACCACCAGCTCAACGCCATCAGCGCGGCCACCGATCCGGCGGCAAAGCTCAAGTTGATTGACGAATTCTCCGCCGCGCATCCCGATGGCGACGAGCAAATCCTCGCGCTAGAGCAGTACGTCAACTACTACCTCGGCGCGAAAGAGTACGACAAAGCCTTTGCGGCCGGCGACAAGCTCTTCGCGCGCGATCCGGACAATTTCAACAACGCCGTCAACCTGGTGCGTGCCGCCAACGAAAAGGGCGACGTTGACCGACTCTTCGCGTACGGTGAAAAGGCGGGCGGCATCGTCCAGCGCTTCAAAGCCTCGCCGGCGCCGGCAGGGACCGACCAAGCCTCCTGGGACCAGCAGAAAGAGGCGAGGCTCTCCGCGATTAAGGACAACCAGGATTACATCGAGCAGTCGCTTCTCAGCGCGGGCTTCCAGCAAAAAGATGCTTCGAAGCGCGCCGAACTTCTCGCCCGCTTCGCCAAAATTTTTCCCACTTCGCCCAACGCCACACAGGCCTGGAGCGCCGCCGCTTTCGCGTACCAGCAAGCGCAGAATCGCCCCAAAATGCTGGAAACCGCGAACGCTCTGCTCGAAAAAGATCCCAACAATATCGGCATGCTTCTACTTTTGGCCGACGACTACAGCGAAAAGAATGAACAGCTCGACAAGGCTGAGGCTTACGCAAAAAAGGCCGCCACTCTCTGTGACACCGCGAAAAAGCCCGAAGGGACCAGCGACGCCGACTGGCAAAAGCAACTCTCGCTGCAAAAAGGGCTGGCCCTCAGCGCCCTCGGCCAGGTCAACCTCGAGAAAAAGCAAAACGCCGCCGCCGTGGAAAGCCTCACCAAGGCCGCGCCGCTCCTGAAATCCAACGCCGCTCCGTATGCGCGCAATCAATATCGTCTCGGCTTCGCCTACATCAATCTCAAGAAAAACGCGGAAGCCAAGCAGGCCTTCACCGACGCCGCCTCCGTCGACAGCCCCTACAAAGGTCCCGCGCAGGACAAACTAAAAAGCCTCGCCACCGCCAGGCCCGGCGCCCGCAAAGCTTCTTAATTTGCAGCGCATTCTTGCGCAGTGGCACTCAACCTCACTGCAATTGTGACATCCAAGTGACAAAGTGTTTGCCCTGCCATGACAACTCCTCCCGCACGACCCTGCACAATCCCCAAGGATATTGACCGCTAGCGAGGGAACGGGCAGAGATCCAAATCATCAGGAGGAAAAAGGAATGCTTTCACGAACGTTTGGGAAAATTACGGGAATTCTATTGCTTTGTCTGGCCGTCGGCGCGACCGCGTCGGCGCAGTACCCCGGAGGCGGCGGAGGTATGGGAGGCACAGGCACGGGAGGGACAGGGACCAGCCGCAGCTACGGTTCCAACGGAACGGCGATCGGTGTTGGAGTGGGCGCGGCCGCCGCTGGAGCTGTCACCATCGCCCTCCTCGTCCATCATCACCATGTGGTTCAAGCCCGCTCGGAAGCCTCGCTCGTCGGTTGCACCCAGTCCGTGTTGAACGGAATGAGCCTCAAGAACGAGACCGACAACCAGACCTACGCGCTGCTTTCCAGCGGCACTAAGCTCCAGCCCGGCGAGCGCGTGGAACTCAAAGGAAATATCGCCAACGACGCTTCCGGCACCCGCACGTTCCATGTTCGCAGCATGGTCACCAACTACGGCGCCTGCGAATCCGTCACCGCGGCGAAGGAAAAATCAACTGTAGTAGCAACCACCACTCCGTAAAATTTCAACCAGTTTTCCGGGCGGCCCACGCTCCCAACGTTTCCAAAGCGCGGGCCGCTCTTCTCTTTGGAACTTTGAACTTTTGACTTTGAACCTTGAACTTTCAACTTTGAGCTCTTGAGCTCTTAAACTCTTAAACTCTTAAACTCTTAAACTCTTGAACTTTTAAACTTTCAACTTTGAACTTTCAACTCTCCGCTCAAAGCCCCGGAGGGGCGACACAAACAACCCTCCAGCCCCGGAGGGGGCGGCACAAGTTAGCCCAGGGCGCAGTCCCGAGCGCAGCGAAGGGGCAAGCCCTGGGTCAACACCAACAAAATCCCCAGCCCCGGAGGGGCGACACAATCCCCAATGACTGCAGGGGAAAATAGTCAAAGCGTGGGCCGCTCTTCTTTTTAGATCTTTTGACTTTGAACTCTTGAACCTTGAACTCTTGAACTCTTGAACTTTCAACTTTCAACTATCCGCTTCCGAAATGCTATCTTCTCCGTAGGCACCAACCGCACGGAGGCCCGCTTGAAACATCTTCTCGTCTACGCCGATTCCCTCTCCTGGGGAATCATTCCCGGCACCCGCAAACGATTGCCCTTTGACGATCGCTGGCCCGGCATCCTGGAAAATAAACTAAATGATTCGGGCAACAGAGTGCGGGTAATCGAGGATTGTTTGAACGGGCGCCGCACGGTTTGGGAAGACCCTTTCAAACCCAGCCGCAATGGATTGCACGGCCTGGCGCAACGCATCGAAATTCATTCCCCGCTCTCCCTGGTGATCCTGATGCTGGGAACGAATGACTTTCAATTTTCTCATCCCTTCAATAATGCGTGGTCCGCGGCCCAGGGAATCCTGGCGCTGATCAATGAGATTCGCCGCGCCCCGATTGAGCCGGGAATGCCGGTCCCCTCGATCTTGGTGGTGTGTCCGCCGCCGATCCGCTCCCCCAAAGGCGCCATCGCCGAAAAGTTTTTTGGCGCGGAGCAACGCTGCCCCGGCCTCGCCGACGCCTATCGAGAAATAACCTCCAGCGCCCGCTGTCACTTCTTCGACGCAGGCACCGTAACGCCTTCCAGTCGCGTCGATGGCGTTCACCTCGATGCCGATCAGCACATGCGCCTGGGTGAAGGCCTAGTCCCAATCGTCACTCCAATTTTGCAGGAAACGCCCACTCTGCAGCGCTGGCCTTCATGCCAGCGCACTCCCCGGCCGTAGTCGCGCTTTAATCTCTTGGGAATCTGGACCAGAAAGAGGGTCTCGGAAAACCCAAGCAAAGGGTGTCCTACCCGCCAAGGTGAAGTAACATCTATTCTCATGGTGCTTAACTCTCCCGATCCCCAGGAAAGCAGTCTCGCGGTCGGTACGAATTCTCGAAGGGCGTGGATAAATCTCATCTTTGTTTACGGGGCGCTAGCAGCTTTCTTCGGAGTCAGCGCTGGAGTCTTCCTCCGTCGCTACCCGGTGGGGACAACTAAGCTTGCGTCAATATATTTCTGCCTACTCTTTCTCCTTGCTCTATTCCTGGCGCCTGGCTTTGAAACTTCGCGATCCTGGCTTGCAAACCGGTTGCGAGGTATGCGCGGGGCGGCAGTCTGTGTAGCTGTCTTTGTGTTGCCGTACTTACTATACGCAGCAGGGACGAACGACTTTCGCTGGATCGCCTTAGCAAAGCTGTTGATGATGACCTGCCTGCCGTTTAGCCTGTATGTCCTTATGCCCGTTAAGCGCCCCTTGCGCATGAATTGGCAGGACGTAGTGGTTTTCCTTTGGCTAGTCCTTCCCATGTTCTTCCGCCGGATAGACCAGATTTGGAATGTCCCGGTGAACCTTGATTTTATGGCGCGTCTGTTCATAGGGAGTGTCGCCGCTTGGGCATTCATTTTCTGGCGAGGCCTAGAAGGAGTCGGATACGAGTTTTGCATCACTTGGGCAACGATTCGCGCAGGCCTCACAAACCTTAGAGGCATTGCTCTCATTGCCCTGCCGCTGAGTCTTGGCCTCAAGTTCAGTGCATGGAACCCGCGTTGGCGCGGACCTATGACGCTCATTTTTGATTTCGTAACGATCTTTATATTCATTGCGGTACCGGAGGAGCTGTTCTTCCGCGGCGTAATGCAGAACCTGTTTGAGAAAGCTTGGAACTCTCGGTACGGGGCGCAAACGGTAGCTTCAATTCTGTTCGGTTTCTTCCATATCATGATCGCACCGTATCCTAACTGGCGCTATGTGATCCTCGGCACGGTGGCGGGGTGGTTTTACGGTTCGGCGTACCGGACCACCGGAAGCCTCGTGGCCTCAGCCACGACACACACCCTTGTAGATGTCCTTCTTCGGACTCTATTTTCCAGGGTGATCGGATGACATTGCGGCCCTAAAGTTTGTGCCAAGGCCCGCGGTCAGAAATTAACCGATTTTATCAACATCTTCTTGATAACCATCTCTTTGCACAACGTCGTCGTTTGTTGCGTTCCGCATCGAACTACCACCAACTCATCCCCCTTCTCCATAATAGGAACAAAGAGCGTTTTTCCATAATCACGCGCCATGTCGGGATCCGAAAACACTATCTCCGCTTTATGCTCCTGGAGCGAAATAGGACGCGCAGCGGCGCGACCAAGTAAAGTTGAATAAAAGAACGTCGCACAAACGAACGAAACCAATAGTACCGCATACATGAAGTAATGAGTCGGTTCAGTTGGCTTACGCAGGTTCAAGAACGCTATAAAATAGGCGAAAAGGAGCGTCGCGATCACGACTGGCATGAATCGCAAGTGTCCCCGAGAGACCTCCTCCGCGATCCGAGGGACTCCAAATAGCTCGCCGATTTTCGGCATGAAGTATCCAAGCAAACAAGGGATAGCTGCAAAGACATAAATCCACATTCCCCAGTCCCTCTTTCCCCGAAAAGACCTTACGGCGTAACCGGCTAGATAGCCGAGAGTCGAAACTATGGCAATAGTTATGACACTGGGAAAGCCCCTGCCGAGTGCGGCATCCCAGGGAACCACAAAATAGACGCTTCCTCCAAAACCGTGAAACAAACCAAGGTAATACTGCCATCCAGAGCCGTAGAAAATAAGGGCAACGAGGAGAACGAGACCGCCTTGTTGAAGGATTTTTTTCCAATCCATCTGGACCCTCCGCGCCCGGGGCGGGTAAGCTGAGCTTTCAGTAGAACATTTAAGATACTCGATAAGTATACATACACTACATTTCCAATTTGGCCGATGTCAACTCATTTCTGGGCGGTGGGACACCCTTAAAGCGACAAAACCTCTTGAGTATATATCTCTTAAATATTTAATTAAATGGTTACTTTCGCTGGGACTTGCGGAGTCGGAGGCAAGTGTAACCCACCCGCCCTAACGTGGAGGATACTGCATGAGAAATTTTCCGCAGTATCGGTGATCATCAGCCAAGCTACTATGCCCTGCTAATGAAGGCTGCTCAGGAACAAAAACGAACTGATTCTTTACTTTGTATCCAATGAATCTGAAATATTTTCTATTATGCCTGGCCGCATCCGTATCGAGAGCATATTCGGTCCAAAACTCAACATCGGCGCAAGCTATTGAAACACCTTGAATATTAAAGCCAAATATATCTAAGCATTGAACTGAACGCGATTCTCCTACACCCAATGATTTACTAGTTGTCGCAACCACAATGCTTAAACCGCTGACGGCCGCTTTATTCTCTCCAACAATTAGATGAATTCCACAATAGTCTTGATGGTTGATCGCTGTCTTGCCGCCATTCGTCAATATGAAATATGTATCCATCACATCACCTGCGGCGGGCATTTGAACGGCAGCTATAAGATTGCGACTTACATCGTCCTGCAATTCCTGCAATTTTGATTCAAGCAACCAGTGCATACCCAACATCATGACCACCGCGGCGATGCCAGAAATGAAGCAAAAAATTATTCTTCGATTGCGCCTCCACCACGAATTTTCTCTGTTTATTAGGGAGGCCCATACATCCCACGAGAACCAACAATATAAAAGTAAATAAGCATAACTCTTGACGACGATATTTCCCGAAGTATCCCACGTAATGAGAGCGCCGAAAAGGATTGGCACGATAGGATGCTCTAGTAGCTTTCTCGACATAAGATGGCCATTGTATACCCTCATTGGGTATTTCTTAACGTCAGCTACAGCTCATTTCGCGGGCGCCGCTCCTAAGGCGCTTTTTGGCGGGCGGCACAGCCCTTAAATGAAAAATGCCTCTTGGGGCCGTTAGTACCGGATGGCTATCGACAGTCTCGGAAGAGCGCTTAAAATTTGAGACGATGATCCGTTCTCGGCGTGATGTCTAGCGACCCTTTGAGGACCCAGTTCATGGCTGACCAGATCGACTCACTTCGACAGCGCTATTCGGCTCTTGGCGATGACGAACTCCAAAACATCGCCGTCACCGGAGGCCTCACCGACCAGGCTCGCGAATTACTGGAACAGGAACTTCGCCCCCGCGGAATCGACGACCTGACCGAGTACAAGGAACATCTTCAGCGCGTGGATCAAGAGCGGCTGGAGAAAAAACAAAAAACGCTGCAACGAAAAGAAAAGTCTATCCGCCTTTATAGCCGCGCGGGGTACGGCATCTCCCTCTTCGGGATGGCCGCCGGTCTCTTTGTTCTCTACGTCCAGAAAGACAAGACGAACGGCGTCGGCATCCTCATTGCCAGCGTCATCTTGTTGCCGGCGGTGTGGACCATTGCGCTGGTTCGCCGTCTCATCTGGCGCCTTCTGCTAAGACCATGAGCGAAAAGTAGGTGGTTCCCTGCTTAAAACTGTCGGCTGTAAACTGTCGACTGTTGGCTTTCCCTCCCGCTGAGAAATAATGCGGCCCCCTGTCGATTTCGCAGCCCCTTGTTCGACGTGTAAGTAGAAGGAGCACGTCCCGAAAGGAAATGAACCTATGAAACTACTCACTTATCTCAACTACGGCGGTAACTGCGAGCAGGCATTCCGTTTCTACGAACAGCATCTCGGGGGGAAAATCACCATGATGATGACCCACGGCCAACAGCCAGGTCTGAATGACGTTCCCCCCGATTGGAAGAACGCCATACTCCACGCCCGAATCAGCATCGGAGAAACGGAGCTCATGGGCGCGGACATCCCGCCCGACCGTTTCCAGCCCATGCGCAGCGCCTACCTTTCCCTCCTCGTCGGCAGCATAGACGAGGCGGAGCGCATCTATGCCTTACTCTCCGATGGCGGTCAGATCTTCATGCCGATGCAGGAAACCTTTTTCGCCTTTCGCTTTGCGATGCTCAGGGACAAGTTCGGCACCTCCTGGATGCTCCTCCACGAACGTCCGGCGCCCCAGAGCGTGTAAGAAAATGCGAGATGCACCGGGGCCGGGCTGCTATGCCGGCGCGCAGCGCATCCTGAGAAAGAAGTGCGAAATACCTCCTGGGTGCCCATTCTTTGCGCCGTTTGTCTGCCCGCCCTGCTTGCCGCAGGCAGGCGCAGGCAGGCAAGAGGTGGGCCGCTCAGGACCTTTAACTTTTGAACTTTGAACTTTCAACTATCCGCCCTCTCCACCATGAATACCCCTTGACTTAATATACTAATCAATATATACTTCCGCATGTACGCTCGAATTCCTTTCGAACTCTCCGCCCCGGCATCTCCCTTCCTCCCTGTCCATCTCCCCGTCCGCTTTTCCTATCGTCTTTCGTTTCACATACATGCGCACACTTGCGCCCGCATCCCCTTTCTTTTGACATACATCCACAAAATACCCGGGGGTGGGGTACCCATTTCTCCGTCAAGAATTTCGTCTCCTCACCGATCGATCCTCTATCTCGATTGTTTTCTGCATCAGCTCTTCGTCCTCTAACTCCTCTACATTCTGCACTTACAAAAAACAGAGGGGAGGGCCCCCCACCTGACCAACTACGCACAAATCATCACTGGTCGCTGGCCGCTGACTTGCCCTGAGCCTCGAAGGGTCGCTGCCTCTTCACCAGTCACAAGTCACCAATCACCAGTCACTCCTCGCTGGTCGCTTCCCGCTCGTTCCCTGCCGTATACTTGGGGCATCACCTTGCAACACGAACATCGCGCACCAGGCTGATCCTGGTTGCGCTGATCCTGATTCTTGGCGCCTTCTGGGTAGGGGCCCGCTTCGCGCCGCGGCAGCCCGCCGACGTGGAAGCGCGCCGCCTCGGTGAGCCTTCCCCGGCGCCCGCTGGCAAGCCCGCCGCCGAGCGCCACGAAGCGCTGACCGAGGAAGAGTCCATCAACGTGCGCATTTACCGCCAGGCTTCTCCGGCGGTCGCGAATATTCTCACCAAGGCCACCGAATATGATTTCTTCATGGATCCCGTTCCGGTGGAAGGCGCGGGCTCCGGATTTGTGATCGATCCGCGCGGCTACATCCTGACGAATTTTCACGTGGTGGCGGGCGCGCAAAGCCTGGAAGTGATTCTCGGCGACAAGTCAAAATATCCCGCGAAATTTATTGGAGCGGATCAACGCAACGATGTGGCGCTGATCAAAATCGAGCCCAAGGGCAAACAGTTGGCCGCGCTGACACTCGGCGATTCCTCGACGCTGCAAGTCGGACAAAAAGTTTTGGCCATCGGCGACCCCTTCGGGTTTCAATCCACGCTGACCACCGGCGTGGTGAGCGCGCTGGGACGCACGGTGCAGACCAGCCAGACCACCTTCATTGACGAAGCCATTCAAACCGATGCCAGCATCAACCGCGGCAATTCCGGCGGCCCGCTGATCAACTCCCGCGGCGAAGTGGTGGGCATCAACTCCGCGATTTACACGCCATCGGGGACCACCGCGGGCATCGGCTTCGCCATTCCCATCAACACCGCAAAACTGATCGCCAACGATTTGATGACCGAAGGAAAAGTGCGCCGCGCGTATCTCGGTGTGCAGACGATTCCGGTGGCCGGATGGCTGGCGGAAGCGCTGGATTTGCCGGTGCAGGAAGGCTTGCTGGTGGAGCAGGCCACCAAAGGCGGGCCGGCCGCGGCGGCGGGAGTGCACGGCGGCGATAAGGTTGCGGCCGCGGGGATGCGCCGCATCGTGATTGGCGGCGATGTGATCGTCGCGCTGGACGGGCAGAAAGTCGGCAATCAGTTCGACATGAATGTGCTGCTGAACCGCAAGCGGCCCGGCGACACGGTAACCCTCACGGTCTATCGCGGAGCAAAAAAAATGGACGTGCCGGTGAAGCTCGGCGAGCGCGACGGAAATTAGTCCGCAGAATTACTCGCCGATTTCGGCGCGCAAGCGATTTTTTTCTGCTTCGCTTACCGCGAACCAGCCTTCGGCAAGATCGCGCACATGTTCGAGCGCTTTTTGCATCTCTTCGTGCTTGGCCCTGATCATTTCGGAGTCGGCGTCCTGCGGCACGAAAATCGGCGGCGCGCCAATCAGCACCGCGCGCGCGAACAGGCCCGGCAAAAGAAAATGGTCCCAGGTTTTTTCGATGGTCTTGCCGCGATCGACGCCAACGTGAAAAACCAAAATCGGCGCGCCAGTCATCCGCGCCAGCAAAACCGGCCCGACTTTTGCGACGTAGCGAGGCCCGCGCGGCCCATCAATCGTGAACGCGCAATCCATGCCTTCGCCGATGCGCTTAGCCATCACTTGCAAGCCGCGCAATCCGCCGCGCGAAGAACTTCCCTGCGCGGTGCCGAATCCCAGCCACTCAATTACCTTGCGCGTCCATTGCCCGTCGAACGCGGTGGTGTTCATCACCACGATCCCGCGATTGCGCCCATACCACGCGATAGGCAAAATCACGCGGTGCCAGAAAGCCCAAATGCACGGCTGTTTTTGCTTCCCCAGTATGAGCGCGTGGCGACCGCCGATCA
>WNEZ01033408.1_pt1 | contig 11087 bp, 8 predicted proteins | sample 5400521 | NCBI WGS metagenome assembly WNEZ01 (sample SAMN13153339, study PRJNA577476) | soil metagenome | isolation source: 120 cm saprolite under Douglas fir tree site 2 hole 1 replicate 1 | place: USA:California | collected 2015-04-18
CAGGGTGATCTAGCAACGTCGTTACCACGCACGCAACGAAGAGGTACAATCCCAGCTCACCCACTTCCATCAGATATTCCGGCCAACGGTGATGGACGCTGGCAATTGCGCTTAATCCATCAGATCGTCGAAGCGCGGTTGAGGGACGCTGTACGTACATGTTCGCCACCGTCATGGCCTGGCCTTCTCTGTCTCAGGGGTCAGCACATCGCACTCAAGTGGCCACAACGAGGCCGCCCGCAGCCCGAATGACCTCTCCCGTGATCCAGGCTGATTCGTCTGACGCCAGGAACACCGCCAGCGGGGCGATATCACTGACGCGACCGAGCCGGCCGAGCGGCGTCTTTGCAGCCAGAACGGCGCCGGCCCCACCCGCAAAGGTTCCCGCCGTTACATTGCCTTCCGTTCAGAGCGCAACCCATGCCGATGTGCTCTTCGCGCAGATAAGGATCGAGCGCGCCGACGTTTCTCTGCGTGTCGATGTGCAACTCAATCGAGGAATTGGTGATCTTGAATAGCCAAGGCTGGGTGTTGTGTGGGCTGGCGGCGAGAATCGCAGCGCTCACCAGCGCGAGCGGACCATCGTTTGCAGTGTTGCGCCAGTCTTTCCACGGCTTATAAGCCGGTCCTTCGCCGACGCTGAAGACACCCTGGTCGTAGGCACGCCAGACGGCACCGCCCGCGACGACGACGGTCACAACTCCTGCGCCCTTGAGGAACAATCTGCGCCGCAAGGACCACCTTCTCGCTGAGCTTTGGCCTGCGAGCTACAGCTTCACTGAAACTATACGCTCGGCATTGGACGTACTGCCCCCGTTTCCAAGCGGTCGCCATTATTGCAGGGTTCTCATCCAGCGGGTGTATGGTCGCCGCCTCGGAACCTATCCCAAACTCTAGCTGCTCCTCTCTGAGGTTGGCAGTCACTTGGACGAGGAGTCGGCAAAGGGGAGATGTGGCCATTCCTTGGCGATTGTTCCCAAGTGACGGGCAAACAGGAAGGAACCGAATTACTTCTTATTTGCCGACGATACAGAAGTTGCTATCGTGATTCGTCATTTGTCAAATTGCCATCACACTTCTCAATTTTCGAATCGAGGTTGTCCTAAACCCCACTGAAAATTCAACGACTTGCGAGCCTTTTGTTTTGGCAGATGCATTGCCTTTCCTCCATGCGTAAGGACAAGCGCTCATGTTCAGACTCTTACAGAGACATTTCGCGACTATAGGGGCAATTGCAATAGCACTCTCGATAGCCGCCTTAGGCCAGAATGTCCCGCCACCAGATGCGAAGTTGGCAAACATTGTGGGTACAGTTACCGACACAAACGGCGATCCTGTGCCAAACGCGAACATTGTTCTGCAACGCCGCGGACCAGATGATCGCGTCACGCTTGTCACGGCGGAAAACGGGTATTTCGAATTCCACAGTTTGAAGCCAGGCATCCCATACCAGATCAGCGTCAGCGCAAAAGATTTTGCGGATTGGACATCGCCGGCCATCATGCTCGAGCCTGGCGAGTTCAGAATCGTGACCGGCATCGAACTTCAGATACAAGGCGAACGCACCACGGTCGATGTTCACTACGACCCGGTAGAAGTTGCGACTGAGCAGCTCAAGATGGAGGAACAACAACGAGTCCTTGGGTTCATCCCGAATTTCTATATTTCCTATGAAAAGGATCCTGCACCGCTCACCGCGAAAATGAAATTCGAGCTCGCCCTGAAAGTTTCTGGCGATCCGGTTACGGCTGCTGGCGTCTTTGCATTTGCCGGCATCAGGCAGGCAGCAGATAGTCCCAAATACGGGCAAGGTTGGAACGCCTTTGGCAAGCGGGTTGGCTCAACCGCTGCCGATGGTTTCGCTGACACCATGATCGGGGGAGCCATCCTGCCATCGTTGTTGCACCAGGACCCACGCTACTTCTATCAGGGGACCGGTACCACGAGCTCTCGAGTTCGACATGCTATGTTCAGCCCATTTGTCACGAGGAGTGACAGCGGAAAGTCGATGCCGAACTACTCAAGCTTGGGCGGTGTTTTGGCATCTTCCGCTATATCGAACCTTTATTTTCCGCGAGCTGATCGAGGCGCTGGGCTAGTTTTTGGGAATTTTGCAATCGGTATCGCAGAACGCATTGGCGCTGCCCTGGCCCAGGAGTTCATTATTAGCAAGTTCACCCGGAGGGGTGGCCACGTCAAGTGATTGCACGCCGCGGTAGTGGGTCAGACTGACGCACTACCCACGCCAAGCTTCCCCGGCTTTCTCGGGACGGTTTTCACATCGTTAATGACGGCCTCTGGAAAACCCAGGGCTGCTAGGGTTGCCTTGGCTTTCTCTGTCGTTGGGTAGGTTGTCGAAGAACACGACATGCCCAAAGTGGAGGTGGCGCATCGGAAGATGATACTGCGGGTTGCACCTGGAACGAGTGACAAGCCAAGCGTGAGATCGTGGCTCGCTGGTATCGCGAACGGAGTTGTCTCAAGCCGAGAGGTTCACGTACCCTGACAGTCTAAAAGAGAGAGTAACGGCTAGGTCCAGAGGGATTAAATCGCGCAGTGTTTCAATACCGTGGCACTGCATGATACTGTCCTAAGTTGTTGAGTGGCCACAGTCCGCAGGAGAAACTGGCATCAGGAGTACATACAGACACAAAAAAACGGGTACGAGTCGCCTTTGCAGTCCCGCCTTTTAAAAACAATCGTTCTCCTGCGACGGCGACTCTTGCTCGTCTCCGGGGGACTCCAAAGTGCAGAGGGTGACAGCCGGTCTCGAATATTTTCTGACTATGGATGCTCTGAGCCTGCCGCGCAGATACACGCGTCCGGAATCACGTCTGACGATTCTCGCCCGAATTGAATCCTGTTACGGTCCGGTACCATCGTAAGAAAACAAACTTTATGGCCCACAAAGCGGAGAAAGTTTTGATAGTGGAACCTGAGGATAGTCTCAGGGAACACATCGTCGCAGCGCTGAGCGAGGCGGGCTATCAGGTCTCGACCGACTATCGGGAAGGGATGAAGGCGGTCCTCGCTTTGGACCCCGATGTGGTTATTCTGGGTGCTGATCCACCGCAGCTCGATTGCTGTGACCTTCTCTCCGAGATCAAGGGTTCCGAGCACACTCGGAACATCAGGGTAGTGATGCTATCTCCGGGCGGACCCGCCGAGCGCACTCGGGGGCTGGATCTAGGGGCCGATGATGTCCTGTCACTGCCTTTCGACCCACAGGAATTGCGATCGCGGGTGCGTTCGCAACTACGGAATAAGTCCATCGCGGACGAGTCTCAGGAGCGGTTGCGCCTTGCCGAGTCGAATCGAAGCGCAACCCAGCAGGTCGTGACAGCAGTCAATGAGGAACGGCGGACGCTTCGCGTTGGCGGACTGGTGACCGCTGCGGTGCTTGTCGTTGCTGCTCTGGCCTTCTTGTTCTCCTACCGTCGGACCCAGGAGCAGAACACCCGGGTTTATGCTGCCATCACTCGATTGCAGGCAGGCGTGCTGACACAAGAACAGTTGATGGAGCGGTCGCGTCGCACCCTCCAAGACCGGGATCACGGTTCATCTCCGGCGGGTGATCCGCAAAAACTCGAACTGCAAAAGAAGAGTGCAGACCTCAAATCGCAGATTGCGATCAACAAGACAGAAAACGCTAATGCGTTGCAGGCTGAATTAGCGACGGTAGAAAGCCGCCTTGAGAAGATCGAGACCGAAGGCAAGTTTGCCGAGAGAATCATCCAGGCCTATGAGCCCAGCGTTTGCCTCATCCATGTCGTGCTCGCTTTTCGCGAGCACACTACGGGATCGAGACTGCGCTATGCAGGGGTGACGAGCAGCGGTGAGCCTGCCACTGACGAACACAACAACCCGCTCGTGAGCCTTACCGGGAGTGGCCCCGAAGTACACCTGGACGTTTTCGGCACGGGCTTTCTCGTTTCTGACACCGGACGAATTCTCACCAATCATCACGTCGCCGAACCATGGTGGCAGAATGACGATTTGAAGGAAATGCTCGATCAGGGTGTTGAGCCGGTGATTGCGGAGATGACGGCATATTTTCCTGGCGTCCCGAACGGCATTGTCGTCAACACAGAAAAGATCTCTTCTGCGGCGGACGTTGCTGTCGTGAAGGGAAATATTTCGGGGCTGAAAATCAAACAGATTGCCCTCGCCGATAGCCGACGGTCCGCGGTCAGTGGGGGCCCAGTCGTGCTCCTTGGGTATCCCACTGCCCTGGATGCGATTCTGGCTCGGGCCGGCACCGAAACGCTCCAATCCATCGCAACTGCATCCAAAGGTGATCCGAAGCAGGTGATGGAAGAACTCGCGCGCCGTAACCTGATCAGACCTACAACGACCCAGGGGCACATTGGCGCTGTGCTGCCCGACAAGATTGTCTATGATGCCCAAACCACCTCGGGAGGGTCCGGCGGTCCGCTTTTTAACAATGACGGTAAAGTCATAGGAATTAACTTTGCCATGGTGCGTGAATTCGGCGGCTCGAATTTCGCAATTCCCGTAGCCTACGGACAGTCACTGCTGAGACCTTAGGCCATGGCTGCCGGAGTCTAGCCATATTCCGGCTAGGAGTATGCGATGGAGGTTCGCCATTGGGTCCGCGGGGAAATGCGCCGAGCGAGTTCGAACTGCCCTTCTGTTGCCGTCCTGAGTGACACTCGCGACGGCTTAGTCTCGTGAATAGATCTTAGACCGCCGCACGTTGCAGGTTCAGTCGGCGAAGCAACTGAGCGTTTGCGGCGACGACCCCGCCCATAACGGACATCGTGGATTTCCTGCTGCACAGGTTCTCCCGGAACCGTCTTCTCTGTGTCATTCAGGTCTACGAGATAGTCGCTCCTGTCTCTATGGTGGAGGTGAGAGCGCGCTTCGACTGGTCGAAAGCGCGAATCTACGAACTGAATGTGCCGGGGCAGAACCACGGGATTCTTCTTGGTACCAAGGGCTGGGCGCCGGCGAGCAAATAACTGGCGGGCTCTGATTTGCATCGTCATAAGTTGCCTTGCGCCAACGGCTCGTATCCAAGCCGGCTGTTTTGAAAACTCTCGCCTGCAACCAGTCGATGAAATTCCCGTTGAACCGGGAGACCACGTCTACTTGTTTGGAGATTGAAACATCATCCTTGGCGAGGTAGTCTCCTTGTCGCGAGTGGTAAAGTCTTTGCACCGCGCGAACGTTGAGGGGCGGCTTCCTTTCAGTTCGCAAGTATGTCTCCTTGCCGCATTTGGAGGTTAGTCATGGCAACCCAGCCGCTAAGCCCTAGTGGATTGAAATTGCAATTGGAAGAGAAGCCTAATGAAACCATCATCCACTGTAAGGGTAAGATTACCGCGGAAAATTTGGAGGTGTTTCAGAGGGAGATTCGCGATCTGATGCCTGAATCGCGCGATCCAACCGCTGCGATTGCCTACAGGATCGTGCTTGATTTGAGCAATGTTTCGCACGTCGACAGCTCTGGTCTGGGCGCGCTCTTGGGAGCATGGACCGCAGCACGAGACAAGGGCTGCGACCTCGAAATCGCAAACCTGAATTCGCGAGTCGAGAAACTTGTGGAGATAACGAAGCTGGACACTGTGTTCAAGCGTGGCAGGATCGTGGCGGCAGGCGGCTCCCCGTCGACGCCGCTGGGTGTCGAGGGCGCTCTCACTGCGCTGGACCCAGAAGAGGCTTGTCAGCAAGCAATCGATGCGGGCATGGTCGTTCACCGTGCCGATCCGCTCAATTGCGAGACCTCCATTCCCGCATTGATCGGCGGCGTGGTAATGCCGAATGCGAGGTTCTACGTTCGCAATCACTTTCAGGTCCCCAGGCTTGATCCCTCAAGCTGGCGCCTGAATGTAGTTGGCCTGGTCGAACGCCCTTTGAGCCTTAGTTTGCGCGACCTTATGAAGATGCCGTCTCAGACCCAATTCGTCACTTTGGAGTGCGCTGGAAATGGCCGCTCATTGCTGAGCCCGCGTGTGAACGGAGAGCAATGGAACTTAGGAGCCGTTAGCACAGCCGAATGGACGGGCGTACCACTCGCGGAGGTTCTAGACCGCGCAGGCATTAAACTGGGCGCGAGAGAGGTAGTGTTTCGGGGCGCTGACAGCGGCAAACTTGATACGAGCAGCAAACCAATTGGCTTCGAGCGTAGCCTGAGCATGGACGACGCTCAGGGGTCTGAGGCGCTGCTTGCCTACGCCATGAACGGAGAGACGCTCCCGATCCAGCATGGCTATCCGTTGCGAGTCATCGTTCCTGGGTGGTATGCCGTGGCATCCGTCAAATGGCTTAGCGAGATTGAGGTGATCAGTGGGCTGTTCAGTGGTCATTACCAGACCGAAACATACTTCTTTGAGTGGCAGCGGGGCGAACAAGTAGTGAGAGAGCCGGTATCGCTGCAGCGCGTGCGGAGTCTGATCACCGAGCCGGAGCCCGACAGCGAAGTCGAGCAGGGCGAGCTGCCGATTCGCGGTGTCGCATGGTCGGGAGCGGCACCTATCGCCCGGGTCGAAGTCAGAATTGGCGGTGGTCCCTGGCAAGACGCCCGCTTAGTGGGCGGACGGAAGCGACACAGCTGGCAGGGGTGGGAGCTTATCGCTCGGCTTGAGGTTCGCGTAGATGTTCGGTAGACCTTGCGGCAAATCGTCCATCGAAAAGTGCTGTGCGAGTGCGAGACATAACTCCTGATTAACGAGCAAACCGGACGAAACGGATTGCTTCTTGTTTGCGGACAACTCACGAAGTTGCTTTAGTATTTTGGTCACGAGAGCATCTAGCGATCCGCACCCTCTTGTTGCCCTCACAGGTCATCGCTTCCCGCGTTTCTTATGTGCTGCTCCGCTGCGCGCCGCCACATGGGGTCTTTGTCAGCTTGTCTTTGCGTTCTTCTCAATTCACAACTTCCACGCCGTTCGGAGTGCAACCGTCAGTCCATCCTCGCTCGCCGCCAGACGAATATGCGTGTGTTCCATCTTTCCCCAGCCGCCAGGAATCGGCAGTAAACTATCTTTTTGCAAATGTTCGAGGCTCCACCCGGGCTGCAATCGCGATTGTCCGACAGACAAAGCGCGCTAACGTCGGATCAGGACAGCCGAAAAACACTCACCCCTTCAAAAGGTGCGATTACCTGGACCTTATTGTCCTGAATAGTTTGAGATCGCTGGCTATAAACATCGACAGCTTGTTTGTACCGCTCCGGCACTCGAATTTCTGCCGTTTGGTCGGTTATGTTGTCGTTGAACACGATCAGGAGGCTGCCGTTCGGTGACTCGATCAATCGCGGCCGGACTTTATCGGACGCAACAACTTGTTGGACGGCCTGAGTCACGATTGCGCGCACGAGCTCCATACCTGGTTGAGAACCTCCGTCGATGCTCGCACCAAGATTGGTCCCGATGTAGTACACCAGCCCTTTGCCGACCTTCTTCATTGTCGCAACTGGAATCGACTCATAGGTTGCGATGACTCTTGCGGATGACGGCGCAATTGGCGTTAGAAATGTATGTGCCTTGATGGACGCTGAGATGGGTTCCGTGAAGGTGAGGTGACCCTCAACATAAATCCTCTCGGATTGAGGCAAATCCTCAGGTTTGGGGCTATTCGCATCGTCTTGCATCATGTAGAGGCTCTCTTGCTCGCGATACCCGAAAGCGCCGGCAAGCCCAAACGCTGGGACGACCGGGTTATAAACCATGTGCTCATCGTAGGAAGCGAAACCAGTCTCTAAGAGAAGCGTGCCTCCACCCTCCACGAACTGTCGCAACCGATCGGCGGTTTCCTTTTTGCCGATCAGGTGCCATGGAGCAATGATGACCCGGTATTTCTCACTATTAACAAGGCTTTGAGGCTCGATGAAATCCACCAGCACATCGCTGTTCCAAAGCGCCTTGTAGTAGCCGGAGAAGGACTTGGTCGACGCATCTTCCTTCCCGCTCATAGCAAATGTCAGGAGTGCGTTGTCTATATCCACGACTACTGCTACTTGTGGATTTGGCTTGTAGTCCTTGATGATGTCCCACTGAGCCTGAATCAGTTTATGATCCTGCGCAGCTTCCAGAACACGCTCGCTTGCCGATCCGTCGCGCTCAACCAGGCCGAAGCCGGTTGACTCTGTTCCTGTTGCCTCGGTCAAATAGCACCAATAGATGATGCCCTTTCCGCCCATCGCTACCAGCATCCAGTTCCACAGGCGAATATCTCTCGGACGCATTTGCCTGCTGCGCCGGATGCCATTGCTTCCGTGGCCGCCCTGTAACTCGGTGATCCAAAATGGCTTGCCTGCCGCAGCTGCCCGCGTCAATTCAATCTGCGCGGCGCCGAAGTAAATGGGGGACTCCTGCCAGCGAGGAAAGTCCGATAGTCCCCAAGTTTCCATCAATTCAGCCAGGCGCCAGGGATTAATGGCCTGGAGTGCAAGTGGAAGAATCGCGGCTTGGCTAAACACATGGCTTTCCAGAATGCTTCGAGTATCAACCGAGCGTAGCGTCTTGACTCGAAAACGCATCTCTTCTGTGCTTCGCTCTATCATGAAACGCCGCCAGTCGACCCAATCAATGTACGATCCAGGGCCACGAGGCGGATCGATAACGTTCCAGCTCGGATAGCGCCTCACCCAGGCTTCACTGAGCTTCTCAAGCGTGCCGTAGCGCTGCTTGAGCCAGTTTTGGAAGGAGGCTATGGTCTTTGCACAGTAACAGTACAGCCTTTGGTCAGTCGATACATTGAACTGGTGTCCGCCGGACGGCTCCAGATGCGGTTCGTTCCACACGTCATACGCATACATCGAGGAATGCTTCGAAACGACCTTTGCCAACTGGCGAAGGAAGGTTTCTGCGGCATCGCGAACGGGAGCCCAGTCCATGCACAAGCTGGGCCAACCGCCACTCATGTTGATGGAGGCAGTCTGCAAACGCTGCGGTGCTCCCAGTGCGTCCACAAACCGCGACTCCGGATGCGCTGCTTCGAGCCAATAGGGAGCTTCCTCGATGACCGCGCCCATCAGTACTTTCAAACCCAGTTGGTCGCAGTCCGTAAGGACCTCTTCGACTTCAGAGAAGTCGAATTTCCCCGGCTCGGGATTGAGATACACCCAGGAACAGTAAATTCGAATGATGTTGAACTTGTATTCGTCGGCGATTGCCTTCAACATCTCATGGCGTAACGCACGCGGAGGATTTGGCGGCCGAAAAAACTCTGCGCCATAAATGAATTCCCGACGAGCAGGAATTGAATCTGAAACATCCGAAGACTGAGTCTCCGCGGATGCCGGGCCGGCCAGAATACGCAAGCCTCCCCAGTTTGCAACAATGAGGCCTGTGGCGGTTCGAACAAAGCTCCTTCGTGATAGCTCTTTAAACATCGAGATCTTTCTCCCTATGCGGTGAAAGCCGCGTCTTCCCATTGCAAATTTCCTAATTCCAAGAAAACAGTTATCGGTGCAAAGCGGCTTGCATCTTGTGGTCACTGAGTCGGTTTAGAGAATCGGCCTTATCAGAACTGAATTGACGACTCAACTGCGCGAAAAGCACCTTTGCCTGTTCTCGCTTACCGACGGCAACATAGGCGCGTGCCAGCAAATACGTCGCATTCCTTGCATCTCGCTGAGGATTGGGTTCGAGTTCTCGCGCGATCTTCAGATCGATAAGCGCATCCTGTGGACGTCCTGCTGCGAGCAATCTCTCACCGCGAAGCACTCTCGCCGAAACGGAATTCGGATTGAGCTGGATAGCCCGATCAAGTTCCGCAAGGACAGTTGCAGAATCCGTTCCATCGATCCGAATCAGGCACTCTGCGAGCAGATAATGAAGATCGGAATCAACGATTCCGGATGCAATGGCATTCTTCAGGATCTGCCCGGCTTCCTCAAACTTCGACTGCCGATATTCGGCCAGGGCCATAAAAAAAGGAGGATCAGGAGAGCCGGGGGAGAGTTGCGCCGCAGAAGCGAAATCACGATAGGCGTCCTCTGTTTTGCCTTGGGATAGCTCGATCGAGCCTCGCATCGAGAGCGCTTCCGCGTTTTGGGGGAGGGCGGCAACAGCCTTATCCGCTACCTGCGCTGCCTTGTCTAGCTCTCCTGTATCCACGAACAGCGTTATGAGGTTGTAGTATGCGTAGGGATTGGATGGGTCCTGCCTCAGATTCTCAACCATGACAGCGTAGGCTTCCGGGTACCTGCCGAGCTTCGAGTATGCGACGCTAAGCAGGTCTGCGCATTTGGCGTCCGAAATCTTTTTCGAACGAAGTGTGGTTAGCGTGTCGATTGCCGCTTGATACTGTCCTTGATCGAAATGCACTAATGCAATGGCGTAGGCATGGGTCAGCCGGTCGGGCACGTTCGGCTGTACAGACTTGAAGATCTTGAGGGCGTCAGGAAAATCATGCGCTTTACCGTACAGCCAGCCCACATTGAAGCGCTGAACTGGTGACAAATGTGGACAAGCTTCGAGACGTCGAAGCAGAACCTTTGCACCCTGATAATCTTTCTTCTCGAGAAGATATCCCACTTTGGCAAAGTTCTTCTCGGGTGCGCATGCCTGCTCATCTTGAGCCCCGAGGCTAACAGTAGGGGTAAAGAGGCAGATAACACCGGTCAGTAAAACCCACAGGACCTTTACCTCGCGACATTGCGACGTAGCACTAATCATGGGTTAGACTCCGGCGACAACCGATCTCAGGATTTTTCGTATCTCAACCGCTTATTCCAGTCCGTATGCTTCAATAGCCGCTTTCGAAAATACCCATTCCTGCTCAGAGGGAGACAACGTGGCAATGGCTCGCTGGACCGTGCTTACCCAGCGTTCATAGGTGGAAGCCAAAGTCAGCACTGGCCAATCAGACCCGAACATCAACCGCTTAGGTCCGAAAGCCTCCAGAACCACGTCCAGGTAGGGCCTCAGGGTCTCATCGGTCCACGCATCCCACCATGCCTCGGTCACCATGCCCGAAACCTTGCAGTAGACATTTTCCCGATGCCCCAGCTCAGCAATATGACCTTTCCAGGGCGAGAGCGCCTGTTCCCGAATCCTCGGCTTGGCGATGTGATCGACGATGAAGATTTGATCCGGATGCCGATCGACAAACTCAAT
>WNEZ01005505.1_pt1 | contig 11086 bp, 10 predicted proteins | sample 5400521 | NCBI WGS metagenome assembly WNEZ01 (sample SAMN13153339, study PRJNA577476) | soil metagenome | isolation source: 120 cm saprolite under Douglas fir tree site 2 hole 1 replicate 1 | place: USA:California | collected 2015-04-18
CGTAGTTCACGCCGGTGAAGAACGAGTCGCGCTGCAGGTAGTCCATGCGGTCGGCGTCCAGCTCGCCGCTGACGATCTGCCGCAGGATGGGCAAGAGGTCCCGGCCGCCGCTGCGGAACGGATTGCCGCCGGGCGGCGGGCGGCCGCAGAGCAGCGAGGCGACATGCGCCGGGTCCGCACCGCGGCGGTTCAGCTCCGCGGCGAGGCCGGAATCCAGCACCAGCTTGAGCGTGTAGTCCTCGTGGTCGGCCTGCCTCCCGGGCGCGCGGCGGCGGCCTTCCTGCGTCCACTCGGGCACGCGCAGCTCGGCGGCCGGAGGCATGATGCGCTCGGTGGCGTGCGAGAGAGGCGCGTGGCCCAGGTCGTGGAACAGCACCGCCAGGCGCAGCGTCTGCCGGAAGCGGTCGCGGTCCGCCGACTGCAGCTCGAGCTTCGGCGCCAGCGCGTCGAACACGCGCGTGGCCACCGCCATCGCCCCCAGCCCGTGCGCATACCGGGTATGGGTCGCCCCGGGAAAGGCCAGGTCGGCGAAGCCGAGCTGCTTCACGTTGCGCAGCCGCTGGAACTGCGGGCTGTCCACCAGCGCTCGCTCGTCCGGGGTGATCTCGATGGCGCCGTGGATGGGGTCGCGGATGTGCACCGGGCGCGAATGTACCAGTCGCCGCCGATAGGGCGGCGCTGATCTTTTTCACAGCGCGCACATTATGACATGTACTCTGGCTAAACTGCCCGCATGCGGATCCGATCTGCCGCTCCCGCGGACCTGCCAGCCCTGGTGGAGCTGTACAACGGCTACGTGGCGACCTCGCCCTGCACCTTCGACGTCGAGCCGTTCCCGGTGGAGGCGCGGCGGCCGTGGCTCGAGCAGTTCGCCACGGCGGGGCGGTACCGGCTGCTGGTCGCCGAGGAGGCGCGGCTGCTCGGGTACGCGGGAAGCCTGCGCTTCCGGGACAAGCGGGCGTACGAGACGTCGATCGAGACCACCGTGTACGTGGCGCCCGACCAGCAGGGCAAGGGCATCGCCACGCGATTGTACTCCGCGCTCTTCGAGGCGCTGCGCGGCGAGGACGTGCACCGGGCGCTGGCGGGCATCACGCTCCCCAACGACGCGTCGATCCGGCTGCACGAGCGGTTCGGGTTCCGGCGCGTGGCGCATTTCACCGAGCAGGGGCGCAAGTTCGGCAAGTACTGGGACGTGTGCTGGATGGAGAAGGCCCTGTGAGAGGCTCCCTGCTGTGCGCGCTGTCCGCGCTCGCCTGCGCCTCGGCTCCGGGACGCCCGCCCGCGGGAGCCGACCTGGTGCTGCGCGGTGGGAAGGTGTTCGTGGCGGCGGGGAAGCTGTCCACCGCCGTCGCGATCCGCGGCGACCGCGTCGCCGCCCTGGGCGACGAGGCCGAACGGATGATCGTCCCCTCGACCCGGGTGGTGGACCTGCGCGGCCGGCTCGTCACGCCCGGCATGAACGACGCGCACTGCCACCTCGGCGCGGGCGGCCTGTCGATGCTGGAGGTGGACCTGCGCGGCGCGTCGTCGCTGCCCGAGATCGAGTCGCGCGTACGCGCCGCCGCGGCGAAGGCGGCGGCGGGAGAGTGGATCACCGGGCGCGGTTGGGACCAGACGCGCCTGCGCGCCTCCGAGCTGGGCCCGGGCGGCTGGCCGACGAAGGAGACGCTCGACCGCGCCTCGCCGCAGCATCCGGTCTACCTGCGCAGGGTGGACGGCCACACCGGGTGGGCCAGCTCCCGTGCGCTGCAGCTCGCGGGCATCGACGCGCGCACCGCCGACCCGCCGGGCGGCGAGATCGTGCGCGACGCGCGCGGTGCGCCCACCGGCATCCTCAAGGAGAAGGCGCAGGAGCTGGTGACCCGGATCGTGCCGCCGCCCGCGCCCGACAAGCTGCGCCGCGGCATCCTCGCCGCGCTCGACCTCGCCGCGCGCACCGGCGTCACCAGCGTGCAGAGCGAGGTCACGCCGGCGGAGCTGGACGTGTACGGCGCGCTGCGCGCCGAGGGACGGCTCACGGTCCGGATCTACGGCTGGCTTCCGCTCACCATGGAGGTCGTGCGTGCGCTGGAGCAGCGCGGCGAGCGGGCCGCTTCCGGCGACGCGTGGGTGCGCACCGGGCTGCTCAAGGCGTACGCCGACGGGACGCTCGGATCGCGCACCGCCTACATGCTGGAGCCCTACTCGGACGACCCGTCGACGCGCGGCATCCAGCGCATCCGGCCGGCGGAGATGGACGCGCTGGTCCTGGCCGCCGATCGCGCCGGACTGCAGGTCGCCGTGCACGCCATCGGCGACGCCGCCAACCGCGAGGTGCTGGACGCCATCGAGCGGGCCGCAGCCGCGACCGGCCGGCGAGGCGCGCGCCACCGCATCGAGCACGCGCAGGTGCTCGACGCCGCGGACATCCCGCGGTTCGCGCGGCTGGGCGCCATCGCCAGCATGCAGCCGACGCACGCCACCAGCGACATGCGCTGGGCGGAGGTCCGCATCGGGCACGCGCGCGCCGAGGAAGGGGCGTACGCCTGGCGCAGGCTGCTCGATGCCTCTGCCCGAGTGGCGTTCGGGACGGATTTCGCCGTCGAGCCGCTCGACCCGGTGGAGGGCCTGTACAGCGCCGTCACCCGGCAGAGCCGCGAGAAGCCCGGGACGCCGCCCGGCGGCTGGCTGCCGTCGCAGCGGCTCTCGATGGAGGAGGCGATCGCGCTGTACACCGCGTCCAGCGCGTACGCGGAGTTCCAGGAGGATGCGAAGGGAACGCTCGAGCCGGGAAAGCTGGCGGACCTGGTGGTGTGGGAGCGCGACCTGCTCACGGTGCCGCCGGAGCAGATCCTGCAGGCGAAGCCGGCGCTGACGGTGGTCGGGGGTGCTGTCGTGTACCAGCAGCCCTGACCTTGCACGGGGCGGCGCGTGTCTGCGACCATGCCGGGATGCAGACACCCGGCACGCCCCTCCCCGCGCCAGTCCTCGAAGCGAGCCCCGGCTTCACCGCCGGCACGGTCCTCTCGCGAGGATTCTCCGTCTGGATCGCCAACCTGCCGCTGTTCTTCGGCGTGAGCTTCGTCTGTTACCTGCCGCTGCTCCTGATCCCTACCGCGGATCCGAAGGATCCCAAGTCCTTCTTCGTGACCACCCTCGGCGCCATCGTGCTGCAGGCGATCATCGGAGCCATCGTGAGCGGCGCGGTCGTGAGGGGCGTGTTCGAGCAGCTCCGGGGCAACCGGGCCAGCTTCGGCGACTCGCTGCGGGTGGCGATCCGAGCGCTGTGGCGCATCCTCGGCGCTACCTTCGGGGCCGCCGTCATCGTGATGCTCTTCTCCCTCCTCTTGGTCGTTCCCGGGATCGTGAAGGCCTGCAGCTACTACGTCGCGATCCCCGCCGCCGTCGTCGAGGGGACCGGCGTGTCTGGGTCGCTGTCCCGTAGCCGGAAGCTGGCCGAGGGCTATCGCTGGCACATCTTTGGAATCCTGTTGGTGGGCGGGCTCCTGGGCATGCTCATCGGCGGCGCTGCAGCCGTCGTGTTTCGGGGCATCTCGGGACCGCTGCAGACGACGCTCGTCAGCGTGGTCCCCAACGCGATCGTCGGCTCGTTGACGGCCGTGTTCTCCGGCGTCGGCTACTACCAGCTGCGCGTCGCCAAGGAAGGCATCGACATCGAGCAGCTGGCGGCGGTGTTCGACTGACTCACCGTCGTGCGGGCGCCTTGCTCTCGCGGCGCTTCCCCAGCAACATGCGGCTCTCCAGCCGCGCGCGCAAAGCCGCGTAGAAGTCGCGTAGGAACCAGTACGGAGGATCCTTGCGCGACGCGTCCCAGCCGATCTTGCGCTGGATGCGCTCGGCGACGGCGGAGAGCGCCTCGCGATTGCTCTCGCCGCCGCCGCGCCGGAGGACCGCCTCGAGCGTCTGCAGCTCGTAGATGCCGTAGACGTCGAGCTGCTCGTCGGTGAACGCGTGGGCCGCCGGAGCAGGGATCGCCGCCCGCCCGACCCTGTGCGCTCCGAGGTCGTCGAGCAAGAGCACGCGCGGGGCGAGGACCACCAGCGTGCCGCCCACCAGATCGCCGGGGCGCAGCCGGTCGGAGTTGAACAACGGCAGGAGCCCCAACGCGACCGCCCACAGCGCAGCCAGCTCCGCCGTCCACGCCGGCGCGCCCGGCCAGACCGTCTGGGGCGCCACCAACAGCGAGATCGGTAGGAAGAACTCCACGTCGCGGAGCAGGTTGCGGGCGATCACCGCCTGCGGGGTCAGTGGGCCGCCGGAAGAATCGATGACGCGGATGCCGAGGAGCCGCTTCCCCGGCGTCATGCCGTGCCAGCGGATCTCGAACCACATGAAGTAGAAGCTGCGGAGGAGGAACGAGGCCAGCAGGATCGCGGCGACCACCAGGTGATCGAACGCATCCCGGCGGAGCAGCATCGTCATGAGCGCGATGCCGAAGGCGACCGAGGCGATGGACACGAACGTCAGGTCGATGAGGAACGCGGCGAGCCGGTCCCCGGCGCCCGCGAGCGTGAAGCGCAGCGGGACGCCCTCGGGGGTGACGAGGTCGCGGTCGCGCCGCGCACCGCCGAAGATCACGCCTCCCTCCTCCCCGCCAGCGTGAAGTACAACGTCCACGCCGCGGCGGTGGAGAGCGCCACCGCGTAGCGGATCGGCGTGGAATGCACGAGCTGCCGGAAGACGCCTTCGATGCAGCCGGCGATCAGGAACATGACCACCGCACCGACCACGACCACGCCGGCCTCGCGGCCGCGCAGCGCCAGGTTACGCAGCCGGGTGTGCCGGCCGGGGAAGACGAGGCTTTCCGCGATCGCCAGGCCGGCGGCGGCGCACAAGAGCATCGCGAGGATCTCGGTCACGCCGTGCGGCAGGATCCATCCCCAGAACTGCAGGGACAGGCCGCGGCCGCCGTACAGCGCGGCGAACGCTCCCAGGACCAGCCCGTTGAGGAAGGTGAGCAGGAACACCGGCACGCCGGCGGCGAAGCCGAGCGCGAAGGCGAGCATGCCGATCCGCGCGTTGTGGCTGAAGAGGAAGCTGGAGAACGCCGCCAGCTGGGCCTCGGCGCCGCCTGCGTCGTGCTCGAGCGCGGCGCGCAGCTCCTCGGTAGTCGCGGACGGATCCCGACCCTGGGCGTACTCGTCGGCGACGAAGGCGTGGAACCGCTCCGGGTCGTCCACCACCTGCACCGCGGCCGTAGCCATTCCCAAGGCCAGGAACAGCGCTGCGAGGCACAGGTGCGCGCGGATGCCGCGGACGGCCCGCGGGAAGCGCGCGGCGGCGAACTGGCGCACCGAATCGCGCAGGTGCTGGCGGACCCCGTAGACGGCGAAGTGGGCGCGAGCGGCGAGCCCGTCGAGATAGTCGACCACGTTGCGGTCGAGCGAGATGGCGCGCGCCACGCTCAAGGACGACAGCGCGGACCGATAGAGCAGCGGCAGGCGCGCGAGCTCCGCGGCGGAGAGGCCGGCGACGCCCCGTTCGTCGGCGCGGGCGAGCAAGTCCTCCAGCTCGCGCCAGCCGCGCTCGCGCTCGCGGCGGAACTCGTAGCTCTTGAGCCGCAGCATCAGACCAGCTCCCGGCGCTTGATCTCGAGGTACCGGTTGAGCAGCTGCACCGACACCGAGGAGGGCGGCGCGTCGATGGTGTGCACGCCCAGCCGGCGGAGGCGCCGCAGGACCAGGTCCCGCTCCCGCGCCAGGTCCTGGGCCACCACCGCGCGGTGCAGGTCGGCGAGCGATCCGGGGCGGCGGTCCGCCAGCTCGTCCAGCCCGGCGTCACGCAGCGCCACGAACAGGACCAGGTGGCGCCGCGAGAGCCTGTCGACGTTCTCCAGCATCAGCTCCGCCCCGATGGTGTCGGTGAACTCGGTGAGCAGCACGACCAGCGAGCGGCGCCGCAGCCGGGTGGCCAACTCGGCGAGGCCGAGCGTGAAGTTCGTCTCGCTGGAGCTGTACTGGAGCGACGCGCTCAGCCGCTGCAGGCGCGGGAACGCCTGCACGTTGCCCTGCGGCTCGGCGAAGCAGCGCACCTTCTCGTCGAATCCGAAGAGCCCCACCCGGTCGCCGGTGCGCAGGCAGAAGTAGGAGAGCAAGAGACCGCTGTTGATGGCGTGGTCCAGGCGCGGGATCCCCGCCAGCGGCTCCCGCATCAGGTGGCCCGTGTCGATGGCGAGCACCACCTGGTGGTTTCGCTCGGCGCGAAACTCCTGGGAAAGCAGCTTGCGGTGACGCGCCGAGGCCTTCCAGTTCATCGCCCGGTGATCGAGGCCCGCTTGGTATTCGCGCAGCGCCTCGAACTCGGAGCCGTCTCCGCTGTAGCGCTCGACCTTGATGCCCGAGAGGAACTGGCGGGCGCCGAAGAAGCGTAGCGCGGTCGCGCGCACGGCGCGCACGTTGGGCGCGACGGCGACGGCGAGGCCGAGCGGGTGGCGCAGCTCGCGCTGGACCAGGCCGAGGGGGCCACGCCAGCGCAGCCAGAGCGCCTGCAGGCGCGCATCGCCTCGCCGCACCGGCAACAGCGGCACTGCGAGCGGGACGCCGGGCGAGACCGCCTGCTCTGCCTGCGGGGCGAAGAGCGGGTCGAGATCGCACAGCGCAAGCGCTCCTCGCCAGGCTTCCGGCGCGGCGACGGAGATCCGCAGCTCGCCCGGATCGTCGCCGATGTAGAGGAGCGGCGGCGCGCTCGCGGAGATGCGCAGCGACCGCGGCGAAACGGCGAGCAGCGCGTCGGCGCCGGCCAGCAGCGCGGCGGAAGCGAGGTACGCGACCCAGACGCGCCACAGCCCCGGCGAGACGAAGGCGGGGAGCAGCGCCACCGCAACCCCCGCGGCGGCGAGCAGGATGGCGGCGCGGGTCGGCCGGATCATCGGGGCGCCGGCACCTGGTCGAGCACCTGCCGCAGCGCGGACTCGGTGGTGGTCCCCTCGATCTCCGCCCCCGGAGCCAGCACCAGTCGGTGGCGAAGCGTCGGCTGCGCGAGTTGCTTCACGTCGTCCGGGATCACGTAGTCGCGGCCCTGCAGCACCGCCCAGGCGCGCGCTGCGGTGGCCAGCATGTTGGCCGCGCGGGGCGAGGCCCCCGCGATGAACTGCGAGCGGCCGCGCGTCTCGCGGACCAGATCGACCACGTAGGAGACCACCTCTTCCGAGAGCCGGATCCCGGCGACGAGGCGCCGCATCTCCAGGAGCTCCTGCGGCCCGGCCACGGTCTCGATGCCGAACTCCTCCAGCGAGGGGAGCGCGGTGCGATGCCCGTGCAAGCGAACCATCTCGCGCTCCTCGTCGCGGCTGGGGTAGTCGACGACCACCTTGAAGAGGAACCGGTCGAGCTGCGCCTCCGGCAGCGGATACGTGCCCTCCTGCTCGATCGGGTTCTGGGTGGCGATGACCAGGAAGCTCGAGCCGAGCCGGTGGGTGCGGCCGTCGATGGTGACGGTGCGCTCCTGCATCGCCTGCAGCAGCGCCGCCTGCGTCTTGGGCGGCGTCCGGTTGATCTCGTCGGCGAGCAGCAGCTCGGTGAAGACGGGCCCCTTGCTGAGGACGAACTGGTTGGTCTGGAAGTTGAACAGGTTGGTGCCGATGACGTCCCCCGGCATCAGGTCGGGCGTGAACTGGATGCGGTTGAAGGAGAGGCGCAGCGCGGCGGCGAAGCCGCGCGCGATGAGCGTCTTCGCCGTCCCCGGCACGCCTTCGAGGAGCACGTGCCCCTCGGACAGCAGCGCGGCGAGCAGCAGGTCGACGACCGCATCCTGTCCGACGACCACGCGCCGCACCTGCTCGCGGACTCCCTGGCAGACGGCCCGGACCTCATTCGGATCCATGCAGCATCCTCGTCCTCCACAGGTGAATGCGCCGCGCCGTCTCCACCAGCGCGGCGGGCGAGCTGGACGCGCGCCCCACCTCGCGACGCAGCGTTTCGATCCCAGGAACGCGGACGCGCGCGGCCACCCGATCCAGCCATGCGTCGAGCGCGCCCCCGCGCAGCTCGCCGGGCGCGTGGAGGGCAGCGGCCACTTCCTGCAGGGAGCTGCGCAGGTAGCGATCCAGCGCATGGGCGGAGTGTCCGCCGAAGCGCAGCAGCTCCGCCATGCTGTCGATCAGCGCCGCTTTTCCCGCGGCGAGCGGCGGATCGGCGGGCAGCGGCGCCCCGAAGCGGCGCATGCCGCCCCACAGCAGGAGGCCGCCCGCGAGGAGCGCCTGCAGGACGGCGAGCGCGAGCGGGAAGCGCAGCAGGGCGCGCCAGGGCCCCTCGTCGTGCGCGCCGCCGTGGAACGACTCGTCGAAACGGACCGGGCCACCCTGGCGGAGGCGCTCGATCAACGCGACCGCCAGGCTGGCGTCGTCGCCGCGCCGCAGCCCGTGGTTGGAGAGCAGGTCGGGGTCGGTGAGCACCAGCAGCTTCCCGCCGGGGGTCGATCTCTCCCCGACGAGCAGCCGGCCGTTGGAGGCGAGGACGGGCTGCAGGTCCTTGCTGACCACCAGCTGCGCGGAGCGCAGGTCAGGCACGCCGTGCAACTCGCCCGACCACGCGCTGCCGGCGATCGACTCGGCGGCGCGCGCCACCTCGCCCTCGATGCCCGCTGCGGCCAGCACTTCGGCCGGAGCCGCCGCGGGCAGCAGCTCCGCGGAAGCGAGGTACCCGCGCCGGGCGGGGTCGGGTTTTCCCGTCCACTTCGGAAGGACGAGCAGCGCGCGGGGCGCGGCCTGCAGCAGCTGCCGGAGGCGGGCGCCTTCGGCGGGACCGCGCTCGTGGCCGAGCGACGGCTCGGCGACGACCAGCGCCGTCCCCGGCTCGGGACGGGAGGCGCCGCCCACCACCGCGCGGACGTCCAGGCGGCGCAGCAGCTCGACGAAGGCGCGGTGGCCGAGCGCTCCGCGACCGCGCGCGGTGGGGCGCACCAGGCTGCGCGGCCCCTTGTCCTCGGGAGCGAGGATCGCCAGCAGCAACCCGCCCAGGAGCGACGCCGCCGACAGCGCGACCAGCCCGACGAGCGCTGCGCGCCGGAAGGGCACTGCCGAGGTCAAGCGGCACCTCCCAGCGCGGCGGCGAGGTGGCGGTAGCGATCGGCGCAGAGCCGGTAGTCGTCTTCCGAAGCCGGCTGCCCGCCGAACGTGCACGTCTCCACCGCGCTGACCAGGCCCGCCAGCGCCTCGCGCGCCTGGCCCGGGTAGGAGGCGCGCTCGACGACTTCGCGGCTGGTCCATCCCGGCGCGACGGAGATTCCTCGGGCGCGCAGGAGCTGTTCGAAGGTCCTCAAGAGCAGCACGTGGATCGCTTCCGCGAACCGCCCCTCCCGCGCGAGAGCCTGCGCGTCGCGCAGCGGCGCGTCGGACAGCGCGGGCGCAGGCTCCTCGGCCGGCTCCTCGAGGGCGGGGTCACCGAGCGCGCCGGGGAACAGCCGTTGCGCGACGTAGACCAGGGCCAGCACCGCGCCGACCAGGGCCCCTGCCCAGACCAAGAGGCGCAGCACCTCGGCCAGCGGTCCCAGGTCGAGCAGCAGCTGCTCCGCCGGAAGGCGATCCGGATGCGATGTCGCCGAGTCCACCAGCGGCGCTCCGGCGGGGAGCTCGGTCTGGTACTCGCCGGCGGTGTAGACCTGCTCCACGGCCCGGGCCACGTCCGCTGCAGGCGCGGCGGCGAGCGAGGCGAGCAGGAGCGCAAGCACGCCTGTCATTGTCGCTGATTCCGCCGCGGGCTTGAAGCGGCGGCGAGCCGCCTACCGCGCCGCTCAGAAGGCGAACCCCAGCCTCATCGACAGAGGCGAGTTCTTCGGGTCCGCGAGGAAGTCGATCGCCTCGACGAGGAAGTCGTACCAGAAATGGATGGCCACCGGCGTGGCCAGCTCGTAGCCGGCTTCGCGGTAGGTCAGGCCCAGATAGCCGCCGAGCACGGTGATGAACGGGACGCCGGCATACAGGTACTTGGCGCGGTCCCGCGCGTCGATGAACGGCAGGTTGCCGGCGTGCAGAAGCCCGAACGCGAGCGAGGAATATGCCCATCCGCGGGTCTCGTCCGTCGCGCGCGCCCAGCCGGACTGGAGCAGGCCGCGGAAGGCGGTCTCCTCGGCCACCGCGACGTGCGCGAAGAGCGCGGCCCCGATGGCGCCTGCCAGCGGATACCCCACCGCGTCGTGGAGCTGCGTGCCGAACAGCACCGGCTCGGTGCCGAAGTTGCGCGTATCGAGCGGGCCGTCCACCAGGCGCGAGAGGAGGAGGCTGGCGGCGAGCGCTCCCAGAACGCCGCCCCAGACCGCCGGCCGGGCGAGGACGCGCGGCTCGAAGGGGGCGCGCAGCAGCTCGGGCAAGGTCTCCTGCGGGACGAAGCGGAGGCGCTCCGCGCGCTGCGCGTCGAGCACCACGTCCATCGCCGAGGCGGTGAGGAGGTCGGCATACGCGAGCAGCGGCACCTCGGATGCGGCGCTGGAGAAACCGCGCGAGGCGCCCGCCGCGATGCCGGTTCCCAGCTCCGCGGCGCCCAGCATCGCGAGACCGGCGCCTTCCGCGGGCCGGCCGCACGACATCTGCCCCAGCCCGGGGAAGAGGGCGGACAGCGCCGGCCTGCAGCCCAACTCGGCGAATCGCGCCCGGGCCTCGGTCTCGCGCTCGCGAGGCGGCTCGTCCGCGCTCCTGCGAACCGGATGCTGCGCGGTCGCGCACGCGACGGGCAGCGACAGGATGGCGGACGCACCGACCCGCAAACCGCCAGCCGCGCGCTCCCAGCCGATCGTTACGCTCCTGCCTCGATCTCGGTCTCGGACGCGCGCTGGTAGCGGTCGCGCGGATAGGTCCGGAAGACGTGGTCCCACAGCGGTGAGGTGATGCCGTACCGCACGGCGGGCGTCTGGAAGTGATGGACGAGGTGGTACTTGCGCATCCACTTCCCGACCGCGGTGCGGGGCACCGCGTGGTGCAGGTAGTAGTGCGTCAGGTCGTACCAGACGTATCCGGCGACCAAGCCCGCGAAGAACGGGTAGTGCAGGTGCACGCCCAGCGCCGCCTTGAGCGGGAACCAGAGCAGGAGCGCGATGATCGCGGTCACCGTGGGCGGCATCACCAGACGGTCGGGGTCGTAGGGGTAGTCGT
>WNEZ01007454.1_pt1 | contig 11085 bp, 10 predicted proteins | sample 5400521 | NCBI WGS metagenome assembly WNEZ01 (sample SAMN13153339, study PRJNA577476) | soil metagenome | isolation source: 120 cm saprolite under Douglas fir tree site 2 hole 1 replicate 1 | place: USA:California | collected 2015-04-18
AGACAAGGTTTCAGCGCATACCCCATAATCTACTTATAATTCTGCCCGACCGTCAAGATGATACAGCTGGTGTATGTTGCGCTTGCGTTACCTCTTGTTGGGGAGATGACTCGGGTTCCAATGAGGCGAAGTAATCTTGAATGCATGAAATGTATTTGGTGGATGAGTTCCGAAGCGTGCACTTTGCATCATATTGTAGTTCTTGATCATTTGGCTGCCTGTTGAAGGGTCAAGAGAAGAGGTACTCTGGCATCTATCGCCTCCTTGCTGCAATTGTCTCGTCAGGTGGGTAGACAAAGGACGAGACAATCGCAGGAACGATTGAGGGCACCGCGAGCAAGGCTGTAGGATATCCAGGTGAGGGATTGCACATTTCACATGAAATGAGGAACATGAGAGCCAATCAACAGCAGGAGCTGTAACCTGCTCACGTATCAACTCATATAGGCACTTTCACTCTCATTCAGCCTTGGGCACACTATTCAGGTTTCAGATGAGAAAAAGCCATACTGTCAGTGTGCAAAAGTGTAAGTTAAGAGTGAGCATTCATGAAAGAAACACGTACTTTAGGAACCTGGATGATTTGAGAGAAGATCTGCTCACGTGTTTGTAGCGGATCTTAGGAAGATGAGGCAACCATGAAAAAGGTTCAGAGACGAGTAGTATGGCTCGGATTCCTCCTTCTCGTTGTGGCCGCACTGGCCGCGGTTACAACATTACATGGGACGACTCCAACTACGACGTTTGCCCTCGACGGACGTCATAAGACGCCTACCCCCACACCTACTACGCCTACCACGCCTACCCCCACACCTACCGTAACACCGCTCATGATCACGACGACGTCGTTGCCGAATGGAAACGTGTGTGCATCCTATACCGCCTACATTACCGCGAACAAAGGAGGGGGCTCATCGCTCGACACGTGGACGATTGTGTCGGGCAAGCTTCCGGCCGGACTGACGATGGCGACGTCCTATGGTATCGAGTCAACCGTCGTTTTCGGCACGCCCACTACGGTCCAAACCACCGCGTTCACCGTCCAGGTCCGAGACAGCGCTGGTGAAACGGCGACGCAGCCATTCAGCATTACGATCGATAAGCCGCTTCCGCTGGTGATCACCAGCCCAACCCCGCCGCCAGCGACCGTGGGGAGCTCGTACTTCACCAACCTCTTTGCCAATGGCGGATGCCAATCCTACACCTGGTCGATTACGGCGGGACAGCTGCCTCCCGGCCTTGCGGTGACCAAAGGGTCGAATGGGGGGACCACTATCAGTGGCACTCCCACTGCGACAGGGACTTTCACGTTTACCGAGACCGTCACGGACAGCACAGGCGTGAAGGCCTCCCAGCAGTTCAGCATCACCGTGAACTGACCGGTTCTGTAAGTCATCAACCAAATGTTCAGATGTGTGTCTATGGCCTGTAAGTGTTTTCTAACCTTATCTCGACCTCCGAAGTGAGAACGCTGCATCGAATACTACGTTTACAGTAAAGACTCCCAAAAAGGGGTCGAGATAACTGACGAAAAGATACTGCAGGCCTTCAAGATGTGAAAACAACCGCTCTTCAACTCAAATGCGGGATGGAATCATAGCTTTGCCGCTACCCCATCTTTGAGGCGAAGCGGCAATTCTTTCTGGCAAAGAGCAAATCAATTGGTTTCTTTCCTCCTGGTGAGACCGGCGTCAGAAGCCAGGTGTTCGAAACGGCTGAGGTGCTTTCCGCATTGTACCACGACGGTTGTTTAGCACGTCGGCTAATTTGTGTTTCTGGTTGTCGATGACGAAATGTATTTGCATATGCTACTTATCTTCCGATTTCGCCAACGCTAACTCCTCACTTATAAGCAGATTATGGGCTTCAAGAAAAGCTTGACCAGCTTCATCGACAAGCCGAGTGAGCACTCGCAAGACCATTGATGTCTCTATATCTGGCCTCGTAGCAAGTAAAATGTCAATAGCACCGAAAAAATCCCCAAAAGTGCCACTCAAAAAGTCGCCAGCGTTATTGGTTGCTCCTATTTTCTTGAAGTTCATACCTGCAATCAGGTGATGCATCTTCAATCGTGCCTGGGAGGTGTGTACACACGATTCTGAAGCCATAGGGAAATGCTTTGAGTTCTAGCCGCTTGTAGGGGTATTCCTGTAGTAGTTCCGCTGCTTTCCGCTCTGCCTGCTCACGATCCTTCGCATAGAAGGGGAAGAGCGTATCAACCTGGGCATTCACGCGACAAAATAGTATCCAGAGTGTCATATGGCCATTCCCCTTATCTGTCGATATTGTTGTTATAACAGCGTTTTTAAGATAACGTTTCTATAACAATACCATTAAACACTGACTACCGTCAAGCAAAGGTAAGGTGTATGCTGCACCCATGAGATTGAGACTGAGAGTCAAAGAAGTAGCCAAAGAGCGTGGGATGTCGATGACTAAGCTCCACATAAAGTCAGAAGTCGCCTATAGTACGGTTCGTCGGCTTTTTCGAGACCCCTTTGCAGAAGTGACTACCACGACGATCAACCGATTAGCAGAGGCTCTTGGTGTCCTTCCAACACAACTATTAGAAGATGTACCCGACAACGAAGGGCTGTGACACGGCCTGGATGAGTAATCGGAAATTTTTCAGAAAGAAAGATTTGGAAGCGTTGTTGGAATTCCGAGAAGGCGAATAGCCTGGCGAAAAAGAAAGCAATAAATCAATTCTCAAGCGCAGGGGGAAGGTGTAGCTCCAAGCGCTTTTTGTTGTGCTGTCTATTTTGAAACCGTTTTGTGTGGTACTATTTAGAATGATATTAAGGTGAAATATTGAGGTTGGGGGATGAAACAGCAGGATTTTGACGCACTTTTGGCAGATACAACCAAACAGATAAACGGGTCGGTTGAGTGGGATATGGATGATGATCATTATCCATCAGTAGAGTTTCGCATCGAGGTCGTTTCTCAACCAAAGTATCCTATATTTGTGAAAGGAAGTTATAATCAGTTAGCTCAAACACTTACTTATGCCTTGATTCATCAACGCTATGGAAGAATATATGCATTAGATTTGGGCAAGGATCATCATAATCCTACCTGTTCTACTGTTGGAAGAAAGCATAAGCATCGTTGGACAGAATTGTTTCGCGATAAAGAGGCGTATGTGCCGGATGATATTACTGCTATGATAAATGACCCTGTAGATGTTTGGTTCCAATTTTGTAAAGAAGCATTTCTTATGCACAACGGAGTGATGTATCCTCCGCCTCTTGTACAATTGGAATTGGAGTTATACTGATGGCTACTCCTTGTGAACGGATTACCAAACAAATGGGCTTGCTTTACACCTGCGCACAGATAGGCCAGTATGTTAGAATTCAAACGCCATTTCTTTATCCAGATGGTGATATTATCGATATTTTTTTTCAAGGTGAAGAGAATACTGGTACACTAACCGATCTTGGCGAAACATTGCGTTGGCTTAGAATGCAAACAGTTACCCATCGACAATCTAACAAGCAACAGCAACTTATTGCCGATATATGTCTCACTCATAATGTAGAGTTTTATCACGGTATGCTAACGGTGCGAGTAAGGCAATCTGAGGACTTCGCTGCTGATGTAATGAGGCTGGCTCAGTGTGTGTTAAGAGTGTCAGATCTGTGGTTCACCTTCCGTAATAAAATGGGGGAATCAATTGTCGATGATGTAGAGGATTTATTACGAGAACGTAATATTGCATTTGATCGTAGCCCAAAAATTGTGGGTCGATCAACGAAATCTTGGCGTCCAGATTTTCAAACGAGGGGCAAAGAACACAGTTCTTTTGTGCGCGTCCTAAGTACTGGGAGTCGAGCGGTGGCACGTGACATGGTGATCTATTCGACAGCCATGTGGCATGACCTCAATTATTTAACGGTAGGGAAGGAAGCAATTCAATGTATCTCTCTGTTTGATGATACAGTGGATGTATGGAATCAGGAAGATATTCAACTGTTGGAGAGCTTATCTGAAATCGCTTACTGGTCTCGACCTGATGAGTTCCTTGAGAAGGTAGCGTAGGAGTAAGCCGCTCTGATTGTCCAGGTATGTCATTGACTAAGCTGTTCGATATACATAAATACTCGACATTTTGTGCAGACCCCTGACTTTGTGTGCAAACGGGTCTTTATGTGCAAAGCCGCTTTCAGTGTTAATTTAGTCCCTGCCACTTCTCACACTTCCTTGCCCACCAACCCAGATACGCCTATATCATCCTCGTCTATCCATGCCCGTGGGTTAAGGCGTTCGAGTGCAGCCTTGATCTCTTCTGGTGGGCGTTCCCGGTATATGCGGTTGGATGGCTTAAGAGGTCGGAATGATTCTTGACCTGTGCGTACACGAAGCAAGAAACCGCGAAAGATAGTGTATTGCCGCGCTGCCAGGTAATCAAGCGGTGTTTTTCCTCCTGGTGTGACTGGTGTGAGAAGCCAGGTTTTTGTAGCGGTTGGACTACCGAGGCGCTGAGTGGCTTCCTCCAAGAGGGGGAGTACTTCAAGAAGATGCTCATGTGATTCGTATTTGTTGATATCGAGTGAGTTGAAGATGAGATTATCCATGGTAAGTTCCCCGTCTATATAGTCATATACTTCTATATATCCTTACACACGGCTGAGGTGCTTTCCTGCATTGTACCACGACGGTTGTTTAGCACGTCGGCCATTTAGTGTTTCTGGTTGTCGATGACGAATGGGATGTTCTTGATCTGGTCTTGCTCATTTCATTCTTGCAACTCATGGCGTCAACATATGACTCATTCGCAACCTCACTGATTTTAGCAGACTGCATCGGTGATGCTCAATCAGAAAGCCGCTACGAAAGCAATTACCTGGATACTCGCCCCGCTGAAAGACATCCTGAATCAGCGAACTGCGAGAGAGCCAAAGCTTATGGCAAGTTACAGGTAACTTCATCGGAGCAAGATGGCTGTTTTATGCTAGGCAATTGCTGCTTGCTTGGCATATGAGACCTTGGATTTGGCGTTCCATCTCTCTTCAATCGAATCAATGAGCTCGCACAAGCTAGTGTAATCATTCCTGTCTATACTATTCTTACCTCTATCACCCGGGCTAAGATCATCTAGCAGCATCTTCATCCACTTGAGGTGCTCATGCAGCAAGCCTTCTTGTTCGCTCTGGCTCATTGAGCCAGTTGAGCTGGAAAGTGGTGCATGCTTCTCTTCAGCCTTTGCGAAATTCACCAAACATCTATCTGGCAGACTAATGAAAGCATTGGCCGCTGTCTGGATAAAGACAAGGCTCTGTTGAATCGCTTTTCTGTAGTTGTCATTGAATTCCTTGCATATGCGCTGTTGCAGCGTGACAGTGATGGTATTGAGCACATCCTCAGCTTCGTCTTCTGAGCTACTCTGATTCTTCAAATCGCGCAGCATATCGTAGAAAGATTCCGGCGAGCATACCAGCGCCACAAGACCTGCCAGAAAAAAAGATGCATTACATATGAGCAATAACTTCCCCCGGAGGTAGTGCGAGGAAGCTTTATGCTCCAGATCCTCTGCGATGCCCAGCATACGAAAGATCTGCGTCGAATTGACCCACCCCTCGACGCAGATGGAGAGCAGAAGTTCTTTGTTCCTGAGCAACATCTGTACATCTTTGCCTCGTGGATTCTCCCCCATACGTGAGCAGAATTCCTTGGTAATGGCTGTTGCTGCATGAAGGATGGGATAGGGATACTGTTCACTCAATGGGCGCAAAAATCGACTACAGTCCCCGATGATTGTCTGCAAAACTTCTCGCGTCTGAGCTGCCCGCTGCTGAAGCTGATCGCTTCGATATTGGCGCAAAGTGTGAATGAAAGCAATGCCAGTAAGAATTACCGCGATGGCTGCGATTAGATCTGTAATCGACATGTTGGTAGACCTCCTTTATATGACCCAGGTGTCCTATTTGGAGATGCTCGAAATCTGCGGATCTTCAGCGAGTTCAAAATGAGGTTGCCCATCGCAAGTTCTCCCCTTAGTGTTGCCGAGTACTCCTATGTGACTTTACATACGGTTGAGATGTTTCCAGCATTGTACAATGACGGTTATTTAGAACGCCTGCTAATTTGTGTTGATGGGTTTCACAATGATAAGGAATAGTTATCATCTGATCTTCTCACTCCGTTTACCACTGTCATAGCAGCATCATATTGGAATCTCTTTTGGAAGTGGTTCCCCCTCGAACAGTGTTCGCTTGTCAAGGACAACAATTGTGTATGGGTGTTCCGTGTTTTTGTCATTGGCAAGTTCCTGCTGGTAGCTGTGGACAAGTTCCATTACTTCTTCAGTAAAGGTTTTCGTCGTAACGAAGAAGAATGCACGAAATCCCAGTTGATGAGCTATTCGTGCCGTATTGATATCTTTTTGAGATAACATCTCTCCTGCCTTGCATTCCCCTGCATAGAGTTCATGTTTGTAGATATAGACGAAGTCAAAGTCACCAGCGTTATTAGTTGACCTTATTTCCTTGAAATTCATACCTGGAATCAGGTGAAACATTGGAGAATGAATTGTCTTGAGGGTGAGCAATGCAGTGATTACAGGAAGAATATCCTGATCCATGGCTCGGTTTGCAAGAGGGTTAAGCGAATATTGAAACGAACGATCTATCGGGTCAAGAGCATTCTCGGTTAGAGGGAGATCAAATGTTTCGAGGCATCCGAGGCACCTCATGCGTTCATCTAGATCACTGATGCCATACCAAATAGTTGTCTGGCAGTGAGGGCATTTGATATCTAGGCCTCTTTGCACAGCCTTTATTCTGACGAGCTCTGAGAGAACTTTCAGGCATTGAACTCTATCATCGCGATCCAATAATGCTTCTTTAATTTTTGTGAATGTACGAGGATTTCTTTTGAATTGGGGAATGGCCCCTATATCTGTGACTACTCCTTGCAAGTATTCTTCAAAACTCTGCGGTAGGCTAAAGCCCTGCTGACTCAATTGTTCACGTAATTCTCTTGCGAGCTTAGGCGTTGATTTATCCGCTAACGCGTCCAATATCTTATGAGCAACAGGAGAGCGTAATATTTCGGCCTTCTCAAACCCTCCTGCTATGCCGATCAACCCATTCGCATAAAACATCTTGTCCGATTGAGAAACGTCGTATCCCATAAAACCAAAATAGGTATGGTAGATCTCCCACATCTTTGGAAGCTTAAGAGATAGCCTATCTATACCTTGTGGTGGAAAGGTATGTTGATAGTTCAATTCAACGGGATTTAAAAACACGTTAAAAGACGAGCTTGGAATGATGAGGTTTGCCACAGTGGAATGACCGGGAAATTGATTCCAAAAATCACTCTGCAGACCAACATGCACTTGACCGAAACCAGTGGATCGGGGACCTGCATTGGGAACAAGAAAGGTCTCAGGTTCTTCGGTCAATGCGAGTGAGAAGGTCGGCCTATTACCTGAACATTCATGATAGATAGGTAGATCGGGTAATACATTTTCTGTGTAAATAATTGGCTTGGATGAGCGATTATCTGGCTCAGAGCTAGCACTACCATTGAAGTCCTCTGGTGTGTAGTCACTCATGGTATATTTAATATCACCCTCATGCCTTTGAAATCCTATACGCGTTTGTAGATATTGAAGTATCTCCGCATCTTTCTTGTAATGAAAGTTAACATCTAGATTTGATCGTATATAAGGATGGTCCCGATGTTCTTTCAATATACGCTCTAGAGGTTCAAAGAATGATTCGTCTAAGAATTGGCTTTTGCTGAGTAATAGGACTCGACGATCAGCGAGCCATGGATTCCCGAAAGAGTAGGCTCTCAAATTCCAGAACCAACAGAGGTCTTCAACTGTTTGAGCAATCACGACCTCAAAGTACGGAGCGGGAAATATGCCTTCCAAACCAATGTTGTGCAAGTCCTTTAAAGTAAGATTGATAACAGATTCATAGGGATCAATAGAAAGTTGCGCCCGCAGGCTGGCTTCTGACAGCTCCATCGGCCACCATCGTTGGTGATATGCTGCTTGGTAATCACGCTCCTGCCCAGGCCAGATTTTGCCAAAAGCAGCGAAACGAATAGCATTGTCCAACTCAGAAACTTTTGTATGGGCAAAAAAACCAGCCACCCCTAAGACGGGCATCAAAGTATTTGTCTGAGGTATAACAATTTGAAGTGAATGTAGGCTTTGATCTGCTATAAGAAAGCTCTCCCATTTAATGACAGGCCACCCAGGATAAGCAGAGGTCAGCCAGGACATCAATGATCTATAGAAGGTTTCTCCGCCTTCTATGGAAGCAACGGCGTCGACAAAGATATCTGGATTACGGCGTCTTATTATTTGTGAAAATAAAGAATCTTTTTGCAGGAAAAGATCTTTCGTTTTCGCTTCTTCAATTGGAAGTGGAATAATCAAGTTATTAATTCCACCCCATTGTGTACAACATAAGCTAGCTACTTCAGTGAAGCGCTTTAAATCGTTCTCAGCAATAAAGTATACATGTCTTAAGGGTCGCACGTTGATAGACAGCTCTGTCTTCATTAATCTCGTCCTTTCCCCTCCACGATATTGATCTCCTCCTCCGTCAACCCATACAGCCGGTACACCACCTGGTCAATCAACGCATCCGTCTTAGCCAGTCTCTCCTTCAGCGGCAATACCCTCTCCAAACTTCCCTCATACTCTTTTCTCACCCTTTCAACCAATCCCGCATCACTCAAACTGACACCCAAGCGCCCCTTATTCTTCTGCAAAATCTCCAAGAGTTCCTCAAAGGCAAGAGGCGACTCACCTTTCTGGTAGTCGCCCGGATAGTCGGCTAGTTTGCCTTTGCCTGTTAACACATCTATTCCTTTTCGGCCCTCTTTATCCGGCAATATTCTGAGCGTCGTCACCAACCAGTTCAAAAACTCCTTTTGTGCCGCTCGCTTCTCCTTGTGCTGGTGTATCATCTCGTCTGCCAGGAATGCGAGCAGGTCGTGAACCACGTCTGATTCTTCTGGCTCTTTCGAGAGGTGATGTTCAACAAAGCCAAGCACGCAGGCTTGATCGTTCTTGCTCAGGCAGTACTCGTAGAGGTTTTTAGCCTTTTCGAGGTAGTAGGCACGTTGTTCAGGTGAGAGGGTGAAGTTGATGCGACGGATAGGCAGCCTTGAAATCGCATTCCCTGAGTATTCCAAATATCCAGCCCGTTTGATTTTACAAAATACTCTGTGATATGAATTGAGTAAAGTGGAATTTAAAGCAGCAGATAAAAAATAAATCGAGTAAGAGTTAGTAACTGGCACTATAATATACACATCGGTCATTCCAATAAAAGGATACTCTGTTGCGAAGAACCGATTCTCTGTTGCGTAGAGGGGTACCAATAATCTTTTGTTCGCTCTCACTATGTTGGATTTTCTTGAGCGTTGCAATCTCCACCATTCATACATTCCTTGGTTACATTCGGCTCTCTTCAAAAGCTCTTCTTTAAATTTCAAGAGATGTTCTAAAATTTTAGGTGCTTGGCTAATATTACGAGTTCCGTCTGTATAGATAATCCATTCCCCGATATTACTGAGTTCATATCTATGGACATATTCTGCTTGTGCAAGTGGCAGCAGCCAATCGCGTTCTAAATGTTCTGTTATAGCTATTTCATCAGAAACAGTAAATGCCTCATTGTTCCCAGTTTTTATTCCTTGAGTATTCTCTGTAATTGAGTCTAAAGAGATGCTTATATGGTTCACTTTTTCCCAGAGATTACTCTTGCCTAATGCTCTGAATCTCCATGGTTCATTAGTAAATAATGAAGACGATATCTCATGCCGATTTGCATTATCCAAAGTATTGCAATCCAATAAAAATCGCTCTGCTGTAAGTTGCTCTGAGTCGGATGCTACACATACTATAGTCTTAGCAACTTGCTTGCCAGCTTCAAAAAGGGCAATTACAGTCAAAACATTAATATCGGGCCATACTTGGAGGTTACCAAAATCGATCATTAATCGTAAAGTTGCTCGGTTGGAAAGAAATCGGCGCAACTCCGAGGCGAGTTGAGCTTCAATCCAGTAGCGAGCAACAATGAAACAGTAAAAACCTTTATACTGTGTAAGATCATTTGCACGTCTAAGAAAGAAATGTGAGATATCATTTGATCCGCTGAAAATATCATGATAAATTGCGCCCAATGGTTTTTGAAGATCGGTGCTCTGTAGAAGGAAATATGGTGGATTCCCCACTACTGCATCAAATCCCCCATTCTCCTTACGCTTCGTCTCATCAAAGAACACTTCAGGGAACTCTAGCTCCCAGTGGAAGAAGCGCTTTGTTTGAGCGAGGAAGTGCGCGGTTTCGATAGCTTGCTTTTCTCCTTTGCCCGTTTCGCTATAATCGTTGTTGACAATCGCTCCTGCACAATCCTGTGTGATTCGTTTTGCTCCTTTGTTACCGAAGTATTCGCTGATCCATACATCCAGGAGTCGCTTGAAAGGGGCGAGGGCATCGTAGGCCCCTTTGTAGGCCTTGCGTGATTCGGCAACTTCCTGGGCAGTGACGTCTGAAAGCTCGCCAACTTTGCGCATCAATTGGGTGGCGTCGAGCAGGTAGGTAAACTGGTTGCCCCAGAGGCCCAGGCTGAGGGAGTCCTGCACCTCCTGTATGTGGCCGCCGATGAGCGAGTTGCCGCACTTCATATGGTGGTCGAGGAACGAGAGCGGCGCACCGAGCGTGAAGCAGTCCAGCCAGAGGCTCACTTTTGCTAGTTCGACGGCCATGGGGTTGAGGTCTACGCCGTAGATGCAGCTTTTCAGGACACGTCGCTTGAGCAGGTTCAGGTCGGTGAGTTTGCTCATGTCTATGGTCACGCCCTGGCGTTCCATCTCTGCCTGGATCTCGTGGCGGGTTTGGGCCAGTTCGTGTACTATGGGGTTCCATTTGAAGGCGGTCAGGATTTTCGCCACCTGGTCGGTGATGTAGTCAACTGCCTCTACCAGGAAGTGGCCGCTGCCCATGGCCGGGTCGAGTACTTTTAGATCGAAAAATGCCTCGTTGAGGGTTTTGCGAAATTTCTTGTAGGTCTCATTTTCGGGGCTGATGTACTTGCGTCCCAAAGCCTT
>WNEZ01006719.1_pt1 | contig 11084 bp, 8 predicted proteins | sample 5400521 | NCBI WGS metagenome assembly WNEZ01 (sample SAMN13153339, study PRJNA577476) | soil metagenome | isolation source: 120 cm saprolite under Douglas fir tree site 2 hole 1 replicate 1 | place: USA:California | collected 2015-04-18
GTCATCCAGGGAGGATTTGTAAAATCGAAAAACTCTGTCATATCCATCTGGGCGGCGTCCCGCTTGGTCAGGCTGCCCAGTTGGAAGCGAGTCTCGATCAGCTTAAGAATTGCAGTGAAATCCGCTGTGTGGTGGGAAACAAAATTTTTTCTAGTGAACGCTGAGACCACCAACAAAGGTACCCGGAACCCAGTGAAGTTAAAATCACAATTGGGGCCGGTAACTTTGCTGCAAACGTCGTTCGGTCCTATATCAATAGGGGCGGTGTCGCCGGGATGGGTTGCAGGCTGGGGAGAGACGTGATCGTAGAAACTGCCAAATTCGTCGTACGTGAGAATGAACACCGAATCCTTCCACGACGAACTTTGCATCAAGCCTTTGATAATGTCATGCACATGCTGGGCGCCGGCCTGAATACTTTTGCCATTGCCGGGGTGCTCATCCAAATCTGATTTGTAACCTGGCTCAATCATGGCCACGGCTGGCAAAGTTCCATTGGCCAGATCATTGTAATAGTCGGAGAGGGGGTGGATGTTGGCGGTGTGTTGTGAGGCGAAAGGCTGGAAATTTACTATGAACGCCGTGCCCGGATCGGTTTCGTAAATCTTCCATGAGATACCGGCTGATTCCAACAACTCAAATATTGTTTTATTAGGCAGCGGCGTCTGGGGAGGATTAACGTGTCCTGCCGAGGTGGCCGCCAGTAAATATAGGCGGTTGAGCTGCGTCCGGCTCATTACCGGGGCAAACCAGCGGTCCGACGTCGCGAATTTCGTCGCCATATAGTAGTAATAGTTCAAATCATTGCCATCGTAATAGCCCATGGCGCGCAAGCCCTGCTGATCAAAGATGGGTGCGTCCGGGGGGCCGGCAGTCTGAGAAAAATGTGCAGCGGTATGTACAAAGCCATCTCCGGCCCAAGGCCCGACCGGGTTGTTCACATTCCAATCGACATGGCTTTCATTCCAGCCTGGACTTAGATTTTGCACGCAAACCGTTCGTAAATGAAAAGCATTCACCGTGCTCAGGCCGTCGAAACTGGGATTGGACGCGTTGCTGGGAAGCCCATCGAACGTTTGGCTCGGATATCCATTAGCCTGCCAATACTCCGGTAGTTTTCCGAAATAGTGATCGAACCCGCGGTTCTCTTGCGCCATGAAAATAATGTGATTGACGGAGTCACTCAGTTGCCGGTTCGGCACAGGCTCAGTAGCAGCAGAAGCGCCGCTTAGGCCTTTGCAGCCGGTTTGCATCGTAAGCGCAAGGGCCAAGCTGATGAGCGCAATTGAAATCTCCCATCTATTCCAGATCCCCTGTAAACCCTGACCGCAAGGCTTTGTCATGTGAATGCTCCATCCACACTTCGAGAGTCCAATTTGAGTGGGGCTTGGATGAGAGTAGTAGGTGCAGAGTTGGCCGCAGCGTATACGAGGGATTAGCTTCTGCGGGCACGGGGCCTGCTCGGAGTGGTAGGAAGGTTAGTCTTTAAGCAGTTGGCGGGCAATGACTAGTCGCTGGATCTCGCTTGTACCCTCGCCAATGGTGCATAGTTTTACATCTCGATAAAATTTCTCTGCTGGATAATCTTTGATAAACCCGTAGCCGCCATGGATTTGAACACCCTCGTTAGCACACCTTACGGCAACTTCACTGGCATAAAGCTTGGCCATGGATGACTCCAACGTGGTTTTCATTCCTGCGTCTTTCATGGACGCCGCACGTAGAGTCAGCAGCTTCGCGGCCTCAATTTCGGTGGCCATATCGGCTAGTTTCCATTGAATTGCCTGGAATTCGCTAATGGCCTTGCCAAACTGTTTGCGTTGTTTGGAATACTTCAGCGCCGCCTCATACGCACCTTCGGCCATGCCTAACGACAGCGCGGCAATAGAAATTCGGCCTCCGTCCAGGACTTGCATGGCGTCAATGAAGCCATCGCCTTCCTTGCCCACAAGATTTCCCGCTGGGATTACGCAATCTTCGAAGATTAATTCCGCGGTGTCGCTGGCCCGCAATCCAAGCTTGTTTTCTTTTTTGCCTGGCCGGAAGCCTTTGGTGCCCTTTTCAACTACAAAGGCGGAAAGCCCATGAGTGTGCGCCGCGCGGTCGGTTACTGCGATGACTACTACTACGTCGGCATAGTGCCCATTGGTGCAGAACGTCTTAGCTCCGTTCAGTACCCAGTTGCCGCCTCGACGCACGGCTGTCATGCGGGCGCTGCCGGCGTCCGATCCGGAAGAGGGTTCGGTCAGACCCCAGGCACCGATGTATTCACCTGTTGCCAGCTTGCTGATGTACTTCTTTTTCTGTTCTTCCGATCCTGCGAGAAAAATATGGTTTGAACACAATGAGGTATGTGCGGCCACAATAATGCCCACAGAGCCATCCACTTTTGAGAGTTCTTCGATAGCCGTGACGTATTCGACATAGCCCATTCCGGCGCCGCCGTACTCGGTTGGGAATACAGTTCCCAGCAATCCTAGCTTGCCTAATTCCTTAACGGTCGTCATGGGGAACTCGCTGGCTTCATCCCACTGCATCACGTTGGGAGCGATCTCGCGTTCCGCGAATTCGCGCACGCTCTTTTTAAGTTGAAGTTGTTCCTCGTTGAGTTGGAAATCCAAGCTTCCTCCGACGCGCTTCGATGGAAATTTGCCCTAGCTAGGTGACGGCCGGCGCAATCACATGACGCCGAACTTTTTATTAGAACATAGCGATGGAAGATGAAGAAAACGTCAGACCGACCGGTTGGTTTTAATTTTGGCGAAAATTATCGGCGCAGCGCGCATCGAAGGCCCCATCCCAGTCCCCACCAAACGGCAGGCAGAAGGTAAATCGCCAGCACCAGGCCGGCCACCACTACTAACATCGTTCTCGCCCGGCGTATCGCTTGCTTTTGCGTATCCAACGCCTGCTGTTGATTTGCCAGCGCCAGTTTGTAGTTCTCGATATGTTGTTTCTGCAGATCCCGGATCTCTCCCAGGAGCGCGATGATCTGGTCCTCCGACATTGGAACGCCTCAGCGCCATGACACACTATTGTTGAGTTCGAAGGAAAGAGTGCGGAAGAACTAGACCGTTGGTGCGCCGGGCGTTCGCGATTTCTTGTGGCTCAGGCCGAAAACCTTGCGAGCCATCCAAACTGGGGCCACAAAGACATGTGCGGGATTGGTGAGGAATGCCGGCTTGTTGCCTTCAATCAAATGACCCAGCCAAGCCAGGGCGAAAGCGGTCAGGATTAGCAGCAGTCCAATGATCCAGTGGAACCAGACCACCACAATTGACAAGAAGCCAACCGGGATGGCAATCATGTGCAGCGCGCGATTTACGGGGTGATTGTGCGCGCCGTCGTAATGTGAGTAAAGACCCAACGCAGTGGCCAGTGGTCAGTGGCTAGTGGCCAGCGACCAGTGAGGTGTAATGATAACTCAGAACTGCCCAGTGACTAGTGATCACTGACCACCGGCCACTGCTTCGGAAACAAATCTTTCGAAGACTTCATTGGAGAGCAATCTGCCACGCGGCGTCAGCCGAATCCACGAATCTTCGCGCTCCATCAATCCGCCTTCTACAAATTCGGAGATGGTTTCAGTGAAGCCGGCGACTGCGGATGGCCCAAATTTCGCAGCTACTTCTTTCAAGTCCACACCGCGATTGAGCCTCAGTCCAAGAAAGAACGTTTCTTCGAGCGCCGCATGAGATGCTACGGCATTGGGCTTGAGAGGTCCTTCCGCGACGTATTCTTCCAGCGAGTCTGGGGTGGAAAATCGTACGGCTTCGTTCTTTCCCTCGCGCGAGAGGAGCATGGAATCTGCATCCACTCCAAAACCGAGATACGGTTGGCGCGTCCAATATTTCAGATTATGCCGGGATTCGTGGCCTTCGCGCGCGAAGTTGGAAATCTCGTATTGCCGCACTCCGGCCGAATCCAGTCGCTCGCATGCCATGTCGTAGAAATCCGCGGTGACTTCGTCCTGAGGTACGAAATGCGCGTGGTATCGTGTACCGCCTGCCATCAACTCGCGGCCGAGCCGGGAATCTTCGTCAACCTCGAGCATGTAAACGCTGGCATGAGGCACGCCTGAAGCGATCGCTGCACCAACCGAAACTTCCCAGCTCTCTCGGGTTTGATGGGGTAATCCGGCGATCAGGTCAATGTTGATATTGGAAATCCCAGCCGCGCGCAGGCGTGCAATGTCATCCAGTACGATGGTCCTCGAATGCAAACGCCCCACCGCGGCGGATTCCTGGTCAACGAAAGACTGCACTCCCAGGCTTACGCGATTGACGCCACTACGCCAGAGCGCTTCGACGACCGCTGGTGTCAGCGTGCCGGGAGCGCATTCCACTGTGACTTCTGCATTCGGCAATAACTCGAAATTTTGCGAAATGGTGACAAATAGCCGTTCCAATTCCGTTATATCGATTATCGTGGGAGTTCCGCCGCCCAAGTATATGGAATCCAGCGTTCGATCGAAGCGTCCGGCCATCTGATCTGCGATACTATTGGCACGTTCCATGTCCGAACAAACTCGTTCCACGTAGCGATGGAAAACGGCACGGGAGAAGACATCTGACGCGAAGTTGCAGTAGCTGCACTTGGTACGACAGAATGGCACAGAAATATAAAGGCCCACAGGCATGACGCTGATTATCCCACGTTGCCGTTATCGTCGGACCTACGCCCGCATCTAAAACGAATATGCTTCCTCGCGTCGTGATCACCGGACTAGGCGTCATCAGCCCCAATGGCATGGGTAAGGCAGCCTTTTGTCAGGGTATCCTGACGGGAACATCTGGGGTAAAACGAATTTCACGCTTTGATCCTGCCGATCTGCCGGTGCACATCGCTGGCGAAATTCCAGACTTTGATGAGCTCGCCTGGGTGGATCCGCGCGAGCGGAAACATGTGTCCCGCGTCGTGCCTCTGGCAGTAGCGGCTTCTGCGGAGGCAATCCACGATGCCGGCCTCGATCCTGCGGCGATGTCGATGGAAGAGAAGCGCGAGATTGGCGTGATCCTCGGCACTGGCGGCGGAGCGCAGGAATTTTCTGAAGAGCAGTACCGTCTCTGGCATAGCGGCCACGTCAAACAAGTCAGTCTATTCTGCATCCCCAGCGGCACTATGGGAACGATTCCCAGCGAAGTCAGCATGCGCTTCGGATTTCGCGGCTACAGCCACGTCATCACGACAGGGTGCACGTCGTCTACCGACGCGATTGGCTATGCCTATCAGCACATCCAGGCTGGAGTGCAGCCCATGTTTCTGGTCGGCGGCGTCGATGCGCCCATTACTCCGGGAATCATTAAGGGCTATTCGTTACTGCGCGCGCTGACTGCTTCGTGGAATCACGCTCCGGAGCGCGCCTCGCGGCCTTTTTCAGCAGATCGTGATGGCTTCGTTTTGGCCGAAGGTTCCTGGATGTTCATCGTGGAAGATTACCACCACGCTCGTGTCCGCGGTGCTCGCATCTACGCGGAAATTGCCGGATACGCATCCACCTGTGAGGCCTTCCACCGCGTACGCATGAGCGATTCACCAGAAGAACCCGCGCGCGCCATTACCGAAGCCCTCGAAGAAGCAAGGCTCAGCGCGGAAGACATTCATTATGTCAATCTGCACGGGACGTCCACGGAAATGAACGATCGTGTGGAAACGCGCGCGCTCAAACTCGCGCTGGGTGCGCATGCGGGCAAGATTCCGATGTCTGGATTGAAGTCACAGATTGGACACACGCAAGGCGCCTGCGGCGCCGCCAGCCTCGCTGCCACATTGGTGGCCATGGAACACGGCAAAATTCCTCCCACCATCAATCTCGATGTCCCTGATCCTGAGTGCGATCTGGATTACGTGCCTGACGTCGGTCGCCGCGCTCAGATCGAGCATGCCATCTGTAATTGCGTAGGGTTCGGGTCCAAGAATTCGGCCTTGATCCTGCGGCAGACTGCCTAAAACCTTTTCCATCCTTCGCACTGCCGCACCCATCTATTTAGGGTAATCTTTAGGTAACCGATGGCCTCAGCCCACGAAGAAGAAGTATTAGGGAAAGCTTATGACAGCCGCCTGATGAAGCGACTGCTTCGCTATCTCGCCCCTTACAAATGGCAGGTGGCAATCGCCCTGGGATCCATCTTTCTCAAGGTGGGGGCCGACGTCCTAGGGCCTTACCTTACCAAGATTGTCATCGACCGCTACCTGGCGCCGGTACCGGGACTGCACACACGCTTTGACCGTTTTCTGAGCAGCAATCCCTTTGCAGGAATTGCACAAATCGCGGCCTTGTATGTTGGGCTACTGGTCTTCAGTTTTCTGCTGGAATATCTCCAAACTTATTACATGCAGTGGGCCGGGCAGATGGTGATGTTCGACTTACGCAAGGAAATCTTCCGTCATCTGCAACGTATGCACATTGGGTTCTACGATAGGAATCCGGTCGGACGGCTGGTCACGCGCGTCACCAGCGACGTGGACGCTCTGAACGAAATGTTCACGTCTGGCGTGGTCTCGATTTTCGAAGATGTTTTTGTGCTAGCCGGCATTGTGGCCATCATGCTGCACATGAATCCGAAGCTCGCACTCATCACCTTCGCCGTTCTGCCCCTGATTGCAATCGCGACCAAAATCTTTCGTGACAAAGTTCGTGATTCCTACCGCCGCATTCGTGTTGCGATAGCCCGCATCAATGCGTATCTGCAAGAGCATGTCAGCGGAATGGTGGTCTTGCAGCTCTTTAATCGTGAGCAACGGGCATTCGCAAAGTTTTCCGACGTCAACGCCAGCCACATGGACGCCTTCAAAGACGCCATTATGGCCCATGCCGTCTACTACCCCGTGGTCGAAATCCTTTCCTCGATCGCCATTGCGTGTGTCATCTGGTTTGGTGGCAACGACGTAATTCGCGGCGCCACTACCATCGGAATTCTGGCGGCATTCATCCAGTACGCGCAACGATTCTTCCGGCCCATTCAGGACTTCAGCGAGAAATACAACATCCTGCAATCGGCCATGGCTTCCAGCGAGCGTATTTTTAAGCTGCTGGATACGCCGGTGGAGATCACTTCTCCCGCAGTCACGAAGAAGCCAGAAGGTCCTGGCCGCATTGAATTTGATCATGTCTGGTTTGCGTATCGGAACATTCCTATCGACACCGGTGATGGCAAGAATGGGAAGGGGGCACGGGCGGCGGAAGATAGAGCTACCCACACCACGCAGCCATTGCTGGAACCAGACTGGGTGCTGCGGGACGTCAGCTTTGTCATTGAACCGGGCGAGACTGTCGCCATTGTCGGGCACACTGGGGCTGGCAAGACCACGATCATTTCTCTGCTAATGCGTTTCTACGATATGCAGAAAGGCGCGATAAAGATTGATGGCGTGGATGTCAAAGACATGGATCTCGCGGATCTCCGCCGCCGCTACGGCGTGGTGCTCCAGGACCCCTTCCTATTTACCGGTACAGTCGAAGGAAACATCCGACTGGGCACACAATTCATCACCGACGAAGATGTACAACAGGCGGCCATTGACGTGAATCTTGCCGAGTTTATTCGCACTTTGCCGCAGGGCTTCAAAGAAGAAGTGCGCGAACGTGGTTCAACGCTATCTACCGGCCAGAAGCAGCTCATTTCATTCGCTCGGGCGCTGGCGCACAATCCGAAGATTCTGATTCTCGACGAAGCGACTTCTAGTGTGGATACAGAGACTGAATTTAAGGTCCGGGATGCCCTTAGCCGCATGGTGGAAGGCCGCACGTCGGTGGTGATCGCTCATCGGCTTTCGACGGTACAGCGGGCTGACAAGATCATCGTCATGCACAAGGGATTGGTGCGCGAGGAAGGAACGCACCAGCAACTGCTCGCACAGCGCGGAATCTACTACAAACTTTACCAATTGCAATACAAGGACCAGGAGATCCCGGTGGGCAGCGGCCCGGAAGTCACCGCCAGCGCCGACGATTAGGAGACCCGGCGTCCCGGGCACCTGGAAATCAGAGAAACAACTACTCTCGAGCGTGCCCCGCTCAAGCTCTGCTTGGGCGGGGTTTGTCATCGGGCGGACGCACCAACCTCCAGAAAATTTCAGATCGCACCCGCATCGCCACTATGGTAGGAAGCGTTTCGGTCACCCGGGCATGGAGACAGAAACCAGGATCGCGTCTGTGATTACAAAGACCTAAAACGACCGCCCAAGCAGAGCTTGAGCGGGGCACCCTCGAGAGTAGCGATGAACATTTTGCGGTTGGCGGATCGATGCCGGCGGGACGCCGGCGCTACTTTACAATGTTGGCGTGCGAATTCTAATCTCCGCCGGAGAAGCGTCTGGTGAACTGTATGGTGCGCAGCTCATCAAGGCTCTACGGAATTGCGATCCGTCGCTGGAGTTTTTTGGCGTGGGTGGAGACCGCATGCGGGCCGCCGGTTGCGACGCGGTTGTAGACGCCAAAGACCTTGCTGTAGTGGGTATCTCCGAGATTCTCAGTCACTTGCCCAAGATTTACGGACGCTTTCGTCGGCTGATTGCTGAAGCGGACAAGCGTCGTCCGGACCTCGCTATCGTCATTGATTCTCCCGCTTTCAACTGGCGAGTCGCCAGGCAGATGCACAAACGGGGAATTCCGGTCGTGTATTACGTGTGCCCGCAATTTTGGGCATGGCGCCAGGGACGCGTTCGGCTGCTCCGGAAATACATCACCAAAGCCCTAGTCATTTTCCCATTTGAAGAACAGTTTTATCGCGACCATGGGGTGGATGCGACCTTTGTCGGCCATCCCCTCAGCGATCAAACCTTGCCCACGGTCAAGCGCGACGACTATGCCGCGCAACATAAGCTGGACTCAGCTAAGCCATGGATCACTCTCATGCCCGGCAGTCGCATGAAAGAAGTACGCATGAATATTCCCGTGATACGGGAATCGGCCGCCAAGCTGGGCTCGGGATACGAGTTTCTGCTTCCGGTCGCACCCACGCTGGATCGCAGTTTTCTCGAATCGCTGATCGCCAACAGCCCGACCATCAAGCTCGTGCCTGAAGCTTTGCCGGCGCTTTTCCATTCGCGGGCTGGAATCATTGCCAGTGGTACCGCCACGGTCGAGGCCGCAATCACGGGTACGCCGTTCGTAATGGTCTACCGGGTTTCTGCTCTTACCTACCTGCTGGGACGACCACGCATCAAGGTGTCTCACTTCGCCATGGTGAACTTGATTGCCGGAGAACAGGTCGTCGCAGAACTGGTGCAGCACGACTTTACGGTGGAGAAAGTTGTAACCAGAATGAACGAAATCCTTCCTTACGGTCCGGCGCGCGACAAAATGATCGAGGGTCTGGCCGGCGTAAAAATTCGACTGCGGGGATCGCCTACCGGGGCGAGCCATCCCACTGACCGTGCTGCTGGGATGGTTCTCGAACTCCTTCACGGGAGGCTCGCAGGTCGGGTAGAAGCACCGGCCGGCTAGCGGCGAATAAAAGCAGCAAAAACCCCTGTAACTCTTGTCCCCACAGCATCTTTTGAGTAACAATCCTCATCAAAGAAATTAGGCACTCTCCAGGAGACTGTTTTTGATGATCTCTTATCCCCGGCGTAACTGTCGGGTTCTCAAAATCTGTTTGGTCTGCTTGCTTCTGGTCAGCACGATCCCTACGTGGGCGGCGGAAAAGATCCGCCTGCGAGTGGACGACTATCAGATTGATGCCGAACTCCTCCCTCATGTTCACAAGATCGCGGCCCGTGCCAAGGTGAAGTTCACCGCGCTGGAAGATCTCAACGTCGCAACCTTCGAGCTCCATAATGGGTTGCGGGTGAGCAAGGTGCTCGACGCGGCGGGCAAGCCCCTGACTGCAGAGCGCAGTACCCAAGACTCGACGATTCGAGTGCAACTCCCGACGACGATGCCAAAGGATTATTCCACCACACTGACTTTCGACTACGCGGGTGTTCTCGAGAGCGCGGACGATAGTCCGGTACAAGGCTTGAAGCTCGCGTCCATTGGCGACGAAACCAGCTACCTGCTGTATGCGGGACGCTGGTTTCCGGTGAACGCCTACGGGATCAATCGCTTCACCGCCACCATGAATATCACTGTTCCCAGCCATATGCTGGTGGTTGGGAGCGGCAAGGAAAGTCTCACGTCTTCTTCAAGCCGTCTCACCAGAAAATGGGAGCGACTTACACAGAAACCGCGGTCAAAGAATTTATTTACTACGTGACCCTGTATGGACCCGCCCCCTCTACCACACTAAAAGTCATTGAGATACCCGATGACACGGTGCCATCAGCCTGGGCGCCTGAGATCGCTGCCATCGCCAGTCGAGGGATTTCCGACAAAGTCAATTATCGTTTGCTGGCGAACACCATCGCCCACCAATGGTGGGGCGTTTCGGTCAGTCCCGCATCGAGAGACGACTGGTGGCTGAGCGATGGTTGTGCACGCTACTCCGAAGCTCGTTATGTGGAGAATGCAGCCGGGACGGCAGGTCTTGAAGAAGCTGTAAAAGATATGTCCGTAGGGGCGCTGGCCTACGATACGGTTCCTCTTTCCAGCGCCGGCAAGCTCGATATCTTCTCGCCTGAGTTTCAATCGCTGGTCACTGATAAGGGCGCCATGATCCTCCATATGCTGCGCTGGGTGACGGGCGATCAGAAATATGATCAGACTATGCGTACTTTTGCCGCGAAGTTCGCAGGCAAATCTGCGACTCTGGACGATTTTCGCGCGATTGCTGAGCAAAACTACGGTGATAAGCTGACCTGGTTCTTCTCCCAGTGGCTCGATTCCACCGGCGCGCCTGAATTTAAAACCAAGTACACGGTGTTTCGCCTTGGGAACAACAAAGGTTTTCGTGTGGTGGGGGAGATTTCGCAAGATTTGGACCTTTTCCGCATGCCTGTGCAATTGAAAATTGATACTAACGGCAAAAGCGAAGACAAACGCGTGGAAGTAGTGGGCACTAATTCGCCGTTCACGATTGAGACTTTTGGCAAGCCTCGACGTATTTCGGTCGATCCTGACGACCGTGTGTTGAAGAATTCCAGCGACGTCAAGTTGCGCGCGTCAATTCTCCGCGGGCAGGGGTTAGTGCAACAAGGCGACC
>WNEZ01034373.1_pt1 | contig 11083 bp, 8 predicted proteins | sample 5400521 | NCBI WGS metagenome assembly WNEZ01 (sample SAMN13153339, study PRJNA577476) | soil metagenome | isolation source: 120 cm saprolite under Douglas fir tree site 2 hole 1 replicate 1 | place: USA:California | collected 2015-04-18
TACGATCGGCCATCTCGCGCTTGGTCATCCGCGGCAGGTCTTCGCGCGACCCGTCCGCGAACAGCATCACGCCCTCGTTGTAATCGTTGCCGAAACCGATGTCCTTGCGCGAGATGTCGTTGGCGACGATCGCCTGGAGCCCTTTCTTCTTTATCTTCTCGAGGCCTTTGGCGGCCAGGTCCGATCCCTCCGCGGCGAAGCCGACCCTGAACACCCTCTGCCCTTCTTTCTCTTTGCCGAGTGCAGCCACCAGGTCGGGGACCTGCTCGAGCTCGAGCGTGAGGCGAGAAGTCTCTTCGCGCCGGATCTTGTCATCGGCGATGCGCGCGGGCCGGAAGTCGGCGACGGCCGCCGTCATGACCAGAAGGTCGGCGCCCGCCATTTCGCGCTTGAGCTCCGCCAGCATCTCGTCCGCCGTTTCGACCGGCCGGACGTCGATTCCCTCGTGTGCCGGATGCGTCGCGGTCGTCACCAGCGTCACGTGTGCGCCGCGGTCCGCAGCCGCGGCCGCGATGGCGAACCCCATCTTTCCGCTGGAGTAGTTGCTGATGTACCGAACGGGGTCGAGCGGCTCCCTCGTACCGCCCGCGGTCACCACCACCCGCCGCCCGGCCAGGTCATAAGTCGAGCGAACCGCGTCCGCCATCGCCTTCATCAACGCCGAAGCATTCGCAAGCCGGCCGGCGCCCACATGACCGCTGGCGAGATGACCAGACTCCGGCTCCACGACGACCACGCCCCGGCGCCGCAAAGCTGCGATGTTCTCCTGCACGGCGCGCTTCGACCACATCGCGTCGTTCATCGCCGGCGCGACCACGATCGGGCATCGCGACGCGAGCAAGGTCGCGGTGACGATGTCGTCAGAGCGGCCGGACGCGACGCGACCGATGATGTTGGCCGTCGCGGGTGCGAGCAGGATCAGCTGGGCCCAGTCGCCGAGTGTCACATGCGGTTCCGGCGAACCATCGGCCGACCAGAGCCCGGTCAGCACCGGGTTCCCGGTGACCCCCTGGAAGGATGGTGCGCCTACGAAGCGGGTCGCCGATGCGGTCATGGCCACCCTGACCTGGGCGCCGGCCTGCGTGAGCGCCGAGGCGAGGTCGACGATCTTGTAAGCCGCGATGCCGCCGGCGACCAGGAGCGCGAGGCGCAGGCCCTTCAACTCATTGGGGACAGGCGCCGGGTCGAGCGGCATGGATTAAGTGTGGCGCTCGCGCGCAAGGCGGATGATCGCCAGCACCTCCTGGACCGCGCGCTCCAGCTCGTCGTTGACCACCACATGATCGAAGTGAGGCGCGAGCGCCATCTCATCCTTGGCGATGAGCTGCCGCGCCGTCTGGTCCCGGGGACTCTCGCTGTGACGCTTGGTGCGGCGCCTCAGGAGCTCGTCCATGGTCGGAGGCGCGAGGAAGATGCGCAGCGCGTCCTGCGCGCGCTTGCGCACCTGTTCGGCGCCCTGGACGTCGATCTTCAGGACGATGTCGTGACCGGCCCCGCGCGCCTCGTCGAGCGGGGCGATGGGCGTGCCGTAGAGGTGGCCGTCATAGGTTGCGTACTCGAGCAAGGCACCTTCGCGGACGAGCCGCTCGAACCCGTCTCTGTTCACGAATCGGTAGTCGACGCCGTCGACCTCGCCTGGTCTCGGCGCGCGGGTGGTGTACGAGACCGAGTACGTGAGGTTCGGATCGAGCTCGAGCAGGCGCTTGATGACCGCGTCCTTGCCGACGCCCGACGGCCCGGAGATGACGATCAACTGCCCGTGCCTGGGGGCGTTCAAAGTTGTTCCTCCCCACCCGGCCGGCTCGCTTCGCGAGCGGGCCGACCTCCCCGCGTGGCGGGGAGGCGAGGGACGCTAGCCCAGAACTCGTTGAAGTCGGCCGGCTCGTTGAAGTCGGCCGGTGGTGCGACCTCGAATGTCATCTCCACCTTGGTGCGTGGATGGCGTAACCGCAGGCGCCAGGCGTGCAGCATGGGCCGTGCCGGGTCGCCTGGCGCCCGGCCGCCGTACTCGGCATCGCCAGCGAGCGGGTGACCGAGCGCGGCGAGATGAACGCGAATCTGGTGCGTGCGGCCGGTGTCGAGGTCACAGCGCAGGAGTGTATGCGTGCTGCGTCTCTCGACGACCTCATACCGCGTCCGTGCAAACCGACCGCCGGCCACCACCGCCATGCGTTTGCGATCCTTCGGGTGACGGCCGATGGCGCCCTCCAGCTCGCCCGCATCCGTCTTGAAGCGCCCGCGCGCGATCGCCAGGTACGTGCGGCTCAGCGTGCGGTCGCTGAGCTGCGATGAAAGGGCGCGATGGCTGGGGTCGTTGCGCGCCACGACGATCAGCCCGGATGTGCCCTTGTCGAGGCGGTGGACGATTCCGGGCCGCGCCTCACCTCCGGCCCCCGACCAGCTCCCGCCGCGCCCCAGCAGCGCGTGGACGAGGGTGCCGGAGTAATGGCCGGGCGCCGGATGCACAACCATGCCAGGCGGCTTGTTGATCACCACCAGGTCGTCATCTTCGTAGACGACCTCGAGCGGGATCGGCTCGGCGGCCGCAACCGAGACGTAGGCCTGCGGGATCTCGTACTCGACGACGTCCCCTTCCGCGACACGATCAGACGGATCTGCGCTCGCGCCGTTGACGCGGACGAGATGGCTCTTGATGAGGCGCGCAGCAGCCGCACGGCTGAGCTCGAGTTCGCGCTCCGCGATGAAGCGGTCGAGCCGGGGCGCGGCGACCTCGGCGATCAGGCGGCGTTGGTCCAGGGGTCCCCGCGAACTCACGGCGAAGCCTCCGAGTTCGTGGGGTTTACTTGCGTGTGAGGTACCCGACGATCAGCAGGAGCACGCCGACGCTGACGGCTGAGTCGGCAACGTTGAAGACCGGCCAGAAATGGAAGTTGACGAAGTCGGTGACGCCGCCACCGTTGATGATGCGATCGAACGCGTTGCCAAGCGCGCCGCCGACGATGAGACCGAACACCGCATCGCCGCTCAGGTCGCCAGGCTGGCGAAGAACGTAGACGGCGAGACCAATCGACACCGCCAGCGCGGCGATCAGGAAGAACCAGGGGCCGACCGGAGCAAAGCCGAAGGCCGCGCCCGCGTTGCGAATGTTGGTGATGCCGGCCACGTGGTCGATCACGGCGACCTCCGTGCCGTACGGCACGCTCGAGGTGACGATGTTCTTGGTCAGCCGGTCGAGGACGAACACCACCAGCGCCACCGTGAAGAACAGCACACGACCCGTGTGGTTGCGGGTCTCGGTCAGCTTCGCTTCAGTCCGATCCAGATCTGCTCTCCTTCCAGCAACAGCTGCTCACCCTGGCAATCATCCTTGCCATGCTCGACGGTCACGGACAGGGTCTCGTTCTTGATGTAGTCGGCGTGCGTCTCGATTGCGCGGGCGAGAAGGCCGTCGGCCTCGAAGCAGGTGTGGATCCGGTCTTCCACGTTGAGGCCCATCTTCTTGCGCCGATCCTGGACAAGGCGCACGACCTCGCGCGCGAGGCCCTCGAGGCGGAGGTCCGCGGTGATCTCGGTGTCCAGCTTCACCTCGGGCGCGCCGAATACGATGTGCTTGACGTTCAACTCTTCACGCACGATGGCGGCGACGTCCTCGGGCACGGGCTCGCCAGGAACCGATACCGAAGCGAGTGGCTGCCGAACCCTGATTCGAACCGCATCCCGGGCCGCCAGTCCTGCCTCCACCGCCTGCCTTGCCAGCGCCATGTTGGCCTCGACCTCCGGGTTGCGCCATGGCATCGCCTCGGGGAAGTCGCTCAGGTGCACCGAGCTTCCGTCCGAGAGGTTGCGATACATCGCGTCCGCCATGAAGGGCACGAACGGAGCCATCAGCCGGCTGACGGTCGACAGCGTCTCGAACAGGGTTTGATAGGCGGCCAGCTTGTCGCGGTCCGACTGCGACTTCCAGAATCGCCGCCGCGAGCGGCGGACGTACCAGTTCGAAAGCTCGTCGACGAATCGCTGGATCTTCCGAGCAGGCTCGTTCGCGTCGTAGCGGTCGAGTCCGGTCGTCACCGTTTCCACCAAACCGCTCAACCGCGAAAGCAGCCATCGATCCAGCACGTGACGCTCGCCCACGGGAACCTGTGGTGCGGTCGGATCGAAGTTGTCGAGCCGGGCGTATGTGATGAAGAACGAGTAGCAGTTCCAGAGCGGGATGAAGAACTGCTGCACCGTCTCCCGCAACGCCGCGTCACTGGTGCGATAGTTCTCGCCCACTTGCGTGGATGTGTAGAAGTACCAGCGCACGGCGTCTGAACCGAAGCTGTCGAAGAGGTAGTTAGGGTCGAGGACGTTGCCGCGAGACTTGGAGGCCTTCTTGCCTTTGGGGTCCACCACGTGGCCGAGGCAGATCACGTTTCGATAAGCGTTTTGCTTGAAGAGCAGCGTCGATATCGCCAGGAGCGTGTAGAACCAACCCCGGGTCTGGTCGACTCCTTCCGAGATGAAGTCCGCCGGAAACGTCGCCTTGAACGCGTCGGTGCCCTTGCGCGGATGGCCGCGCTGAGCGAAAGGCATCGACCCGGAGTCGAACCAGGTGTCGAGGACCTCGGGGATGCGCCTCATCGTGCCTGCGCATTTCTCGCACGGGAGGGTGACCGCGTCGATGTAAGGTCGGTGGAGGTCAGCGTCGTCGGGCAAGCCGACCTCGGCCGCCGAGCTTATGCAGCGCTGTTCCTCGCACTTGTCGCACACCCAGATCGGGATCGGCGTGCCCCAGTAGCGGGAGCGGGAGATCGCCCAGTCGACGTTGTTCTCGAGCCAGTCGCCCATCCGTCCGGTCTTCACGTTCTCCGGTACCCAGTTGGTCGCGGCATTGTTCGCGATCAGCTCGGCCTTGCGCTCTGTCGTGCGGACATACCAGGAATCGAGCGCGTAGTAGATCAGAGGCGTCTTGCAGCGCCAGCACTCTGGGTACGTGTGCAGGATGGTGCCTGACTTGTAGAGGAGGCCGCGGGCCTTCATGTCGTCCTCGATCAATGGGTTGGCCTCTTTGACGTGAAGGCCGGCAAACTTCTCGACATAGGGCAGGAACTTGCCGTCGAGCCCGACTGTGTGACGGAACGGAATGCCCTTCTGCTGGCAGAGCCTGAGGTCGTCGACGCCGTAGAGCGCTGAGGTGTGCACCACTCCGGTGCCTTCCTCAGTCGACACGAAATCCGCATCGACGACGTAGTGAGCCCTGCCTTCCTTCGGAATCGAGTACGGATACAGGGGCTCGTAGTCGAGGCCGACGAGATCCGAGCCTTTCATGCGTTCGACGATTTCGTAGTCGCCGTCAAGGACCTGGAGGCGCGCTTCCGCGAGAATCAGGAATTCGTCATTCTGCTTGACCTTCACGTAGGTCACGTCCGGGTGCACCGCCAGCGCCACGTTTCCCGGCAGCGTCCACGGAGTCGTCGTCCAGGCCAGGATCGAGGTCTTCGGGTCGTTCTTGAGGCGGAAGCGGATGTATACGCTCGGGTCGGGGACGTTGTCGCGGTAGCCCTGCGCGAGCTCGTGGCTGGACAGAGGCGTAGCGCATCGGGGGCAGTAAGGCGCGACGCGAAAGCCCTTGTAGACGAGGCCTTGCTTCCACATCTCGCTGAGCGCCCACCACACGGACTGGATGTAGTCCGACGTCAGGGTCCAGTACGCGTTGTCGTAGTCCAACCAGAACGCCATGCGCTCGCTGAAGACGACCCATTCCGACACGTACTCGTACACGCTCTCGCGGCAGAGCTGATTGAAACGCTCGATGCCGATCTCGTTCTCGATCTCGAACTTGCCCGAGATGCCCAGCTTCTTCTCGATCTCGATTTCAACCGGCAGGCCATGCGTGTCCCAGCCCGCCATCCGCTCGACGTAGAAACCTTTCATCGTCTTATAGCGCGGGAAGAGATCTTTGAATGCGCGCGCGAGGATGTGGTGCGTGGCCGGCTTGCCGTTGGCGGTAGGCGGCCCCTCGTAGAAGACAAAGCGCGGACGCCCGGCACGAAGGTCCAGCGATTTCTGGAAGGTGCCTTCCTCCTTCCATTTCGCGAGCACCTGCTTCTCGAGGTCAGGAAAGCTGACCTTCTGGTCTACCTTGTCGAACATCTCACTCCCAGAGAAATAAGGAATCGATCTCTGGGACGAGCCCTTCACAAGACCCGCGGTACCACCCAGATTCCCAAGGCTGCCACCTCGGACGCTCTTTGGGTCTCGGCTCGGGAGTGATCTCGAAATCCCGCCGTCGGCCACCAGGCTTTCACCAACCGGAAGTGCGCCCTGCGCGCGCCCGGCTGCCCGGCTCTCTGTGGACCGATCAGACGGGCCTACCCGTCTCCGTCATCGCCGAGCTCTGATTGTACTGCTCCGCCTATCCGGCCCTGAGATTGTTGAGGGCGGCGATCAGGAAGTAGGCGATCAGGATCACGACCAGGAAGGCACCGCGTTGGTGGGGTAAGGGCTCACCCACGAGAAAACGGCTCGAATGATCATCACGATGATGAACACGTAGAGCGCGTAGATCAGAAGCGTGGCGATCAGGTTCATCTCATTCCAGGATAGTGCGGACCGGCCGTGGGCCGAAGAGCGCCTGGCCAAGGCGCAGCATCGTGCTTCCGGCGGCAACCGCCGCCTCGAAGTCGCCACTCATGCCCATAGAAAGGACGGGGAGTGGCTTGCCGAGGCGCTGCTCAGCCTCGTCGCGCATCCGGCGCAAGTCATTGAATGCGGGCGTGGGATCGCCGTGCGAGGGACCCATCGCCATCAGCCCGTTGACCTCGAGCACCCCGGCCGCGGCGATGATCACCTCCAGGGCCCGATCCGGGTCGGCGCCCGATTTTTGCGGCTCCCGGGCGACGTTGACCTCGATCAGCACGGCCATCTCCTGGTCGACACGAGCGATCGCCTCGGCCAGCCTTGCCGAGTCAACCGACTGGATCAGCGCGAAATGCTCGACAGCGATTCGAACCTTGTTCGTCTGCAGGTGGCCGATGAGATGCCAGACGCCGGCCTTGACGGCATCCATCTTCACCACCCCTTCCTGGACCCTGTTCTCACCGAGGATCGTCAGGCCGGCGTCCAGCGCCGACCGGCAGACCTCAGGACCGAAGCCTTTGGTCACGGCGACGATCGTGATCTCGTTCGGGTCGCGGCCAGCCTGCGAGATTCGCTCTCGGACTGAAGCCAGGTTTTCGGCGACGCTCACCTGACAGCAACAATCCCGCCGAACCGCGTGCCGTCGGGGCTGCGACGGTGCGATGGCAAGTAGCCCGTCTCCTTGGTGCACAAACCGATGACGTCGACCTGCGTCACGCCTTCCGCCTCGAGCTGCGCCTGGTTCGCCGCCGCGAGGTCGAGCAGGAAGCGATCACCGATTCCACGTCGCACGAAGCGCGCGTCGAACTGGCTAGCCACCTCCTCCCCCACCTCGTAGCAGCGGCCGCAGATGCCGGGACCGATGCCCGCCTTGACGTGCGCTGGATTGGTGCCGTATTCGTCGTGCAGTTTCTCGAGTGCGGCCGGCCCCACCCGCGCCTTGGTCCCGCGCCAGCCCGCGTGCACCAGGGCGGCGCACCTGTGTTCCGCATCCCAGAGCACGATCGGGTAGCAGTCGGCAAACGTCGCGAACAGCGCCACGCCGCGGCGGTCCGTGACCAGCGCATCCACGCCTTTCACCACGTCCAGGTGCTCGTCGACGCGAGCGACTCCGCGGCCATGAACCGCGCCCGCGACGGTGAGCGGCTCTGCATCGATGCCGAGCGCGCGCGCGAACTGGCGGCGTGAAGCCAGCACTGCCTCCGGGTCGGGCGCGTGCGTCAATCCCATCGACCCAAGAGAAGTGGTCGAGAAGCCATGCACGAGGCCGGCCTCCGCCTCGAGGCTGGGAATCATGAGGACCTGGGGGGCCGAACCCACGGTCGCCACTTTACGTGCGGTGTACCACCACTAGCGTCGCCTGGGCGGCCGGGTTTATCCCGGCCGCGACTTGGTTTTCGGCCTCCCTGCGTTGCCGGGAGCATCTTTCAAGAAATCCCAACAGCGGGAAAGAGAGCAGCAGCGCGCAGCGCTGCGATGAGAGGGAACCGACAGGTTCCCTCTTATACCTTTTAGGGGCGTCGGGAGCTGAGGACCTGTTCGATCTCGCGCTTGACTTGCTGGAGGTCCATGAACTCTCGATAAACGGACGCGAAGCGTATGTACGCAACCTCGTCCAGGTCGCGCAGGCGGTCCATGACCATCTCGCCGATCTCTCCGCTCGGGATCTCGACACGTCCGGAGCGCCGGAGCTCCGCCTCGATGTCGTCGACGATCGCGCGCAGCCGCTCGGGCGAGATGTCCCGCTTCTCCGTCGCCTTCTTGAGCCCGGTGAACAGCTTCTGCGGGTCGAAGTCCTCGCGGCGGCCATCCTTCTTGGTGACGTAGAAAGGCACCGCTTCGATGCGCTCATACGTCGTGAAGCGCTGCCCGCATTGCAGGCATTCACGCCTCCGGCGGATCGCCTCCCCGACCTCAGAGTCTCGGGAGTCGACCACCTTCAGGTCGTGGTGACCGCAATACGGGCATCGCATGGGCTATTGAGTATTCCTACATTCGAACTCCGGCCGTTCGAAGGTCGTCCGGCTGCGGATCTCCTGCTTGGCCTCGGTCTGGGTCTTGCCGCCGAACCCGGTGGCGATGACCGTGATCTTGATCTCGCCCTGCATGGTGTCGTCACGGACGACGCCGAAGATGATGTTGGCGCCGGGGTCAGCCGCCGAGCGCACGATCTCGGCCGCCTTCTGCACCTCCTGCAGGGTTATGTCCTTGCCGGCGGTGATGTTGAACAGGATGCCCTTGGCGCCGTCGATCGACGTTTCCAGCAGCGGGCTGGAGACGGCCTGCTTGGCGGCGTCCTCGGCGCGCGAGTCGCCGGCCCCGTGGCCGATGCCCATGAGCGCCTCGCCGGCGTTCTCCATGATCGCCTTCACGTCGGCGAAGTCGAGGTTGATGACGCCAGGCTGCGTAACGAGGTCGGAGATGCCCTGGACGCCCTGGCGGAGCACGTCGTCCGCCATCCGGAAGGCTTCCTCGAGCGTCGTTTTGGAGCTCGCCACCTGGGCCAGCCGGTCGTTCGGGATGACGATCAGCGCGTCGACCTGGCTGCGCAGGGCCTTGATCCCTTCCTCGGCGGTGTCGTTGCGGATGCGGCCTTCGAAGGCGAATGGCCGCGTCACCACGCCGATTGTCAGCGCCCCGGCTTCCTTCGCCAGCTCGGCGACGATGGCGGCCGAACCGGTGCCCGTGCCGCCGCCCATGCCGGCGGTGATGAACACCATGTCGGATTCCTGGACTACAGCCGAAAGCTCGGTCCGGCTCTCGTCGGCGGCGTCGCGGCCGCGCGTCCAGTCGCCGCCCGCGCCGAGGCCGCGGGTGACCTTGTTGCCCATCTGGACCTTCACGTCGGCCTGGCAGCGTTCGAGCGCCTGCTTGTCGGTATTGACGGCGATGAACTGCACCTTGAGCGCTTTCGAGATCATGCGATTGACGGCGTTGCCGCCACCGCCACCGCAGCCGACGACCTTGATGCGCGCTCGCCCCTCATGCAACTCACTTTCTTTCATGACGTCCTCCTGGTGCAAATCTGCTTTCGCTACGGCGAGCTCGAGCTGGCTTCTGGTCTGTTCTCTAGAAAAAATCTCGCAGCCACCTCACTGTTTTCTGACCGAAGGTCACCTGCTGCCGGCCGTTGTTGTGGACTCGTGAATGGGCCTTCAATCCCCACTTCACAAGCCCGACCGACACCGCGAACGACGGACCCTGGGCGCGGTCGGCAAGACCGGCCACACCGCTGGGCTGGCCCAGTCGCACCGAGGTGTCGAAGACGAGCTGCGCGGCGTCGGTCGTGCCCATGAGACGCGAGCCGCCGCCGGTCACCACGACCCCCGCAGGCAGGAGCCCGTCGAAGCCGCTCTTGCGAACCTCTTCGCGCGCCATCATGAAGATCTCCTGCATGCGCGGGCCGATGATCTCGGCGAGGAAGCGCCGCGGCAGCGCATTGATGCGATCGCCCCCGACCTGGCGCACCTCGACCTTCTCGCCCGGGTCTATGACCTCGGGCAGCGTGTGCCCGTAGTTGAGCTTCAAGGTCTCGGCCTCGTCGAGCGTCGTGCGCAAGCCGATGGCGATGTCGCTGGTCACGTGGTTGCCGCCGACCGGCAGCACCGCGAGCCGGCGCGCGGCGCCGTCGTTGTAAACGACGACGGAGGTCGTGCCGGCGCCAATGTCGACGATGCAGACGCCGAGGTCCAGCTCCTGGGTCGTGAGCACGCCCTCGCCTGCGGCCAGACCCGAGCAGACGACGTCTTCGATGTCAAAGCCGGCGCCGTGCACGCATTTGATGACGTTCTGAAGAGCGGTCTGCGCGCCAGTGATGATGTTGGTCTCCACCTCCAGCCGGTGGCCCGTCATGCCGGTCGCGTCGCGCACGCCTTCCTGCCCGTCGACCGTGTAGGCGCGAGGGATGGCATGGATGACCTCGCGGTCAGAGGCGACGCTCACCGCGCGAGACGCCTCGACCACGCGCTGCACGTCGTCCTCGCCGATCTCGCGATCGCCGCTCGCCACCGCGACGACGCCGGTCGAGTTCTGCGACCACAGGTGCGTGCCGCCGAGGGAGACGACGACGGATTCGATACGCTGCCCGGCCATGCGCTCGGCGGCGACGGCCGAAGCCTGGATGGACGCAATCGTCTTGTCGAGGTTGACGACCACGCCCTTGCGCAAGCCATCGGACGGGCTCTCGCCCACCCCGATGATGCTCACGGGTCCGTTAGGCTCGTCAGACTCGGCTATGACCACCGCGACCCGGCTCGTGCCAAGGTCGAGACCGACGGCTCTCTTCCGCCGCGACAATGCTGTGCTGGAACGCCTCCTGGAACGTATGGATATAACGGGCGGGCTGCCGGGATTATAAGGGCTTCCGGGCGCTTGCGGGCTAGATTTTGTGGGTCAGGGCCGGGTCGCGACTAGCACTTGTGCCTCGACCTGACAGCAACGCCTACAGGTAATGCCTCCTGATCGCTCCCAGATTATTGAAGATCCGGACGCCGAACGCGAC
>WNEZ01031253.1_pt1 | contig 11079 bp, 7 predicted proteins | sample 5400521 | NCBI WGS metagenome assembly WNEZ01 (sample SAMN13153339, study PRJNA577476) | soil metagenome | isolation source: 120 cm saprolite under Douglas fir tree site 2 hole 1 replicate 1 | place: USA:California | collected 2015-04-18
ACATCAGTGTGAAAACGGTCGAGACGCACCGGGCTCAAATAATGGAACGGCTAAATATTCACGACATCGCCGGCCTGGTCCGTTACGCCCTTCGGGTTGGTCTGGTGAAGCTTGATGAATAAGTGTTAGACACTGTAGAGAACGAAACTGGATGCTTTGAGTGACCTTTAGGCTAAGGTTTTTCCTCAGTTATTTCTAGGAAACTCTCTGATTGCGTTGTTGTGCCGTCGCGCATAGCTTACAGACCTAGAAAAAGGGAATTTTCAAGTCTCTCAACTTCTTGCCTCAAGTTGTCCAGTAGGGGGTGCCCGATCTTTTGTACACCCGAAATTCAGCCATAAGAGTATTTTTCAGAATAGGGGAACTACATTCCGGCGGTGCGGCGCCGACTATCCTCATTAGGAGGTGGCCGCATGACCCTGTAAGAGTGACGTTGCTTTCTCGCTAGCAAGATAGAAGACAACAAAGAACGCAGAAAGTTTCGGCGATAGACCAATATGTTCTTCCCGCAATGAAAAACGGGTGTCAGGATGCGAAAGCTCTTGATTGATCCAGGGAAGAATTTAGTTTTCAAACCAGTTTTCCGGGGAGTGCGGCCCTCACAGACAAGCTGCTGACTCACCGTGAAAAACATTCGCGTGTTGCTGGTAGACGACCACGCTCTCATCCGAGCGGGAATTCGCGCCCTGCTGGAAAAACTGGAGTTCGTGGAAGTCGTGGGCGAGGCCGGAGACGGCCGTGAGGCCCTGGACTTAATTGAGAAGATTGGGCCTGACGTCGTGTTGATGGATCTTATGAAGCCGGGCTTGAGTGGTTTTGAAGTTCTAAAATTAACTGGCGAGAAGTTTCCGGAGGTTCATGTGATCGTGCTGACCGTGCATGACGAGGAAGAATTTGCGTTTCAGGCCCTTCGCGCGGGTGCAGCAGGTTTTCTGCCAAAAAGTGCAGCAAGCGCCGAGCTCAGCCTGGCAATCGAACATGTTATGCGTGGCAGGAAATATCTTTCACCAACTGTCGAACAGAAAGCCACATTTGGGTTAGGCAGGAGCACACAGGGGGGTCAGGTGCGGTTCGCGGAGTTAACGCAGCGCCAACGAGAAGTTCTGATCTTGATCGCTGAGGGCCGATCCACCAAAGACATTGCCCGAGCTCTGAATATAAGCGTCAAAACCATAGAAACACATCGTGCTCAACTGATGGACCGTTTGGATATTCATGACGTTGCCAGCCTGGTCAGGTATGCCATCAAGATCGGCTTGGTCTCAATAGAGGAGCGCTCCTCAGAAAAAAAGATGCGGGGCAGGGCTTAATACTATTATGGCTCGACACTCTAATTCTTTATTCCTTAGATTGACTAAGGTTTTCCCCTGCTTATTTCAGGAACTCCCCGATTGTGCGGAACCGTCCACAGCGATACATTAGGCTGCACGGATCACCTCTTTATTTGTCCCACGCTCAAACGCCCCAGGCGCGACTCAAGTAACCCGGCCATCCAGAGAAACTTTCCTCCAGGTGCTCGCTGGAGAACTCCCGACGTTTTCGAAACGAATTGTTTGAGGTGTCTTTGCCGCAGACAGTTCCCGGCAGCCGACTCGCACTTTGGAAGCCGGAAGACTTGTTGCAATGATCTCCTCAGCATTTTGCTTGGCGGAAGCAGATTATTGCGGTCGTATCGAACATCGGTAAATCAATGGAAAACTCTATTCTGCAAACAGGACCCCGATCCCAGGCTGTTCAGTCGGCTGATCTGGTGACGTTGTTGTCGCAGAAAGTTGTGGGCCAATCTGCGGCAACCAAAGCAATCGTTCCCTACGTTTACATGTACCAGTCAGGTCTCGCTCCTCAAAATCGCCCTGCGGGCGTCTTTCTCCTGCTGGGTCCGACCGGGACCGGAAAAACCAAAACGGTTGAGGCTATCGCAGAGTTGCTGCATGGTAGCGATAAGAAGGTCGTCAAGATTGATTGCGGCGAGTTTCAAATGGAGCACGAGACCGCGAAACTCGTTGGGGCTCCTCCCGGGTATCTTGGACATCGCGAAACGACTCCCATCCTCACTCAGCAACAACTGACCGACGCGACCAGCGAGAGTTCAGATCTCGCACTGGTCCTGTTTGATGAAATAGAAAAGGCTGCCCACTCGATAACCCAGTTGTTGCTGGGCATTCTCGATAAAGGACAGTTGCGACTGGGAGACAACACCACGGTTGACTTCGAGAAGACGCTAATCTTTTTCACCAGCAACCTTGGCGCGCGCGAGATGATGAAGGAGATTAATCCCGCAATCGGTTTCCAGTCCCAGCTCACGAAATCTCAAGCAGAGATGAGCACTCGACTTGAGAGCATCGCGCTCGGTGCTGTGAGAAAGCGGTTCTCGCCGGAGTTCGTCAATCGTATTGACGCGGTTGTTACTTATAGTCCCCTAACCCGGGAAGCAATGGAACAGATTCTCGAACATGACATTCGTGCGTTGCAGGAGCACGTGAACCTGCGCCTGGGAGAACGCTATTTCTCGATCGATATCACGGGCGAGGCGAGAGAGTTTTTGCTGCAAAGAGGGATCAGCGATGAATACGGCGCGCGTGAACTGAAGCGCACGATTCATCGCCAGCTCACCCAACCCCTGGCAACCATGGTGGCGCGCGGCGAGATCCAGCCGGGCGCGCGGGTGAGTATTGCCGTCGCTGGGGATGACGAGCAGCTATCGATAATGTCCCGCGGAGGTGCGCCGATGCCTACGCCGCAGAAACCTTCGATTCTCATTGTTGACGACAATCATGATCTCTTGTTTTTTCTCGCCACTGAACTGCAGGAAGAAGGCTGGGAGATGCTGATCGCTGAAAACGCTCCGCAGGCCCGGCTCGCGTTCTATCAACGCAAACCGGCGGTCGTATTGATCGATTACGATTTTCCGATTCTTTATAAGCCGTTTTTGGCGCAGGACGTTTTCAATTTGGCGCGCGGACGCTTTAGCAGAGTCACGGCGGTAGCAGCAGTCTGAACTGAAAATAGAGAACCGCCTGGTGAGTCGATGATCTTTCGAATCGCGTGTCTGCCTGTTGAGGGAAAAGATGCGCGTGTGTGAAGAGGGGCGCCGCCTTGGGGCGAGAGCGGCGTCCCCTTCCGAACTATCTGAACAATCGACAAGGGAACGATTTACAACAAGTGGTTGCCCGCTACAACAAGATAACTGAGGGGCCGCGCGTCCTACTTTTCAGGAGGCAGATCATGGCGACTAACTATGCTAACGAGAAATTGACCAATGCCATCAAAAAGCATTTGTTGAGTGTGGACGTCATTCCGCCAACCACCGAATTGTCGAAACTGGCCGGCGACCTGGCGCAGGTTTGTCTGACTGAATTGAACACTGCCGGCTTAGGCCGCGAGGCGGTTGAAAGACTGTTCGCACCGTCAAGCCTCAAAGCCACGGCGCCAGGCGTTGCTTGAAAAAACAACCGTAGAGGATTTTCAAAATCGCGTGAAGCCTTGATGTAAAGAGGCCACGCGCAGCGAAGAAGGGCGCCGCCTTGGGGCGAAAGCGGCGTCCTTCTTCAACTTCCGATTCCGAACGGTGAAGTGGAAAAACAATCGTCTTATTGAACTCCACTGGATTGCTCCAATGTGGAACCTATTAAAACTAAAACGAAAAAAGATTTTGACGCTGCGTCAATACTTAAAAGAACGCGAGCGGTTTAGACGCTTCCATCCCCAACAATTCGCCGCTGAACAAGCGCAGGCGGAGCAAGTTGTTCGGCGTCTCACCAAGCTTAAACAGAGCGTGAACTCTGGCAAAAATCGAAGCGCTTAATTGCCGCAATGCTCAAACTATGGTGGTCAGTCGACAAAAACCGGCAGAAAGGAACGAATGCCTTACCACAAGAGGCGAGCGGTAAGCTTGATCGAGCGGTCAGCCCGATGCTCGCGACTCGTCCACTGGCCCCTTCTGGTATTGCTTTGCGTCGCCATTCCCATGGGCCTCACAGCTCAAACAACATCCGTTATCGAGGGGACAGTTTTGGACACGCAGGGCCTGACAATAGTTGATGCCGAGATCACTGTGAGCGGACCGGGGTCGGGCCACGACATCAAAATCTTAAGTGACTCTACCGGTTCCTACCGCGTGCCGGGTCTGCAACCCGGCACCTATCAATTGCAAGTGGCCAAGGCGGGCTTTGCAGTACAGGTCTACAAGGGACTGGTAGTAACGGTTAATCGCATTCTGCCGTTCCACATCGTTCTGGCGGTCAGCAACGTACAAGCGGAGGTCACCGTTTCAGCGAGTGCGCCGCTGCTTGAAACTGCGAGTTCTTCTTCCGGCGCTACCATCCTGCCGCAACAGATCGAGCAGATGCCGATCAATGGGCGGAACTATCTCGACCTGCTGCAATTGGTTCCCGGTGTTGCGGTCAACCGGCGAGTCGATGAAGGGTCCGACACCGCTGTGCCCATCCTTGGCGAGCGAGGCGGAAACACTATCTTTCTGATCGACGGCATGCCGAACAGTAACGCGGTGGATGGTGGACCCGCCGCCCCGTTTGATCAGGATTCAATTCTTGAGTTTCAAGTGCTGACCGCGGGTTACAAAGCAGAGTTCGGACATGGTTCTGGCGGCTTGGTCAACGTCGTTACCAGGAGCGGAACTGATCATTGGCACGGACGATTCTCATTGTTCCATAGAAATAGTGTGCTCGATTCCTCTGATGTTCCGGGAAAGCGCACGCCGTTCCTGCTGCGCTGGGACCCCAGCGCGAACCTGGGCGGGCCACTTTTCAAAGACCGTGTCTTCTTTTTCGGATCGGTGGAGCGCATTAGAGAGACCCGGCAGCTCAACTTCAATTTCCCTCCCGGCACGCCGGATTTCCTGCAAGCGCGCAAAGCAGCGTTCGACAAACACAGTCAGCTCTTTCAGACGCGAAGCTTTTTCAAGCTTGATGAGAACCTGGGCCGGCATGGCTTTACCGAGCAGATGAGCCTGAGCAACAGTCACGTGAGTGGCTTCCTGCCGCTCTCACAGGCGACCAGTCTGCCATCGACGAGAACCGATTCTGACTCGCGGCAGCTTATGTTGGGCGGCCAGGATACCGCGACACTTGGTAAACAGGGCAATCCTTTTGTCTTTCATGCGTACGTCCAGTTTCGTGGCGAGCCGGCACTGCAGCGACCTACCAATGCCGAATCCAATGCCACTACATTATTCAATCTGTTCAGTAGCCTGACCACTAACCGTTTGACCGGCGATCTTGGGCAGGTACGCTTCGGAGCAGGGTTTAGTCCGTTACTAATCAAGCAAAAATACCTCTCCACTGGCGCCTCTCTGGAAAAACTTTTCGGAGCACATGACACCAAGTTTGGTTGGGACTTTCAGCACACTCGCGTGGATGGTGTGGAAGCCACGAACCAGTTGAATCAACTGTTCGCTACAGTGTCGGACTTTGCGCAATTTGGATCGGTTAACTCAGGAGTCTACGTCCTTTCAAGAGTAGGTGGTCCAACACCCGCGGATAACGTTATTCGGCTTCGCAATTTTTACAACGGGCTCTTTGCACAGGATGATTGGAAGACTGCGCGGAGTCTGACTCTGAATGCCGGCCTGCGATGGGACTATGATTCGCGCTTTCCCAATGGTGGCAATTTTTCTCCACGGTTGGGTATGGCCTGGTCTCCAACGGAGAAGACCGTTATCACCGCTAGTTGGGGAATGTTCTACGACAAATTCCGGCTTGGACTTGCTCGCGACATACCCGGCCTGGGCGGCGCAAATTTATTCCGTAGCCAGACCATCTCGTACCCACGTCTGTTCTACGGCAATCCTAGTACGCTGGCGCGCCTTTTTGGATTGTGTCCTTCAAGCAATTTAACTGACGCGCAGATCCAAATGTCTGGAGTTACCTGTCCCGTTGCTGGCCTGTCTCTTTTCGGAATCGATCATCTGAACACGGTTGTAGCTCCGGGCCACGCCTCAATTCCAGCGAACAGTGTTGTAACTCTGGATAACGTGCAAGCCTTGACGGGATTGAATGCGCAGCAGTTCGCGGACGCTGCCAGCGCATCCGTTGGCCGTCAGCCTGGGTTTTTCTTTTGGGGAGGCTTTGGCAACCTCACTATGAACTTTCCGGTGCCGCGAATTTTCCTGCTGCCGATTACCCTCGATCCTGGGCTGAGGACGCCGCACACTCGCAACTTTCATCTCGGCGTGCAAAGAGAAATCACCGGCAACCTGGTGATTCAGGCTGACTACTATCACAGCGACATACGCAACTTGCTTGGTGTAAAAACTTCGAACCTGGCGTTTGAGGCACGTCTGCCGAGCCATAGCGGCCAACTACAACCCGGCACCGGAAGCTTGCCCATCCTAAGTTATGGCCCATGGTATCAGGGTAGATATGACGCCAACGGGAAAACCAACGCGAATGGATCGTTCATCGCGAGCAACGGGAACCCTGTTCCGCAGGCCGGGAAATTCTACAACGGCCCCGACCTCGATCGTGGTCCGTCTGACCTTGCTTTCAATCACACCTTGCTCATTCACGGAGCAGTGCGTTTCCCGTGGCAACTGCAAATGAGCGGAATCTTTCGGGCGCAGAGCGGATTTCACTTTTCAACTGCTGCGTTGACACCGGTCGACGTTGATGGAGATGGTCTGCTGAACGGGGTGGACTTTCTTGCAGGACGCAACCACTTTCAGGCTCCGCCCTATGTCAACCTGGACATGCGTTTCTCCAAGCGCTTTTCCCTCACAGACCGCGTGCGCGCAGAAGTCCTGATCGAATTTTTCAATGTGCTCAATCGTGCCAACCCGGCCGCGGTGGAGCAATTTCAGAACCTGTCGATACCAGTGGGGAAGCCGCTCCAAAGTCTACCGGGACGCGAAGGACAGGTAGGGGTGCGTATCGATTTCTGAGTGGCTAAGTGCGAGGAGTTCGCCTTCGCTTAAAAAGAACAGATGCAACCAAGCCGTTTTTCGCTATCTGTTGTTTCTATAAGGCATCGCTTGCCGTTGCTGATCGGTGCCCTGCTGCTTGGCGTCATCGTGGCCGCCACCTGGGCGTCGTATAGGGGAGTAAAGGAATCAGCGCTCGAGGTCGGCAGCCAACGGCTGCAAAACCTCACCAGGCAGTTGGCGATTTTGTTTCAGCAGTCGAATAATTTCTTGCTTACCAAGACTTTCACCGCCGCCAACGACCCCGCGATCAGGGCTTTTCTTCAATTTCCTTCCCCGCCAACGAGATCCGGCGCCTCAGCAATTCTTCAGCAACTCAAGGCGGCGCCGCAAGATCAGAATAGTTTGCAAATCGAATTATGGGATGCAAACCACTCGCTTGTTTTGACCGAGCCGGATGACGCTTCGCCAGAGTCGCCTGATCTGGAGGCCGAGTTCAAAGCCTCTGGTGTCGATCCTTTTAAGACTTCCGGTCCAATGCGTGTGGTTAAAGATGTCATTGTGACTCCAGCGGTAGCTGCAGTGAAAGACAATTCCGGAAAGCCTATCGCTTATCTCGTCTGGTGGCGGCGAGTGTCAACCAGTCCACCGCCAAAACAGTTGACGGATCTGCTCGGCAGCGATGCCGCGCTGTACTTTGGCAACCTTCGTGGAGATCTCTTAACCAACCTGGAGCGAATCGCGTCCAAGCCTCGGGCGGACCTGGGGTCAACTGGCGAGGTCATGCATTACTCGCGAGACGGAAATAGAGTCATGGCTTTGAGCAGGCCAATTAGTGGAACCCCCTGGTTCTTAACAATTGAGTTTCCCGAACAGCCGCTCCTGGCTCCGGCCCACCGATTCCTCCAACGCATTCTATTGGTTGATCTCGTCTTGTTCACTATTGGCATGGCGGGCGCCTTCGTCCTTAGCCGCGGCATCACGCGACCACTTCATTCGCTTACAAAAGCGGCAGCCGCCATTACCGATGGCGACTATTCCCAGACGGTTAATGTCCAGCAAAGGGATGAACTGGGCTTGCTTGCCACCGGCTTCAACGCGATGACCGATAAGGTGCGCACCTCCCAGCGCGAGCTTGAAGAGAACCTCCAGGCGTTGAGCGAGAGCGAGCAGCGTCTTCACACAGTAATCGAAAACCTCAGCGAAGGTTTGGTTGTTTCCGATCTGGATGGACAACTGTTGAACTGGAACCGGGCCGCGCTGCAAATCCATGGCTTTGCCAGCATAGACGAATGCCTTCTCAAACTGCCTGAGTTCGCCAACATCTTCGAGCTGTCAGACCTCAACGGCACAGTGTTGAATCTTGAGCAGTGGCCGTTGCCGCGAATCATTCGCGGCGAGTGTTTGCGCAATCTTGAAGTGCGGATCCGGCGACTCGATTCGGACTGGAATCGCGTTTTCAACTACGGGGGCTCGATAGTGCACGAGGCGGGCGGCAAGCTGATAGCAGTCGTAACGATGAGTGATATCACCGAGCGCAAGCGCGCAGAAGAAGATCGACTGCTGTTGGCCGCAATCGTTGAATCGTCCCAGGACGCGATTATTGGAGAGGACCTTGAGGGTACCGTAACTAGTTGGAACAAGGGAGCAGAAAAGCTTTACGGCTACACCGCTGAAGAGGCTGTGGGACAGTCGATCCTGGTAAGAATTCCGCCGCACCGCGTCGAGGAAATAGCCGGAATGTTGGAACGGCGGCGACGGGGCGAAAGCATCGATAACTACGAGACCGAACGCCTTGCGAAGGGAGGAAAACTAATCCCTGTGGCCATTACCATCTCTCCCATAAGGGACAGCTTGGGCAGGCTTATCGGAGCGTCATCGATTGCCCGTGACATCACGGAACGCAAACAAGCCGAACGAGAGATTCTCAGACTCAATGAGGACCTTGAACAGCGTGTCGCGGACCGCACCGCGCAACTGCAAGCGGCGAACAAAGAACTCGAGGCCTTTTCCTATTCAGTCTCCCACGATCTACGCGCGCCTCTGCGGCACATTGACGGCTTCAGCCAGGCACTCCTGGAAGACTACACGAACAAACTGGATGACGTCGGCAAGAACTATTTGCAAGAAGTGCGCAACGCAAGTCAGGAGATGGCGCAATTGATCGACGACGTGTTGCAGCTTGCGCGCGTGACGCGCAGCGAGATGCGCCGCGAAGTCGTCAACCTGAGCGAGACAGCTGGGGCGGTGGTGGCTGAACTCGAACGAACAGAGCCAAAGCGCAAAGTGAAAGTCGAGATCGAGGAAGGACTGGCGACCCATGGCGATAAACGTCTCTTGAAGATCATTCTCACCAACCTGCTGGGAAACGCCTGGAAATTTACCTCGAAGCGAGCGCAGGCGCAGATCGCTTTTGGCCGCGAACAAAAAAACGGCGAGAGCTCTTATTTCATCCGTGATAACGGCGCGGGCTTCGACATGGCCTATGTCGGTAAATTATTCGGCGCATTTCAGCGCCTCCACACCGCGGGTGAATTCGAGGGTACGGGTATTGGTCTCGCAACCGTGCAGCGGATCGTCTACCGGCATGGCGGCCGCGTCTGGGCCGAAGGAGCAGTGGATAAGGGAGCGACGTTCTATTTCACACTCCCAAATCCCAAGGAGACAGGAGATGGAGAACAAAGTGATCCTACTGGTTGAAGACAATCCGAGAGATGAAGCCCTGACATTACGGGCTTTGAAAAAGAGCAACATTATCAACGACGTTATCGTTGCGCGCGACGGAGTTGAAGCGTTGGATTATTTCTTTGGCACTGGGGCGCGTGCCGCGGATCCGCCAACTATGCCGCAGCTGGTCCTGCTGGATTTGAAATTGCCGAAGGTGGATGGGCTTGAAGTCTTGCGAAAGATACGAGCCGATGAGCGCACCAGGCGTCTTCCGGTTGTCATCTTCACCTCTTCAAGCGAAGAAGAAGACATGATCAAGAGCTATGAACTGGGCGCCAACAGCTACGTTCGTAAGCCGGTCGAGTCCGAGCGATTCGCGGAAGCTACCAAACAGTTAGGGGTGTATTGGCTCTTGCTCAATGAAGCTGTTCCTAATGAATTATAAGCATGGGTAAAACTTTGCGAGTACTCAACGTCGAAGACTCACAACAGGATACGGCACTGCTCGTCCGTCATTTAGAGCGGGCCGGCTATGACCTGATCTTGGATCGCGTAGATACGGCTGAGACGATGAAGGCCGCGCTCGCGTCGCGCGATTGGGACGTGATTCTTTGCGATTACTCAATGCCTCAGTTCAATGCGCTCGAGGCAGTCGCGCTCGTGAAGGAAATCAATCTGGATATTCCTCTGATCATCATCTCCGGCACAGTCGGCGAAGAGGTCGCGGTTGAGGCGATGCGGTCGGGCGCTAACGATTACTTGATGAAAGGCAGTCTGATTCGTCTAGCGCCAACGATCGAGCGCGAGCTGCAAGAATCAGAAAATCGTCGCGCGCGCCGCCGGGCCGAAGACGACCTGCTTACGTCAGAGCGTAAATATCGCCTCTTATTCGATCAGAACCCGCTGCCAATGTGGGTCTTCGATCGGGAGACGCTGCGGTTCCTGGCCATCAACGAAGCGGCCGTCGCTCACTATGGATTCTCGCGCGAGGAATTCCTGGCAATGACAATCAAAGACATCCGTCCGCCTGAAGATATTCCGATGCTTGAACATGCTCTTTCACGGACGGTCGCCGGCCTGGACGCGGCGGGCATGTGGAAACATCGGAAGAAGGACGGCAGTGTCATTAACGTCCAAATCACGTCTCACCCGATCGATTTCAGCGGTTTTCCATCAGAATTGGTATTAGCCAATGACATCACCGAACAATTACGCGCTGAAGACGCACTGCGTACGAAAAATGACGAGCTGACGGCAATGACCCAGCAACTCTGGCAAGCTTCCAAACTGGCCACGATGGGAGAGCTATCGGCCAGCATCGCTCACGAGTTGAACAACCCTTTGGCCACGGTGGCTCTGCGGGTTGAGAACCTTTTGATGCAGACAGGCAAAGATGATCAGCAGCGGCGCAGCTTGGAGATAATCACGCAGGAAGTAGATCGCATGGCCACGCTGGTGGACAACCTGCTTCAGTTCAGCCGTCGCAGCCATCGCCAAGTCTCAACCGTGGACGTTCCGGAAGAGGTCGTCAACTC
>WNEZ01005517.1_pt1 | contig 11078 bp, 8 predicted proteins | sample 5400521 | NCBI WGS metagenome assembly WNEZ01 (sample SAMN13153339, study PRJNA577476) | soil metagenome | isolation source: 120 cm saprolite under Douglas fir tree site 2 hole 1 replicate 1 | place: USA:California | collected 2015-04-18
CGATCCTTTCGATCCGGCAATCTCGGTCCGCACATCGTAGCCATAAACGGACTGCACATAGGACTCGATGTTGCCAATCGCGCCGCGCCCGTACTTCAGGTTGACGACCCCTGCGACGATGTCGCCGAACTCCGCTACCTCAGGCCGAATGGCGACGGTTGCGTATGCCTGGACCTCTTTTACTTCGTCGCGCATGAGCCAGCGCGCGAGGTCAAAATCATGGATGCTGTTGTTGTAAAACAGCATGCCGTTCACTTTCGACTGGTAGGACGAGATCGGCGGAGCGTCCTTGTCGCGTCCAATTGATTTGAAGACGACGGGCTCGCCGATTTCGCCAGCCTCAATCCGCTTCATAGCCGCCGCATAGCCAGGATCATAACGTCGCATGAAACCAATCTGAAGACGGACACCAGCCTTGGCAACGGCCTCCAGGGCGACATTCGCATCCGCGAGGCTTAGGGCCAGGGGCTTTTCACAGAGAATGTTTTTTCCCGCTGCCGCCGCAGTGCGTATTGCCTGAGCATGGAATTTGTCAGGCGTGGCGATCACAACGCAGTCAATGTCTTTGCGCTCCAGCATGTCTTCGAAGGTGGCGAATCCGTGTTCGATTTCAAGTTCAGTGGCAACCTGCCGGGCCTGATCCGCAGCGAGGTCAGCAACCGCGATCAACTTGGCCTCCGGGACAAGGCGACGAATGTTCTCCGCGTGCCGCTTGCCCATCGCTCCCACTCCGAGCACGCCAATCCCTAACTTGCGCATATCAAACGTTCTCCGAAAAATCTTAGGGCTTTGATAAAAATCACTGCTTTGCTTCTTCTACTACCGGTTTACTTGCCGACTAGTGTCTTACGATCGCCACAAGAAATCTCAGCGCTGCGAAGGCCAGAAATATCTTTCCTTTTTCTTGCCTTCCAGGTACTTGCGCCGAGCTTGCTGGACGGACTCGACCTCCGACACCTCAGCTATTGGAACGTCCCACCAGGACTCGTAGCCAGGAACACCGTCGTTGTAGTCGGTTTCGACCACCACCACCGAGGTCTGCGGCTGCTTCTTCAAGGCAGACAGGGCTTCCGATAGTTGCTCGTGCGTTCGCGCGCGCACCGCATGTGCTCCCAGACTGGCCGCGTTGGCGACGAAATCCACAGGGATGACGGCGCCTGCATTTCCCTGATCGCGGTACTGATACTTCGTTCCGAATCCTCCGCTGCCGCACGCGCGACTCAGTCCTCCAATACTGGAGAAACCATGATTGTCAAAGATCACGATGTTGAGCTTCACGCTCTCCTGCAACGAAGTGACGATCTCCTGGGCCATCATGAGGTAGGAGCCGTCTCCCACAAGAACGTAAACTTCGCGGCTCGGGTCGGCCATCTTGACTCCGAGGCCGCCCGCGATCTCGTAGCCCATGCAGGAATAGCCGTACTCCATGTGGTAATTCTTGGGATCGCGAGTACGCCAGAGTTTATGCAAATCGCCGGGGAGACTGCCCGCGGCACAGACGATGACATCGCGAGCACCCAGCGTGGTGTTCAGCAGCCCGATCACCTCTCCCTGACTAAGCGGTGGACCGTGACGCCGCGCGTAGATTCTGTCGACTTCCGTCATCCACTCGCCGCGCAGACGCGATATCTCAGAGGCGTAGCTTTCCGGCACACGATACGACGATAGCGCGGTGGAGAGTTCCTCCAACGTTGTGCGTGCATCGCCCACCACAGGCAACGCCGCTTGCTTGCCGGCATCGAACTCGGTGACATTGATGTTGATCAGGCGCACGTCGGGATTCTGAAAAGCAGTCTTCGAGGCGGTAGTGAAATCGCTATGACGCGTGCCGATGGCAACGATCAAATCGGCGCTACCCGCCAACCGGTTTGCCGCGGAGGTTCCCGTGACCCCAATCGCGCCCACCGACTGCGGATGATCGAAGTTGAGTGAGCCTTTTCCCGCTTGGGTTTCGCCCACCGGAATTCCAGTGCGTGCCGCGAAGCTGGAGAGAGCTGCCGTTGCCCCCGAGTAAATTACGCCTCCGCCCGCAATGATGAGCGGCCGTCGCGCCGCCTGAATCCACTCGACGGCCCGGTTGAGCAGAGTTGCATCCGCTCGAGCACGAGGAACAACCCAGGTGCGAGGACGAAGGAATTCTTCGGGGTAGTCGTAAGCTTCGGCCTGCACATCCTGGGGGAGCGCAAGGGTCACAGCGCCGGTTTCCGCAGGCGAAGTAAGCGCTCGCATCGCCTCCGGCAAAGCAGTCAGAACCTGTTCGGGTCGCTGGATTCGATCCCAGTAGCGCGAGACCGGACGGAAACAATCGTTGACCGATACATCCTGAGTCGACGTTGACTCCAGCTGTTGCAAAACAGGAGCGACGTTGCGCCGTGCAAAAATGTCGCCGGGAAGAAGCAGTACAGGAAGCCGGTTGATGGTTGCGCCCGCGGCCCCGGTCAGCATATTGGTAGCGCCCGGCCCGATCGAGGAAGTACACACCAGGGTGCGGAGGCGATTGCTCATCTTGGCGAATGCAGCGGCGGTGTGGACCATCGCCTGCTCATTGCGGCACAGGTAATATGGAAAGTCAGGGTTCTGCTGCAGGGCCTGTCCAATGCCCGCGACGTTGCCATGCCCGAAGATGCCGAAGCACCCTGCGAAGAAAGCGTTCTGACTGCCATCACGCGATACGAACTGGTTTTTCAGGAACTGAATGAGGGCTTGCGCCGTGGTCAGCCTTCGCGTCATGTCTCTACCCCAGTGGACGGGTGCGTTGCCAGAGCAGGATACTGCAACTTGCCGTCGAGCACCAGTAGATTGTGCAAAACCACAAACCGCTTAGGCGATTCGTCCAAATGCGTGGCTTTTCTTTGGCTGGCACGGTCCGTAGGGTCTGAACATCGGTCCACCTGCCTAGTCATCGGGAGTTGAGTTCCCTGTGTACGCCTGGCCAGATTGCCCCGTGCGTTTGTGGAATATAAGGGGTTAGGGAGAACGGGCCTGGCACATTTTCAGGGATCACGCTGAATCGGGGATACCAACATACACTTGCTGCGCCTCAATCTTTGTGGCATACGTCTGCAGATTTACGCACACTGGAGCGCCCTTCGCTTTCCCGGTAGGAATGTGGAAGCGTCCTTGATGTTTCGGGCACTCGATGATTTCCCCCAGTACCAGCCCGTCGGTTAGCGGCTCATCCTCGTGGGTGCAAAGTCCATCGGTTGCATAGAAGCCGCTGGGCGTGTGGTAGATCGCATAGACCTTTCCGCCGTGCTCAAACTGCGCCACGTCTTCCTCCCCAATCTCATCGACGTGACAGACCGCGTGCCAGGAAACCATGCCTTCAGGCATAGTGCGTCCCCTCGCCGGCAGTAATAATGCCGCCGCTCGACTCCTTCTCGTGCGACGAAAGTTCTGTTACTGCGTCTTGCGGGAGTTCCCGCAGAACGAAATAGGTCGCATCTTTTGACTGCTTGATCAGCGCGGGGACAATCTCCCGGAATGCCTCCATTAAGCCGGAATACGTGTGGGGCAGAACGCCTTGCACCCGTTCATGCAGATTGGGCAGCGCGTGAAACGGGACCATCGGGAACAAATGGTGTTCAATGTGGTAATTCATGTTGAAGTAGAGAAAACGGAACACCGCATTCATCTCCACCGTGCGCGTGTTAAGCCGGTGATCGCGCACATTTTCAGCCAGGCCGGCGTGTTGAGTCAGCGAAAAAAGCTGATGCAGCCAACCTCCGTACAATCGCGCGAGGGGGAAAAACAGAAGCGGGAGCCAACTTTTGATGGCCACGGACCAAACGATCATTGCCGCATAAAGAAAAAGGTAGCAACGCGACCACCAGAACATCTTTTGCCACTCGCTTTGCGGCACGAAGTCTCGCGCCTCTTTGGTGGGTGCGCCCAGCGCATGGAGAATCATTACCCTAAACATCTGGATCGCGTCGGGTATCCAGAGAAAATCCAGCAGCACTCTGCCGAGGTTCGCCGGGCGCATCACCTGAATCTCCGGATCCAGGCCAACCATGATCGTTTCCGTGTGGTGTCGGGTGTGGCTCCACCGCATGTAAGTGCCTTCCTTCATGTTCATGATGGAGGAGAGGAAATAAAACGTCTCGTTCAGCCATCGCGTCCGAAACGGAGTGCCATGAGCGCACTCATGCCATCGCGCATCGCATGAACTGTAGATGGTGCCATACAAGAAAAATGCGGGAAGCGCCCAATAGCTTCCGACTGCCGCATAGGCGAGAAAGCCGCTGCCGGCAAGGCATGCCAGCCAGAGTCCGAAGTTGGCGAAGCCCTTCCAATCGCCTCGCGTCATCAACAGCTTCAGTTCTTTGCGAGGAATCTCAGGACGGTACCAATCGTCCAGCGGTTGCGTCGTGCCCATACGAGTCCCGTTTTCACTATCAGCGGCCATCATGATTCACTAAAGTCAATTACCACGGGTTGACCCAAAGCCTTAGTCTTCAAGACCACGTAAACGCCGCCGACGACCAACCAGATCGCGCCAGCAACCAGCGTTGATCCTTGCAAGCCCAAAAAAATCACCAGGCAAAAAACGAATCCCAGGCTCGGTACGATAACGTCGAGTAACAAGTGCCTTTTTCCGGCCATTCCCGGGGAGAAACCAAAATACCGGACGGCAGCAAGATTCACGGCCATAAACGCCATCAGAGCGCCGAAATTAAGGACCTCAACTGACCGCTCCCAACCCAGGGTTAACGTTCCCAGGTACGCCAGAACGCCGGCGATCAGCACGTTGTAAGAGGGGTTGCCGCGCTCGGCATTGAGATGGCCGAAGATTTTGCGGGGCAGCACGTTGTCGCGGCCCATGCTGTAGAGCAACCGGACGGCCCCCAGCAGACCCGCCAAACCGCAGGCCAGGCTTGAAATGAGCAGCACGGCTCCGAATCCCACAAACAATTTGTAACCGCCCACGACACTCGCGACATCCATAAACGCTGTTTCCGGATTGACGAGGGTGCGGTAATCGGGCCAAACTCGAACCGCCAGGTAAACCTGAAATGCCGCAAAAAGTCCCGTGAACACACAGACGAGGACAGAGGCAAGCAAGACGTTTCGCTGCGGATTCTCAACCTCTTCCGCCAGGATACTGACCCCATCGAACCCGATAAAGGTGGTGGCAGCCAGGGCTGTACCCGCGGCAATCGCGCGCACGCTGAACGTTCTCGGATCGTAGATAGGCTGACTTGAAATCAGTCCCGCCACGTGGTGGTGTCCGATGATGTACCAGATGGCCTCGCCCAGAAAAACCACCATGACGATGGACATCATGGCAAGCAGGATTTCATTCGCTCGAGCAGTAGTCCGAATCCCAAACCAGCACAGCAGAGTCATGAATCCGACCGCCAGTGCGGATAGCAGCGCCAAGGGTATATGCGGAAGCAGTCTCTGGATCGTGAGCGCCGCGTAGAGGCTGTTCTGCAGCGGCTGAAATAGGTACTCGAGGAACATCGCCCAACCCACTACGAAGCCAAACGTTGGATTAAAAGCCCGGCTGGCGTAGGTGTAGACCGAACCCGCCGACGGATAAACGGTCGCCATCCGTCCAAAACTAACTGCCGTCGCGGTCATGGCCACCATCGCGGCCAGAAGAGTTATGACCGCGTGACCATGAGAAAGAACTTGCGCCTCGCCGAACATGGGAACAACCGCAATCGGCGACGTTAGTATCACTCCGTAGTAAACCAGGTCCCAGAGACCGAGGACTCGCTTTAACTTAGGTGTCTTGGCCGCTGCCCCAGTAACTCTTGGTTCCACCTTGGTCCTCTGGCCCATCATGGATGGGGTACTGACTCAATCGCTTAGCCTGTCAGATCTAACAATCTATGCAGCCACTGTGCACCCGCCGATGCAGTCATCCTCTTATACAAGAGGCAGCCGAGGGTCAGGCTCCTTCCACTCGGAGCGTATCCAGACGTGCTGGGGATCTTCTGTAACCGCCATCACGCGCGAAGATCCAGCGAGAAAGTTCAGGTAGTAGACGTCATAACCCGGTCCCGCAACCACCGGGTGATAGCCGCTACGGACGAGAACTGCATCTCCGTCTCGAGTCTTCAGCGTCCGTTCGACGGAACTTTGGTGGGAATATAGATGTTGGAACGCAAATGCGTTCGGTTGATTCATCCGGTAATAGTAAATCTCGTCCAGATCGACTTCCGTGGGAGGGTCGTGGACGTCGTGTTTATGCGGCGGATAGCTCGACCAGTTTCCTCCAGGGGTGTAGACCTCCACCACGATCAGTTTGTCCGCTGGAAAAGCGGGACTCATGATGTCGATGATCTGGCGTGAGACGTTGCCCCCTCCCCGCAGACTGCTGACAACATCATTGGGAGTGATTAACCTCGGTCTTAGCTGCGCTTGCGAAGGCGCCCTGCATTCTGCAATCTCGCAAGTTGTTTCTGCGGTAAAACTGGCTGCATTCCCGGTCGGCAAATACAGCGCATATGGGTAACCGTCGAAAACATTCTTTCGTTTTCCGATGCGCTCCACGCCTTCCCCCCAATCGACCTGGCAGGTTCCGCCAAGCAGCACAAACGCCGCCTCCTCGCCATTCGTGTCAGCTCGATAGACATCACCACGTCCAAGCCGCCGAACGAAGAAGCTCATCCACTCCCAATTGGCCCTTTGGCGAGGCAAATGCAGAAGCTCACCCGACTGCTCCGGGGGCAGATTCTCGGAGTGAACGAGGAGATCACTTTCGCTCATGTGTTCTGCCTCTCCGGTTGCTGCAGGCCCGCTGAGACTCAAGTTGAAGGCATTTTGCACTCATGTTGCTAACCGCTTTGACAATATGTCAAATGCGGGTTCCGTTGTCAATCGCGACTTCAGATGCATTGCGGACAATTTCAGGAAACGTGTGCTGGCGAAACTACAACAGGACCTGGAGCTCAGCTCACGTTTCAAGTGCTGCGCCGGAGCCACGCGACCAGGAACCAAAAGACGCGAGAAGATCGGAGGTTAGCGCGGGCATCCATCTCTCGAACGCTGTCCGGTATCGCCTGGGCATAGGTCCCGAGAGTCATGGTCATTGTTTTGTGCCCCAGATGGGCCTGGGCATCCTTAGGCGAGTACAACAGAAGACATCAGCTTGGTTCCGCGAGCGCTGGCGTCGAGTCGTGCCGCGAGAGGAGGAAATGCCGGCGTCGGACCCTTCCACTGCAACTGGTCAACCGAGGCGAAAAGAACAATATCAGTGCGCAGCGTCGCCAGCCTGCGAAACAGGAGCGCGCTGTCCCGCTCGCGTAGCAGCGTGCTCGCAAGCGTCGCGGGACTCGCCACCTTGACCTGCCAGTCACGCCAATCCTTAGGGATCAATTCGAGACGGCCGAAGCGTGTGAGCACCGCCGCCGCGGATTTCGCTCCCCAACCCGGCAGCCCCGGATAACCGTCCGCCGCATCTCCGACCAGAGCCAGGTAGTCGGGGATCAACGCCGGTGGAACTCCAAATTTCGCGACCACTCCGGCTTCGTCCCGAATTGTGCGCGTGCGGCGATCCATCTGCACGACCCGCGTGCCACGCACGCATTGTGCGAGGTCCTTGTCGGGCGTGCAAATGATCACGCGCTCGACTCGTTCGTCGCCCGCCGCCGCCGCCGCGGCGGCCGCCAACGCATCATCGGCCTCGAACTCCACCATCGGCCAGACGACAACTCCCATGGCAGCAAGAGCCTCCTCGAGCACCGGAAACTGCGCCCAGAGTTCGGGTTCAATGCCCGCGCTGGTCTTGTATCCCGTCCACAGCTCATTGCGGAAGGATTCGATGACATGGTCGGTCGCCACTCCGATATGAGTGGCACCCTCCTTCATCATGCCGAGAATCGAGGCGAGCACGCCTCGCACGGCGGCCACCTCCCGGCCGTCGCGATCGCGGACCGAGGGAAGCGCATAGTAGTGCCGGAACAGTTCGTAAGTGCCATCGATGAGGTGAATGTTCAGCGCGATGCTCCGGAAGAAACTATACGTCTCCGGCTGCAGATTCGGCTAGCGCGGGACGCACTTCGGGAAGCGATTCTGCCGGACCTTCAGGTTGAACGCACAACAACAGAAGATAAGGATGAGGCTTTGAATTTGCGGGGTGTTTCAGGCAGCTTGGCGCTAGTTGCCCCCGAGATGCCCCCAAGGGTGAATTTGCCATTCCGTCTAAACTATTGAAAAGAATGGCGGGGACGACGAGACTCGAACTCGCGACCTCTGCCGTGACAGGGCAGCGTTCTAACCAACTGAACTACGTCCCCTCTTGCTTTTCATAGGGTTAGCGCCAAACCCGCATGTTTACTGTCTACTCTTGCTGTCAACCGTTTCGCCTGCTTCAACCCCCTCCATGGAATATATCCATTTTTAGGGGTCAAATGGACAGTAAATGGACAGTAAGCCAAACTGCCCCAAAAACCACCCGCAGGCACCGCGACGCAGAACATCTGTCCATGCTCTGTGACTGAATTGTAGCAGACCGAATTCTAGTTGGTACAGGTTTGGCCAGATGACTCGGACGGTGCCAAGGGTAGCTTTGCGGACACGTTACAGGAGTGTGTGAGTAGGCTTCCACGCAGTGCCCGTCGTTTAATGAACGAGAAAAACGCTGGTAGTATCGGCGACGGGTGGACACGCTCCACTCTACCAAATCAGCTTCAATCCAAATTGAACCTGCCGTGAGGTTGTGGATGTGCTAGTGATGGCTCCGGCGGTGCCGGAGACTTTTGTGCTGGAGGTTGAAGATGTAAAGGTAATCAGATTTGGTGTGTTGAAATTTGCGCGGTTCAGCAGGTTGAAGATCTCAGCGCGAAACTGGAGCGCGAGACGCTCGCGCAGATTCGTTGTCTTGAAGGCCGAGAAATCCCACGTCGCCAGACCTGGCCCTATCAGAGTATCTCTACCCAAGTTGCCGTAGAATCCGCTGCCGGCTGGCGGTGCCAGAAAAGCGTTCGGATTGAACCACTGAGACGGCTTGCCGAGAATGACGGAGCCGGTGAAAGCGGGGTTCACAAATGGGCGCACCGGGTTGCGGGTATCTCCATTATTGGACGGGTTGTAGCTGAGCTGCGGCGTAAATGGGAATCCTGATTGAATCGTGACGATGCTGTTCACTGACCAGCCACTCACTAGGGCGTTGCTCCAACCTTCTAAGCTGTTGGCGAGGGGTTGCCCTTTCCCGAACGGCAGAGTGTAGACGGCGCTGATTACGCCGATGTGACGGACGTCGTAAGTCGCGAGGCCGTAGTCCGCGTGCAAGTCGAAAAGATTTTACACCAGGCCGGGCGCGTTGGGAGCAGCCGTCGCATTCAGCGAATCACCATCATCTAGCGCCTTGGACCACGTGTACACGCCTCGCAAGGACAACCCATGGCTGAAGCGACGGTTCACATCGACCTGAAGGGCGTTGTAATTGCTGGTACCCAAAGAGAACCACGTCCACGTGTTTGCGATAGTGGGATTTGCCCTGGTGGTGGTTGGTACGTAGAACGCACCTGCAGGAACCGGAGCACCCGCCAAAGCCCCTAGTGTGGGGACGTTCGGATACGTCGCGGGACAAGGCGAAGCTGGACAGATAACGGGAAATGGCTCGTTGGCGTCAATGCCAATCAATTCATGATAGCCATGACTTCCAACATAGCCTACGGTCAACGATGTGTTGGGTGAAACCTCCTGCTGGACACGTAGCGACCACGAGATCAACGTCGGTGTCTTCATATCGGGCTGAACTCCGCCAGGAACGAGTTTTGCTCCAGTGGGCGGAGGTGCAGAGGGATCGATCGGCAGGGACGAAACCTGAAATGGTGTGGTGGCGCTTCCGACGCTGTAGACGGGATTGAAAGGCGCGTTTTGATCGGTACGATAGCCCAGCGCATCCTGCAAATCGTTGTACATTCCAAAACCAGCGCGAATTACGGTCTTTTCCGAGAGCGGACTCCAGGCCAATCCGATGCGCGGCTCAGGCAAGAACTTGGCATGGTTGGTGGTGAATAGAGAGTGTCCGATGTGCGAAGCGTTTGAGATCACTCCGTTGCTGAAGGTGTAGTTGGCGGCGCGACCGTGCGCCTCGTTCCACCCTGTGGTGAACTCGTCTCTAAAGCCCAACGATAGGGTCAACCGCGGTGCAATGCGGATCACGTCCGAGACGTACCAGGCGCCGAAGAGCGAACGCCAGTTCATCTCCGTCGGCGCCGGGTCCCACAGAAAACTGGAGGCCGATCCCTGGAGGAAGTTTGAAAGGCTCGAGAATGTCAATTGGCCGTACTGACTAAGTGCAATGGTCTCGTTCGATTGGAATGGTTGGAACCACGCCCCGAAAGTGAGTTGATGCCGCCCGCGGGTCATTGTCACCCGATCTTCAAAAGTGAATAAATTGCGTGCGATCCGGAGATTGCTTCCATTATTGCTGCCCGCGAGGCCGATCGCCGCTTGGGGGTTGGATGCGGCGCTCCCACCCACCACGACGGCACCTACCTGGTGCCCTAACAAGAAACCGGCGACGGTGGCCGCGGGCGTTCCGGGCGTTGGTAAGCCGGTGAAGAAATAGCCCGCACGCGAATATCCCACACGCGCAACGTTAACAGTGGAGGCCGAAAACGAGTGTGTTTCGTCGAGGCTGAACACCTGTTCGCGCAGAGTGGGGATATCCGAGCTGTAAGGGTCCAAAACTGTTGCTGTTAAATCATTCCCATCGTCAATCGTATAGACGGCTGACAGAGAATCCCGTGAAGAAAGCGTGTGGTCGCTGCAAACAGGCGAGGTGCGGCGGCCAAACCGGCGCCCAGACCCACGGTATTTCTCAGAAAATCACGTCTGTTCTTCATGGTTATTCCTCATCAAGAGTTGGGAAATCCAGTGTCCTCGAGAAACTCAATGGACATTGGATACAAGGAAGATGCACGGCGACATCAAGTCGCTGCGTTGGCTATGCGGCCGCTAGCAAGGAGACCGGAGAACTCAGATGCGGAGAATGCTGAAAGACGCACTGTATGCAGGGGGCGAGTATGGTGGGCTGCTATCCGAACTCCATGCGGCTGCGGGATCGGGTGCCGCAAAGTCGGCCGTAGTATCCAGGACGACAGCGCCGCTTTCGA